>Ga0182015_10006097_pt1 | contig 12221 bp, 11 predicted proteins | sample 712P3MmetaG_FD_120478 | JGI IMG/M metagenome (GOLD analysis project Ga0182015, IMG submission 120478) | Permafrost microbial communities from Stordalen Mire, Sweden - 712P3M metaG | ecosystem: Environmental > Terrestrial > Soil > Wetlands > Permafrost | place: Sweden: Stordalen | collected...
AACCCAGTCCGGCCGCCGCCGCGTACGACTGCGAATACAGCGGCTACTTTCAGTCGGGACAGGTCGTGGGTCCGCTTCGCAACGGCGCTCCGTGCCGGTCGAACGTGGCGAACGATTCGTTGGAGGGCATCCAGGTCCGGCTGATCAAGCGTTCCGGCGCCGCGTTGCCCGAGGCTGCCCGCAAGGCGAACACGCCGCCGGTCGAGCGCGCGGCCCGGCGCGAGCCAACCCGCCGCCCGTGATCCCGCCGCGACGCGAGCGCGTGCTCGTCAACGTCGGCTGCGGCCCGCTCAATTCCAGCATCCTGCCGGCCCACTTCGATGGCTGGCAAATGCTGCGCGTGGACCTCGATGCCTCGGTCAAGCCCGACATCATCGCCGACCTGACCGACCTGTCGCCGATTCCCTCGGGAAGCGTCGATGCCGTGTGGGCCGCGCATTGCGTCGAGCATCTCTACGAGCACCAGGTACCCCTCGCGCTGGCTGAATTTCGCCGCGTGCTGCGCGACGATGGTTTCGCGTGCATCACCGTGCCCGACCTGCAGACGGTGGGCAACTACCTGGTGGCCGATCGGCTGCACGAACCGCTGTACGACTCGGCCGCGGGTCCCGTGACTCCGCACGACATCATCTTCGGCTTTGGCGCCGCCATCGCCGCCGGCCGCACGTCCATGGCGCATCGCTGCGGCTTCACGCCGGGGAAGCTCGAGCGCACCTTCAGTCAACTGAGGTTCGGCGAAGTGCTGCTTCGCCGGCGCACCACGGAGCTCGAACTTGTGGCCGTCGCCTGCGCGACGGCGATCACTGAGGATGCCGAGCGCGCGGCGCTGCTGTCTGCGCTCGAGCTATGAACTATCTCTTCATCCATCAAAACTTTCCGGCCCAGTATCAGCACGTGGTTCGCGACCTGGCGGGCCGGCCCGGCAACCAGGTTTACTTCATCACGCAGCCCAATGAGAACTCCATGGCCGGCGTGTACAAGGTCACCTACCCGCCCGACAAGCGCGGCCTCGTCAACTGCCATGCCTTTTCCGCGGAAATCGACCGGGCCATTCACACCGGCGCGACGGTCGCCGACGTGTGCCGGAGTCTGCGCGACAAGGGATTTCATCCCGATTTGATCGTGGGCCACAGCGGCTGGGGCGAGACCTTGTTCGTCAAGGACGTCTTTCCCGATGTGCCGCTGCTTGCCAACTTCGAGTTCTACTATCACTCCCATGGAGTCGATGTGGGCTTCGATCCCGAGTTCGTGTCGATCTTCAACGAACCCTCGCGCCTGCGGGTCCGCAATGCCATCAATCTTTTGGCCTTTCAGGGCGCCGACTGGGGCCACTCCGCCACCCAATGGCAGCGCGGGCTCTATCCCCCTGAGATGCAATCGCGCATCAGCGTGCTGCACGAAGGAGTGAACACGGAGGTGATCCGCCCGCAGCCGGCGCCGCGTTTCAAGCTACCGCTGTCGGGCAGGCTGCTGACCCGCCGCGATGAGGTGGTCACCTATGTGGCCCGCAACCTCGAGCCGTACCGCGGGTTTCACGTGTTCATGCGGTCGCTGCCGCAGTTGCTGCGCAAGCGCCCGAAGGCGCAGGTGGTGATCGTCGGGGGCGACGGCGTCAGCTATGGCGCACCGCCGGCGCCCCGCTCCACGTTCCGCAACATGATGCTCACCGAACTCGGCACCAAGCTCGATTTGAAGCGCGTGCACTTTGTCGGAATGCTCGGCTATCAGGAGTACCTCACCCTCCTGCAGGTCTCCTCGGTGCACGTCTACCTGACCTATCCCTTCGTGCTCTCCTGGTCGTTCATCGAGGCCATGGCCAGCGGCTGTCTCATCGTGGGTTCCGCGACGGCGCCGGTTCTCGAGGTTCTCGAGGACGGAAAGAACGGCCTGACGGTGGACTTCTTTGCCCACAAAAAGCTCGCGAGCCGGATCGAGTCGGCCCTGGATCAGCCGCGCAAGATGGACGCCCTGCGCAAGGCGGCCCGCGAGACCGCGGTGACCCGTTTTGATTTGAACACGGTGACGCTGCCGCGGTGGCTGGTGCTGTTCGACGATCTGGTCAATGGGCGCCGGCCCGCATTGTATGATGAGGGCAGGAGCCTGTCCGAGTAACCTATGCAAACGACATCGATCAGGGACACGGTGCTGTCCGTCTTCAAGAAGGTTGCGGCCGATCAGCAGCGCCAGCTCGCGCCGTTGTCGGATGAGCTCAAGCTCGTCGATTGCGGGCTCGACTCCTTAAGCTTCGCCATCGTGGTCGCCTCGTTGGAGGATGCCCTCAACGTCGATCCCTTCAACGCGGCCGAGTGGGTGGAGTTTCCCGTCACGCTCGGGGATTTCATAGGACTCTACGAAGCCGGCGGGGCCTGATGTGATATCCCTGTGGGACGCCGCGGCGCGCTCCGGTCCGGCGGTGATCGGCGAGTTGCGCGGCCGGCGCGCGCGCATCGCTCTCGGGGAGCTCGCGCAAGGCTCGACCTTAGGTGCGAGCCTCCCGGCCCTGCGGGGCCAATCGGTGATGATCGCGACGCACGACCAGCTCCTCACCGCCATCGCCCTGGTCGAACTCGACGGCGTCGCACAGCGGGTCGTCCTGTGTACGCCCGATCTGTCCGAGAAACAGCTGAGCGAGGTCGCCCTGGCCGCCTCCGCGGACGCCATCGTCGTGGAGAGCACCGCCGCACCCCTGGCGCCCGACGTGCCGGCGCGTTGCATCATGACGGCGACACCCCTCCCGGTGGCCGTGGAGCGCCGCGCCGGCGTAGCCACCGAATGGGTTCTCTTGACCTCCGGCACCAGCGGCACGCCCAAGCTCGTGTCGCATACCCTGCAAACCCTGGCCGGGACCCTGCCGCGGCGCACGGCCTCGGGGTCCCGGACCGTTTGGAGCACCTTTTACGACATCCGCCGATATGGCGGGCTGCAGATCTATCTGCGGGCTGTCATGAGCGGAGCGCCGCTGGTCCTCGCAAGTCCCGGCGAGTCGACGCAGGAGTTTCTGGCGCGCGCCGCAGCGGCGGGCGTGACCCACATCTCCGGGACGCCGTCGCATTGGCGCCGAGCGCTCATGAGCGGCGATGCCGCGAAGCTCCGGCCGCAGTACGTACGCCTCTCCGGCGAGGTCGCCGATCAGGCGTTGTTGGACGCTCTGCGCGCGGCGTTCCCCGGCGCGCGGGTGGCGCATGCCTTTGCATCCACCGAGGCCGGCGTGGCCTTCGAGGTCAACGACGGTTTGGCCGGCTTTCCGGCCGAGCTTCTCGGCGCGAGCGGCGGTGCGGCGGATCTGAAGGTGGCCGGCGGAACCTTGCACATTCGGTCGGCGGGAAACGCCGCCCGCTACCTCGGCGAGGCCGGGAATACGCTGGCGGGCAGCGACGGTTACGTCAATACCGGCGACATGGTGGAGCTCGTCGACGGCCGGTATTTCTTTCGCGGCCGGCTGGACGGGGTGATCAACGTCGGCGGCCTGAAGGTGTATCCGGAGGAAATCGAGTCGGTGCTGAATGCCGACCCACGGGTGCGGATGTCGCGCGTCAGCGCCCGCCGCAATCCCATGACGGGCTCCGTGGTGGTCGCCGACGTCGTATTGATCGAGGCCTTGGATCCTGCCGATCCGGCCACCGCCCAGGGCGTGCGGAGCGACCTGTTGAACGCCTGCCGCCATGCGCTCCAGGCTCACAAGGTCCCGGCCGTGTTGCACTGCGTGCCCCGCCTCGATCTCACCCCCGCCGGCAAGTTGGGGCGGCCCTGTGCGTAACGTCGTGGTGACCGGCGCCAGCCGCGGACTCGGACTCGACATGGCGCGCGTTCTCGCGGCCGCCGGCTACCGGGTGATCGCCATCGCCCGCACCGGCACGGATGCGCTCGCCGATGCCGCCAGGAGTTTGCAGGGTTCCGGCAGCGGCGCCATCGAGTTTCGCGCCTGCGACTTAGCGGATCTCGCGGGAATCCCGGCATTTGCGCGCGCCCTGCGCGCCGATTTCGGCCCCCTCTACGGACTCGTGAACAACGCGGGCCTCGGCACCGCCGGCGTGCTCGGCAATATGCGCGATCAGGACATCGAAGCGCTGGTTCGCCTGAACACCGTCTCGCCAATCCTCCTGACGAAGTACGTCCTGCGGTCGATGATGACCGAGCGCGCCGGCAGAATAGTCAGCGTGGCATCCGTCACCGCCGGCACCGGGTACGCCGGATTGTCGGTGTACGGCGCCACCAAGGCCTCCCTGGTCGGCTTCACCCGATCGCTGGCGCGCGAGGTCGGCCAGCTCGGCATCACGGTCAATGCCATCGCGCCCGGATTCATCGATACCGACATGACCAAGCAATTGAACGAGGAGCAGCGCGAGCAGATCGCCCGGCGCAGCGCCCTGAAGAGACTGGCAGGCTCCATCGACGTGGCCCGCAGCGTCGAATTTCTGATGGGCGACGGCGGCCGCAACATCACCGGCACCGTGCTCACCGTCGACGCCGGCAACACGGCCTGAGCGGCCGCGGTTTGCCTAGCGCAATTTGCCCGCCCGGATCTGCGCATACAGCGCCGCATCCAAGCGCACATAGCGTCCGGCGCGCACATCATCCACGTACAGCGGATCGGCGATGCTGGCCGGATCGACTCCCGCCTCCTGCAGCTCGCGCCGGCGCGGTTTGAAGGTCGCGGTCGACGCCAGCGACGGCAGTATGCGCAGGAACACGGGCCGCGCAAAGTCCGGCAGGCGTTCCGAGACATCCGCGCGGAACTCTCCCAGATCGAAGCCCGCATCGACCACGAGAGCGGCAAGTCCGGCGCGGCCGTCCGCACCCGGCAACGCGACGCCGCACACGACGCTCTCCCTGACGCCGCGAGCTGCGGCGAGCGCGTGTTCCACCTCGGTGGTGGATATATTTTCGCCCTTCCAGCGATAGCTGTCCGCGACACGGTCGACGAAGTAATAAAAGCCGCGCCCATCGCGGCGCATGAGATCTCCCGTGCGGTACCAAGAATCGCCTTCGGTGAATACGTTGCGCAGCACCTTGGCCGCCGATGCGGCGCCGTCCGCATAGCCTTCAAAGCGTCCCACCCGGGTGGCGGCGGGTATCAAGCCCAAGGCCTCGCCCACCTCGTTCGCGGCGCAGCGCTCGCACCACCCCGCGGCGTTGCGCCACGGCGCACCCGCGTCGACGTCGAAGCGCACCAGCGCCACCGGCAAACGCTGCGTCAAAAATGCCGGTATGCGGCCAATTGAGCCCGGCTCGCCCTCGCAGTTGTAGAGCGAGAAATTGCCCTCGGTGGACGCGTAATACTCCAGGATCCGCGGGATGCGAAACCGCGTCCTGAATTGCTCCCAAATGTCCGGGCGCAGCCCGTTGCCGCAGGCGAGCCGCAGGCCATGGCCGGCTTCCGCCGCCTGCGGCGCAGAGTTCACCAGGTAGCGGCACAGTTCGCCGATGTATTGAAAGAGCGTGCAGCGCTCGGCACGCAGGTCACGCCAGAAATCCGACGCCGAGAAACGCGGGCGAATCACCACGGCGCCGCCGCCAACCAAGGTGGCCCCGGTCGCCACCACCCCGCCGACGCTGTGATACAGAGGCAGGCAGTTGAACATCCGATCCTGCGGGCCGATGTCGATCAGGCCGGCGAACCACTGGCTCCACTGCAGGATCCGAAAGTGGCTGATGCGCGCGGCCTTCGGCAGCCCCGTCGTGCCCGACGTGTAGATGAACAACGCCGTCGCATCGATCGAGGGCGGGACGCATTCCGCCGAATCCAATGTGTCGCCGGAGAATTTTTGCAGCTCGGGTTCGAGATGCGCGAAGTCCTCGCAACTTTGGCCATGCACCCATACCGCAGCTGCGTTGGCCGCAGCAATGCGGCTGGCGGCGAGCACCGGCGCCAGCGCGGCTCCGACGATGATGAGCTTTGGATCCACCAGGGCCACCGAGCGCGCCAGGAAAGAACCCGTCAGGTGCGTATTTGCCAGGGCCACCGCCACGCCGATCCGCGACAGCCCGAGCCACACGGCGAGATACTCGGCGCAATTCGGCATGACCAGCGACACCGCATCGCCCGGCTTCAAGCCCTGGGCCAAACCCCAGCGGGAATATTGGCGGCAACGGATTGCCAGCTGGCGATAGGTCATGGCGGCTTCGCCCGACACCAGCGCCGGGGCGCCGTCGAATTGCGTGCCCAAGCGATCGATCAGCACCGGCAGCGTGACGTCGGGATTACGTTCAATGTCGGCCGTGCGCTTGAGGGCCCGCACCCAAGCATCGCGGGCGAATTTGACATCGACGGCGTCGCTCTTGGTCACGCGCCAACCGTATCACGAGCCTTGTGGCCGATCGAGTTAGACTAGGCTTCCAACCACGGTGGGACACAGGAATGAAGTTAGAGACCATCGCGATTCACGGCGGCTTCGACGCTGATCCGGCGACCAAGGCCGTGGCCGTTCCCATATACCAAACGGCGGCCTATGCCTTCGACAGCGCCGAACACGGCGCGGCGCTGTTCAATCTCGAGGTCGAGGGCTACCGCTACACCCGCATCGGCAATCCGACCAATACGGTGCTGGAGGAACGCGTCGCCGAATTGGAAGGTGGCGTCGCGGCCCTCTCCGTGGGCTCCGGGCAAGCCGCGCTGTACTACGCCGCGATGAACGCCACCGAAATGGGACGCAACATAATCTCCGTGCCCCAGCTGTATGGGACCACGTACACCTTGTTCGGGCATGTTCTGCCGAAACAGGGCGTTGCCGTGCGCTTCGCCAAATCCGACCGCGCCGCCGACCTGGAAGCGCTGATCGATGCGGACACGCGCGCGATCTTCTGCGAAACCGTCGGCAATCCGGCCGGCAATGTCTGCGACCTGGAGGCGCTGGCGGAGGTCGCGCATCGCCACGACATGCCGCTGATCGTCGACAACACCGTCGCCACGCCGATGCTGGTGCGCCCGGTGGACTACGGCGCCGATGTGGTGGTGCACTCGCTGACCAAGTTCATGGGCGGACACGGGACCACGCTCGGCGGAATCATCATTGACTGCGGACGGTTTCCCTGGGCGCAGCATGGCGACCGCTATCCCATGTTCACGCAGCCGGACGACTCCTACCACGGGCTCGTGTACACCGATCACTACGGGGCAGCAGCCTTCATCGGCCGCTGCCGCAGCGTCTACCAGCGCGCGCTGGGCGCGGTGCTCGCTCCCATGAATGCGTTCCTCCTCCTCCAGGGAATCGAGACCCTCGCGGTGCGCATCGATCGCCACGTCGACAACGCACGCAAGGTGGGCGAATTCCTGAATCGCGACCCGCGCGTCGAGTCGGTGAATTTCGCCGGCCTCGCCGGCAATCCCTACCAATCGCTGGTGCAGAAGTATCTCGGCGGCAGAGCCTGCTCGCTCATGACATTCGACATCCGCGGCGGACTGCCCGCCGGCATACGCTTCTACAATGCGCTCAAGCTGTTCAAGCGCCTGGTCAATCTCGGCGATGCGAAGTCCCTGGCCTGTCACCCGGCCTCGACCACCCACCGGCAGATGTCGCCCGCGGAACAACGCGCCGCGGGTGTGGGTCCCGGCAGCATCCGCCTGAGTGTGGGCATCGAACACATCGACGACATCCTCGCCGATCTGGATCAAGCGCTCGCGGCGGCCGCCGTTTAGGCGCTTAGGCTCCCAACGTATCGGAGGGATCTTGCCAACCCAGTTGCCGCCCAAGATTGTGGCATTGTTTCCGAACGCCGCGGAGCGCGCCCGCATCGATGCCTGGTTGAGCCGCGAGCTGCAGGGCGCGCTCGAGCGCATCAAGGCCGGACCGGTCACGCCCACCATCGACATGGCCGCGTTTCGCGCGGAGCTCGCCGCGTACGACTTCGACGCGCCGCGTCCGCTCGAGGATCTGCTCGGGTGGTCGGTCGACCGCCTGCAGCATGGCATGGTGCAAATGGCGAACCCGCGCTATTTCGGATTGTTCAATCCCGGCGCGGCGTTTCCGGCGCAGTGTGCGGACCGCATTGCGGGTCTGTTCAATCCGCAGCTCGCCAGTTCCGCCTCCTCGCCCGTACCGGTGGCGCTCGAACGCCACGTGATCGAGGCGGTCGCACGCCGCGCCGGCCTCGGCAGCGGCGCCACCGGTCATTTCGCGACCGGCGGATCCGAGGCCAACTACACGGCGCTGATTTGCGCATTGAGCGCTGCGCATCCCGGATTTGCCGCCCAGGGTGCGCGCGCTTTTGCCGGGCCGCCGGCCTTCTACAGCTCGCGCGAATGTCACATTGCCTGGCTGAAAATCGCCCATCAATGCGGCATCGGACGCGACGCACTGCGGCTGGTCGACACCGACGGCTCCGGCCGGATGGATCCGCAGGCGCTGGAGCGCGCAATTTCACGGGACCGGGCGGCCGGAGCCGTGCCCGTCATGTTGGTCGCGACTGCGGGCACCACGGGCGGCGGCATGATCGACCCACTGCCTGCCTGCGCCGCGACCGCCCGGCGCGAGCGCATATGGTTGCACGTCGATGCGGCTTGGGGCGGCGCCGCGTTGGCATCCGAGCGCATGCGCGGACTGCTTGCCGGCATCGAGTGCGCCGATTCGATCACGATCGATGCCCACAAGTGGCTCGCCACCACCATGGGATGCGCCATGTTCCTGACCACGCATGCTGATCTTCTGTCGGAAGCATTCCATGCATCGACGAGCTTCATGCCCTCGAGCGTGGCGGCAGTCGATCCCTACCTCAACAGCGTACAGTGGTCGCGCCGATTTTTAGGACTACGCCTGTTCCTCGCGCTGGGCGCCGCCGGCTGGCGCGGCATGGGCGCCCACGTCGAGCGCAGCGTCGAGGTGATCGAGCGGGTGAAGCAACTGCTGCTCGAGCGCGGCTGGTCGGTGGCCAACGACTCTGCGCTCGCCGTGCTCGACGTCATACCGCCGCCGCAATTGGGCGACGCAAGATCGGTGGTGCGCCGGGTGCTGGCATCCGGTCGCGCGTGGGTGGCGCCGACCGTGTTCGAGGGACGCGAGGTGGTGCGAATCTGCGCGACCAATGGCGAGACCCAACAGCACGATGTGGATGAGCTCGTCGCGGCCTTGAATCAACCCGCGTGAGCGCGCGCGCTGCTTTTTCTCTCAGCCCGTACGGCGCATGCGCAGCGTGCGCTCGACCAGCGATTCGATGGACGCCAGGCAATGAAAATTCTCGGCAGTGACGTCGGTTTGCGGAATCGCGATGTCGAACTCCACTTCCACGGCGAGCATCAATTTCACCATGTTCACCGAACTGATCCCGAGATCGCTCAAGCGCCGATCCACCGGAAACGGATCGGGAATAATGGCGCAGCTTCCCATCAAAGCCCTGACGATATCGACCAATCGGCCGTACAAATCATGTTGCTGCAGGTTCACGCAAACCATCTCCCGATTCGGCAGCCAAGATCATACCGTTTCGGCGCCGGGAAGTGTGCCGCGGTTGGTTGTATCGCATTGATTTTACATATACTAACGCCGCTCGGAAGCGCACCGGCGCGGGCCCCACGTTCTGCAAAATTGGAATCCGCAGGCTTGGTTATACGAGCATAATCGGCGCACGCCCCAACAATCCTCGAGAGCGAGCGCGACATGTCGATGGTCAGGGAACGATTGTCCACTGCCGGCGCCCGCAGCGCCCACGCCCGTTGGGACGATCTGATGATTCGTGTGCGCACCGCCGCCCAAGTGGCCGCGGCGAATGCCGACGCGGTCGATGCCTCGGGCCATTTTCCGGCCGACGCCTTCGCCGAGATCCGCAAACAGAATCTGCTCGGCATCATGGTTCCGGCCGCGCTCAATGGCGAGGGCGTGAATCTCGCCGACATCGTCGATGCATGCTTCGTGCTGGGCCAGGCCTGTTCCTCCACCGCGTTGATCTACGCCATGCACCAGGTCAAGGTGGCCTGCATCGTGCGGCACGCGAAAGGCAGCGATGCCCTCGAAGCAATCCTGCGCCGCATCGCGGCCGAACAACTCCTGCTGGCCTCGTCGACCACGGAGGGGCGGTCGGGCGGCGATGTACGCTCGAGCGAAGCGGCCATCGAACGGACCGGCGATGCGGTGACCCTGGAACGCGATGCCGCCGTGATTTCCTATGCCGCGGCCGCGGACGGCATCGTGACCACGGCGCGCCGCAGCGCTGATGCCGCCGGCACGGACCAGGTGCTGCTGGTGCTCCTCAAGGCCGACTATGCGCTCGAACGCCATCAATCGTGGGAAACTCTCGGCATGCGGGGCACGCAGAGCGAGGGATTCAGGCTGCGCGCCACAGCGTCCGCCGCACAGGTCCTGAGCGATCCCTACGAGAAGATCCACGTGCAAACCATGGTGCCGCATGCGCATCTGCTGTGGGGCGCGGTGTGGGCGGGAATCGCGACCGCCGCCACGGCCAAGGCCCAGGCGTTCATTCGCCACGTGGCGCGCCGCTCGGGCGGCCGGACGCCGCCCGGGGCTGCGCACCTGACGCAGTGCATGGCCTCGTTGCGCACGCTGCGTGCCGTGCTTGCATCGGCGCTGCGGGATTATGAAACCGCCGCCGCGGATGAGAAGTCCCTCGCCTCGCTGGAATTTCAGTCGATGATCACCCTGACCAAGGTGCAGGCCTCGGAACTCGCCGTCACGGTCGTGCTCGGCGCGCTGCGCGCCTGCGGCCTGTCGGGCTATCGAAATGACGGTGAGTTCAGCATCGGACGGCTGCTGCGCGACGTGCTCTCCGCGCCGCTCATGATCAGCAACGATCGGATCCTGTCGAGCCTGGCAACCACCTCGCTGATGACGCCGCTGCCGGGGTCGATCCCCACTTGAGCCGCAGCGATCCGCTGGCAGCTATCGCCGAGGCGCTGTTTCTCCCCATGGGCGTGGATGGCGTGTATGCGCGCACCGCCCTCTACGCAGCGGTGTTCGACCGGCTCGAGGCCTGCATCACGCGGCAGCGTGATCCTAAGGCCGAGGTGCTGCGCTTCCCGCCCGTCATGAGCCGCCGGCAACTCGAAAAATCCGGGTATCTCGCCAGCTTTCCGAATCTGCTCGCCTGCGTATGCGCCCTGCACGGCACCGAGGGCGCGATTCGCGCGGCGGCCGATGCCGGCGGTGCGGGTGGCGACTGGACCCAGTCCCTGACCGCTTCGGACCTGGTGCTGTCCCCGGCGGCCTGTTATCCCGTGTACCCGATGGTGGCCGAGCGCGGTCCGCTGCCCGGCGGCGGATTGCTGTTCGATGTCGAGGCCGATGTGTTCCGGCATGAGCCATCCCGCAATCTCGACCGGCTGCAGTCGTTTCGCATGCGCGAATTCGTGCGAGTCGGCCCGCCGCAGGAAATCATGGAGTTTCGCGAGGGCTGGATGGCTCGCGCGCGCGTCCTCGCGGCCGAACTCGAGCTGCCCTGCACGCTGGAAGTGGCGAGCGATCCGTTTTTCGGCCGCATCGGCCAGGTCATGGCCGTGAGCCAGCTACAACAGGAGCTCAAGTTCGAGCTCTCGATCCGCTACCACGCCGCGGCGCTCCCGACCGCGTGCATGAGCTTCAACTGTCACCGCGAACATTTCGCCCAGGCGTGGGGCATTCGTGATTCGCAGGGCGACATCGCGAATTCCGGCTGCGTCGCCTTCGGCGTCGACAGACTCACCGTCGCATTGTTCGCGGTACACGGCCTGGACCTCGATCGCTGGCCCCGGGCAACGCGCCACGCGCTCGACCTGTAGCCCAAGCGGCCGCAATGCGGCGCTCAACCGCCGCTGGCGTATTTCGCGTTGCCTTTTGCGGTTTGCATGCGCTCGAGCGCCGCCGCCGCCTCGCCGTGCCCGGCAGCCTGCGCTTGGTCATAGAGCGCGAGCGCCGCATCCGCGTCCGCGGCGACGCCCCGTCCGCTTTCGTAGAGCTGCGCCAGCGACATCATCGCCGCGGGATGGCCCGCCTCGGCGGCGAGCCGGTACCAATGGGCCGATTCGATCAATTCCTCGTCGGTGGTTGCGGTCTGCGCCTTGAGCGAGCCCAAGGCGAGCTGTGCCGAGCGGTGTCCCTTGAGCGCCGCAGCGCGATAGGCCTGTTCCGCTTGTTCGTCATCGCGCGCCACTCCCAGCCCGCGCCGCAGGCACACGCCCAGGTTGTATTGCGCGTCGACGTTGCCCAGCCGCGCGGCGCGCTTGAACAGGTCGACCGCCATCGCCTGCTCGGGCGCCGTGGGAGAATCCTGCAAGAGGACGCCGGCCAGCAGCACCATCG
>Ga0182015_10006098_pt1 | contig 12220 bp, 15 predicted proteins | sample 712P3MmetaG_FD_120478 | JGI IMG/M metagenome (GOLD analysis project Ga0182015, IMG submission 120478) | Permafrost microbial communities from Stordalen Mire, Sweden - 712P3M metaG | ecosystem: Environmental > Terrestrial > Soil > Wetlands > Permafrost | place: Sweden: Stordalen | collected...
AGGGCGAGCACGGAGGAGATCACTTCGGCGACGGCCGCTAGTCCAAGATTGGCTTCCTGCAGACGAACACCACCTGTCTCGAGCAAGAGAATGGCGGCGGTCCTCTTCCCTGACTCCGAGTCTTTGGCAGCGAGATCAAGGGCCGCGGTCATCTTCGCGCCAGAAACCTCTCCGATACTACCTCCCTGAAAGGCTCCCTCGAGGGCGATCGCCACGGCGGCCATGCCACCGATCTTGCCCTTGATCACGATGCAACCATCGTCAAACTGTGGAGCGATGCCCTGCAGTGGCAGCCAGGGAGACTCCATTCGGTCGAAGGGGCCAACCAGTTCCTTCCAGGTGCCCTCGTCGAACAGGCTCTCGGCCCGTTTGCGCCCGTCAAGCTCGATGAAGCTTCGGCGGCTTACGAATTTGGGAATGAAACTTGTCTGGCTCATCGGTTAATCACCTCTACTGCCTGTTCCAGCCGAAGTAGAACGCTTCCTGGAGTTGCACCAGCATCATTGATCCGGATGCGCACAGCTCCGTCAAACTTTGAGAAGAAGCGATCGAATACGGCCTTCCAGGAATCCCGAAAGCCATCCACGCTGGTTGTGATCGAGACGTGTGCGCCTTCGCTCTGTGCTGGTTCCATGAGGATTTCCATATCGCCGGAGCCCACGACTCCCACATGAGCTCTCTTGGTGATATGCCGTTTTGCTGCCGGATAATGGAAATCAATTTTCTCCATCGGTGTCTTCCTTCCCAGGACTGCTGTCCTCTTCCACTGCGTATTGACCTCGTTCCAGGGCGTCCAGAAAGAGCGTGGCAGCCAGAAGATCCGCGCTGCCCCCTGGAGAGACGTTCCGGATCAAGAGCTCCCGATCGAACCGAAGCATCGCCTGATCTCCGGCGACACTTCCGGGACCACCAGCGGAGAGGACGCCGGAAGCGCCGTTCTGAACGACTGCCAGTGCCTCCGCGCCGCCACGATACAGAACGCAGGTATCTTCGAGGAGAAGCATGATGTTGAGAAGCGCGGACAATCTACTATTCGTTTCTGTGCATCCGCCATTTCTTGCGGCACGTAGAGCGGGAAGGCCGACCTGGACCACATGAGGAAAGCCGGAGAAAGCTTCGCCGCGTGCTCCGGTCACCCCATGCCGGGCTCGAACCAGATCGCCGTGCGATACAAGTTGAGGTTGAGCGCGGTCCGGCAGACGCGCCAGAAGGCCGGCATACTGTGCAATCGTCTCTGGATTCGCATCGATGCACTGGCCCGCTGCCGTTACCAGGAGACCCAGAATCCAGATCGCCCCTTTATGCGAGTTGCTTCCCTCCGTTACCTGATGCATCGCCGATTCAGCAGCGCGTCCGATGGCGGCAACCTCAGTCCGCAACGCGTGGCTGAACGACATGGATTGCGCAGCGGCAGCCATCGCCGCGAAGTAGGGAGCGATCGCTGAGGCAGATCGCCGCATGAGATCTAACGAAAGATCGGTGTGCGCTCCAGATCCTCTGCGATCCACCAGGCCCGGCTTCGGAGTGAGTTCCGCTTCGGCGACCAGCGCCTGGCGCGCCACCTCCGCGAGTTGGCCGGCGGCGAATACGCTTCTAACAGGTGCAGCTTGTCTAATAACCGGGAGCGTCTTTGCCATTACCAGTTCCTGAACTGTGCGGGAGGTTGATACAGACCACCGGACCAGGCGACCAGGTCTTCCATACTGCGGGCCGCGAGGAGGGAGCGATTGGCCGCCAGCCGCTGCACTCCAATGTCTTCCGGGTAGACAACGATCCCTCGGCGACGAAGTTCCGCCGACTCGGCGGGTTTCGCCTTCAGACCGACGGGACTGATGCCGGCCACGGCGGCCAGCGCTCGGCGGCGCTCTTCGATCCCCTCGGCCTTATAGAGATAAGCGATGCCTTCTTCAGTGACGACATGGCTGACGTCATCGCCATAGATCATGATCGGCGTGATGGGCATGCCGGCTTTCTTTCCGACTTCCACGGCATCCAGGGTTTCGACGAAGGCAGGAACTCCACCTTTGGAGAAGGTCTCGAGAGTCTGGACGACAAGTTTTCTGCCGCGAGCGTTGGGGCTCGGGTCGGTTTTGAGGTCGAGCCAAGCCGGTGTCGAATGACGGCGCCCGCGGGGATCATGTCCCATGTTCGGAGCGCCACCGAAGCCGGCCAGACGGCCCGTTATTACGGTCGATGAATTGGCATCGCCGTCCATCTGGAGGGTTGCGCCGATAAAGGCGTCAACCGCATACTGCCCGGCAAGTTGGCACAACACACGGTTGGAGCGGAGACTTCCGTCGCGGCCAGTAAAGAAGATATCGGGTCTGGCGCGAACGTAGTCGGCCATACCGACTTCGCTGCCAAACGCGTGGACGCTCTGGACCCAGCCGCTCTCGATCGCCGGTATAAGTGTCGGGTGTGGGTTCAGCGTGAAGTGCTTGCAGATTTTGCCGCGAAGTCCCAACGATTCCCCATACGTCGGCAGCAACAGTTCGATGGCCGCGGTATCGAAGCCGATGCCGTGATTGAGCGACTGGACCTGATGCCGTTCATAGACGCCACGAATGACCATCATTCCGGTAAGAATTTGAAGCTCGGTGATGTGGCGAGGGTCGCGTGTAAAGAGCGGCTCCACGGCGAAGGGTTTGTCAGCTTCCACAACAATGTCCACCCAGGACGCTGGAATATCGACGCGTGGAAGCTTATCCACGATCTGGTTCACCTGGACGACGACAATCCCATCGTGAAAGGCTGCCGCCTCCACAATTACCGGTGTATCTTCAGTGTTTGGGCCGGTAAACAGGTTCCCCTCCGGGTCAGCCTGTTCGGCGCATACCAATACGACGTTAGGGATAAGGTCAACCAGTAGCCGGGCATAAAGCTCAACATAGGTGTGAATTGCACCGATCTCGAGGACGCCATCCTCCAGAAGCTGGGCCACTCGAAGACTCTGGGGGCCGGCGAACGCGAAGTCCACTTTCTTCGCAATGCCGAGCTCAAAGAGTGTCAGTTGCTCGGGCCGGCTGATGCTTGAAATGATGAGATGAAGGTCGTGAATCTTTTTCGCGCTGACCTGAACCAAAGAACGCGACAAAAAGTCGGCTTGCTTCTGGTTGTCCCCCTCCATCACGATTCGGTCCCCCGGTACTATGACCGATTCAAGGGCTTCCACGATCCTTTCCCTGGCTAACACTGGCCCCTTCATCCACGGCGCCACGGTCTGCATGCGTCGCGCTTTCTCATCGCGGCGAGTCGTCCAGGAGACCGGCCGTTGCTGTTGCGTTTGCTCACTCATTTGCTGCTCCTTTCGCCTTACATCCACTTGCAGCTCCGCTACTAGTTGAGAAAGCACTCAACCATTCGTTCAAGAGTGGTTTTCCGTTCGCGATCGAAACGGAAGACTCGCCTCTTGGTGACGGCCGAATTTCGAGAAGTTTCACTTTGGTCCCTCCGGTCGTGGGAACTCCGACTCGAAATCAGTGGACAGGCTGAGTTCTTTCCAGCTTCTCGCTTCCTCCAATCGTGCAAGGTCGTTCTTCTCCGCCCCGTTGTACGCATCGCTCCCGAGCAATAGTCGCAACGGAGGTTTCTGTTCCTGCGTCAACCGCACGATCACTTGAGCCGCCTTCTTCGGGTCTCCAGGCTGCTTACCGTTGTAGTCGCGCTGAAACCTGGCGGTTGCTCCGACAGTCGAGTCGTATTCGGGATGCCCTTCGCTCAGCTTCGTGGAACTGCCGGCGAAGTCCGTGCGGAAGCCACCCGGCTCAACGATCGTGACCTTGATGCCGAGCGGCCCCACTTCGCGGGACAACACTTCGGAGAAACCTTCGACGCCCCATTTGGCAGCCGAATAAGGCCCGCGCCCTGGTGGTCCGATCCTTCCGCCAACCGAGGATACCTGAACGAAATGGCCTGCTTTCCTTTCGCGAAAGTACGGAAGAGCTGCCTTCGTCACGATGATCGTCCCGAAGAGGTTGGTTTCGATCTGTGCGCGGAAATCCAACATAGGTGTGTCTTCGACGGACGAGAGATTGCCGTATCCGGCGTTGTTGATAACAACATCCAGCGAGCCAAACGCATCGATTGCCGTCTTTACCGCGCCGGCTGCCGCTGACTCATCGGTCACATCCAGCGCGAAGAGCTTCACCTGTTCCCCGAAGCGCTGGGACAGGTCACTCAATGACTCAATGTCCCGAGCTGTCGCCAAGACCTTATTGCCCACGGAAAGGCCCGCTTCGACAATCGCGCGACCCAGACCGCGAGAACTACCAGTGACTAACCAAACCTGTGCCATTCGTCCACCTATTCTCACTTGATCCATCCGCGTGTGGGGCCCCTTGCGGAGCCTGAGCTACTTCGAGGCCGTACGTGGCGGTTAGCTTTTTGAGGTTCTTCTGCTTCCGAGCAGGGCCGAGGTACGATGCCCGAATAACAGAGGGAAGAGCGACGCTGATCGCAACTCTTAATGGCAGACGCAAAGCCCCGCAGCTAGGAACACCGATTCTACGAACCCTCATGCTTGCTGTTCAACAAGGATTTTTTCAGCGCAGGAGCTACTCATCGTTCTTTGTTCGTAGGCCGCGAATGAGCAGGGGCATCAGAAAGAGGATTGCCACGGCGGTGGTGATCATGCCGCCGACGACGACGCGGGCTAGCGGTTGTTGGGCCTGGGCAGCAATGCCGTTGGCAAGGGCAGCGGGGCCACAGGCCCAGGCCGGCGGTCGAGACGACACCGGCGCTTCTGTCCACGTTCAAAGAGGCGGGAGAGGTTTGCCGAATAAGAGTAAGGGTTGCCGGGGTTGTTGGCCGCCAGCGTTACATCGGCGCCGCTCAGCGTCAAGTTCGGATTCTGACGCAGACCGGCCGTAACTTCGCCAGCCTTGGTGGCGCTGACGTGCTGCTGGGCGGAAAGAAGGCTCGGATTCTTTGCCCGTGCCAGAGCGATGGCCTGTTGCAGGGTTAACGCCACCCCGGCAGGTCCGCGTATTCGGGATCGATGGCTGACCAGAGCGTGGTGGCGCGTCCCCGGCCGGGTACGAAACGAGACATGACTAGCCCGAGCGAGCTGAGCCTTTCGAGCGCCTGATCGATGGGTCCGCTACTGACCCGACCATGCAGTGAGGGCCGGCGCCGAGTACGTTGCCAAAGGCCGCGAGCAGTCGCCAAACCCTCCAGGAGCAACCGCGGCCTTCCTCACTTCCGACGCCCCGGCCGACGATGATCCAGCCGAGCCTAATCTTCGCCAGGCAGGACTGGACAAAAAGTTAGACCCTCTGAATTTGCGACCATGAGCCATCAAAGCGATTGACATCGCTTAGTTCTCAGACCTACCATCCGATTTACCCCCCCACATCAGTCATCCTTTTGCCGCGGTCTATGAGATTACTACTTGTCCAGAAACCCGGACAGAACACAGGAGCATTGCTCGTGACAGCTATCGGAAGGCAAAGCACGGATTTGCGCTGGTCATTCCTTAGGCACGGTGTGCGCAATCCAGAAAAATCCAAAGTGGGTCGTTTGTATGCTCTGGGGTTCTGCATGGAAGCTCTGTGGCGAATCCGTGGAGCGATGCGCTCAGGAAAACCCATTCATGACGCACCGTCTACGGTTGAAGAGTTTAGAGCTTCTTTGAGCAAGATCCGGCTTGGTTCTCATACTCCTGGCGCCACAAGGCCGAACCTTTCGCCTGATCGGGAGACGCCGCAGATGATCTTACGAGGGGCCAGATCAGTGAATGTAGGCATTTGGGGTGATTTCAAGATTGAAGGTACGAGAGCTGGCTCGGGCTGGAGAATCACAACCCTCAATCAAGACACCGGTCTTGAGCACGAATTCTATGTTCAAGAGGGTCAGATCTATCACGTGCAGTTTCACTCGCCGCCGCCGTGGAGTCACTCCACTGGGTTTATTGTGGGCAGCAGAGTGAGGCGAATCCTTCATTTGGAAAAGCAGGCGATTCTCCACGCTGTTGCGGGATGGTAATCACGCACGGCCTCAGCATGGAAGATATCGTAATATCAAAGTACCAAAGCGTGTTACTTTGAGCTCCCTCGTCTGCCTTGCTCGGAAACAGATTATACCAGCCCTGTTACGATTCATTTGTCCACGAGGGGTATCTAGCCGTGAGCCGCAAAGAATTCAACCTAATGCTCGCAACCCTCATGCTGGTGATGTCTTTTCTCATGGTCTTTTGGCCAAAATTCCAGTCACACTGAGATGGACAACTGTGCCGGGGAAATTCGGGTTTGGTGTCGTTTTATGGCGCACCAACCACGGTATTTTGTAGCGAATCCCAATGGCAACTGTGGCAATTGGAGCCGGCCGTGCTTTTCAGCGTTGACAACCATAACAATTCGCAGAGCTTCAGCGGGGATCGGAATGGCTTTCTCGCAGTCACGGTTGGAGCAACAATAGAGGTAAAGCACCATGGCGGTCCTGACGACAGCAGAAAGTGGAACCAGTCACTCTACAGAGATACAGTTAAGCATGACGAATCCTGAGTGTTACAGAGTTCAGCGGCACTATGACGAAGCGGTGAAGACACTCCGGGCCGCCGAGGAAGATCTAGGCAACTCGTCACCCAATGCTTCGCCACTGGCGGTACGCCGTGCCAGATTGCAAACGGCAAAACGGGAGGAGTCCGCGGCCAAGGAAATCCTTCTGGACCATCGCCGCAGTTGCTCTCTCTGCAAGAACGTCTTGTCGACCTGACCGGAACGGTGAGGCCGTCGGCACGGGTGTAGACGGCTTCGCGGTCGGTGACAGAGTGTTCGCAATGGCGGACAAAACTCATGCCGAGTTATGCGTTGCGCCGGCGTCTTCACTGGCAAAGATACCAGTCGGAATTGACCTCGTTGAGGCGGCAGCTCTGCCGCTTGTGACAACTACCGGGAACATGCTGATCACGATCGGCACAAGCATCAAAGCCGATTCACCAGGGACCGGGTGCCCCGATCGGGCACCCGGTCCAGAACCCCGTTATCGAATCCCGTACTTAGCCTTGAGATAATGGTGCACCCTCACCCGCTCCGCATCAGTCAACGTGCGATCCCAAACCAATACCTCGCCCATACGGCCGTTGAAGGGTGTGCCACTCAGACCCTGCCCCAGCAATGCGGCGCCGGTGGTCCCGCTCAGTGCCGGGAGATTCCCGGTGAACTGCTGCACCGGCTCCCCGTTGATCCAGAGCGATTCCGTGCTCCCGTCATGCACCGCCATGGTGATGTCCAGGTCGCCGCCCGACGTTGCGGGGCGGGTAAAAACGTGATCGGTATTTGTCTGCGTAGTGCCGAACCTCCAGGTCACGTAGCCCGCATACGGTGAAAGGTACGTATTGCCCCAGCGCTGATTCTCCTGCCAGAAGATCGCTGCATTAGACGATCCGGCTCGCGCCAGAGGTGTCTGATCCGCTTTGGCCACCACCACAATCGTCATCTGGTGCAGCCCATTGATCGACCGGTTGAAGTTGAGAAATTCATTGCCGGCAAAGGAGTACACCGGCCGGCAGGTCGATGTGCTGTACGCGCCGTACATCGGAGCCGTTACCGGCTGCGGATACGCAGAAGGATTCGTGGCATCCTGGCCAACCTGTGATAGGTCGTACCAAGTATTGCTGCTGTTCAACTTTCCGTTGACGGAGGTATCGCCTGCCAGCCAGAGGGAGAGCCCGGCAGTTGGCACGCCCTTCGCAAGGTCTGGCGCGGAGCTGCTCTCGACGCGCAGGTTCGTCAGATCGATTCCAAAAAACTGGTGAATGCCTGATACGGCGGAAATAGTAATCGTCGCGGTGCTTAACGGCACCTGGCTCAGCCGCAACTGAAGAGGCGCGCCCTCGGGATAGAAGGCGTCGCTCCAGGAAGGGCTATACGTAAAGGCGGAGGTGCCGGCAACGCTGCCATAGGACAGCGGCCCTCCTCCCGTGATGCTGGCAACAAAGGGAAGAAAGTTCACATTGTTGGTCTCAAGGCTCAGCCCGTGTACCGGCTTGTTGAAGGCGAGGCCAATCTGCGTGGTTTCTTCTGCGCCCAGGCTACTCAAGTGCAGCTTATCCCCTAACACCGTCCATGCTGGGCCGGTCGGGCCGTCGAACGGTATGGTAAGTGCCGGAATCGCCACCGCCACGGTCAACCCAGGGACGCCGATGACCGGCAGCGTTGCGGTTATGGGAGAGGACGTCTGATTGATGCCTAACACCGGCGCCGCCGGCAATCCCGACCAATCGATAAACCCGTCGGGTTGCAATCCGGAAGGGCACACACTCGGTTCGGGTCCAGGTGTGGACTCAATGATCTGAGCGAACGCGTTGGTGGCAAGGCAAGTGGCAAGGGAAAGAAGAGTGAAAGGAAATCGCATCGGGTCTACTCCAAATCTGAAGATGGCTCCGGCTCATCTGGAAGGACAGCCGGGAGCGCCTATCAAGTAGTGGAGAGACAAGCCCACCCGTTGCAATATCTTTGGATAAATCGTCCAGCCACTGTGGCCAATCCGACGCCGCGTCGGTCATCGCTGACTGTGAGCTCCAAACCACTGTGTCGCTTAAATCTCAACCCCTGGAAAATTTGTCACCCTCGCCGTCGCGATGGTGGGACACCCGAACGCATAAAACGGATTTATGATTACGCTTGGGTAATCGAGAGTCGGACGGGCGAAGTCTCTGCCGGAACGATTATCAAGGCAGGCCGCATCAAGAATTGCACGCACCTGATCGATGCTGCGGCGATAAACAGACGCGGTTCATCCCTGCGAAAGGCGCGTAACATGTCCTCGGCGGTCAGCTGCATTGCTGAATATCATAGCCGGATCACTCCATGCCTAGATAAATCCTTCTCCAAAGCCTTTAACACGTCATTCGGGTGGTCTCGAAGGAAAAAATGACCTCCGGGAAACATGCGTATCCGACAAGGCTGAGAAGTCTCGCCGACCCAGCCTTGCAAATCTGAGTGCGAGGTATACAGATCCTCCAGAGCGCCGTAAACGGTTATGGGAATATCTAACCGCTTGCACGCGGTGTAGACATACGTTTCGCACGCAGTGAAGTCCGCCCGCAGAAGCGGCAGAAAATGCCTTATTAGATCGGTACATTGCAACAGTTCGTCCGGCGTTCCCGAATAGGATTTAAGCTCTTCGACAAACTCTTCATCGGGTAGTAAATGAATTGGAGGACGTGGACTCTTTTCTTGAGGTCCACGTCCTCCTGAAACGATTAGATGTTCCGGAGATCTATGGCCTCTCTGGATTAACAACCGAGCAGTCTCGAACGCGACAAGCGCACCCATGCTGTGCCCAAAAAGGGCAAACGGGACATTCGTATAAGGGCTGAGCCCTTCCACCACTGCCGGCACCAGCTCTTGAATCGACGAGTACGGTAGCTCAGTGCTCCGAGACTCTCTGCCTGGAAGTTGAACCGGCACGATATCAATATCGAAGTGCAGATTCCTTCCCCACTCGCGATATATGCTCGGGCCCGCTCCAGCATACGGAAAACAGAAGAGCCGTAGCGGCGCTCCCGTCTTGGGAATCCAATGAGCAATCCAAGGTGAACGGCTTCTCATGAGCTTTTGTTCCAAGGCAGGTCCTTTCACTCGGTGAACCGGGGCGACAGGCGGGGCTTTGCCAGCGCTAAAGCGCATGATCAAAGTCGAGACTCTTTCCCGGAGCGCTAAAGCGCTCCTTCCCCCGCATAAATGCGGGGGCTCCCACCACGAATCGCACGGTTTTCCAGTTCTCACGCAGACTCGACAGGCAGGGCACCAAAGTCAATGCTTACCTCGGAGTCACACACCGCGTATTGGCTCGGTTTGGCGAGAGCGTAGCTTCCTATATTTCTGCGAGAAGCCTCAGCAGGTTGCTGCAGTGGTCTAAGGCGACGAAGCTTGGTTTTGACTCAGGGATTGCTTGATTGATTAGTTCATAAAGATCGTACGCCTCTGTCAGGATTTGGCGGCCCTCTGAAGTACGTACCATGGATTGAATCCAAACAACCGCTGCCGTGCGATATCCGTGGGTCACCGGGCGAACGGAATGCAGAGTTCCGGTAGGGTAAAATACCGCGTCGCCGGCATTGAGTTTATATTGACGTTGTTCTCCATTCACTGTGATTGTCAATTCGCCGCCCTGGTAGCTTGCGGGGTCATCCAAGAATAGTGTCATGGAGAAATCTGCCCGGATAAATCCCTGTCCGTACGGACCGACGTTACGTCCAAATTGCGTCTGTTTACCCTGTATGGGGCTATCGACATGCTCCTTGAAGAACATTCCGGCAACGTATCGATTGATGATCGGTCGCGTCATGAAACGAGGAAATATCTTTTGTTCAAGATCCTTGCTTTGTCGAAGGGCGTGGTCCACCAGCTCGGCCAGCGTAACATAGGCTTCGCCGACTTCCAGTTCCTCGTTATTCTTGACGCTCCGTTTCAGCTGTGCTGAGGCGCGCCCATCAATAAAGTCCGCCGAACGCAGGACTTCCTTAGCCTTAGCAAGCTGGGCTGGACTCAGAAGGTGGCATATCGTATGTACCATGGTGAAACCCTCGAACGAAAATAAGATTGGACTTAGAGGTTGATCTGTATGCGGTGCACATCGTTTCGATTGGCCCAGGGAACTCCAGCAGAGTGCCGTTTACTTATTTGCGTTTACCGCGCCCGCGTGGCTGAGTCATGCAGTTTGCGGCGGGCGCGTTTGCGGGTGAACTTCCAATCGATGGTGGTTGCGGTCGCGGTTGACGCGGCGGCGCGACAAACTCAGCCCATCAGCCGCCGGGTGTTGGCTCATGAACAAAGCCATCCCTTCCTTTGCGAAGACTCCCCTTGTCTGCCAAATGACTTGTATTGGCCATGAGATGAGCGACCATCGCGCCCACATCATCTGTCACCACCATAAGTCTCGCCAGATTGTCCATCTCAGCCACGGTGATCGTACCCGCCACGACCATCTGCGTCACAACATCGAACACGGGCTGCCAGTACTCACGTCCCATAAAGACAATCGGGATGGGTGGAATCTTCCGGGTCTGAATAAGCGTCAATACTTCGAAAACCTCATCCAGCGTGCCCAGTCCGCCAGGCAATACAACCAGAGCAAACGAATACCGCACCAGCATCACCTTGCGTACAAAGAAATACCGGAATGATGCGGAACGGTCTATGTAGTTGTTTTGACTTTGCTCAAGGGAAAGCTGTATGCGACACGCAAGGCACTTTCCGCCGGATTCGCGCGCCCCTCGGCTTGCGGCTTCCATCAAACCTGGACCGCCTCCAGTCATCACAGTGAACCCATTCTCACCCAGGGCGGCCCCCACCTTGTAAGCGACAGCATATGCCGGCGACTGGGCCGTTAGCCGGGCTGAGCCAAAGACCGTAACACACGGATCAACCAGATGGAAGGCATACATCCCCTGGATAAAGTCCCAGGTCACGCGTATCAACAACGTAAACTGACGTTTTATGGGAACCATAGGATTCTCTCGTTGGACTGAGCGACGCTACCTAGCAGGCTGCTGAAAAACTCGAAAACAGCGAGAAAATCGTCCCTCAGAGGCTAAAGCCCGGCAATATTTTCAAGCAGTTGCGGCACGACTAAAGAGCTTGCGGAAAAACTCAGTTCGGCGAATCTTTCCGTCCGACTCGCCAATTTCGAGGTAATCGTCTGCCTCACATTTTGTCATCCCGACCGGAGCGAACCCGGATTTCCTGCCACGCGGCACTCACCAACGTCCACGGGTGCGGCTTTCGTTAAGGAAAGCCGCATGAAGTTCGCCAACGCCACCAACCTCAACAGGAAATCCGGGGTAGCGCAGTGGAGGGACCTGCGGTGCGCCTTTCCGGTTAGCAAATCCCGAGTGTTTCGCGTACCCCTGTAGCCGCGATCTTCGCGGGCCACGGAGTCTCTGAAGATAAAGGTGTAGGTTTGCTGCGGTATTGGCCATTCCAGGGGCTAAAGCCCAAATTTCTCTCCATCCTGTGCGGCACGACTAAAGTCGTGCCCTGATACAAAACTGAGTTTTTCAGCAACCTGCTAGAAACAGGCTTTCCATGTCCAGGTCTGTCTGCCTGGCAGCGGTATGCGTTTAAGGGGTCCGTTGGCCTTCGCAATGAACCTGGCCGCAGCCATGCATGCGATTCTCCGGCCATAGGCCTTCAGAACATTGCGACTGCATAACAATTCGGCTCACATCACGGGGGACAGGGCGCGGGAGGCCGGTTGAGGCTCGAGCAGTATTTCC
>Ga0182015_10006099_pt1 | contig 12220 bp, 14 predicted proteins | sample 712P3MmetaG_FD_120478 | JGI IMG/M metagenome (GOLD analysis project Ga0182015, IMG submission 120478) | Permafrost microbial communities from Stordalen Mire, Sweden - 712P3M metaG | ecosystem: Environmental > Terrestrial > Soil > Wetlands > Permafrost | place: Sweden: Stordalen | collected...
CGGATGCGCGCGCGCTCGCTCAGCTTGAGACTCTGCACCGGCTTCGAGTTCAGCACGTACGTGCCGTCGGACGGAGAATCCAGCAGCCCCAGGATCGCGAGCAGCGTCGATTTGCCGCAGCCCGAAGGTCCCGCGATCGCCAGATATTCGCCCTTCTTGATGTGCAGATGAATACCGGCGAGGGCGTGCGTTTCCACCTCGTCGGTTTGGAAGACTTTCGTCACGCCATCCATGCTGATCAAAGCTGTTTCGTCAATAGCCATGCCATTCCCTTCCGATAATTCAGCCGGTCAATTCAGGCGGATGCGGTTGTAAGCGTCTTGCGACGACATGTCCGACAAGATCACTTGATCGCCAACCTTTAACCCGTCCACCACTTCGATATTGTTCACCGAGCTGCGCCCCAACGACACCGGCACGCGCAGCGCCTCTTTGGTATCCGGGTCGAGTTTAAACAACGTGATCTTCGCTCCCGGCTGGCCGATCACCGGCCGCCCCACGTACACCACGTCCGCCAATCGCTCCAGGGTGATGGTGCCATCCACGCTTAGATCCGGCCGCGCTCCGGGCGGCAATGCGCCTTCCAGCGTAACGTCCACGTCCACCGTTCCGTTCACCGCCGCTGGATCGATGCGCGAGACGTGCCCCGGGATAATGCCGTTGCGCGTGTCGATGGACGCTGCCTGTCCGATCGCGACGTCCTTCACCTGCGTTTCGGGAATCTTGAGCGTCGCCTTCAGCTTGTTCGGCTGCGCGATCTTCGCCAAGATGGTGCCGGTGGAAACCCGCATCCCCACTTCGAGTGGCGTGGCTGTCGCGCCGAGCTGCGTCAGCGTCCCTTCCGCCCCCGCGCGAATCACCAACTGCTCTACCTGTTGTTTTTTCAGGTGGTACGCGGCTTGCAGTTTCTCGACCCCCACCTTCTGCGCGTCCATTTGCGCCTTAATCGATAGATCGCTGATCTCCAACTGCTCTTTGGATAGCGCGTAGCGCCCTTTCAGCTCTTGCCATTTCGCGACTGACAGCTTGGTATCGAGGTCCGACTTCAACCCCAGCTTGGTCAACTGCGAATCGCGATCCGCCTGCAGCTCCGACTGCTCCATGTCGGACTTCACCTGCTCGGTGAGAGCTTTCTGGGCCAGTTGCTGCGTCTCCAGCGTCACTCGCGTGTTTTCTTCATTGGCCTGCGCCGCCTTGATCTGCCATTCCAGATCCGCCGCCGCCAGTTCCATGTCCGGATTGCTCAACACCATGACGACGTCGTTCGGATTCACCTTGGCGCCCGGCAGGAAATTGATCTTTTCCACGCGGCTATCGAACGCCGCCGGAATCCACATGTATTGCTCCACCACCAGCGTGCCCAGGCCGCGGACGTCGCGGACCATGGGGCCCCGCTTCACCGAGTCGATCCACACCGTGGCGCGATCCACCGACGGGGCCGCGGGTTTCAGCCGGGAAAGCCCCCAAGTGATCAGCGGGACCGCCGCGATGATGAGTGCAATAATGACGACCCTGCGAATCAATTTCCGGCGAGCGACTTCCTTACCGCGTGGTACATCCATGGTGATTTCTCCTTATGGCAATGGGCAAATTGCCCACCAAAGTCGATCTTACTGAAAACGAAGGTTTACTGGCGGATTCGGCGTGGCCCGGCGGTACAGGTGTGTCCGCTTGTGGGACGAAGTGTGCGGGAACGATTCCGAGCCGCGCGAGTCAGCAAGCGGGCTTGCTACGTCGTCCGCATCATGTACACGTACATCATCCCAAACGCCACCGTCGTCACGGCGATGGAGACGCCTGCCAAGGCTCTGAGCAGCGGCTCTTTCCACATCAACCGCGCGCGCGGCGTGCTGGCCAGCCATCCAGCGATGAACCCACCCGAAAATCCGCCCACGTGGGCCCAAAAATCCACGCCTGGTATGAAGCTCAAAACCAATCCGTAAATCACCCACCGCATATACAGCGATTTCACCTGCATCCCGAGCGAAGAGCGATCGGTGAAACCGAACGCCAGCATCGCGCCGATCAATCCGAAGATGCCGGCCGACGACCCCACGGAGAAATGGCCGCCGAGGTGCGAGCTGGCCGAAAAACCTGTCACAGTGGAGACGAAATAGAAGACGATCAGGCGGCTGGTGCCGTACAACGTTTCCACTTCCGCGCCGAGATCGAACAGCACCCAGGAGTTCATCAGAATGTGCAAAATGCCGCTGTGCAGAAACCCAGCGGTGATCAGGCGCCACCATTGTCCTTGCATCAGCACGGCCGGAACACTCTGTCCGGCCTCGGTGAGTCCCGCCTGCGGGCTCATAGACTGTGCGATGTACAAACCCGTGTTGATCAACAAAATCATGATCGTCGTGAAACGCGCGTGCGGGATCAGGCCGCCCAGAATGTCGCCCGGATTGCGCCGCTCCACCGCGCGAGGGCCCATGGGAGCCTGGCAATACGGGCAAACCTTGTCGCTGGTAGTCACAAACGCCCGGCAATTCGGGCACATCCGCCTGTTGTCCACGCACCCATTGTACAGCGCGGTCTTTCGCCGCCGTTTCGCGCGCGGCATCGCGCCACCAGTCGCGCGCGGTGCGCGCTCCACTCGATTGCTACAATTGAATTTTGGATGGCCAAGACCGAGCAGCAGCATCGCCAAGACATCCTCGACGTAGGCAAGCTGATTTATCAGAAAGGATGGGTCGCGGCAAACGACGGAAACGTCAGCGTGCGCCTGGACGACCGCCGCATTCTGTGCACCTGCACCGGTGTCAGCAAGGGCATGATGACTCCGGCCGACATTATCGTCTGCGATCTCAAAGGCAACAAGATCGACGGCGCGCGCGAGCGGACCACCGAGATCGCGATGCATCTCACCATTTACGAAATGCGGCCGGACGTGTCGGCCGTGGTGCATGCGCATCCGCCGGTGGCAACCGGATTCGCGGTCGCCGGAAGGCCGCTCACCCTGGCGCTGCTGCCCGAAGTGATCGTCAGCCTGGGATGCGTGCCGCTGGCCGAATACGGATTGCCGGGGACTCCCGCTCTCACCGCGGGCATGCTGCCGTACATCCCGAAATACGACGCCATCCTGCTGGCGAATCACGGCTCAGTGTGCTACGGCGAGGACCTGTACAAGGCGTTCTTCAAGATGGAAACCGTGGAGCACTTCGCGCGAGTCACTTTAGTCGCCGAGCTGCTGGGCGGTCCCCAGGTTCTGCCCCGTCACGAAGTGGCGAAATTGTTCGATGCGCGCGAGCGTTATGGCGTGAAGTCGAACGCCCGCATGGAACCCGGCCGGCCGGTGGTCGCCGAAGATGTGGAAGGGGTACGGGAGAAGCCACAGATCACGCGAGAGGATCTGATCGCGATCATCGATGAAGCGCTGCGCTCACGCGGTGTTCTGACGTAGTGTCCTGATCCGCTACCGCGCCCTTGCGTTTACCCAGCAGCAAAAAGCCCGCCACCACGACCAGCAGAACCAGTTTCAAAACTTCGAGCACTCCATAGAGCCCGTGCAGCCGCCAGAACTGGCTGTACGCCACCGATCCGGCGCCCGCGCCGAAGTCGATCAAGCGGCCCAGCGAAATCATTTCCGGTGTCACGCGGAAGTGCTGGAATAGCGCGATGATCACCATCCCTCCGGCCATGCCCGCCAGCAGCCCGCTGCGCATGGCGAACAGTAAAATCGCCGTCAGCGCGATGCCCAAGGCGATCTCGGCCAGCTCCCAGGCGACGAAGAAGAGCCGGTTCTCCTCGCCGGCCAGGTAACGGAGCAAGAGCCGCGAGTTGTCTGGACCAAGCGTCTGAAACATTTGCGCGGCTTCCGGTGCGGGCCTTGCCAGCACGCGATCCACGGTCTGGAAATTCTCGGTCGCCACGAAAATCATGAACAGGCTGCCGAGAATCAGGCAACCGCTGAGAAACGCCGCGATTCGGTGACGATGCATCGCCTTCTTCCCTCAGTTTATCAAGCTCTGTTCAGGAGGCCATTCTTCACCAGCGGAGGCCAGCGCGTGCTGCACCAAATTGCGCAGGACCAGTTTCCCTTTGCACGGCCCCAGTTCCGCGCGCACCTGCGCTCCAACATGAATCTCGCCGCCAGCCACCAATACGGCGAGCGGCTGGATGAGATAGCGTTGCACCGTGCGCTTCAACTCACGCGCGCCATATTCGGCACTTGCTCCTCGCTCCAGCAGGAACTTGCGCGATCGCGGGGGCACTTCGATTCGAAACGCCTGCTCTCCCAGCCGCCGGTCGATGTGCGCCTGCAAGTCCTCGATTTGCTGGTTGAGGATCGCCGCCAGCGCCTCGGAATCGAGCGGCTGATAGGTGACCACCGCGTCGATCCGATTGATAAACTCCGGCGAGAAATTCTTGCGCACCGCCGTCCTGCCAATGCGATCCAGTTTGCGGTCCCGATTCGCGCCCGATCGCGGGTCTGATCGAGGGGCCAGTTTTGGAGTGAGGGACTCAAAGCCAAACTCCGGCCGCAGCTCGTGGCTCATGTCGCGCGCCCCCAGATTGCTCGTCAGGAAGATCATGGCCTTTTCGAAATTCACCAGCGTGCTGTCGCCCAGCCGCAGAGTGCCTTTATCCAAGACCCCCAGCAGCAGCCGCACCAGGGTCGGAGCGGCTTTCTCGATTTCATCGAACAGCACAATCGAAAGGTCGCACGATTCACTAGACGCGGCGCTCAGTTTTTGCTGAGTCAATAAAGGCTGCGTCTCCCGATGCCCCAAGTATCCCGGAGGCGCGCCCAACAGCTTCGCCACTTCGTGCTCCATCTGGTACTCGCCGCAGTCCACCTTGAGCAGCTTCTTGGGACTGCCGTGCAGCACATCGGCCAGCGCTTCTACGGTCTTCGTTTTCCCCGTCCCGGTAGGACCGAGCAGCAGAAAGACTCCCGCTGGCTGCCCCTCCGGTGTCAGCCGGGCCCGGTACATCTCCACGTACGGGACAACGGCCGCGATCGCCGCCGGCTGCCCTACCAGTCTTCGCGACAGTGCCACGGCCATATCGCTTTTACAACTCGGGTCGCTTGTAGAATTGCTTTCAGACTGCCTCCGCGATCGGTTTGAAGTGTAACGCATATGAATAAAATCGACCCCTCGCACAATTATGGAACTAAAATTGCTTAACGAGCCGCTTTTGCCGCCCGCAAATCGGCTATTTAGAGAGCTTTTCGCTCAAGAGTTTGCGGTGAGGAATGAATGAATTAGACCGGCAATGCGTGCGCTGGCCCGGCCATCCCCGTAAGGGTTGTGAACGCGAGACATCTGGTTATATGCCTCACGGTTGTCCAGCAGAGTCGTAGCCTCGCGGACAATGCGGCCTTCATCGGTTCCAACCAGCTTCACGGTGCCCGCCGTCACGGCTTCGGGCCGCTCAGTCTTCTCGCGAAGCACCAGAATCGGTTTTCCAAGCGACGGCCCTTCTTCCTGAATCCCGCCCGAATCGGTGATCAGCAGGTACGCGCGCCGCATCAAATCGACGAACGGCACGTAGCTCAGCGGGGCAATTAGAATCACGTTCGGATGGGTGGCCAAATAGCGCTGCACCGGATCCTGCACATTGGGATTCGGATGTACCGGATACACCAATTGCACGTCGCCGCGATCGGCGATCTTAGCCAGCGCGCGGCAGATGCGGCCAAATCCGTCGCCAAAACTTTCCCGGCGATGCGCGGTGACTACGATGAGCTTCTTTGAAACGTCCAACTCGGGCCACTCGCGCCCGCGCAGCGTGCTTTGTTCCAAAGCCTCGCGCACGAACAGCACGGCGTCGATTCCAGTGTTCCCCGTGACGTGAATCGAATCGGCCGCGACGCCCTCATCGCGCAGGTTCTGGGCGGCCATTTCCGTGGCCGCGAAATGCAAAGCAGTGAGATGCGACGCCAGCACCCGGTTCATCTCTTCGGGAAACGGCTGCCGCATGTCATGCGTGCGGAGGCCCGCTTCCACGTGAGCCACGGGAATGCCTGAATAGAACGCCGCCAGCGCGCCGCACAACGTAGTTGTAGTGTCGCCTTGCACCATCACCATCGCCGGCTTTTCCGCGCGCAGAACCGGCTCGAGTCCGGCCAGAATCCGCGAGGTGGATTGAAACAGCGTTTGGCCGGGCAGCATCAGGTCCAAGTCGTGATCCGGCTGTACTTGGAAAGCCTCCAGCACCTGGTCGAGCATCTCGCGATGCTGCGCGGTGACGCACACTCTGACATCGAATTTGCTGGGATGTTCGCGCAGACCGCGAATCACCGGGCAGAGCTTGATCGCCTCCGGCCGGGTACCGAAGATCAACAGGATCTTGTGCATCAGCAGGGGCGCTGAGTGGAAGTCGTCTACTTGTGCCGGTAGGTGATTCGCCCCTTCGTTAAATCGTAGGGCGAAAGCTCGAGGGTGACTCGATCGCCGGCCAACACACGAATACGATTGCGGCGCAGCTTGCCGGCCAGATGCGCCAACACCTTGCGATCCTGATCCAACTCCACGCTGAACAGGCCGCTCGGAAATTTTTCGACTACGGTTCCAGTAACTTCAATGCTGTCTTCCTTACTCATCCTCCTCCTTCATCAAGATTTTCTGCCATAGGTATCTTAGCAAACGGGTTCTTTATAGTGGGGTAGACCCCTGGTCCGCGGGCGACCGCTGGTCGCTTTGTATGGCGAATTTTCTGATTCAGAACACTAGCGCCGCAGGGCAATCGCGGCGGTTGCGGAAGATGCGGACCACTTCAGACCGGCGTCGCGCAACGCGCTGCTTCCGGCGGCGACGATTACCTTGCCGCGTGGTGGTCCGTGGAGTGTGCTAATGGGAGCGGTCCAAACGGCGCATTCGATGGTATGTCCGTTCTTGCCTTGGATGGGCCCCTGGGGATCGAACGGAAGTTGATGGCCCACCAGTTCGCCGCGAGTCCAGCCGGTCAGCATTTCCGCGGCCGGGTTGCAATAGGTGACGGCGCCCCGTTGGTCGATCGCGAACATTGCGAGCGGCGAAGCCTCCACCAGAGGATGGCGCAGCTCCGCCACCGAAGCGATTGCGGCGTTGGCCGGATCTCTCGGCTTTTCGCCGGCTTCCATCAGCCGCAGATGAACCTTGGTGGCCGCGCGATCCAAGCTGGACGTTTTCAGAATCAAAGCGGCCACCATGTAGAGACAGGCGCTGATGAAATCCACCCAGCCTTCCAGCATGTGGAAGTGTGCGAACATGGCGAAGCCGGAGTCCTTCAATATCCGCAGCGATTCGTAAATCGCGATGAGGCCGAGCAGGCCCGTAAGGACCTTGTCGACGCTGCCGCGCTGTCGCCGGATCAGCAGGATGCACCACAGTATGGTGGCGAGGCAAATCAATAAGGCGAGCGCCATCAGCGGATTGGCGCGAAAGAGTTGGGCCAGGTACAAAACAATTGCTCCCGGGCGGTCACTGCCGCAAGCGATTGTATCGACCGGCGGCGGCGTGGCAACTAGGCCGCATGCGCTTACTTAAGAGGAGCGGTTTCGCTTAGGAAGCTCGGCCGAAGCGCCCTAGGGGATAAGGGATTTCGACAGGCCAGAGTAGGTGGAAGCACCGGGCCCGATGACCACGGCGTGATACGCTCGGGTGATGTCCCGGCTCATGTTGGTGGTCTGCTCACTGGCATTCCTCGGACCTTCGGCCGCGCAGAACAACCAAGCCTCGCTTAGCGGCACGATATCAGATCCGAACGGCGCGACTAAAGCCGAGGCGCCCATCCAGCTAAAAAACCAGGCGACCGGCGCCCTGGCGCGCACCAGCAGTAAGTCGGATGGCAGCTATACGCTCACCGGTCTGGCTGCCGGAAACTACGAATTCTCGATCGTGATGCCGTGCTGCGCGTACAAACGGATCGCACGAGACGTCTCGCTCGAGGCGGGCAAAGCCGCACAACTCGACATCAGGCTCGTAGAAACAGTCAACGGGACCACCTTGGGAGACGATCCAGGCAGGCTGGCGCAGGCCATGCGGAAGCGAGCGAAAGTTCAGTCCCGCCCCGTGCCTCGCCTGGCTGGCGGAAAGCCGGATTTATCGGGCGTCTGGGTCGCCACCGACGACCCGTATCCGGAAACGCCCGAGGCATTGCCTTGGGCCGCCGCGCTGATCGAGGAACGGCAACAGAACAACGGAAAGGACGCTCCTCATAACCACTGTCTTCCGGGTCCACCGCCCGCGCCCGGAAGTACGGCGCCGTTTATGGCCAAGTTCGTCCAAACTCCTTCGCTCCTGGTGATCCTTTTTGAGGACGCCCCGGGCTTTCGTCAGGTTTTTCTCGACGGACGGGGCCACCCGTCAAATTGGGATCCAACATGGATGGGACACTCGATCGCCAAGTGGCAGGGCGACGTGCTGGTTGTGGACACGGTCGGCTTCAACGACCGGAGCTGGTTAGGCGGCCTCGGCGGAGGCCCGTTGCCGCACACCGAGATGCTGCACATGACTGAGCGCTACCGGCGCGTGAATTTTGGCCACATGGAAGCGGTGGTAACCTTCGAGGATCCTGGGGCGTTTGTGAAGCCGTTCCGTATGAACGTGAAACTTGACCTGGCTCCACAGGAGGAGTTGCTCGAGTACGTCTGCGAGAACAACCGGCCAGAGCACCTGGTAGGCAAGTAGTTGTATGATGACGAGCGGTCGGGAAACACAACATAGGAGGTACGTCATGAATGGCCTTACCGCACTGGCGGTTCTTAGTCTAGTTACGTTCGGCAGCGCATTCGGCGCGGACTCTGCGACCGCTCGCCTGCAAAAGATTGAGGATCGCCAGGCGATCGAGCAGCTATTGATGGGCGACTACCCGAGAGCGCTGGACTCGGGCGATTGGGTCGCTTACGCGGCGCTCTTCGCAAAGGATGGCACGCTCATCATGGGTGGCGGGAGCACCAAGCGTACCGGTCCCGCCGCGATCCAGGAATACTTCAGCGCGCGGCCAACTCCCGCGCCGGCTGCCTCGGCCACTCCGTCGCCGTGCCCTGTTCCGCCCGGCGGGCACAGAACCGAGCACGTGGTGAACAACCTGACCCTCCAGATCAATGGAGACATGGCTACCGACCAGGCCTATTGGCAGACCATCGTTACCAGGGATTGCAAGTCCGTGGTGGCGGGTGCCGGGCACTACGAGGACATCTTGAAGCGCGAGGACGGACATTGGAAGTTTTCGAAGCGCGAGATCGTCGACGACATTCCGCCCCGGAACACGCCGGCGTCAGCAGCGTCAACCCCGTCGAGTCGTTAGATCCGCCGCAACCAGACCCATGTCCGACCACGGACTCATTGCCCGTGCGCTTCAATTTCATCCTTGGGATGCCATGGCTCCGCCGGCTCTCGAGGCTCTAGCGAAACGCGGACCCTTTCAGTTTTCTGCCGAGACTGGCTGCGGCGGTAGCACCATTGTTTTATCTCACATTAGTAAACATCACACCGCTTTCGCGATTGAGGGCAAGGAGCGGACCATTACCGGGCTTCGTCAGTATGCTGACTTCCGGCCGGACAGCGTGGTTTTCGTCGAAGGCGAAACCAGGCGCACCCTTCCCCTGCATCCCTTTGCGGGTCGCTTGGATGTGGCGCTGCTGGATGGGCCGCATGCGTATCCTCTTCCGCAACTGGAGTTTGCATATCTGTTTCCGCAGGTCAGAGTGGGAGGCTGGGTGGTTCTGGACGACATCCAGATCCCCTCGGTCTACGAACTGGTTCGGTTCATGCGCATGGAATCATCCATGGTCCTGGAAGAAGTGGCCGTTCGAACAGCCTTCTTCCGGAAGATTCGGGAATGCGACCTCGGACCGGATGGCTGGCAACACCAGGCTATGAATCGGCGCGGTATTCTGCGGTATTCCTGGCGGGATCGTCTGCGGCGCCTGCTTCATCCCGAGCCGCGTGCGTGAGCTCGCGGTGTCGTCGGCGACCCTTGCGATAGAATGAGGGCAGTATGCCGGACGTACTTCGCATCGCGGATCGCGACTTTCATTCGCGGCTGTTCGTCGGCACTGGCAAATACCGCAGCTTCCAGGAAATGGCGCGCTGCCATCAGGCATCCGGCGCCGAGGTGGTGACGGTGGCGGTGCGGCGTGTGAATCTCACGGATCGGTCCAAGGAGTCGCTGATCGACTACATCGACCGCTCCAAAATTTTCATCCTTCCGAACACGGCCGGCTGCTACAACGCCGAGGAAGCCATTCGCACGGCGCGGCTGGGACGCGAAGTCGGTCTTTCGAATTGGGTGAAGCTGGAAGTGATCGGCGATCAGAAAACGCTGTTCCCCGACAATCAAGGCTTGATCGAAGCCACGCGCGTGCTGGCTCGCGAGGGTTTCGTCGTCCTGCCCTACACCAACGACGATCTGGTGAACGCGCGCAAGCTGATCGACGCGGGCGCCGCGGCGGTGATGCCGTTGGGTGCGCCCATCGGATCCGGCCTCGGCATTCAGAACACCACCAATCTGCGGATTCTGCGCGAGACCATTACCGAGGTGCCGCTGATCGTCGATGCGGGCGTCGGAACGGCGTCGGACGCGGCCATCGCAATGGAACTCGGGTTCGAAGGCGTGTTGATGAACACCGCTATCGCCGAGGCGGAAGATTCCGAGAAGATGGCGGAAGCCATGCAGCTGGGTGTCCAGGCCGGTCGCTTGGCGTATCTGGCGGGACGCATGCCGAAGAAGCTGTACGCCAGCGCAAGCAGTCCGCTGGCCGGCGTCGTGCGGTAGTTAGCCACAGATAAACGCCGATCAACACGGATTAGAAACGAAATTCCTATCTTTGTGTATCTGCGTTAATCGGTGGCTGAATATGCCTTTTCAGACCACCTTCTAGATCACTCAGCGCGTCTTCGGTAAAGAGGATTTTGTAAGCCACCGGTGCATTCGCTGGCGGACTTCTTCCAGGGGGAACGCGGCCCTCGTCCGCGGATTGGATGCCCCGGTCGATGGCCGCCAGGGTTGCTTCGTCTTCCTCATCGAGGATCGGAGCCGAGTGATTGGTGTCGTCTTTCTTCAGCTCGCCCATACCACACCGTAGCCCGGCGAAGGTCGCAACGCAAGCTCACATCGTCCGCGTGACTTTGCTCAGCGCGCGCGGCTGATCCGGATTCAGTCCCTTCTCCTCGGCCAGCGACGCTGCGAACAATTGCGCGGGAACGATTGTAGGGGATGGGCGTGAAGAGCTCGTCCAGCGCCACCGGCAGCACGATTGCTCGGCGGTCGCGTGCCGCTTCCACGTTGTTCGTGTCGGTTACGATCAGGGATTCGGCTTGCAGCTCGGTGAGCTTGGCTATCATTTCGCGCGTGCCCGGCCAGGTGACGCCCGCAGGCGCGAACAGGAACGCCGGGAACGATGCCTCGAGCATCGCGATGGGGCCGTGCAGCAGGTCGGCGCTCGAGAATCGCTCAGCCACAACGTAGCACGTCTCCATCAATTTCAGCGCGAATTCGAACGCGGTGGCGTAGTTCAAGCCGCGGCCCAGCACGACCGCATGGTCCATGAAACGATAGCGCTCGGCGCGGCGTGCGATGTCGAGTTCGAGCGTGAGCGCTCTACTAGTCCACTCAGGCAAGCGCGCCAGGTCGTCCAGCTCGATGCTCGCTCCCAGCGCATAAGCGACCAGATAGAGCAGCAGCAACTGACCGGTGTATGTCTTGGTGGCCGCGACCGCCTGCTCGCGTCCGGCATGCACCAGAAACACATGTCCGGCAATGCGCGTCAGCGTGCTGGAGGCGTCATTGGTGATCCCGATCGTGCGGGCGCCTTGGTCGTGGGCGCGTTCCAGCACCAGATTCGTGTCGGTGGATTCGCCGGATTGCGAGATCGAGATCACCAACACGCCCTCGAAGTGAAACCGCGCCCGATAGAGCGTGAAGATGGATGGAGCCGCGAGAGTCACCGGGATGCCGGTGGTGATTTCGAGCAAATAGCGCCCGAATTGCGCCGCGTTGTCGGAGGTGCCGCGCGCGGTCAACATGATGAAGCGCGGAGGATCGCGCCGCAAGATGGCGCGCAATTCCTCGATCGGTCCGCGATTGGCCTGGAGTGTCCGTTCGAGCACGGCGGGCTGCTCGTGGATATCATCTCGCATTTTCGACATAAGCAAGCGCCGCTGGATGCGGCTACAACTCGGGAGGCATGCGCGTCTCGCTCCCCACCCACGCCTTCAATGCCCCAGTTTCCGATGGTGGCGCGATGGTTACGTGCGGCTTTAGCACGATCAACGTCGCACCCTCATCC
>Ga0182015_10006102_pt1 | contig 12218 bp, 14 predicted proteins | sample 712P3MmetaG_FD_120478 | JGI IMG/M metagenome (GOLD analysis project Ga0182015, IMG submission 120478) | Permafrost microbial communities from Stordalen Mire, Sweden - 712P3M metaG | ecosystem: Environmental > Terrestrial > Soil > Wetlands > Permafrost | place: Sweden: Stordalen | collected...
GCCGGCGCGACGACACAGCTTCAGGCACCGGGCCGCATCACCGTCAACACAAACGGCGACATCTACGTCTTCAACGACGACGATGCAAACGGGGTCCTCGTGTTCGCACCGCTGCATGCGGGCAACAGTGACCGCGCTCCGATTGCGTCGATCGGCGGCACCAACATGTGGCGCAACATGCTAACACCGGTCGCGGTCCACTGATGTCCGTGCAAAAAGATGTCCGGGCGGCGTTCACGTTTGCCGCATCGTCCGCGCTGGTTTTGTTGGCGGCCTGCACTGGCGGTCAATCGTCTTCACCCGTCGCACTGCCCGTCCCCATCGGCAACCCGTCTGCTTCACCGGCGCCCGGAGCATCGGGGTCGCCCAGCCCACGGCCATCCGCCTCCGCATCGCCCTCTCCGACTGCGAGCCCAACGTCGAGTCCCACCATTGCGAGCGGGGCAACGATCTTCGTCGCCAATCAAGGTTCGTCGACCGTCACCGCGTACGCGGGTGCCGTTAACGGGACGCCGGCGACCATCAGTAACGGCATTTCGTTCCTGTACGGTCCGCAGGCGCTCGCCGTCACGGCTTCCGGGATGCTGTTCGCCGCAACGAGTTCTCGAACGGTAACGGAATATGCGCCGCCCTATACGGGCGCACCGGTGACGACGCTCAGCCTCTTCGGAACCGTACCGTCGGCGATCATCCTCGACGCGAGCGGCGATTTGTTCGTCGCGCTCACCGACAGCAATCTAGTGGCGGTGTATCCGCCGCCCTATACGGCCGCGTCGACGAACATCGTTTCCGGCATCGCAGCACCGGTAGCGTTGGCGGTCGACGGCAACGCGAATCTCTATGTCGCCGGCAACTCCATCGTCACGGCCTATGCGCCGCCATACACCGCGGCGCCGGCGACGTACCTCGGAGTGAATCAGCCGAACGCGCTTGCCGTCGGCACGTACGGTCTGTTCGTCGTCAATCGCAACAACAGCGTTACCCAGTACAGCCTTCCCGATCCGGGCGGGAATCCGACGAACACGATCACCAGCGGCCTAAACTTTCCGGTCGCGATCGCCATCAACGCCGCGAACGACGTTTTCGTCGCAAACGCTCTGGGCAATAACGTGACGGTCTATGCTCCGCCGTACACCGGCGCACCGATCGTGACGATCTCGAACGGCATCAACGATCCCCTTAGTCTGGTGCTCGATAAATCGGGCAACCTGTTCGTCGCGAACCACCCCAACACCGTGACCGAGTACGCGCCGCCGTACACCGGCGCACCAGTCGCCACGATTACGAACGGCGTCGTCGATCCGGTGTCGCTGGCAACTTTCCCCTGATCGGCCGAGGACTAGCCGCGGACGCGACATTGGTTATAACAGATGTTATAATAAAGGACCGTGACATCTCGTGAGCTCGCCAAGTAGCTGGGTTTGGCTCGACGTCCTCGACGACTCGGCAGAGAATCATTGGATCGGCCGGCGGCGAAGACTGGAGCGTCATGATCATCGAGACCCCGCGGTTGCGGCTGCGTCCATTGACCGACGCCGACATGGAACCGTTCCTCGCTATGGCGGCGGATCCCGAGGTGACGCACTTTGTCTCGCCCACGCCCATATCACGCGCTTACGCCGAAGCGTCGGCAAACCATTATCGCCGGCAGCTCGAGACCAAGGGCTACGGTTACTGGGCGATCGAGGTGAAGGGCGGCGCATCGTTTGCGGGGATCATCCTGCTACAAGACGTGAAGTTTACGGCCGCCTTCACACCAGCGATCGAAGTCGGCTGGCTCTTAGCGCGGGAACAGTGGGGCAACGGTTACGCTACGGAAGGTGGCCGCGCCGCGCTGGACTACGCTTTTAGTACTATGAAGTTGAACAAGGTCGTTGCGTTGACGGCGGAAGGCAACCTTCGATCACAACGCGTGATGCAACGCCTCGGCATGACCCACGATCCGCGCGATGACTTCGATCATCCTGACGCCCAAGGCACCCGGCTCCAGCACTGCGTGCTCTACCGAATCCAACATCGATAGCGGAACGACGGCATGACTGCTAATTCATCCACAACCATGAAGGCGTTGTCCACCGCGCTAGCGCTTATGATTAGTGTGCTTTCGCCGGTCGCGGGCCGTGGACAGACGCCGGCCCCGGCTTGCGCGAAGTCCTGGAAAGTTCGGCGGTAGAAGTACAGTGCGTGGCTTTACGGTGCGTTTTTTTGAAGCGGATCGCTGGTCACGTCAGATGCGGGTCTGCTCGCATATCGGGAACTCGATGATGCTCTCGGCTTGAGCCACTGCTACAGTTCAGGCCGCCGACGACCTCCTGAGACGACGGGAACGGTCGACTTCGGCTCGAATGCGCTTGCCATATGGGGAATCCCGGCTAAACTAAATTGAACGGACGGGGTGGGATGAGCCTGAAGGGGATCACGCGGGCCCGCGCTGCGGCGCTCCTGGGCGGAGCCGCGCTGTGCGCCATGACCGCACCCGGTAGGGCGCAGACCAACCCGACGATTCATATAGCTATCCAACCAATCGAGGGCGCCGCAGAGGTTTACTATGCGAATGACATGGGGTTTTTCGCAAAGGCCGGCCTCGACGCAGTTATCCAAACGATTCAGGCTACGAGTGCAATTACGGCGGCAGTTGCGTCAGGGGCGGTTGATATTGGGTTCAGTACCGTCGATGTGCTCGCGGCCATACATCAGAAACACATTCCGCTCGTCGTCATTGCGCCCGCTGCGGAGTATGTATCCCCGGACACGGCGCACATATCGGCGCTGCTCCTCCCGATAAACTCGCCGGTCCATCAGGCAAAGGATCTCAACGGCAAGATCATCGCTACCCCCGCCCTCCATAGCCTAGCGGAAACCGCCGTCAGTGTATGGATTGATAAGAATGGTGGCGACTCATCAACGATCAAGTTCCTCGAGGTGCCGTTCCCCGCGATGGCCGCTGCACTCGACGCAAGTCGCGTCGACGCAGCTTTTGTCGCAGAGCCATTTCTGGGGACCGTCAAGAAAAACGCTCGCGTCCTCGCCTATGGTTTCGATGACATCTCCAAACATTTCATCTCCAGTGCATTTTTCACGATGTCCCAATGGGCGACGGTTCACCCCGATTTGGTGAGCCGCTTCGCGGCCGTGATGCACCAGACGGCAGACTGGGCGAATAAGAATCCAACCCAAAGCGGCGAGATTCTGGCTAAGTACACGAAGCTCGACCCGGCAGTCATCGGAAGCATGGCGCGCAACCGTTATGGTGAGCAACTCACGGCAGCTTTGATGCAACCTCTGATCGACGTCTCAGCGAAATACAATGGATTCACGGCGTTTCCGGCACAGGAACTGATATACACGCCGTCGCGCTGATCGAGTGAGAGCACCAAACTGCACCGGATCACTTTTACACGTTCATCCGGTTTGCGGTTCATCTGGGGGATGTGGGTTGAGAACATTTGGATCGCCAACGCGTTGTCTAGCGTTGGGCCGCGTGTGACGGTGTACCCGATCTTGGACCGGCGAGAGCTAGAAATTTCTGGCTTTGGGGTCGTCCCCCGATCGCGCTCACGGAACGCAACGAGGTCTCACGCGCCGGCTCGCGTCCGCAAGTTTGTCCGGATTGAGGATCGCGTAGATGCCGTTGACGCGGTTGCCCTGAAAATCGAGGCCGATCGCCGCGAACAGCGCACCGCCCGGCTTCAGTAGCACGAGTCCCGGCTGTCCGTTGACCCGCGCCTGCCGCAACTCGAGCCCGTTGATGCGGCGGCGCTCGAGTAGTCGAAGGTGTCGTGAACCCGGTCCAAAGGCTAAGACAGCGTCCGTGGCTCGTCCAGCGAGGTTTCATTCACCAGGGAACCGTTGCACCGAAGCGATCGAGGTATTGGAGGCCGGGCTTTCCGCGCTGCGCCTCGATCGTGTCTACGAGCGGCGGAACGCTCTCATCGATCGTCAGGCGCGCGCCAGATCCGCCCATGTCCGTCCGCACCCAACCCGGTGCCATCAGCAGCAACGTTCGTGCACCGTCACGATTGCGGGCGGCGTAGCTGCGCATAAACATATTCAGCGCGGCTTTACTACCGCGATAGACTTCGTATCCGCCGGTTTCATTGTTCGCGATGCTTCCTTGACCGGACGTCATCAGGCCGATCGTGCCGTCCGCGCGAACGAGGTCATCGAAGGTCTCGACGACACGCAGTGGGCTTAGTGCATTGGTGACCATGACCCGGACGAATTCTTCGGTTGAGACGTCAGCGATCGTTTCCCGATCGTCGTTCTTGACGCCGGCATTGACGAACAAGAGGTCAAACGTTCTCGACGCCAGGCGCTCGTGCAAAGCCGACACCTGTTCAGCATCGTTGATGTCGACATGTTCGATGGAGAGGTGGTCTGGCCAACGATCGGCGAGACGATCGAGCGCGCTGCCGGAAGCTCGTGCGGTCGCGACGACGTGCCAACCTCGCTTGAGGTACTGCTCGGCGATCGCCAGACCGAGGCCGCGGGAGGCGCCGATGATGAAAGCGTTCATATATCTAGAGTAGCTGCCATTTTGTATCAGTGTAAAGAGCAGTTTTGTGGCATGGAAACCGCTTGCTTGCCGAAGTGCCGGTCTTGCCGCTGGCAATTCTGTTGGCGGTTGGCGGCAGTGACGATGCGCACGGTACCTAGGAATCACAGGGAAATAGTGCCTGGCTTAGCAACGGATTCATCAGTATCACCACGCACGCAAACTCGAACGGAACGATGCATGTCAACTGATAAGCCCGAAGCTCGCGATCCGAAGAACGCCGAGGGATCCCTGAACGAAGAGCAACTCGACAATGTTGCCGGCGGTTTTCGCCCCACCCAAGACGGCAGCGGCGGGGAAGAAGCCCTTGGCATCGGCCGTGAGATGCTCAACCCGCAACCGCTGCCGCCGTAAGCCGACGGCTGGGACGCTCCCGGGACAGCGGCGCATATACTAGTTAAGATGACGCCCACGATGCGACCGCTGCGCCTCTTTCTCACACTCCTCGCCCTGGCGGCGGCGACGACACAACTCACGCTTGCCGCGGACCCAGGCGCGCCGATTTCCGACAAAGCGGCTGTGCGCCTGCGCGCCGCCGGCCTCGACCCGAAGGCGCCGAACTTTGCGGCCCTGCTCAAAGCGAAGCTCGCCGCCGTTCAGCCCGTCGCCCCCCTCAAGCGGGTGCCGATCGTTGTCTCGAAGCCGGAACTCCACCCGATTACCAAGCGCCTGAATCCGGGGCTGTACGAGCACGGTGTGATCGTTAAAACGATCGTGACGAGTGCACCGACGACCTTTCAAGTGATCGGCTTCAGCACCAGCCCCATCGGGCTGCCGAATTTTATCGCCGTGCTGGATTCCAGCAATAAGAGCCTGGCAGACGCTTCGCCCATTGCGGCATCGATCACGATACCGGGGGCCTGCGGCTATTCTGCTCAACCAAGCGGGAATCTCATTCGGTGGGACGACCCGGTTCTTGGTCAATCCTTCGCCGCATCAATGGGTATACCGATAACGTCCGAATTTTATTACGCTTGGTTTAATGGTTTCCAATCCGGCCCGGCACTCGGAGCGACGCCACGCGCGGGCCAGATTACGTTTCCCGGGTCGGGTGTCGTTGCGGCGCAATTCACCGGGACGTTCGCAAGCAGCGCGTATCAGGTTGCTATCGCTAATGCCCCGCCGTTCCTCGCAGCCTCCAATGCGCTCGGCTTGCAGGCGAATAACACGACCTTCGGTCAGGCGTCGGTCACCCGCTTTAACAACGGCACGACCGATATGACCGGTGACGACATTATCGGCCAAGGAATCGCGTTTGAAAAAACCTATACCGGTAGCGCCGTGGTCGTGAGCGCGTCCTCGGTTGCCGATGTCAACGGCAACTCGCCGGCGGACAACAGCTACCGCGGGGCGAGCGTGACGGTCCAGCCGCAAAGCGGCCGCCTTCAAACGCAAGTGCACTGGCACATCGGGCCCGGTGACTCACTGCAATACGTCATCCAATGGACGTTTACCGGCGCAGCCGGACAGCGGGCCATTCCCACGCTGCCGCTCGGTGGTCCCTGTGATAGCTGAGTTCGCAGCCGGCTGAGAAATATCGGATTAAATCAGGCCACGGGAGCAGAGGATGAGAATCACCAAAGTTGCGCAGGTGGGTGCCGTGTTGTGCGCCATCGTTTGTTGCTGTAGCGAAGCGAACGCTGCGCTCGTCCCCGGCAACAACGGTCAAACGGTGTACGACACCGCGCAAAATGTGACGTGGTTGGCCAACGCCAACCTGCCCGCGACCCAGACGTTCGGTGTAAGCGGAATCAATCGCGACGGCTCGATGAGTTGGGATACCGCGCAGAGTTGGATCGCTGCGATGAATGCCGCAAACTATCTTGGCAGCAATCATTGGAGCTTGCCCACAACGCAGCTGCCGGACGCCGGCTGCAGCCAGCGGCCGGAGTCTGCAGCGTTTGGCTACGGCTGCACGGGCAGTCAGATGGGCGATATCTTCTATAACGAATTGGGCGGCGAGCGAGGCAGCACGATCGAGTTAAAGCACAGCGCCGGCTATGCTCTGTTCAATAATTTTCAGCCGTATCTGTATTGGTCATCGACGCCCTGGATGCGCGTTCCCAACAGCGCGTTCAGCTTCTCTTTCGGCAACGGCTTTCAAGGCACCAACGTCTACGTCAACGATATGTATGCGATCCCGGTTGCCCCTGGAAAATGGACCCAAAATTCGCGTTAGACAAAGTAATGTTAGGTGGCGGGAACGACGATCGGGGGTTCGCATCAACTTCGAGAAGACACATTGCGAGCGCGCAGGCTTCTTGGCGCTATGCATCGTCTTCCTCTTGGTTGCGCTTGCGGCCAGCAGTAAAGGTGCGACAAATGAATCCGAAGCCCGAATTGCCATTGCGATGCAAGGTTCACAGCGTTTCGCCTCGTCGCGTTCTCTGGACGACTTGAAGAGCAGCATCGATTCACTGGCTGCGGCAGTCGAAATCTCGCCAAGCGCGACGGATAACATTTCAGCCCGCCGTGAAATCGTTCGAGCATACGCAGCAATTTTCAAGCAGATTGACGTATCCGTTGACCCTGCGCACAATCCCTCGGATTTTAGTGACGCCCCTACTGTGTGTGTCGTTCCGCCTCCGGAGGGGTCGGTCCAGTTGCCGCCTTGCGCTGATCCTGCGGACATAAAGGACCCGAAACTGCGTTCCACCTACCTAGCAGCGATCAAGGAAAACGACACGAGAATCCAGCGTAGAAACTTTCAAACAGGCCTGCAGTACCTCGATTCTCATACCACAGCCGGGCTTTATCTGAATCTTTTCAAGTTTCGCGCTGCTCACACGCCCGACGATTCCGTCGAGCTCAACAAGATATTACTGAACGCCCGCCTTTCGCGAGAACGGAAGGCTAACGTAGAAGGGATGCTTACCGCATTGGTGCTCGGCTAGAAGTGGCTCCGAATTTTGGACACGAAATCGGCGCCTTACAAGTGGAACTGAGGGCCATGGACCGTTCTGCGCCAAAGCGCAAGTGTCAGGGGGCCGCGTTTCAGACCGCTCTATCTCCTATCCCGTCGATTACGCACAAGGATAGGAGATAGGGCCCCTCAAAACGCGCAGCAGCCGGCCCGATCGGCGTCGGGTGGCCCCACAAAACGCGGCTTCGCACCTGAAAACGGCTAACCCGAGAAATACCGCTTGGACGGCGAGGGACATCTCCATGAAGACGAGGGGATGCGGTGCCTTGCATGCGGCTTCGCGTCGCGCTTACCGGGCACTCCAGTGTTCGCCTGGGTGCGGGTCCGTGAAGACGTTGAGCCGTCAGTGGTTGAAGCCTGGGAAATCTGCAGCGCCGCGGCGCGTCGAAACCCAAGGCTGCCCGAAGCCAGCCCGAAAAAGTCGGCGACGGTTCCGTCACCGATTACGAGGGTGCCCAAAACCAGCGTCTCCGCCTGGCCCGGGCCGCTAGCCGTTAACCGTCGACTGGATTATACGGCTTGGGCGCGCCGTCGACCGGGAGTGCCCCGCCGGACACTTTGTCCAGATCTTCGGTTTTAATTGGTTTGGCTTCGTCTTTTACGTCTTTGTCGTCTTTGTCGTCAGCCATGATGCACTTCCAGACTTCAGGTGGGGCTGCCGTACTTGGCGGTACCGGAACCGAAAACATGCATGTCCGGGCTGGTATGAACGATACCTCCGTACGGGCGGCTCCATGGCACCGCGGGTTACGGGTGACTGTTCTGACATAACCCATCCGGCGCATTTGACGACGCCACGTGCGGCATGCTGGTTCTAGTCGGACAGGGGATGCAAACACCGCCGTATTGAACGGACGGGTCCCATCATTAGACCGCCGGGGGGTTTTGTGATTTGGAAAGCTTTCAAGTCCATACTGCTGTATTTTAACAGCAGTTGCTCGATCATATTCTTGTTGACGGCGAGCAAATGACACGACTACGACTGTCTCGGCTCTTTGCAGCGCTGTCCTTCGTCTTATTTGTCGCTGGGTGCGGAGGCGGATCGCAAAACGTGACCCTAGCCGCTCCGACCGCCCTGGCCGCAAGTCAAGCGCGCGCAGCGATCACCCCACTGCCCTCTCCTTCCTCGGCGACCAGTTCGGCGTCGGGCTATGGTAGCGGATTGTCGACGCAGATTACGTCCCTTGAGGTGGTTCCACCGTATTGGGCAGCACTTATACAAGCTGAACCGAACGCGGTGACCGTTGTTCGCAGTGCTACCGGCGTGAGGTATTCGCTTAACCTAGCCAAACTAAGCAATCCCACGATCTTATCCTCGCTTCGCTCCACTTCATCGCGGTCGCCCTTAGACAATCTCAGCAATCCGACGGAGTGCAACGAGCCGCCGAGTGTCAACATCTGCATACCGACCGGCACTAACTGGTCGAACGAAATCGTCGAGGAGTTGGAAACCAATCAGGGCCCTCTCGCCAACGATTCTCTAGTCATCAATGCCCAGAGCGTTCCCGGACCTCTCGCATTCATCACTTCGCCCAACGGTGTACCAACCCGTGCTATTTTCCTGCAGTGGGCATCGGTGTTTGCGAACCGACGCTCAACATTGACGTCCCGAGCAATTTCCCTGCTACGGGCTTGAGCGCCGGCTATTACATCACCTATACGGAAGGCGTTGTTAATGCAGATGGAAGCGAGCGGTCAGGTTTTCCATATACGGTTACGGCGACGATCGGCGTGTCTTCACAAACTGCTGCGACTCCAGCGCCGAGCCCGACTCCAACGCCAACCCCAAGCCCAACCCCAACGCCGGTAGTTCATCAGTCGCCCGTACCCTCACCCCAGCCGGCGAATTCCGGGATCTTCACACAAGGCGGAGATAGCTCGACGGACACGTGCACCGCACCGTATTGCGTCATCCAAGGACAGTCCCTTGCGATCGCGTGGTCGAACCCAGATCGCACCAAAAACAGCAATGGTTCATATCAGTCAGCATCGTGGAGCGCGAGCGGCCTTCCAAGCGGCGTGACGTTGACGTTTCAACCCAGCACGACTCTCCCGCCGCATACAACAACGCAGACCCTAACCGCCTCGCTATCAGCCGTACGATCCGGGACGTCACCGCCATACACGGAACGGGTGACAAACACGTTCTCGGATGGTCAAAGCACCGGCGCGAATCTGTCGTTTCAAGTGCTCTGCAGCATCAACGCACAAACGTGCGCAATCGCGACCGTTGCCGTATCACAGCTGGAAGGTGACTTCGCGCAAAACCCCGATGGCAGCGTGAGCATTTACCAGCAGCAACCAAGTCAGATTTCTTACTTAACGCCCGGAGCGCCCGAAACCGGAATTGCGGCGGCTATTCGGCAGAATGCCGCTTCGAGTGCTACTCCTCTACCAATAACCGGAAGGGTTCCGACGGATTATGCAACTGCGCCGCCCAATCTGCCAGAGAACGATGAGGTACTCGCAGAATTTATATCTCTCATTGAGAGCCTCGTTACTAACATTCCGTCCTGCAACGCCTATCTGGAAGAAGGGCGCGGCGTGGCCGGGAACCTGGGTAATCCGAGAAACCCCGCATTTTTCCAGGTCCAAACCTACTGCGAAGACGGTGCATCGATCGCCCCGGGGTCAATAGAGACTGAGTGGCAGGGGGAGGGATATAACGGCGGTTCGCACACGGGATTTGTCATGCAGTCCTGTGCAGCCGCCGGCTCGACTAGTCAACCTCCCATTCTCTTGAAGTGCTTTACCCCGGTCGTGCTGGTGCCCTTAGCCTTTGGCCACGCGGAAATCAACGAGCCGATATCGCTGATCTATTCGATGAAGATAGGTCCCTTCACAATCCCGTACCGAGGCGGCTCACTCCGAAACACGAAATCGTTTTATCTTAACAACAAGTCGGTTCCGTATCCGATCGTGACGATGCCACCTAGCTTGCCAGATAACAAACTCTGGGGTCCACGCAGCAATCTGGTTGATAACGCTGTCAGGCCTCCGATCAATCCAATGTACATCAAAACTAACACTGTCTGCGACGGAGGCACGCCGTCGACTATACTCGGTAAAGCACTCAAAGACGCGGATTATAAGTTGCCGGCGGTAGGTTTTGAAGCACACCATATTAAGCCCAGCTGTTGGGGCGGCAACAACGAAATCACTAACGGCGTCTGGTTACCCAAAAATGCCGTTGGTTTCCCTAACCTTCACAGCAATTTTACGACTTGGTTCATACCTGACGCGAACTTCACTCCGTGACAGAACTCGAGCTTGCAATCCTGGTCGATCAACTGCGTGCTCTCGCAGAAAAACATGACTGTCTGTTTGTCGCCGAGCTACCGCCGGGCGCCGGCATGGAACAGATCGATCGAGTGGAGGAATTCGTCGGTGCTTCTTTGCCCCTTTCGCTTCGCAACTTCTTACAGATGCACGATGGGATGGCACTACATTTTTACCAAAAGAGCGACCGAGACGCCGTTCCTTTTCCCCTGTATGAATTTTTCGTTTTCGGCACAGAAGATATCATCAGCTGGACAAGCGGCTTCCGCAACGACTATATCGATACGGACTCCGATATCCAGCGGCAGAGAATGTACCGATGCTTTGACATCGCCAACCTTGGTGCGATCGCTCATCGCATTTTTTTCTGGCTTGATGCACCTCGGGCTGGCGGGGAGTACGCCATTATCAAGGCGGACCTACACACCTTTTATTGGCTAAACGATCTCGACTCTTTGTCACAAATAGCCGTCGCGAACTCCTTCGACGAATTCTTAGATCGCTGCTTAAGGTTTATGCTAAAAACCGAAGGCGGGTTCTGGTACTGGGCTCCGTGCGAGGCTACACCCGATGCATGGCTCTGGTAGCGGCTACAGCTGTGAGATCGTGAAGCGATGGAATACAGGACGCTAAAAATGGGAAGCATCCATCCGTGACTCAAAGGCTAACAAGAGGGCAGAAAAGCACGATTGCTATTTAGTCGCCGATCTACCTCAAGGCGCCTCTGCTCAACAGATAGCCGAGGCGGAAGCATATGTCGGAGGTGCGTTGCCCGCGATATACAATCGATTTTTGCATGCGCACGATGGAATGTCGCTGCAGTTCTACAGAAAGGACGACACGGCAGAGTTTCCGCTCGAGCGTTATCATTTCTTCGTATTTGGTACGGCAGGCCTCATTAGGCGGACAAATGACTTTCGGAACTACATAGACGTAGATTCCGACGTTCTTCGCGAGAAGTTGTTCCGGTGCTTCGACATTGCTAGTTCCGCGCGGCTTGACCCTCGCCTCGTCTTTTGGCTCGATGCGCCGCGACCAGGCGGGGAGTATGCAATTCTTAGGGCCGACCTCGACACGGGCGATTGGCTCGATGACCTCGATTCGCCGTCGCGAATTGTCGTCGCCGACTCATTCGATGAGCTGCTCGAGCGCTCACCAGGGTTTATGCTAACAACAGAAAGCGGGTTTTGGTATTGGAATCCGCGTGAGGCAGTGCCATCTAATCAGTTTTGGTAGCTTTGGTCGTATTGCCGACCGAGATCGGTGCCACTGTCAAGCTTCGGGGTCGTCCCCCTCAAGAGCGCGAGTCCGACTTCGGAGGCGCCTCTGATCCTGAGCAAGCTGTTAAGAGGCCGGTTTCTGGGGGGCCCTCTCTCCTGTAACGGAGTGAGTGTAGACTGTTCGGAGGCAGATTGACGACGCATTCATGGCTGAAGACGGCGCTCGTCGAGGCGTCGACAC
>Ga0182015_10006103_pt1 | contig 12215 bp, 10 predicted proteins | sample 712P3MmetaG_FD_120478 | JGI IMG/M metagenome (GOLD analysis project Ga0182015, IMG submission 120478) | Permafrost microbial communities from Stordalen Mire, Sweden - 712P3M metaG | ecosystem: Environmental > Terrestrial > Soil > Wetlands > Permafrost | place: Sweden: Stordalen | collected...
CACGGTGCCGGTGGCGACGGCGTACATCGAGAAGATGATTGCGGCGGGGGAGGGGGGGAAGAAGAGGAAGACGTTGAGGTGCTGAGGGGATGGGTTTGGAATCCCAGGTCCCCAAATGCGAGGGACCTGGGGCACCCGGCAATACGATGGGCTACTTGGCGGGTTTGCGCATGAAGAGGAGGCTGTAGAGGTAGCAGAGCAGGACGGCGATGCTGATGGCGGTGGCCGTGTAGGGCGCGGGGACGAAGAGGAAGCAGGCGTAGCTGAGAATGCAGCGGGCGATGGCGTGGCGGAGGCCGACGGGGTCGTTGGCGGCCCAGCCCCATGGGACCCAGATGATGCCCATGAGGATGGCTCCTCCGAGGACGATGAGGTTGGCGCTGTGGGCCTGGAAGGCGGCGATGAGGACGAGCGGCCAGAGGAGGGCGACGACGGCCAGGGATTGGAGAAACATCTGGGTGACAGGGTTGCTGGAGTCAGCGCGGCTAATGGTGCGGCCGCGGAGGCGGTCAATGAGGATGCCGAGGGGGAAGATGGTTCCGCTGCCAAAGCCGACGATGTAGGCGAGCTGCTGCGGGGTGACGCGCAGGGCGGCGACGGCGACGACGGCCCAGTAGAGGATTCCGGCGATGGGCATGGACTGGGTACTGGTGGCGAGGAAGTCGGCGCGAAGGTCATTGAGCCTGGTGGTCGAGTCCATGCGGTAGGACGCTCCTGATCAGGGAATTGCTGGGTTGGGAAGTGTCGGTAGGGGTTACGCAAGGAGGTGGGGGGAAGTTCCAGAGCGAGCAATGGATGTTTCGCCCACCCTGGCGACAAAAACAAGAACGTCGTAGGGGTGGGGCACCCAGATTGTGAGCAAGGGTGTGGCGTCGGCTACTGAGTGGGGATGCGGTAGACGGTTACGGAGTAGGGGCGGAGCTGGACGGGGATGGTCGAAGATTTTGCGTCGAGGGTGGAAGACTCGGGCGAGACGGCGATGGGGTGGGCGAAGCTGTTCTCGGCGTTGAGGTCGGAACTAGCGAGAGTGGTGACGTGGATGACGCCGGAGGGGTTGAGGCCGGTGAGCCGGAGGGTTGCGGCGCGGGTGGCGGGCGTGTTGTTGATGGCCTTGACGATGAGCTCATGGGTGCGGTCGTCGAGCGTGGCGCTGGTGTAGAGGTTGGATTCGGCCTGGGGTGTGACGGGGACGATGCGGGTTCCTAAGTTGCTGGCGAAGACGCGCTGGACGTAGTAGTTGGGCGTGCCGTAGGAGTGGAGATTGTCGAACCAGATGGCGTCGGGCTTCCACTGCCAGGCCTCGACGTTGGCGAGGAGCGGGGCGTAGGAGGCCATTTGGACGACGTCGCCATTGCGCTCGAGGCCGGTCATGAAGGCGGCTTCGGCGATGGCGCCCTTCCAGTTGTTGCGATTCTCTGAGCTGGTGGTTCCGACGGTCTGCGCGGCATATTCGCCGGCGAAGACTTTGGGGCCGGAGCGGTCGTAGTGGTCGTAGCGGCCGGTGTTGGAGAGGAACCACGCGGGGCTCATGTAGTAGTGCTCGTCGACGATGTCGGCGTGAAGATCGCGCCAGGTGGCCCACAGGCTGTTGAATGGCTCGCCGGAGGGGGCGGGGCCGGCGGCGACGACGAGGCGAATCTCAGGGTGGTCGGCCTTGAGGCGGGCGGCGAAGAGCTTGTAGCGCTCGACGTAGCGCGGGCCCCACTGCTCGTTGCCTATGCCGAGCATAGTCAAGTGAAATGGCTCGGGGTGGCCGAGGTCTGCGCGGATCTTTCCCCAGGGTGAAGTGGTGGGGCCGTTGGCGAACTCGATCAGGTCGAGCGCGTCTTTGATGTACTCGTCGAGCTGGTCGAGCGCGGCGGTTTCGTCTGTATTGAACTGGCAGGCCATGCCGCAGTTGAGGATGGGCAGAGGCTGCGCGCCGATGTCTTCGGCGAGCTGGAAGTACTCGTAAAAGCCGAGGCCGAAGGACTGGAAGTAGTCGGGCGCGGGGCGATAGTCGAACTCGTCGTTCCAGCGATTGATGATGGTTTTGCGCTGGGCGATGTCGCCGATGGTGGTCTTCCAGCGGTAGCGCGTGGCGAGCAGGCGGCCCTCGACGATGCAGCCGCCGGGGAAGCGCAGGAAGCCGGGGTGCATGTCTGCGAGGAGTTGGACGAGGTCTTTGCGCAGGCCGTTGGGGCGATGCTTGAAGGTGTCGACGGGGAAGAGGGAGACCATGTCGAGATCGAGCTGGCCCGGCTCGTCGAGGATGAGGTTGAGGCGCGCGTGCTGCGAGGTTGCGGTGGCGCGGATGACAGTCTCGTAGCGGTTCCATTGGCCGTTGAAGGACTGGAGGGTGCCGGCGCCGATTTCATGGCCGGCGTCGTCGGTTATGGTGGCGCGAATGGATTTTGGGCCGGTGGTGCGGACGTAGGCGGAGAAACGGTATTCCGCGCCGGACTCGATGCCCATGGCGCGAAAGCCCGTGTTGTAGAAGGAGTAGCCGGGGTCGTAGACGCGGACACGGAGGTAGTGGGGGTTGCTGGGGTTGAGCGGGGTTTCGGTGTGGATGCCGAGTTCGCCTTTGGGGCTGTCGATGCCCTTGGGGCCGAAGCCGAGGACTTCGTGCCAGCCGGTAAGCGGTTCCTGGAATTCGAAGGAGCGATTCTTAACCAGCTCGGGATAGAGGCCGCCGTCCGCGCCGAAGTTGATGTCTTCGAAGAAAATTCCGAACATGGAGGGATTGATGGCCGCGCCGGGGTGGGCAGCATCGACGGTGATCTGGACGGGTGGGGCGGCGTCCTGAGCGGCGAGAGTGGCGGCGAGGGCGAAGGGCAGGAGTGCGAAGAAAGGAGCGATGGTGCGGAGTGGGCGAGGCAGGCGTGAGGTCGGCATAAGAGTTGCGACCCATGTTAAGGCCTGCAGAGGGAAGCGTCCATTGGGAGCAGTGCGCGTGGAGTTATCCCATCCTAGCGACAAAAACAAAAACGCCGCGACGGTGGGGCATCCGGCAGATTTATGCTGATCCTGTCATGGGATACCACGTTGCTTTCGACGTTGCTCAGAATGGTCTGCAGTGGATGGTGCCGTTCGTTGCCTCGATGTGTGGTGGCCTATTTCTGCTCCTCGGGTGGGCAATCAGGCGATCTGGTGACCGCGAGGTTGTTTTCAAGGGGTTCTGGTTCCAACTTTTCGGAGGCATCGGAGTGCTCTTCGCGCTGATATTCCTCGTTTCAGATTGGTCGGTCTATCGTTCCGCCAGTAAGGCGCTTTCGGATCACGATTATTCCGTAGCTGAGGGCGTTGTGAGCGAGTTCAAACCCATGCCTCCGGGTGGCCACGCAAATGAGAGCTTTCGAATTGGCGGGGTCAGTTTCTCATATGGCAGCGGCTTTGGATCGACAGTCTTCAACTCCGCTTGGAACAACGGGATGATTCACGACGGCGTTGCAGCGCGCATATACTATCGCGGACCTGACATTTTGCGGGTTGAGGTGAAATAGGGTTCCATTTATTGTGCAGTATTCAGGGAATGCGTTTGCCGACCTGCCCCAGCGGTCCCTCCCCGTGTATTGTTGTAGGCGGCGGAAAAGAGATGGGCCGGAAGGGGAATTGAATGGCAAGTTTGAATCGGAGAAGTTTTCTTGGGTTGGCTGGGGCGGGAACAGCGGCGACGGTGATGGCGCCCAGGCTTCATGCGCTGGGTTGGGCGGAGCAGGAAGCGGCGAAACCGGTGGCGGCGAATGACCACATTCAGATTGCGTTGATTGGCGCGGGCGGGCAGGGGATGGGCGACACGAAGACGGCGCTGATGGTGCCGGGAGTGAAGTTGGTGGCGGTTGCCGATTGCTATAACGGGCGGCTTGAGCGCAGCAAAGAGATCTGGGGCAGCGACATAGTTACGACGCGGGATTACAACGAAATATTGGCGCGCACGGATGTGGATGCGGTGATCATTGGGACGCCGGACCACTGGCACAAGCAGGCGTCGATCGATGCGATGAAAGCGGGCAAGGACGTTTACTGCGAGAAGCCGATGATTCATCTTTACTCGGATGGGCCGGAGATGATTGAGACGTCGCGGAAGACGGGGAAGATTTTGCAGGTGGGCAGCCAGCGGGTGAGCTCGGTGATCTATGCGAAGGCGAAGGAACTGCTGGCGGCAGGGGCGATTGGCAAGCTGAATGTGGTGAGCGCGTGGTGGGACCGGAACTCGTCGATGGGAGCGTGGAACTACACGGTTCCGCCGGATGCGTCGGAGGAGACGTGCGACTGGCCGCGGTTTCTGGGGACTGCGCCGAAGATTCCATTCAATGCGGAGCACTTCTTTCAGTGGAGGAAGTGGAAGGCATATGGGAGCGGCGTGGCGGGCGACCTGTTTGTGCACCTGTTCAGCGGGACGCACTTTATCACCGGTTCGCATGGGCCGGTGCGTGGATTGGCGACGGGCGGGCTGCGGTTCTGGAAGGACGGACGCGATGCATCGGACGTGATGCTGGGGCTGTTTGACTATCGCGAGGACTTTAACCTGAGCGTACGGGTGAACTTTGTGGACGGCGGCGAAGAGAACTCCGGCTTTCTGTTTGCGGGGTCGGAAGGAACGATGGCAATCGATGGAAATACGTTGAGCCTTTTGCGCGTGCCGCGATACACGGACCCGGGTTATACAGTGGACACGTTTCCGGAGGCGATGCAGAAGACGATTATCGAGGAGCACAAGAAGCAGTATCCGAAGACGGTGACGAGCGAAGATCTGCTGGGTGGAACGGAGAAATTCGAAGCGCCGAAGGGCTACTCGGACAGCTTCGATCACTTCTCGAACTTCTTTGCGAGTGTGCGGAGCCGCAAGCCAGTGGTGGAGGATGCGGTGTTTGGCTATCGCGCGGCGGGGGCGGCGCTGCTGAGCAACCTGAGCCTCGAGAAGGGCAAGGCGGTGAGCTGGGACCCGGATGGGATGAAGCTGGTGTAGGGGGCGTCAGGCGGGTTTGCAGATATCCGAGGAGACGGAAGGGCTATAGATATCCCAGGTTAGCTCGACCGCTGGCGCGGCCTCGCGAACCTGGGGCACCCCGGAGCTGGGGCACCCGGATTTTGATTTGAACTCGCGGGCAGAAACGTTTGAGCGGGCGGAAATGTTTAGGCGGGGGGCAGGAAGTAGGCTTCGATGGCGCGGTTGACGCTGGCGAGGTCGAGGTAGGGTCTCTTGCCTTCGTAACGTGCGGCCCAGACGATCTGATTGACGACGTCGCGGGGATAGCAGGAACGGAGCTCCTGGCGCAGCGTGCCGTGAATGTAGTTGATGAGGAAGTTGACGGCGGAGGGGTCGGAGTCGACGCCGTTTTCGCGCGTGACGCGGCGCATGATTTCGCGGAACTGGTCGTCGGAGACTTCGCCGAGCTTGACCTTGGTCTGAATACGGCGGAGGAAGGCGGCATCGCCGAGCTCGGCGGGGTCCATGTTTGAGGCGAAGACTACGAGCATCTCGAAGGGGACCTCGATTTTTTTGCCACCGGCTAGAGTGAGGAAGTCGATACGCCGGTCGAGGGGCACAACCCAGCGATTGAGCAGTTCTTCGGGGCGCACGCGCTGGCGGCCGAAGTCGTCGATGATGAGGACACCGTTGTTGGCCTTGAGCTGGATGGGTCCGACGTAGAACTTGGTGATGGGGTTGAAGTCGAGGTCGAGCATACTGGCGGTGAGTTCGCCGCCAACCAGAACGCATGGGCGCTCACAGAGCACCCAGCGCTCGTCGTGATATTCGGGTTCCTCTTCGGCGACGCGGCGGTGGATGGCTGGATCGAAGATGGTGATGACCTGGCTATCGACCTCAACGCCGTAGGGGAGCCATACCTTGTCTTCAGCGAGCACACGCGAGAGGGATTCGGCCATGGTGGTTTTGCCGACGCCGGCCGGCCCGTAGAGAAAGACGGAGGAGCCGGAGTTGAGCGCGGTGCCGAATTTGTCGAGAGTGGATTGGTCGACAACGAGATGGGCGAAGGCGCGGCTGACGTCGTCGGGGCGGACGACGACTTTCTTGACGCTCTGCCTTCGTGTTTGCTCGACGTAGCTCTCGAGGGTAATGGGGGCAGCGCCGGTGTAGTGGCTCTGGCCGAGCAACTCCATTGCGCGGGTGCGGCCCTGAGAAGTAATGGCGAGCATGGGGATGTTGCCGGTCATGCCGGTGACCTGGCAGAGGACTTCGGTGCGCATTTTGAAGAAGAGCTCGTTAGCTACTTCGTAGCAAAGGTGGAGGCGCGAGGAGAGATCGAGGACGGAGATAGAGCCGGAGAGATAAAGCGTTTTGAGGGCGAGGTCTTCAAGGAAACCGAGCGGCACGTCGACATCGGCGAGGGACTCCGGCCTGTTGAGAGGCGACGCAATGGGCGCCCGTTTGAGGAAGTCCTGCTCTGCTGTGAGGAAGCTCTCCATAGTTTCGACCCTGAGGCTCAGCCGTTGCTGCAACTGTTGTTGCTACTGTAGCGCGCAGAAAGTTGTGGCGCTACGGCTAAGCTGCTGAATTGGCACTTTAGTGGCAGGTGAAATACATCGTTGTTTGCAGGTTTTGGCAGGTTGAGGGACTGGAAAGCGGCGGAATTCGGGACGGGGCTGAGGGGCCAGGACTTGCTACACTTCACTCAGAACGATTCTGCGGTAAACCCCTGAACAACAGAGTTTGGAGAAGCCATGCCGGTAGTAGAACTCGAGGCGGTGACGAAGGCCTACGAGAGCAAGATAGCGGTGAGCGAGCTGAGCTTGAAGGTTGAGGCTGGCCAGATGTTTGGCTTGCTGGGGCCAAACGGCGCGGGCAAGACGAGCTCGATTCGGATGATGATGGGTATTACGATTCCGGACTCGGGCAGGATACTGCTGTTTGACAAGCCGTTTGAGCGCAAGTCTCTTGAGCGGGTGGGGTATCTGCCGGAAGAGCGCGGGCTCTACAAGAAGATGAAGGTGGTGGAGCAGCTGGTGTTTTTTGGGCGGCTGCATGGGTTGGAGGCGGGCGAAGCGCGGAAGCGGGCGAAGGCATGGGCGGAGAGGATGGAGATTGCCGACTCGCTCAACAAGAAGACGGAAGAGCTTTCGAAAGGGATGCAGCAGAAGATCCAGTTCATTGCGTCTCTGCTGCACGATCCGGGGCTGATTGTGATGGATGAGCCATTCAGCGGTCTCGATCCGGTGAACGCGGTGCTGGTGGAGAAGACGCTGCTGGAACTGAAAGCAGAGGGCAGGGCGATTATCTTCTCGACGCATCGGATGGACCAGGTGGAGAAACTGTGCGACTCGATCTGCCTGGTGGATCATGGGCGGGCGGTGCTGGCGGGTCGGGTGCGGGAGATTAAGGCGTCGTATGAGCGGAACCGCGTGGTGGTGGAGTTTGAGGGGAGTGCGGAGTTTTTGAATAGCGATGAGATTGCGGAGGCGAAGAACTTCAGCGGACATGCGGAGATCCGGCTGAAGGAGCATGGCAACGCGCAGAAGCTACTGCATGAGGCTGCGGCGGCAGCGACGATCTACCGGTTTGAGCTGGTTGAACCGTCACTCGAAGAGATCTTTATCCAGACGGTGGGAGGCAATGGGAATGCATAATGTGTGGCTGATTGCCAAACGCGAGTATCTGGAGCAGGTGAAGGGTAGGGCGTTCAAGCTGACGACGATTGGGCTGCCGTTGATCTTTGCCGCTATTGTGGGGATTGGGTATCTGGCAAACCTGGGAATAGGCGCGAATGAGCACCTGGTGGTTGCATCAGGAGATGCGGCGCTGGCGAATGCGATTCAGGAGCGGCTGCTGGTGGACAAGAATGGCAAGTCGACAGTGGATGTGGTGGCGGCGACGGAGGCGGAGCGCGCGGCGGTGCTGGAGCAGGTGAGGACGAAGGACGTGGATGGGCTGCTCTGGGTGGATACGCCGAATGACGCGGGGCCGAAGGCGACCTATTACTCGCCTTCGAGCGGGGGTTTTATCACGGCGGGGCGGATGAAAGATGCATTCAACGAGGGGCTGATCCAGGAGTATTTGACCGGCACGGGGATGAAGCCGGCGAACGTTGATGCGGTGGTGAAGGGCATCGACATTGACACATACCAGGTGAAGAAAGACGGGAAGCTGGTGGCGAGCAACGCCATGGCTTCGTTCTGGAAAGGGTATGTGATGGCGATTCTGCTGTCGATGACGACAATGATCTACGGGATGAACGTGGCGCGGTCGGTGATCCAGGAGAAGACGTCGAGGATTTTTGAAGTGATGCTGGCGATCGCCAAGCCGGAAGACATGCTGGCCGGGAAGCTGATTGGCGTAGCAGCAGTGGGGATGACGCAGATTGCGATCTGGTTGGTGACGGGGGCGGCGATTGTGGCTTCGCCGATTGCGGCGGCGGCGATGACGGGGAACCTGAAGATTCAGTTTTCGTGGACAGAGGGGATTCTTTTCCCGGTGTATTTCCTGCTGGGGTATTTGCTCTACAGCTCCCTGTTTGCGGGGCTGGCGGCGACGTGCGAGACGGAGCAGGAACTGCAGATGTATATGCCGCTGGCGGCCGCGCCCACGTGGTTGAGCTTTGCCATGATTCTGCTGATCATGAACGATTCGAACTCGGTGTGGGCGGTGGCGGCGTCGTTGTTTCCGCCGACTGCGCCGATTGTGATGTTTCTGCGGATGGCTTCGCAGACGCCGCCGCTGTGGCAGTTTGCGTTGTCGATAGGGCTGATGATTGTGAGCATCTGGGGAGTGTTGTGGTTTTCATCGCGGCTCTATCGCGTGGGGATTTTGATGTATGGGAAGCGAGCGACGCTGCCGGAGATTCTGAGGTGGGCGCGCTATAGCTGAGAAACTGCGTTGGGGCTGCTTCGTGTGGAGTGTGTCGGTTCCCACCCTAGCCGCAAAAACAAAAACGCGGCGAGGGTGGGGCACCCAGTTTGATTTGGTGATTAGTTCCCATGTCCCCAAGTGCGAGGGACATGGGGCACCCAACATTCATTGCGCGACTGACATTCCGCTGACTCCGCTAGAATCAGACGGTGAGCGGGAAGCCAAGTCCACGATTCAAGTTTTCACAGCGGATGATGCTGGCGGTGATTCCGCCGGCGGTGTGGCTGCTGTTGCGGTTAGTTGGGCTGACGTGGCGGTTTGAAGCGATTGCGGAAGAGGGGGTGGATCCACTGCTGGAAGGGCGCGGGGCGGGGGCGGAGATCTTCTGCTTCTGGCACCAGTGCGTGCTGCCCTGTGCGGAGTATTACCGGAAAACGGGTGCGACGATACTGATCAGCCGCAGCTTTGACGGGGAGCTGATCACGCGGACTCTGGGGTTGCTTGGATTTCATGCGGTGCGGGGATCGAGTTCGCGGGGCGCGCGCGAGGGGCTGTTGGGGCTGAAAGATGTGATCGAAAGCGGCAGGCCGGCGATCTTTACGGCGGATGGTCCAAGAGGGCCGATTTATCAGACAAAGATGGGGCCGATCAAGCTGGCGCAGATGACTGGCGCGCGGATTGGAGCGTTTCACCTGCAGCCGGAGCGGGCGTGGGTGATGGGGTCCTGGGATAAATTTTTGGTGCCGAAGCCGTTTACGCGGATTGTGGTGAGTTGGGCGCGGTGGACGCAGGTGGCGGCGGATCTGGCGGCGGAGGAGTTTGAGCCGAAGCGGGCGGAGCTGAACGACGCGATTGAACGGGCGCGGATGCGGGCGATGGAGCATTTCAAGAAGGCGCGCGGATGAGCGGGGACGAGGCGCGGGGGGGTGCAGTAGTCGGCGGAGGGGCGGGGCTGCGGGTTGCGGATTTTGACTTTGAGCTGCCTGAGGATTTGATTGCGCAGCAGCCGCCGGAGGTGCGCGGAGCGAGCCGGATGCTGGTGATGGATCGTGCGACGGGTGAGCTCAGCGATGATGAGTTCGCGAGCCTGCCTAAGTTTTTTCGCGCGGGAGATCTACTTGTTCTGAATGACACGCGCGTGATTCCGGCGCGACTGTATGCGCGGCGGACGACGGTGCGCGAGAAGCAACAGGCGACGGGGCAGATTGAGGTTCTGCTGACCGAGCCTGCCGGGAAGAATGCGTGGCGCGCGCTGGTGAGGCCGGGGAAAAAGGTGGGGGTGGGCGAGCGGCTGGAGTTTGGGTCGGCGGACGAGACCGTCGAGCTTGAGGCCGAGGTGCTGGAGCGCGGGGAGTTTGGAGAGAGGGTGTTGGGTTTCAAGCCGGTGGAGGATTTCTTTGGGGTGCTGGAGCGGATCGGGCACATGCCGCTGCCGCCGTACATTCGGCGGGAAGATGCGGGCGAGGATCGGGAGCGGTATCAGACTGTGTTCGCGGAGGAGCGGGGCTCGGTGGCAGCGCCGACGGCGGGGTTGCACTTTACCGCAGAGATGATTGGAAAGTTGGAGGCAATGGACGTGGAGACGGCGCGGGTGACGCTGCACGTGGGGCTGGGGACGTTTGCGCCGCTCCGCGTGACCCAAGTGGATCAGGTAAAGCTGCATAAGGAGCGGTATGCGATCTCGGCGGAGTCGGCGAGAGCGGTGAATCGGGCGCGGCGCGAGGGGCGGCGGATTGTTGCGGTGGGTACGACGGTGGTGCGGACACTGGAGAGCGCGGCGGAGCGGAGTGCGGGCGGAGAGATTGAGGCGGGGGCGGGGACGACGGAGATTTTTATTGCGCCGGGATTTGCGTTCAAGACGGTGGGGGCGATGCTGACGAACTTCCATCTGCCGCAGTCGAGCCTGTTGATGCTGGTGAGCGCATTTGCGGGGCGGGAGCGGGTGCTGGCGGCGTACAGGCATGCGGTGGAGTCGAGGTACAGGTTTTTCAGCTATGGGGATTGCATGTTTATCGGGTGATGCTGCGCGGGAGGAGATTCTTGCTTTCCCACCCTTGCGACAGGAAAAAGTCGCAAGGGTGGGGCACCCGACTTTCCCAAGCCTAAGGTTCGGGCCTGGGATAGCTTGCAAGGTCTTTGTTCAAACGCGCGAAAAACAGGCTTACAGGGTCACGCTAACGGCAGCGGTTGTCGTTGTTCCCGATGCCGGCACCGTAGTCTGGCTGAGGAAATATCCCAGCGTGGACCGCAAGACAGTTGACGTGGCCGTGCCATCGTTATTGATTACATTTACTGAGTAACTCCCGGTGAAGGTGGTGTCGACAGTCGGTGAGGCAGCGGGGACGATCCAGGAGTACGGTATGGTCAAAGTGCAGGTGGCAGTGTTCCCATTGACTGTCGCCACGCTGCTTGCCTCTTCCTCGTACAGCGTTGCCGTGTCTGTCGTGAGGTTGACTGAGGATTCTAGTAAACCCGCGCCACAAGCATAGGTCAGCTTCGATCCCGCCGGAAAAACCGACTTGATCGTGATGGTCAACGTGAGTTTGATTGTCCCCGTGACGGCTACGGCATTTGCGTCAGGTACCTCATGAAGCAGTGGGCGAAAGGCGCCGGTTTGCGGATCCTGGTAGCCGAGGACATGCTTCTGTGGCGAAACAGCACCGGCCGATTGCGCGGTTGATGTTATCGGGCAAGTTACAACAGCCGACAATAAGACGGCTGCGAGAGCGAATGCCTTCATCCTTTTTTATCCCCCTTTTTGGCAATGGAATTCCGCGAGTATAGCTTGAATTCGATGAAAAGCGCAATCGCTGATTCGGCAATCCGAGATTTTTCGCCGGTGCTCCGTCTAAACCCTTTATTCCTGCCCCTGATAGACTCTCTAGCGTGACTGAGCAAACGAACCAATCTGTTTCCCCGAGCCGGCCTGTGTTTCTGCTGGATACGATGTCGTTCATTTTTCGCGCGTATCACGCGATGCAGCGGAGCAGGCCGATGTCGAACCGGGATGGGCTGCCGACGGCGGCGATCTATGTTTTCGTGAACATGATCAAGAAGCTGCGGCAGGACTTTGCGCCAGTGTATTTTGCGGCGGTGTTCGACATGAGCGGGGCGGTGTTTCGCGATGAGCGGGCGAAGACGATGGGGCCGCTGCGCAAGTGGGACGCGAAGACGCAGAGCTTTCAGGATGTGGACTACGAGGGGTACAAGGCGAATCGGGAGGCGATGCCGGAGGATTTGCGGCGGCAGATTCCGTATATTCGGCGGGCGCTTGAGGCGTTGAAGATTCCGATTCTGGAGTCGGTGGGGTATGAGGCGGACGACGTGATCGGCACGCTGGCGCGGCAGGCGGCGGAGCAGGAGCACGAAGTCTTTATCGTGAGCGGCGACAAGGACATGATGCAGCTGGTGACGTCGCGCGTGAAGG
>Ga0182015_10006104_pt1 | contig 12211 bp, 9 predicted proteins | sample 712P3MmetaG_FD_120478 | JGI IMG/M metagenome (GOLD analysis project Ga0182015, IMG submission 120478) | Permafrost microbial communities from Stordalen Mire, Sweden - 712P3M metaG | ecosystem: Environmental > Terrestrial > Soil > Wetlands > Permafrost | place: Sweden: Stordalen | collected...
AATTTCCTTTCCAGCTCGACAGTGACCTTCAATAGCATAGCCCACACAGCCACGTTCGTCAGCGCGGCGCAATTGACTATTCAACTCACATCGAGTGACCTCACGATCGCGGGAACCTACTCGGTTGTCGTCACGAATCCAACCCCTGGAGGCGGTCCGGCGAGTGGATCGTTCTCGGTGGACAATCCAATTCCGGTTGTCTCCTCCGTCTCTCCCAACGTCCTTGCCACGGGATCGCCATCGACGGCAGTCACAGTGAGTGGCACCAACTTCGTTGCCTCATCACAAATCCTCCTGAACGGCACTTTTACTTCTACGACCTTCGTCTCCTCCACCGAGCTTACTGCGGAGATTCCTGCGGCCTCCCTCTCTTCCGGGACCTCCATTAGCGTTGCGGTTGCCAATACATCGCCGGGTGGAGGCACCAGTCCGGCTGTTGCGCTTCAACTCGTGTCGGTGGCCTCCCTCTCGATGCTTGCCACTCCATCCGCCCCAACTAATCCGGAAGGCCCGTGGAACGCGTTCGTTGTCGCCCTCAACAGCTCGGGTAATCCACTCGCAGGGCTGCCTTTCACGATTACAGCAAATGAAGGCACCCTCAGCAATGCGGAAGGCGTCACTGACCAGAATGGAGCTTTTTCCACGACTCTTACTCCTCCCGCGGGAATCAGTTCCTCAGACACGGTTGGCCTCCTCGCAACGATTGGTGGTCAGTCCGTGAGCGTCAGCATCTCCTTCACTGCTATTTCTTCGTCCGCTATCCGATCCGGCAATTCGGCATCGGCTCTAAGGGCAAAGCTCGGAATCATGCCGGCTGCTACAGGCACCACCACTTCCTCTTCGCTGGTTCCGGTTGCAATCGGCCTAAGTACCGCTGCACCGGGAAGCACATCAGCCTTTGCCGGTCCCAGCAATTGCTATACGCCCGTCGCTCTTTACGGTACACCCACGACTCAATGCATCGCCTACTTCAAGGCGCAGAACATATCCCTGCAGCCATCCAACCCATTTCAGACAACGTGTAATGCTGCAAACGTCGCTTCGACTGCTCTCAATATTGCCGATTGTGTCGGCACAGCCGTAACCGTGATTTCCTGCGCCGTTTCAGTAACGGGCGTCGGGTCGGTGGCGACAGCGGGCGCTGCGGACGCCGTCTGCGCCGCAAGCCTCGACATATCGGACGACACTGATTACACAATGGAGATTAGCTGCGCAGAATTCGTACTTGGTCAAATCACCAGCCTTTTTTCTCCGCAGGCAGCCACAGCCGAGGGGGTTGCCGAGCTTAGCGTCGAGCCGTCCGATAACCCCCTCGACTACTTAGTGACCTTATGCGCTCTCATATCCTCCACTGGCAGCCAACCGTCGGGATCGGCGGTTGCACCGGTCGCCGGCAACGGTGCTCAGGGTTTCACGAACGGCCCTGCGCTTGCCATTGAAATGTATTCTCCGACCGGGATCGCCATCGATGGAATGGGAAACGTCTTCTTCGATGACGATGGGAATAACGTAATTCGCGAGCTAACCGCAAGCACGAACGAAGTCACCACCTATGCAGGAACAGGGGCGGCGGGATACACCGGGGACAACGGTCCCGCCAGCGCGGCAACTCTGAACCGTCCCACACAGTTGGCCTTCGACTCCAGCGGCAACCTCTATATCGCGGATGCTGGTAACAATGTTGTTCGCGAGATCACACCAGCTGGCATCATCACTACGGTCGCTGGGACCGGGGTTGCCGGATACAACGGAGACAGTGTGCTTGCCACGAACGCTTGGCTTAATTTCCCCGATTCCATTGCGCTCGATACGCAAGGCAATCTCTACATCGCCGACACGAGCAACAACCGAATCCGGAAGGTGTCAACGAACGGAATTATTACTACGGTTGCGGGGGATGGAATTGGCGGCTACAACCAGGACAATGTGCTTGCCACCGACGCCGAACTCAATGAACCCACGCGGGTCGTCGTCGATACCGCTGGGAACCTTTACATCTCGGATCTGCTGAATAATCGCATACGCGAAGTGGATAGTTCCAGCGGCATGATTACGACACTGGCCGGTAGTGGCGTTGCCGGGTCTCAGGGAGATAACGGCCCGGCTACCGCGGCGGAACTCGACAATCCTGTCAGCGTGACATTGGATGCCTCCGCGAATGTTTATATTGCCGATCTGTTGAACTATAGGATCCGCGTTGTCAACACGCAAACCGGAGCCATCAGCGTGTTTGGCGTGACCCTCCAACCCGGTGATATAGCGACCGTGGTCGGTGGGGGAACGCAACCCGACGTCGATCCAGGGGGATATCAGCAGATCTCGCTCTCCTTCCCCACCGGGCTAATCATGGATACGGCGGGGAATCTCTACTTCGCGGACGCCGACCAGAATATCATCTTGCGCGCCAGTGCGGCACAGTAAACTGCGCTGGGGAGGCTGCCTGCGACTAAGGAGACTTGAGGTTGTCATCGTCCCGTGTATCGGGACCGGATCGGTCAGTCAGATTCTCGACGTTGGCTGTGTCTCACTTCCGATAACAGAATTTATCGGAAGTGGCAATCAGCAAACTCTCTCACTCTCCCGATGCTAGGACCTCATTACTGTGATCAGACTTACTATATATTGCCGTCAATAGGCTAAGTGTCACACCTAGGCTATAAAGAACCCAACTGGCAACCGTGGACCAATGATACCACCTACGGTATCTATCGTCTTCGGCAGTCACGCGAGTCAGGGCCTTTGATGCAAGTCGCTGGACGTCGTTCCATAAGCCGGCATTGTCCAACGTAAAGGCTTGAGTAGTCTCAGCTAGTTGCCTGACGAATTCAGGGGATGGTCTCATGTGTTTGTCAACGCTGCCCAAAACGCGCACCTGAAAGTCCGATTCCTTTTCGTCCATTCTTTGTCGGCTTTCTTCTATGCGCTTGTGAATGGAGGCCGCGTCCAACAGTTCAGGGCCCGACTGTGGTAGCGCCCGCAAAAGATCGACTGCCGTTTCCAGCACTCGATTAATACCATCCAGTTGATCCTTATAGAAATTAAACCGCGGAACAACTAAAGCGTCTGGATCGTCTTTGTCGAAACCAGGGGGATGCGATGTAAGCTCCTCCGTGAGGTCACTCACCACAATATATACTCCCCTCACCGTGTCTGATACTGACTGAGTGTCGGCGCGCAGGGCGTATGCGTTTTGTGCGGTCTCAATTGAATCCTCGCGGGTCTTAAACGAGTCCCGAATGCCTTCGCGCGCCACAAATGTAAAAACCACAACGACCGCGGCGACTGAGGTTAGGAGTCGATTATGTTTGCGGAAGAATGAGTTGGTACCCTCGCTTGGCATAGTGGGCTGTGCTGATGTAACCATCACAACACCCCTTTTCATGGCTCTTGATCGGTCAGCCGAATTGTATATCAAGTGGATTGTGGCGCGGCGCGCCGATGGACGTGGTGGCCCCAAGGTGCCAAGAAGTCGTTCACGATAATCGAGGCATTTTCGCCCACTATGGTGAATGAGCCGATGCGCGATGAGCATATTCCGGTCGGCTCCTCGCGGCCCTAGGCCGTCGAAGCTCCGAGACGAGTTGGCGATAAACCTATTCAACCGGTTGTTTGTTGAGCGCGATAATGGTTTTTATCGAGTTAGAAAGCAACACCGTTACACAGGTGCATTTCGCTGAACAGATGAAATGTGTGAAAGCTGCAACAGCGCGAACACTTACCTTCGAGAATCTTCTCTACGTTTCCCGCACGACTTCCGAGGCAACCTTGTCGTCTCGCAGCCGTACGAATGTCGCCTGCATGAGCCTGTCGCCACTCCATTCCCGGAATTTCACCTGTACGACAACCGAAGGCTTCACCCAGATACACTGCTTCATTTTGTCCACGGTCAGGCCAGCGCTCAGTCTTCCTGCCTTCTCATCCGCTAGGTTCACGAAAGGACATCGGTTGACCACGAGGCGCTTGATCTCTTCGAGAACGATCCGCCGCGTTGCTGAAACGAATCCGGCCCGGACGCTGGCCACGAATTGCAGCTCCTCCTCCTTGCGGACTCCGATCAGAATCGAGCCGATGCCATCGACACCGGGAATATAACCGCCGATAACGAATTCCTGTTCGGTCTTGAGGCGTTGTTTGGCCCACAAACCAGTCCTCTGGCCCGGCTGATAGATGCGGTACCTCTTCTTTGCAACGACTCCTTCGCGACCACGCGTTTTCACGCGCGACAGAATCTCCGCCAAGGAAAAATCCTTCGAAGCGCGGACGTACTTCATGCGGCCTACCACGCCGTCAACCGTATTCCGGCGTGAGACGAGATCGAGCTGGGTCAGATCCGAAGCCTCCGATAGAAGGATGTCGAAGACCATGTAAATGACACGCGACTGTGGGGCACGGCCACTTTGGAGCAGGCGAGGATTAGGATATCCATCCGCATCAAGTGCTACGACAACCCCGTCGATGACCGTGTCGTTTGGCATCGACCGCAGTTCCCCGGCAATATGGGGAAATCGATTTGTGAAATCTTCCCTGAGGCGGGAATACAGTTTAATCGCGCCTCTCGTTTTGACTGCTTCGATCCTGCATCCTTCCCACTTGATTTCGTAGGTCCACTCCGCTCCCGTCGGGAACTCATCAGCATCGACCGCAAGGCATTCCATTAAGGGTATGAATCCCGGCCTCAGTGCATTCGCCATTCTTCCAGGGCTCTTTTTGTATTTTTCCGCGCAACCATCGCACCAGAACTCGCCTGCCACTCGGCCCGGCAACGTTGGGAATGAGCCGCAGCCTGGGCATATGTCCCGCTTGCAATTGGCGCATTCGTGCATGTTGTCTTCGTGGTAGCGCTCCGCGCAACAGTCGCAAACCCAGCGATTGCCGATGTTTGGGAAATAAACCGGATGCGTCATGTGCCCTCACCTTTCGAATGAGCTGAATGGTTCGGCGCTCGTCGCGCTCACGTTACCCATTGATTGCCGGCGTTGGGGAAGGAATACCGGTGGGTTCATCGGCGTATGCCATCTCCAGTCATTGCTTGCCCGAGAAGGGACGTTCGCCTGATAACCGCTGGGAACAGAACAGTTCGTCGTTGTAGTAACGAACCTGCTTGCAGCGCACCAGCTTGCCCTCGATGAGCAACACCTGCTCGTCAGGAGGTAGGCTCAGGATCTGCTCCGCCGACATGCCGCCGAGGATGCTTGCGATTTCCTGCGCCGCCCGCAGATTGCGCGCACCAAAGACCTGGACGACCCCGGCATTGTCGATGAGGGTGTTCGCCTGCGCGCCATAAGCCGACAATTGTGCAACGTTCTGCCAGAAAGTCCACAGAGTGAAGCCCGACGAACGCAGCAGCGTCGCAGCCGTCAGGAATGCATCGATGCGCCCGAGATTGCCGATTTCGTCGCAGAGCATCAGCGTCCGATCCTTGGGCGGCGTCGTGCGGTGGGTAGCTGCGAGGATCAACCCGGAAAGCCAGAGGCGGAGCAGTGGCCGGTATGCGGTTAGCCTGGACGGCGGCACGATGATGTACAGCGACATCGGCGCGCCTTCGACGAAGCCTGTCACATCCATGGAAGTCGTATCCGTGAGCCTTCGGGAAAGCTCGCTGTCGAACAGCCGGAGATGGGTCTGCGTGCTCCCGAGCACGCTTGGGCGTGTGGCGTTATCGGACAGCTGCAGATACGCCGTGAATGCGGCCTTGGCCGCCCGGTCGCGTACATACTCTTTCTTGTCGAGCATGCAGGCGAGCTTGTAATCGACATCCTCGGAGTTAAAAAGATCGAACACAGCACTCAGCTTCCGCTCTTCGGCAGGACGGTCCGCGAGCAGCCAAGAAATCGCCCCACAGAGCATCGTCTCCGCCCAGTCGTTCCAGAACCTGTCCCGCTCATCATTGGGCCGTTCGATCATCTCGGCGGCAAAGCTCCGCGCAAGCACGGCGGATTCCGTGCCGCAATGCGTTATCAAATCGAGCGGATTGAGCGCGCCGGGAAGAGGGTCGTCGCGAAGATCCAGCACGTGAATCTCCTGGCCCATGTTTCGTCTCGCCTCGGCGGTCGCCGCATGGATTTCGCCTTTCATATCGATGGCGATCATCTGTCCGGGATGGGTAAGCGCATTGCAGATGACCGGCCCAGTTGACTTTCCAGATCCCGTCGGTGCGAGCGTTAAAACGTGACCGTCACCGGAGTAGAGGATTGGCTCGCCCTTCACCGTCGCCGCAACGTGATTTGTGAAGCCGACAGTGCGTGAAGAGGACGACCTCCGCCCCAATATCAATCGCGACGCCATGGCCTAAAGCCCCCTGCGGCGTTCGGAGCCCCGCCGCCGATCCGAACGCATCTGCGAACTTTACTCCGGCAAATGCCATCCCAGGTGCCGGAAGGTCGATTTTGAAGGCTGCCATTCCCACCGGGAACGATTTGGCGTAAAATCGATCCCGAAGTACCGGAGGCCTCCCAATGTGCCCTCTCGATCAACGCCGGTTCGACCGCTTCTGCCGCGAGGTTCTTCCTGAAATCGCGACGTTTTCAACGCTTTACAACCTCCGCAACCGCAGCCAGGCCGGCAAGGCCCTTGGAAAAACTGGGCCAGCGGTCACGAAGGCGATCGCACGCCTTGAGGAGGCGTTGAGGCGGGAGCTCCGCGGCGGGTCCCTGATCGACCACGAGGAGCCCCAACGGGCCGAGCCCACGGACGCGGGCGAGCTGTTGCGCACCTTTTGCGAGACGCTTGAGACGGAGTCCGCACGCTTTCTGGATCGCCTGAATGCCCGGCAGCGCAGTTCGGAAATCCGCTTGGCCATCACGCATTACGCCTATCTGTCCTACGGGCCGACGCTTGAGGCCGCCTACCGTTCCAGGACAGCCGACGGTACGCTCAACATCGGCGACCGCCTCTACAGCCAGGACAAGGTGTGGGATGACATTGAAAGCCAGGTCCTCCACGGATCGGCGGACGTAGGTATCTACAGCTATCCTCCGACACGGTCGCACGAAGTGTCATCCGACCTGTCGTCGCTCGACTGGATCACGGAAGAAATGGTTCTGGTCGTACCCGCGAGCCGCTTGGGCGCGTCCGTGAGCTTTGCAACGGCAATCCGCAATCTTCCCGACTACGGTCCGGTCGTCCATTACCACGCGTCCCTGCGATTCGACCGAACAGAGACCATTGCCGATTTTCTTAGGAACCATCGGCTGATCGATCAGTACCCTGAAGGCCGATGGCTGCTCGGCGTCAACAATATCCTTGAGATCAAAGAGCATCTGAAACGCAAAGGCGGTGTAAGCTTTCTTCCCTGGCCCACCGTGCAGGACGAATACAGAGACGGAATCTTTCGCGTCTTCCGGCTCAAGCCCCAGATGCGTCCGAGGCTCCTCAAGGTCATCACGCGCAAGCACAATGAAAAGCCCGCCGTGACCGACTTCATGAAAGCCTGCGCCAGCATGAAAGGTCCGCGCCGGTTTACGCCTTCCGCATCGTAAGCCCGACCTGGTTCTGGATTCGCCTTTCCCGCTTTCGTCCGCTGCCTGCCAGCTCTCCTTTTAGGTCCGGTGCCGAACCGTATTGCCTCGACCCTAGCCGTGCGCGGCGCCCCGTCAACGGCCCTGCCCGCTCCATTCCCCCCGCCTTCGCGGGGGTCCCGTGTTGGCCGTTTCCCTCGCGGTGACGGGCCGCCTTGTTGCGCCCGGCCTGTTTGTTCTCGGCGGTTCGGAATTAACCGGACCCAACAGGAGAACAGCGTCATGAGCAGCGAAAGGCAGGATGTCTACACACGCATCACGGACAAGATCATCGCCGACCTGGAACAGGGCGTTCGCACCTGGATGAAACCCTGGAATGCGGGGAACACGGCGGGGCGCATCACGAGACCCTTGCGTCATAACGGCGTTGCGTATTCGGGCATCAATATTCTTATGCTCTGGGCCGAGGCCGTAACCCAGGGCTTCACCGCTCCGATCTGGATGACCTTCCGGCAGGCAACGGAGCTTAACGCCCATGTCCGCAAAGGCGAAAAAGGCTCGCTCGTCGTCTACGCCAACGCCATCACCCGCACTGAAGAGGGTGACGACGGCGAGGAAACCGAGCGCGAGATCCACTACATGAAGGGCTATACCGTCTTTAATGTCGAGCAGATCGAAGGCCTGCCCGAGCAGTATTACGGGAAGCCCGAGGTTCAGAAGACACTGGTCGAGCGCATCGCCCATGCCGAGGAGTTCTTCAGGGCGACGAAAGCCGACATCCGTTACCGCGGCGACCGCGCCTACTACAGCCAGGACGGAGACTATATCCAGATGCCCGTCATCGAGGCCTTCCGCGATGCCGAGAGCTTCTATGCGACGCTTGCGCACGAATCAGCGCACTGGACGAAGCACCCCGTCCGCCTCGACCGCAGCTTTAACCGCAAGTCATGGGGCGACGAAGGCTATGCCCGAGAGGAGCTGGTCGCGGAGCTGGCAAGCGCCTTCCTTTGTGCCGATCTTGACCTGGCACCGGAGGTTCGAGACGACCACGCCTCCTATATCGCCGAATGGCTCAAGGTGCTGCAGAACGACAAGCACGCCATCTTCAGCGCTGCGGCGCATGCTCAGAAGGCCGCGGATTACCTCCACGGCCTCAAGGCAAAGCTCAAGGAGCGGGCCGCGTGAGGGCTCACCGGCTCAATCCCCCGCCTGCATCTTGAACATCAATCCGCAGTTCACATTCGCGCCGTTGCTGACTTCGACGGAATAGTGCATCGTGTTACTGCTATTGTCGCCGTTGTCAAAACAGGTCGAGGCGCCGGGCACAATCGCTATATAGTTGGGAGGCGGTTGCTGTGCTGCCGCACCGGGCCATATCCACTCGTTGTTACTTATGTAGGCAGCCAGGACATTGCCCGTAAAGGGCATTCCATCGTCAAGTTTGGCGTCGATGGCGGCGGCCTGTGCCACAGTTAATCCATTGGCTCCGGCAAGGCAAGATGTGCAACTACCTGTTCCTGCGAATTTGTTCGCGGCGCTGAGTCCGAAATAATTTACCCCGTTGCTGGCTGTGCCGCTGGTGTCCCCCCAACCTCCGCTGACAACATAAATATAGTTGCCGCCTCCCAATTGCGCCTGAGGCAAATATGGATTGATGATTGTAGTAGTACCCGGACTTGAGGAGAAATTTGCCGCTGAGAATCCACCGCTGATTAAACCCGCGGTGCTCAAATCCACCCAGAACACAAGTTGCTCCCCACTTCCACCTCCAGTCCCGCCATAATTGCTTCCCCCTCCTCCTTCTATTAGGCCATTGCCGTCACCCTGCCCCGGACCTGTGCCCCGCGCGATAAAGCCAAATTGCGCTGCCGGTACAGCGGGGATGTCCCCCGGCAGGTAACCGTATTTCTCACGAAACGTATTCGCCGCCGTGTTGTATTTCTCAATCTGCGAAACGGTAGCGCGCACTCCGGCTGCGCTGATAAGGCTCTGCCCGACCAGAATCCCGCCGACTATGAGGCCGATGACGACGAGCACAATCGAAAGCTCAATCAGGGTAAAGCCTTGGGTTTGTGAGCGCTCCGCCATCAATCCCCTGCCTGCATCTTGAAGGAAAGCGCGCAGTTATTATTCGCGCCGTTGTTCATTTCGATAGAGTAGTGCTGGGTTGCACCGGAGACGCCAGGAGTGCCCGCGCTGGTATTGCTATTGTCATAGCAAGTGGTTGACGACCCTGCCGTCGCTGCTGTTCCAGATACGCCAGCGGCTCCGCCGCCCGCTGCCCAGACGGCACCGTTTACATAGCTGGCAAAGAGATTCCAGTTCTGGTAATTTGCCTTGACGTTTCCAGTTTGCGGAAAGCCATCATCCACTTTGGTATCGATAGCGTACGCTTGGAGCACGGTCAGGCCAGGACTATTGCCGGTTGCGGATATCACGCCTGCCGCGCCAATAGTATTGGCGACATTAGAAAGGCCAAAATAGTTTGTTCCATTGGCCGCATACACATAAACAAAATTGCCGTTGCCCAATTTCGCCTGGGGTATAAGCAGCGCTGTATTTGTACTTTCTTCAGCATCTACAGCAGCACTAAATGTTCCCTCAATGAGATGGGAATTGGCGGACAAGTCTTCCCAGAAGAACGCGGTTTCACCGCTTGTAGATATGTCAAAAATCTCTGCGCCTTGATAGTTGTATCCCTCGATGACGCCGTTACCATCTCCCCGCCCTTGCGTTCCTGCGCGTGTTGGGACCACAGTGAAGCCGAACTGCGTGACCTGTGCAGGAGGAATATCGCCCGGCAAATAACCGTACTTTTCCCGGAAGGTATTCGCCGCCGTGTTGTATTTCTCAATCTGCGTCACCTGCGCGCGAACACCCGCCGCGCTGATTAGACTCTGCCCCACCAGAATCCCGCCGACGATAAGGCCGATGATCACGAGCACAATCGAAAGCTCGATCAGTGTGAAGCCATCCCTTCGTTTGTATGCGCAGTCCGCTCCCATGCAAGCGAGCGTGGCAGAAAACCCCTAAATTTTAGTTAATTGAGAGGACTGTGGCCTTTTTCCGCTAAATATTGGCCCTGTGGTGGTGTGCCGGACGGCACTCCGCCCACGCCCGGAACAACCGCTCCTGGCACTCATGGACCTGCGTGAGAAGCGCCTGCCTGGTTGGAGGTTCCGGCTGATACCACTGTGCGAACATAAGCCCTTCCACGATGGGAGCCAGGATAGCGACGGTATAGAGCAGCTTGTGCTCCCGGTTCATTGAAGATGGCCTATGACAAACGTGACGTAGAACAGAAGGCTCTGATCATAGGCATTTCGGGCCTTGATGCAAGAGTGCTCTGTCTCATTTGCGCGATGACTGCGATACACTTTTGTGCATGGAAACTACCCAGATCCTTGCACACATTGATTCCGAGATAGAGCGCCTGCAGCAAGTAAAGGCCCTGCTCACCGGTGCTTCAAACGGGCGTTTTGCCAAAACTGCCGGACCGCGTAAGAAACGTCACCTCTCCGCCGAGGCCCGCGAGAGAATCGCCGCCGCGCAACGGAAACGCTGGGCGAAGTTGAAGAAGGCCGCTACATAGCCTCAAGCACTCCTCATTAACGCCCCGCTGTTCCCCCCAGCGAATACCCTCATTCGCCCCCGCCGTGCTTCCCCGCTTTTCGAGCCCTCCGTCTCGCCATTCTTCTTTTCCCGACCGTAAGACGCCCCTGCCCTCTCGCTTTTAACCGGCGACTTGAGCGCGCGTCGTTCGCAGGTCAATGACGGATTTTCCCCTGTCGCTTACGCTCCATTCCTCGCGGGCGCTTGCGCTCCAAAATCCTATGACCTGCTCGCTTGTCCGCGCGCCTTTGACGCGCCGTAAGCGAGGACGCAGTGGGCGGCCTCCTTCAAACCAGAAAAGGAGATTACTTATGGCTATCATCGGAAACCTCACCAAAAAGGAAAACGGCACCTTCGAGGGCAATATTGAAACCCTCACCCTCAACATCACTCGCGTCAGTTTCGAGCCGCTCATCAAGCGCGGCGACAAATCTCCCGACTACCGCATCTTCGCGGGACTCGCCGAGATCGGCGCCGCCTGGAAACGCTCCGGCGAGAACGGCGAGCATCTTTCGGTCCGCATCGACGACCCGAGCTTTTCGGCACCGATAGACTGCCGCCTGGTGAAGACCGGCGCAGAACCCGGCTACAGCCTCATCTGGGAGCGCGACCGCAAGCGCTCCTAATCAACCCGGGGCGGCCGCAAGGCCGCCCCTTCTTTTTGCAATCACCCTTCATTGAAAGCCACAGCACCATGAACATCCTCACCAACACCATTCTGAATGCCGACTGCCTCAAGGCCCTGCCGATGCTCCCGGACGGGAGCGTCGATTTCATCCTGACCGACCCGCCCTATATCACCCGATACAGATCGCGTGATGGCCGCACAGTGCCTAATGACGACAATGATGCATGGCTCATGCCCGCTTTCGCCGAGATGTACCGCGTCCTCGCCGATAACAGCTTCTGCGTGAGCTTCTACGGTTGGCCGATGGCCGACCGCTTCATGCAGGCCTATCGTGCAGCGGGCTTCCGCATCGTGGGACATCTGATGTTCCCGAAGACCTACGCATCGAGCACCCGTTTTTTGCGGTATCAGCATGAAGCCGCGCATCTGCTGGCGAAGGGGAACCCCCTTGCTCCGCACAGGCCCATCGGCGATGTGATCGCTTGGGAATATACCGGCAATAAGCTGCACCCGA
>Ga0182015_10006105_pt1 | contig 12211 bp, 9 predicted proteins | sample 712P3MmetaG_FD_120478 | JGI IMG/M metagenome (GOLD analysis project Ga0182015, IMG submission 120478) | Permafrost microbial communities from Stordalen Mire, Sweden - 712P3M metaG | ecosystem: Environmental > Terrestrial > Soil > Wetlands > Permafrost | place: Sweden: Stordalen | collected...
GCAGACGTCGGATTTTGCGGCGCTGTTGAAGATCGACCGCGTGCAGACGCACTGTGGGTTTATTCCCGAGGATCCTGCAGACCCTCTATACGAAGAGACGGTGCTGGCGATTCGGGAAGTGGCTCAGCATTGCGCGGGCAACGGGCAGATGTTCCTGATGGAGACGGGACAGGAGACGCCGACGACGATGTCGCGGGCGATCAAAGATGTGGATCAGCCGAATCTGGGAGTGGGGCTGGATACGGCGAATCTGATTCTCTACGGCAAGGCGAACCCGGTGGACGCGGTCGACGTTATCGGGCCGCACGTGCGCAGCATTCACGCGAAGGATGGGCGATGGCCGACCGATCCGATGAAGCTGGGCGAAGAGTTGCTGATCGGGACAGGGCTGGTGGATTTTGAGAAGGTGTTCACCAAGCTGCATCGGCTGGGGTACACGGGCGCGGTGACCATCGAGAGGGAGACGTCGGGGCCACAGCAGATTGCCGATGTGCGGGAGGAGAAGGTGTATCTGGAGCGGGTGCTGGCGAAGGTACAACATAGCGGATAGCGGATAGCGGATAGCGGACAGCGGATAGCGGATAGTGAGCGAGAAGCGTTTAGCGAAAGGCTATTAGCGGAAGACTTTTAGCGAAGGACTTTTAGCGAAAGGCTATTAGCGAAGAGCGATTTTATGCATCGAAGAGATTTCGTGGGCGGTGCGGCGGCTTCGGGGATCATGCTCCTCAACGCGCGGACGGCGTTTGGGTATGAGGCTAATTCGGCGGTGCGGCTGGGGCTGCTGGGTTGCGGGAGCCGCGGGACCTCGGTTGCGACTTCGTTTGCGAAGAACACGCCGGCGCGGGTGGTGGCGCTGGCGGATTTGTTTCCGGATCAACTCGCTGCTGGGAAGGCGCATTTTGACGCCGTGAATGGGGCGCTCGGCGTTCCGGGGATCGATGCGGGGCAGATGTTTCGCGGGCATCGGGCGTTCGAGGAACTGGCTGCCTCTTCGGCGATTGACGCAGTGCAGATTTCGACGCCGCCGTGGTTCCATGTTCCACATTTGGAAGGGGTCATTGCAGCGGGCAAACACGCTTATTGCGAGAAGCCGATGGGCGTGGATGTGGCGCAGGCGAAACAGGCGCTGGAGATTGGCAAGCGTGCCGAGGGCAAGGTCAGCCTCGACGTTGGATTTCAGGTGCGCAGCGCGCCGCCGATTGCGGAGGTAGTGCGGAGGATTCACGCGGGCGATCTGGGGAAGCTGGTGTGCATCGAGGCGCACTACAACGCGCCGAATGCGGTGAGCCACAGTGGGGCGGGCTGGTCGGCCGACGAGTTTCGGCTGCGCAACTGGCTGTGGGATCGCGTGCTTTCGGGCGACATTTTGGTGGAGCAGAACATTCACGTCATCGATTTGTGCAACTGGATCATCGGGAGCCACCCGCTGAAGGCGACGGCGACGGGCGGGCGGAACGCCATCACGCACCAGGGGGATACCTGGGATAACTACCAGGTCATCTACACCTATCCGGACGATGTGCACTTGAGTTTTTCGTCGACGCAGTGGGGGTCGAATGGATTTTTCGACGTGACGGAGAGGGTGTTCGGGGAGAAAGGGATTGCGGAGGCGCCGTATTCGGGGCCGGTGCGGATCATCGGGGAAAATGCGTGGGCGTGGAGTGAAGGCGGCGGCAGTTCGGGTGGATCTGGAGCGACGTTTGCGGCTAACGGCGCGTTCACGGACAACCTGGAGTTTGCGGATCGGGAGAAGGATCGCGCTTTCATCGAGAGCATCACGTCGGGTAAGTTCCACAACCAGGCGGAGGCCGGGGTGGAGACCGCGTTGAGCACGATGCTGGGGCGGATGGCGGGCCAGCGTGGACGCGAGGTGACGTGGGAGGAACAGCTCCGGCACGGCGAGCGGTACGAGATGGATATTGATATGAGGCAGTTTGGGTAGGGATAGCCGGGAGCTGGGAGCTGGGAGCCGGGAGCCCAGAGCGGATAACGGCGCGCTGCGGCGATTCCCGGGTCTCGAAATCGAGAGCCATTCGACGAGCTCAGGCCAGGCTCCGGGCCAGCCAGCTTCGACGAAAAGCAAGAGCAACCGCAGGTCCTTCGACTCGCGCCTTTGGCGCTTCGCCTCAGGATGACAGATCGTGGCTTGGAGAATCGGGAGGACGGGAAGATTCCTCTTGACACATATATATCTTGGTTGATATATAGTTTGATCATGACTGAGGCCCACGTTCAATCTCTGATTCCGCTGAAAACACAGTGGTTCCACATTATGCTGTCGCTGGCTGGGGAAGAACAGCACGGCTACGGGATCATGCAGGAGGTCCTGCAGCGGACGACCGGCAAGGTTCGGCTATGGCCGGCGACGCTGTACGGGTCGATCAAGCGAATGATCGAGGTGGAGTTGATCGAGGAGTCGAGTGAACGGCCGGCGCCGGAGGAAGATGACGCGCGGCGGCGGTATTACCGGCTGACGGAACTGGGCCGGCGGGTGCTCGACGCGGAGTGCGAGCGCCTCCAGGAGTTGGTTCGAGCAATTCAAACAAAGCGCGCGCTGGTGACGGAGTGAGGGTGACAGAATGACGAGCACATGGCAGCGAGTGTACCGGCGGCTGGCTGCGGCCTTCCCGCACGAATTCAAACTGGCATACGGCGACGAGATGCTGCAGGCCGGTGAGGACGCGATCGATGAGGTTGCGAAGAGGCATGGCGCGCTGGGGCTGATGCGGCTGATCGCGGACCTGGCGATGCGGCTGCCGGTTGAATATCTGAACGAGATGCGGCGCGATCTGCCGTATGCGGCGCGGGCGCTGGTGAAGTCGCCGGCGTACGCGGTGGTGGGCATTGTTTCGATCGGGCTGGGGATCGGACTGACGACGAATCTGTACACGTCGACATGGGTGCTGCTGACGCGGCCGCTGGCGGGCGTGCAGGACGCGAACAGGCTGGTGACGGGCGAGACTCCTGCTTCGTATCCGTACATCGAGCGGTATCGAGAGCAGAAGGATCTGTTCGCGGGCGTGGCGGCAGTGGAGACCATGCTGGAGTTCAACGTGGGACTGCCGGGGCAGAGCGGGAAGCCGGAGCGAGTGTTCGGGCAGCTGGTGTCGCCGGATTATTTTTCGGTGCTGGGGATGGAAGCGCAGCGCGGGCGGCTGCTGAGCGCCGATCTGGACAAGACGGGCAGCACGCCGACGGTGGTGATCAGCGATCGCTATTGGCGGAGCCGGATGAACGCCGATCCTGAGGTGATTGGGGAGACGGTGAAGCTGAACGGGCAGAACGCGACGATTGTGGGGGTGACACCGAGGAAGTTCGATGGAGCGCTGAGTCCGAACCCGTCGGAGCTGTTTGTGCCGATCACGGTGCCGGCCACGCTGGCGCCGGAACTGGGGAAGGACGTGCTGCACCAGCGCAATGCGAAGGACTTCCAGTTGCTGATGCGGCTTGCGCCTGGGGTGACGATGGAAACGGCGGAGTCGGCGCTGGATGGGATTACGCGGCGGCTGGACAAGGACGATCCGACGGCAACGCCGCAGGCGAGCAAGGCGAAGCGAGTGGTGTTGATGGGGGCGGGGACGCACTTGCCTCTTCCGCGCGAATTTCGGCCGAAGGTGCTGGGGTTTTACGTCGCGCTGATGGTGATTGTGACGGCCATTGCGTGCCTGAATCTGGCGACGATGGCGCTGGCGCGGGGCGCGGGCCGGCGCAGGGAGCTGGCGATCCGGCTGGGGGTGGGGGCGAGCCGGTTCCGTCTGGTCCGGCAGATGGTGACGGAAGGAATTTTGCTTTCGCTGCTGGGGGGCGCGGCCGGACTCGCCATGGCGTATGGTCTGGCGGCGCTGACCGCGCATGTGCGACTGCCGGCTGGTTCACCGCTGGCTCCTGACAGGGCGGTGGACTGGCATGCCGCGTTGTTTGCGTTCGCGCTGGCGGTGGCGTGCGGGATTGGATTCAGCATTCTTCCGGCACTGCATGCAACGAAGACGGACGTGGCGCCGGCGCTGAAAGAGGGCGCGGCGTCGCAGTTGTCGGGGCATCGACGCTTCGGGCTGCGCAACCTGGCGATGGGCGCGCAGGTGTCGGGCTCGCTGCTGCTGTTGCTGGTAACGGGTTTTCTGGTGCTGGGAATTTGGCGAGGAAACAGCGTCCAGACGAATTTCGATCAGAAGACGATGGCGTTTCTGTTTATCGATCCGGTGCGCGACGGGTATACACCTGAGAAAGCGCAGGCTTTCTTTGCGCAGTTGCCAGATCGGCTGCGGAGCTCTCCGGACGTGACCAGCTTCGCACTGGCGGCGCAACCGCCTTATCTGCCTGGCGACGACGATGATTTTCATCTGCGGGTCGACGATCCAAAAGCGGCAACGCCGGTAGAGAAAAGTGTGCTCAAGCAGACGGCAGGCACGGGGTATTTCGCCGTGCTGGGAGAGCCGGTGCTGGCAGGGCGTGAGTTCGCGGAGCAGGACCAGCGCGTGGATGTGGAGGCGAGTGCCGTGGTTGTGCCGCTGGTGCTGAACGAAAAGGCAGCCCATGCGCTGTTCGGTAAGGGCAATGGCATCGGTAAGCATCTGAGGGGCGATCGGCAGACGTATGAGGTGGTGGGCGTGGTTCCGGATATGAAAGATGCCACGGGCATGACGCAGGCGATAGCGTATCTTCCGTTGACGCAGCGCGATTTTGCGCGGCCGCCGGGGAGCGGGATCACGATTATCGCGCGCGGGCATTCGGCCGCGGATGCGATGGGCGGGGTGCGCACGGTCGTGGCGTCTTTGGATCCGAATCTGACTCTTTTCGATGTGCAATCGCTGAGCGAATACTTTGAGCTGATCCGGGGACAGATGCGGGTGGCTCTACGCCTGTTCGGAGGGATTGGATTGTTTGGGCTGATCCTGTCGGCGGTGGGGCTCGCGGGGGTGACGGGGTATGCGGTAGCGCAGCGGCGGAAGGAGATTGGGATCCGTATGGCGCTGGGAGCGCGCAGGACGCAGGTGCTGGGGCTGGTGCTGCGCGAGGGCGCGGTGCTGGTGGGCGCGGGATCGGTGATTGGGTTCCTGGGCGCGGTGGCGCTGGCTAAGGCCATGTCGGCGATCGCCAGCGAATTTGCCGATGCGTTTGCGGTGGGGACGAACGATCCACGGCTGCTGATCGGAGCGCCGGTGTTGCTGGCGGGGCTTGCGTTGCTGGCGTGTTACATTCCGGCGCGGAGAGCAACGGAGATCGACCCGCTGCAGGCGCTGCGGCAGGATTAGCCGAGGACGGTTGGAGCCAATGTTGACTGGCTTGATGCTCGCCCCCGGTTGTGGGATAGCTGGTTTGCCCGGTCCCCGGGAGAATCGCAATTGGAACCTGCAAGAGGGTTCCTTGACTAACAACGCCATTACCGTTTGGCCTCCGGGGGAAAGCCGGAGGCCATTTCTCTTTTGGTCGGTTTGTTTGCTGGCGGCGGTGGTGGCGGGTGCTTCCTGTAGCGGGGCGCAGACGGCGTCGCAGGGAAGCAATGCGCCGCTGCCTAACGGCAACGAACTGATGCAACGCGCGCTCGCTAACGAGGCGAAGCTGGCCGCGGAACAGGAGCGGTACGAGTGCCGGGTGAGCGACGAGATCGCTGAACTGGACAGCAAAGGCAAGGTGAAGAAGACGGAGACGGAGGTCAAGGAGCAGTTTTACGTCAACGGGATCGAGATCGACCGCACCCTGGCGAAGGACGGCAAAGAGCTGAACGCGGAGCAGACGCAGAAAGAGGACGACCGCGTGATGAAGAAGACGCTGCAGTACAGCGATGCAGCGACGGCCGGGAAGGAGACAGACAAGCATAACGACAAAATGCGGGAGATGATGGCCGCGATGATCCTGGCGAACGGACGCCGGGAACCGGTGGATGGGCGGAGCGTGCTGTTTTACGACGTCGTGCCGAATCCGAAATTCCATGCGAAGAGAGTGAACGAGCGTTTGGCCCAGGTGATGCAGGGGAAGATTTTGATCGACGAGGAAACGGGGGAGCCCGTGGATATCAACCTGCGGTCGACCCAGGATCTGAAGATCGCGGGAGGCGTGGTGGTTACGCTGCACAAGGGGTTCTGGATGCACCTGCACGACCATGCGGAGCCGGATGGGGTGTGGCTGACGGATTTGGTGGAAGGTTCGGGGGATGCGCGCGCGATGTTGTTCCTGCATCCGTATTTCCGGTTCAAAGAGACGACGGGCGGGTGTCATCTGTACACTGCGACGGCGAACCAGGTGGGGCAGGCGAAGGTGGTGAAGTGAGGAGTGCAGCTGGGAGCTGGGAGCCGGGAGCCTGTAGCGTGTAGCTGGTGAGTGAAAAGACTCCATGATCAATCAATGCAAAAAGCCGTCGGGATGGCTGGGCCGATTCGTTTTGTGGCAGATGAATCAGCGGCACTCGGGCGTCACCGACTGGGGCCTCGCGCAGATTTCCGTCGGGAAACGCGACACGATCCTCGATGTGGGATGCGGCGGTGGCCGCACGGTGAACAAGCTGTCGGCGAAGGCTCCGGAGGGGAAGGTTTACGGCATTGATTTTTCCGAGGAGAGCGTCGCCGCGGCGACCCGGATGAATGCCAGGCTGATCGACAGCGGCAGAGTGGAGATCCGGCATGGATCGGTGTCGGAATTGCCGTTTTCCGAGGGCATGTTCGATCTGGTCGGCGCGGTCGAGACCCACTTCTGGTGGCCCAACCTGCCCGATGACATGCGCGAAGTCCGGCGCGTGGTGAAGCCGGGCGGAACGCTGATCGTGATCGCAGAAATCTACAAAGGGGCGACTACGAAGATTGGGAAAATGGCGGACAAGGTTCTGCCGCAATCCGGTATGAAGCTGTTGACGGTGGACGAACATCGCGAGCTGCTGGAGGATGCGGGCTTCAGCGATGTTCGGGTGAATGTGGAAGCGAGCAAGGGTTGGATCTGCGCGATCGGCAAGAAGCCGTGAGTGGCCTTGGCCGCCTGGAGATGTCCGCTGGTAGCCCGCGCGTTGCCGATCGCTGCGCGCGGGCTTTCTTTTCGGCGGCTACTTGTTCGGCTGGAAGAGCGCGAGGCGGACATGCCACACGACGGACTGGCCGGGGTGCAGCGTGACCATGCCGGTATTCATGCTGCCCCATTCCTTGCCAAAGGGGTCGGCGAAGTTGAACTGCTCCTCGATGGCGGCGAATTGTTTCGTCGGCGGCGCATAGACCTGGATGGTGCGCAACTCCGGTGAGAGGCCGAGGATGTGGACGCCATAATTGCTCGCCGGGTCGGCGAAGGTCACGTCGACAGCGCCGTTGGTGCGCTGCAGCTTCGACCAGTTGTCGTCGAGGTAGATGTCATCGAGCGCCTTGCCCTGGGGCGCGCTGAAGTCGTACTTGGTGCCCTTGACGGGCTGAAGGTCGCCGGTGGGGAAGACGTCGCCATAGTTGTTGATCGCGGCCACCTGCTGGCCGGGAACATGGAGAAGAGCCTGCTTGCGGTCTCCGCTGGGCACGGTGAAATACGGATGCCAGCCGATGGCCATGGGCTCGTCGTCCTTGCCGATGTTTTTCGCGGTAATGGTGGCGTCGACGGCGGGGCCGGTGAGGGTGATGGCGAAGCTGAGGTCGGTCTGCGAGAGCCAGTGACCGCCGAAGTCGCCGGCGTGGATGACTCCGGTGAGGGTCTGGCCGTCGGGGATGGACTGGGTCTGAACATCCTGCGTTTGCGAGGCAAGGATGAGGCCGTGCATCGCGTGCTTGTCCTTGGTGGGGTCGTTGCTGTTATGCCAGTTGGCAGGCAGGGTGATGGTCTTGCCGTGCCATTTGGTGGTGATGGTGGTGCCGTCGGGGGACACGGGGCCGATGATGCGGTTGGGATACGGCACGAGGAAGGGGGCACCGTTGTTAAGGAAGCTCTCGTTGCCGTTCTGATCGTCGGGACCGCCGTTGAGTTTGGCGGCAGCTTCTTCCAGTGTCGGTGAGGCGAAGATGGGGATTTCGCCCTTGCCGGGGACGTTGGCGGTGATCTGGAAGACGTTCATGCCGCGGCCGGGCAATACGGTGACGGAGAGGAACTCCATCTGCTGGCCATTGCTGGTGGCAGGGCGAGTGAGCTTGACGACGGGCTGGCCGCCGACTTGCGGGATGGGCGGCTGCGCGGGCTGCGCTTCGGGCGCGGGCTGCGCCTGGCGGCCGCAGCCGGACAGGGCGGCGAAGATGGCCAAAGCGAGGGGCGCGGCAACGAGAGTCTTGCGAATCGACATGGAATTCGTCTCCGAGAAAACCGGGTTAGTAAACGCTTTCTGAAGCGCCCCCATTCTACGCCTGGGACGGCGCGCTCGCGGCTTCTACAATCGCGTTGTGCCTGCGATCACGAAGCGTGTTTTATGCGGGTCCGCGCTGGAAGTGCTGAACCAGCGGGTGGTCGCGTGCGAGCGCTGCGCGCGGCTGCGGGAGCATTGCACTGCGGTCGCGGAAAAGAAGCGCCGCGCGTATCTGGAGTGGGAGTACTGGGGCAAGCCGGTGCCGTCGTTCGGCGATCCGCGAGCGCGGGTATTGTTTGTGGGTCTCGCGCCGGGCGCGCATGGATCGAACCGCACAGGCCGGCCTTTTACGGGCGATGGGTCGGGGGATTTTCTGTATCCACTGCTGCACCGCGCCGGGTTCGCCTCGCATGCCGAGTCGAAACATCGGGAAGACGGCATGGTGCTGAAGGACGCGTGGATCACCGCGGTGGTGCGGTGTGCTCCCCCGGGCAACAAGCCGCTGCCGGAAGAGATTGCGAACTGCGCGCCGTTTCTCGATGAGGAGATTGCGGCGCTCGAAGATTTGCGCGTGATTGTGTGCCTGGGGAAGATTGCGTTCGACGGGGTGGTGGCGCACCTGATGCGGACGGGGCAGATCGCGCGGCGCGGAGACCTGCAGTTTGGTCACGGAGTGGAGTATCGGATCCCGGGCGATCGATGGCTGCTCGCGAGCTATCACCCGTCGCTGCAAAACACGAACACGGGCAAGCTGACTCCGGCGATGATGTCGCGCGTCTTTCGAAGAGCGCGGCAGCTCGCGGGGTTGCCTGCGAATTCCTCTTGAAAATCGGACATCCGCGCGGCGCCTTACCCGCATCCAGAGCTAGAGCCAGGGAGCGATGAAGACTCCCGCGCGAAAGGACGACCGATGATTACGATTCTGATTATTATTTTGATCCTGATGCTGATTGGAGCTTTTCCGAGCTGGCCCCACAGCCGCAGCTGGGGCTATTACCCGAGCGGAGGGCTGGGCCTGATCCTGCTCATCCTTGTAGTGCTGCTGTTGCTCAGAGTGATCTGAGGCGGCGTGCCGCCCGGAGGCGTGAGGGTTCAGCAAGTGGAGCGGGAGACCGGGATCGAACCGGCGACATTCAGCCTGGGAAGCTGACTAACCAACTATTCAGGATGCAGCAGCAGTGAGCACAAATAGCGAGATTCGCTGGTGTTTATGCGCGTCCGCTTGCATTACCGCTTACACTGCTGCGTCCTGCTTACCGCAGCCAGCCGCTCGGGCAACGACGTTCTTCCTACGGATCATTCGCAACCAGCGCGAGATTGAGATCAGCCGGGAATATCGAGCACAAGCACGGTCTGGGGCAGCGGTTTTAAGGTGATCTATTTTGCGTTTTGCGCGGCCAGCTCACGAGCGTGCGCCATCAGCGCTACGAATTGAGGGTCGCCATGAAGCGGCTTGAGATCGGAATCGTTTTCTATTTCGAGGGCGTACCTGGAAGGGAATCCGTGATCCACCGCCTGGCGGAGAAGGGAGAGCGCCTCCTGGCGTTGGCCTCTTTGCAGCACCAGGCACGCGAGGTTGTAGGTGGCAATCGCGGTTTCTCGGCTTTCGGGCCCGAGGACTCGACTTCGAATCTCGATCGTCTCCCGCTCCAGCTTCTCGGCTTCCTCGTAATCGCCCTCTTTGACCAGAACCGTGGCCAGGCCCTCCATAAAATTCAGGGTGAAGGGGTGCTCAGGGCCCAGGATCCGCCGCCGGCCATCCAGGGCCTCGCGCAGCAACTTCTCGGCTTCGGGCAGGCGGCCTTCCGCCTCCAGTGTCATGCCCAACCTGCCCATTGCACCCACCGTGCCGGCGTCGTCCGGTCCCCGGACGCGGCGCCGGATGTCCAGTGCTGTGCGCTGCAATGCCTCGGCCTCCCCAATACGGCCTTCCTCTGCAAGAGTCCCTGCCAAGCCGTCCATGGTCTCCAGAGTATTGTCGTGGTCCGGCCCCAGGACGCGGCGCTGGCCGTCCAGGGTCTGGCGGAACAGCTTCTCCGCTTCCGCGTAATGACCTTCCGATGAAAGGACGGAAGCCAGTCGGAACATCGAATGAAGGGTATCCCGGTGCTCAGGACCCAGAACCCGCCGCCGGCCATCCAGCGACTCGCGCAGCAGCTTTTCAGCCTCGCGATCCTCGCCTCCCTGCTGCAGCAGCCAGCCCAGGGCGCCCAGCGACTGCATTGTTTCCGGGGCATCAGGCCCCAGTGCGCGACGGCGAATTTCCACTGAACGTTCCAGCATCGACTTCGCCGTGGCGTATAGGTTCAGGTTTGTATACACGTCCCCCATCGTGTACATCAATTGCCCTTGCAGCTCCGGGTCGTTGGCCAGCCCGGTTTCGATCTGTTTCGATGCCCTGTCAAGAATCTCGCGCGCGGTGACGTCCTGGTGGGACTTGACCCCGCCTGGCTCCGGCGCCCTGAACATGTCCGTCATAAACTGCGTGATGCGGTTGGCACGGTCGCGCTCGCGGGTCACCCGGCGGATTTCCACGCTCTCCATCACCGCAAACCCCGCCAGCAGCAGCACGAGGCCCGCGGCCACCGCCACGCCCACGCGGTGCCGCCGCACGTATTTCCGCAAGTGGTAACCGGTGCTGGCCGGCCGGGCAGTCACGGGCTCGTTGCGCAGGTAGCGCCCAAGGTCTGCCGCCACTTCGGAGGGCGTCCCGTAGCGGCGGGCGCGGTCTCGCTCCACCGCCTTCATCGTGATCCAGTCGAGGTCGCCGCGGAGCAGACTGACCAGATGCCGGGGTTCCGTACCACGCATTTGCGCCTGCGCGGTGGCGGTCGCCTTCTCCTGGCCGACCCTGGTGCTCGGACGGGGCGGGTCATCTTCGCGCAATTGGCGCAGGACCTCATGCCACGGTTGCTTCTGCCACTGCTTCGGATCGAACAGCGCGCAGCCGGTCAGCAGTTCGTACAGAACCACGCCCAGGGAGTAAACATCGGTCCGCGTATCCACGTCCTGCACTCCCGGGTCAGTTTGTTCTGGGCTCATGTACCCCGGCGTGCCGATCACGCCCCCCACCTGCGTGAACAGAGTTTCCCCCGCCGGCTGCGGCGAGACCGCCTTGGCCAGGCCAAAGTCGATGATGCGTGGCTGCGGTTGGCCATCCACCTCCACCACCAGGATGTTCGCCGGCTTAAGATCGCGATGGATCACCGCCTTTTGGTGTGCGTGTTGCACTCCATCGCAGACTTTGAGGAAGAGTTCCAGCCGCTGCCGGATGGTGAGCTTTTTCTGGTCGCAGTAACGGGTGATCGGCTCACCCGGCACGTACTCCATCACGAAGTACGGCTGGCCTTCAGGAGTAGTACCCGCGTCAAAAACCTTGGCAATCGCGGGGTGGTCCATGATGGCCAGCGCCTGCCGCTCCGACTGGAACCGCTTGACCACCGAGTCGTCGTAAATTCCCGCTTTAATCAGTTTCAGCGCCACTTGCCGCCGCACGGGTGCGGTCTGCTCGGCCAGCCAAACCTGGCCCATCCCGCCTTCGCCGATCTTCCGCAGCAATTGATATCGTCCGATGGACTTCAACCGCGCCGGGGCGCTGTCCCCTTCCGCGGACGATGCGGCATGATCTGGTGTGGGAATAGCTAAGGTCGCGTCCGCCTCGATGGTGAGCAAGGCCTCGTTGCCTGATTCAGGGGTCGCGGGATGGACAACTTGCGGAGGGTCGTCGCTGTCTGTACCCATCTTCATCTCCCCAGTCAAACTCCTCTCGTCGAGAAGTTCCCGGCCCGGCTCTACGCTTCCGATTGTACGAGCGGTTCGCGAATCGCCGCAGCCCCTGGGAGGCATATTCGGAATCCGCGCCGTTTGTGGAGGATTTTGTGGAGAAAGAAGAAAACCGCCAATGAGCGGCTTCTATGTCGTTGAATTGTTGGAGCGGGAGACCGGGATCGAACCGGCGACATTCAGCTTGGGAAA
>Ga0182015_10006106_pt1 | contig 12209 bp, 11 predicted proteins | sample 712P3MmetaG_FD_120478 | JGI IMG/M metagenome (GOLD analysis project Ga0182015, IMG submission 120478) | Permafrost microbial communities from Stordalen Mire, Sweden - 712P3M metaG | ecosystem: Environmental > Terrestrial > Soil > Wetlands > Permafrost | place: Sweden: Stordalen | collected...
CAAATCCTGGCACTTGCACGCGCGTTAGTCCGCCGTTCAAAAGTCATTATCCTCGACGAAGCAACCGCCTCAGTCGACCACGCCACCGACGAACGAATTCAAAAAGCCCTCCGTTCAGAATTCAAAGAATCAACACTCATAACCATCGCCCATCGTCTCCGCACAATCATGGACTACGATAAAGTCCTCGTCCTAGACGAGGGTAAAGTCGTCGAGTACCTCCTCCCCTCCCTCCCCTGTCGTTTCTTGGCTGAGTGTGTTTTAGATTTGATACCCCGCTGAAGTTATTGGAAACGAAAGGTGGGATTTTTTATGGGATGGTACGGGAGAGTGGTGAGTATGATGCATTATTCCAGATTGCGAAAAACGGAAAACAAGTTTAGACATTTTGTTTTTATATAGATACATATCATTAATTTCAATATTTTTGGGGAATTCATATGAGAATCATGGGTAGGAGTGCCGCTAAGAAGCGAAGATGTCAACATCGGCCTGAGCAATATACGGGGCAACCCAGCGCCAAATCGGCGTCCTCACTGGAAAACCTTAATTAGATCTGTGGCTAACCAACGAGAGGCTCGGCTATTTATCCGCCGGCAATTTCTCGGGATAACGGTGGACTGTTGAGCAACTTGCGCCTTCTGCGTTCCCGATTATTCCCGTCCAAGGTTCTCGGTACATAAAGAACTTGGAAGTGGCACGGCCATGAGGTTGCCTCGATCATGGTTCGGACGCCATTTATTGCAGGATTTCTTGTCGCATTTGTATGGACTGGGCGAGGGCAAGGTACCATTTGCGATGATAACACTAATTCACTGTCATCTGTGGTAGCTCTGGTTCGACAATAACGATTGCGAGCGTGGACAATCTAACTGCCATCAACAACTGCACACGATACTCGGAAGCCTCTATATCCACGCGGACGGAGCTACAGGCACATTAACCCTGCCTCCGTCTCTTCAGACGATTACAGGGGGCTTCTTTTGCAACGGTTCCGGCGCGGACTACCCAACACAACAAATCGAAGCTATTGGCCTGAGAAGCGTTTTTTCTAACGATACCTCTGCCCTCAGCAGCGCGGGGGCTAGTTTTCAGTGACTGATATTCCGATCTGACAAATTTGTCATTTCCGAGCCTCGGGTCGAATCTTGCAATTGTCGTCGCCAGAAACCCAGTTTTGAACGAATTGGACGGGTTTGCCCAGGTTTGCCAAGTTAATGGCAACTTGGAGATGATCGGGAATTTCCAGAACATTCAACTCCCAAGGCTGGTCTCTGTTTGCGGCAATGTCGAGATTAGAGTCGTCTGTTGATAACTTTATTTGCCCAATAACCCGACCTCAAAACACCATCACCTCGCGCGGGGGCAACTTCATTTGCGCAGGAGACCTGTGTAAATGAAACTACCACTGCCGCTCCTTCCACTGCTACGGCGACGAGTTCCTCCGTCGGCTCTCCCTCCTCTAGTGCTTCTAGCTCTCAGGCCAGAACATCTGGTGGTAACTATCAAGCTTTGGACAAACTACGTAAAACTCTCAGAAGTAACGTTCTAATGCAAAATCCTGGGAATGTTCGTGGTTCTTTTGTCAGCTTGGTGGATGGCAAACTAGTTTATGTACTGCGATGGAACTGAGTTTCAAAACCCTTTAGATTAATTGCACTGCGTCCAAGTGATAATCGCAATTACTATGGATACAAACATAAACACATTCGACCAAATATTTGAATTCCTCCCTTGAAGATCAAAATCCAAGCATCCTCTTATCTACGAGCCTCTGCACGACTGAGATGACTCCGGTCAAAACCAGAAACCGTTGTGCTTGTTCCCTCGCTAACATAAGACACTTCTAAATCATTCATCTTTTCACCCTCGTCCCATTTATGTTTGCGCATTTTGTAACTTGAAATGGTCTCATCCATCGACTTGATATCGCCGAGGCTTTTGTATGCCTTCGCAAGTAACAACCACGGCCATAGGGAATCAGGAAACTGCTTTGTTGCACTTTGAAGTATGGTTAGTCCTTTGCTTGTTTTGCCTGTTTCGAGATAAAGGTCGAACAGGGTCTTGTGCAAAGCTTTCGAATAGGGATCGGTGTTGCGCCGAATTATTCCTTTGCTTTTTTTGCCTGTTTCGAGATAAAGGTCGAACATCTTGTGCAAAGCTTTCGAAAAGGGTTTGATGTTGCGCCGAGTTTTTTCTAGTATCTTGATGGCATACTGAAGGGAGTTTTGGTGCTTCCTCGACGCCATGACGAGGGCATCAAAATGCTCTTCCTTGGCAGCTCCCCGTTTCAGTATCGATTCAAGTGTACTGCAGACTTCATTGTAGCAATTGTTCGCGTAGAGGTCGTCGAATAAACTCTGGCTTGATGGATGCTCCCAAAAGGCGTTAAGGAGCACCTCATTCGCGCGTTTCGTTTCGCCGTTCTTCATAAACAACTTTGCGAGATCTCTTGATAAATTTACGTCAAGAGGGTATCGCACAAGAGCTCTCTTGAGGACCTCAACAGCATCGTCGCTATTGCCCCGTGCCGCAAAGCATTTTGCGAGCGTTCGATACACAGCGGGCTCCAACTGACCAAGTTCGTCCAACGAGATCATTATTTGCAATATTTCAATCGCCGTGTCGTAGTCGCCTAGCTCATGATGTCCCTCAGCCACGTAAAGCGACAAATTGACTCGTTTCGGGTGCTCTTTACGTAGTTGCTCAAATATGTGGGTCATCCGATCGTATTCCCGGCTTGACGTCAACGACTCGTAGAGGCGGATATAAAGCTCCTCGAATGTGGGATGATCTTCAACCGCCTTCTCGTAGACATCAACAGGGTTCCCGTGCGCAGCTTTTGTCTGGTACGCTTGAACTAGGTCTTTCTCGAAATGCGGCTCAATTGGGTGCTTTTCGATTGCGCGCTCCCAGACCTTAATTGCGAGGTCGTAATTGCCTTCCCTTTCAAATGCTTTGGCGAGATCTCTCCAGCCGTGGAAACTTGTGTCGAGACTGTAGGCTCTGGAGAGTTGTTGTCGACGCCATGCGTCCGACCATTTTTCGACTGCCTGGTCCGAAATTTCGAGTCGAGATGCTGATTCGATCAAATCCGTCTCAGTTGGTACGGCATCCGTCCTAAACTCTGAGTAAAGAACCATCGAGAGACATTACATGCCAAAGCTGAACATAGATGGTGGGTGGGGTCTCTCTGATCCCTGAGGATCGTTATCGGGGTCGTTATCGGGGTCACGATCAGTTCGGCGAGTGGAGGGATCAAAACTCTCGTTTGCAGTTACATAGGTGCGATCGGGACTCGATAGAATGGTAATCACCGAAGCAGGATAGGTCCCAGGGATGCGACCACTTGGTTGGACAGTAGAATCTTGCCATCTTTGGAGAAGAGTCTGAATCGTATCTGGAGTCAAACATTCCGGACACATAAACTCGATGAGATATTTTGCGAAATTCTGACAGTTATTCTCAAAAAGTTGGTAATTAGGTTTTGTTTCCGTGATTCGGATCGCTGATATTAGTGCTAGGTAGTGGGACAGAGTACCTTCAATTTCAATTTGCTCATGCAGCGTTTCTGTAGTGCCGATATATTTGGCAGAGAAGAGTCGCCATTCCGCTTCAAGCGATTTCGTCGAGAAGGGACGGATAACGTTGACCGTATTTTGATTGATGTCATTTCGACGTAGTTCGTACATGATTCCCAAGTCAAACACCTCAGACGTTGAAATATGAGGACCGCGACGCATAAATTCATCGTTCGTAGTAATATCCAGATGCGTGACGAGAACTCCCCAGTGACAGAGAGGGTACTTGCCATCCGAAACCCATTGCAGCGCAATAATGAAATCTGCCCATGAAAGCGGACGTGCGAATAACCAGACTGAATAGGGCATTTTGAACAATACGCACCCGTCTGGGCTCTCAGGAGGCAGATTGTGTGTTGAAAGTGGAGAAGCGAAATCAATTCCGATCCTGAACGGGGCCCGTAGCTGCATTTGAATTGAACCACACTAATTCCTTATCGGCATCAAATCAGATTCCCTCTCTGACAGATACGCACCCAGCACCTCAAAGCGTCCTTCCAGCTGAGAACTCCTTCACAGGAGACCGGATCCTATTATCAGTAAACTAAGAATGAGTAACGGCCAAAATGTTTGGACGTGTGGCGGGAATCGCGAAGTCTCGCATCGGAGAGAACTAGGCAGTGGAGCGTTCGGAGAGGTGCATGAGGTCCAACTTCCTCTACTACATTCCATAACGACCGATTCCTGACATTGCTTTATAGATGTGTTCAAATGCAGACACCGACCTAGAGCAGGCAAGAACCCGTGGAAAGTGGTTCGGCTGACCATGTTCAAGAAATTCGCCAGGAAGATTATCCGCCGTTTCGGTGCTATTACACAAGCAGATATAGAAAACGAAGCTCGTATCATGTCCTCCTTAAGCGCGAATGGTGGACATAGAAACATTGTCGGCGTTCTCCGACACGGTTGGATGGAAAATTCGGGCAATCTGTATTTCATCGACATGGAATTGTGCGACGTAAATCTCGCCGATTACATCCACTACCTTCGCGGTGTTTGGCCATCGGTGTTCGACGTGGAGACAATTAAGACCAAAACGCCGGTTTACGTTGACAAAGACTGCGCTTGGTCAACAAAGACGCACAACATTTTCATAATCGGGCACCATATCGCAGCGGGCCTGGAATTCATACACAGTCTGCAATACGTTCATCGAGACTTGAAACCGTGCAATGGTATACAGTCTCCTCGATTTTCAATGATTAATTCTGGTAGTCCTTTATTGCGTTGCGGAAAATGTCTGGAAGATTGCAGATTTTGGGATTTCAGCCGAGGGAACTTCCAAAAGGGAACGTACCACTCTACTTGCGAGAGGGACCACAAGTTATCGCGCTCCCGAGCTCGTCAGAGAGGTCGGAAAATTCACAAACAAGGTTGATATGTGGGGCCTTGGGTGCATTTTCTTTGAGCTGGCAACGCAGAATAAAACGTTTCGAGACGATTTTGACGTTCTCGACTATGACCAAGACCCAGCCCGAAAGCCTTCGTTTCCTTCTCCGTCTCCATTTCCGCACGACCACGTATTGGAGTTAGTATGGGAACTCCTAGATAGGAACCCGGAAAATCGTCCAAATGCAGCGTACGTTGGTTCTATTCTCCCGGCGTATTGCCGACTTTTGGAGTCTTCAGCTCTCTATGATGTCCTTGACTCCCCCTCATCCCCTCCTTACGTCGTGTGGAAAGAGCTTATTTGCAAGTATCCTGCCCAATTCGATAGGATGTACCACTTGGGAGAGTGGTACAAGAAGATGGGACAGCAAGACGTGACAGTCGCGGTTTGGAGAGAATTGCTTCAGAGCAGCGAACGTGCTGACGACAAGATGATGCTATTGCTGAGCTTAGGAGAGGTCTTGACCGATGAGAAGAGGTACGATGAAGCTGTGGAATTATATCAAGCGGCGATTGCGCAAAATCCTAGTAACGTATTCCCACGAGAAGGTCTTGCGGAGCTGCATAGGAAAAAGGGATCCTACAGAGAGGCGGCAGAAATCTATGAAGATGCCATCGAGAGAGAACCGATGCGTTTTGGTTTATGGTTCAGAATCTGTAAATTGTATCTGGATACAGGGAATCTCGCGAGCGCTATCCGTGTATGCACACAGGAGATCAAAAAGAGGCCATCCAACCCTTCCCCTGTAATGATTTTAAGCAATGTGTATGCATCACAAGGTCACTATCATTCGGCAATCAGAGAGTACATGAACTTTACCGATCGAACCGAATTTAGCGCAATTGAGGACAACCTGAAGACGGCGTTGGCTGAAGTAAATGATCCTTGGGTGGCAAGTACATTCATCGGCGTGAGAGATGTGCTCAGAAGGTGGACTACCCCTCTCGATCAGCAGCTGATTGCTAGCATGGTTTGGGGAACGAAGGGGACTTTAAATATGAACTCCGTCAAACGAAGCTTAAGTGGTACAGCTCTATTATTTCTAGGCCCGGAAAAGACACCTGCGCCGAACGACTTGTACCTTTCGGCCTGGACAGGATCCGGCTATATCGCAAGCGATTGGCCGGGTGAGAATGCGCAAGTCCCTGTACCGGATCCCTTTGGAACGACGGCGTTACACTTGGCTGTGTGGAACATGCACGACGAAGTGGTGAAATATCTGCTGATTGGTACAAGAAAGGAGGCCTGGGTTTCCTGGCCAAATCAAGATCTAGTTTTTGCGCTACATTTAGCGGCGTGGAACGACGACGGCGAGATGATTGAACGGTTGTTGGAAGCTGGCGCGGAGATTTCTGTACAGGACAAAAATGGTTTGACCCCATTGCATTGGGCGGCACGTCATGGAAATATTAAAGCCATCGACGTGCTGGTATCGTCCGGCGCAGATGTTGACATTCGCGATAAACAGGGGTGGCAACCAATACACCAGGCAGAAATACACGGGCAACCCGTTGCCATAGGTATACTGTCTTACGTTCAGAAACGTGTCGAAGAGAGAAGAATAGACGCACGGCGCTCCACACCCCCCAGAATCGCTCTTAGTTTGCCGGTACCAACGCCCTTCCCCCCACCCGGAAGGACAACACCCCCTGTGCGGCCCCCCGCAAGGCCACCGCCGAACCGAGACAACGGCGCTGCGCAGTCTCATGTTGGAGAACCTCCTAAGGATGGGTCACGGAAAGTCCGGGTGACAGGTAAAGTCCTTTAATAGTTGCTGATTTGTAGTCGTTGGTGCGAATGATTTGAAAAAGACAGACATCTTTTGTAAAGACGGCCCTCCTTAGAAGTGCTAACCAGGTAGCATCTCCCGATCCCTTCGCGGTTTTGATGGTTGATGGGGAACAAACAAGTACCACAACCGTCGGGAAGAAGACAACAGCTCCCTACTGGAAGGACTCATTCGATGTGTATTAAATCGGGTATGAGATGTTGCTCACTGCAGAATGGTTAAAGCGTCCAGTGTGATCGCAGTCCAAATTTATGACTGCAAGAAGTCCAAAAAGAAGGGGTATTTAGGTGAAGTTAATGTCGTGCTCAGCAGGGACATTTTGGATATTAAACATGGCGGGGAACGTATCGTCTCCCTCGCGCTTTGGCTAATAGCAGAACAATTGATCACGGACATTAAATTGGGGGGAGCGAATCAAGGAAAGTTGATATTGCATATTTCTACGGATCTAACAACGACGTAGTCCTTCCCCGAATAGCAGTAGGATTACTCTCTCAGAAGTGACCATACTTTAACGTGTGCCACCGCCGACAAATTTGTCCCTATAGCTCGCGGTTACTTTGCCGTCATTTTGTGACATCGCGAAATCGGCAGCTGCTTCGTCCGTCTTTATTCTCAGTGATACAATTATTTGTATTAGGCCTACTCTAGGAATTCTCCCAAATTCCCAAAAAGATCAAGGGTGCGATCACAACACCTCTGCGTAAATTCGACATGGCATAGATATACTTGGAATCGGCGACCCTTTTCCATCCGACGATGAGTATCCGCTTGTCCATTTGGATTTTCCGGACGATTGGTGCTGAACAGTGCCTGTGCAGTTACAACGCAAGCGCTATAAAAAAGCAACATATTGAATTCAAAATAAGCACACCACGTGCTTCCTCCGATTCCCTGTTTCATAGCGCAGTTGTCCTCCTACAAAGTGTATAAAGGCCGCAGAGATCCCACTATGCCCTCAGCAATCGCCTGTCATGTAGCCAGAAATGTACTTCAGTCCTGTTGACCTGTCGTTCTGAACCTTGCATCCTTCCGCCGTTCAGTCTGAAAAAGTTGGCCATTCTTGGATATAACCACGCCAGGCTGGAATCTGGCCACCACCCAAAATGGGAACCATTGACAGCGACGAACGTACTTAAGCTATTAAATTGACTCGAGGGCAGTGTTAGAACTTGTACTAAAAGGCTATTCAAGCAATCCATTAAAACCATCTCAACGAATCCAACCGGCAATCTCGCTTAATTACTTAGACGATCTCATCTCCTTCAATCCTCTCCATTTCCCACCAGCTGAATCCATCTGCAATGGCCGTGAATAGGAATGTGAGTGCTGCTAGAGCCACACGACCTCCTTCTTGCTGATAATTTCCCGCCGGAATACCCAGGTTACCAAGAAGTTCGCAAACAGAGCTTGACTGGCATTAGCTTTAACAACGAACGAGGGTCCACGAGTAAATATAATACGACGTCGAGTTCTTGTCGAGAACGAGAACATTGAAGGGTTCCCAAGCTAAGGCAACTCTTTTGAAGACCTGTGAGTTTAGACCCTACAATTGGAGAGCCAAGTTTGAGCTCGAATAATATGAAGGGTGGGTGTGCTTTGGAAGGAGGTAAGGACGCAGAGACAGCGGTTCTCCCGTATGCTGTTCCGGTTTTCGAACTGCGATCAGATGCCTGGTAGTACGGCGGACATCCTAGGTTGCCAACTAAGGGGGACACGCATTTGTCAAGTCCGCATTTATCACGTCCGTCGTGCCTCGAGTGATAACAGTGCAACTTTCTGCGATCAGGGCGGTACGCCACGGTAGGATGCGATGATCGCGATCCCGTGATCCCATCGAGTGGCACTGCCCGTACTACCTCTCTGTCGCAATGATTGTGCTTTGCGGGCACAGCACATTGCGAACGTGAATGATATAGCTTAAATTTAATTAGTGAGTCTCAGTCAGGGCCGGCAGCTATTAGCCATCGACATTCTCAGCCTATCGAGTCGGATCTCTTGTCAATCTGAGCTCTGGAAATCGGGCGTGGGCGGAAAACAGAATTCAGTATTGTAAACTAAGTACCTACGGTAGAAGATGCAAAGCAAAGTATTCAACCCCTATTAAAATAGATAACACAAAAAGTACCTCACCCACAAAACCCAAACCATACTGCCATGGGCGCTGGAAGACGTGGAATATGCCAAACACCCCACGTCTACATACTTACTCCTTCTAAATCACAACCTCCATTAATCCTACCCACATGTCCCGGTTTCTTCCATTGCGACCCCAAACATCTTCGAAAATAAGTCAACGGAGGTTTCTTAGGAAAACTTGCCTTTCCGGTGACTGTTATATCGCAGCAGGGCTTTGACCCCTTCAAACTCGATGTCCAAATTTTCAAGTTTGAACAGAGCAGAGAAACGCTCCGCTCGGTCCTCTTCCCTTTCAATGTCAGCGGAAAGCAAGAGAGAACCACACAAGAGAGAGTCATGCAAGAGGGATGCATCACTTTGCACCGTCTTGGGGCCATGTAAAAGCCCCATCACTTTTTGGATCGGTATCAACATCTCTTTGATATCGTTAAAATCTTCCACCGTCCATTGAGCCGAGCTGCTACTGAAGCGTCTTTGGTTCGAATGCCATACCGGCCCAACACCTTTGATGACGAAACTTCCACAGGGGTCTTGTAGATTGGCTGCCATCTTGCACACTGCGATGACATCTGCCGGGCCTTCTTTCCATTGTACAATCGGCCACTCCACGGATTGATCTATAGAGGATGGACACTGAAGAACAAATGCGCGTAAGCCGGTGATAGGTTCGATGACATCTTGCAATCGTATCTCGAGGGACTCCATAATGGCGGATGCAATGTCGACATTGACAATACCAGAGACATAGAGAGTTTTGAGTATGGTTTCTCCTTCGGGCTTGAAAACTGTATCTACGCCTTGCATATCGCCTTCAGTCGACCTTTTGTTTCAGCAAATTAGTACAAACGCGCTTTACCCGAGGTCTGCGTTGGCGTTGTCGTCGGTCAAGCTTCGAAAGTCTTTTGCGATTTCGATCAATTCAGCAACTTTTCTTTTCGGAACGAGGACAAGAGCGCCCTCAACATTTGCGTTCTTCCGGATCAACCGTTTGGCCCGAGGTGGTACCGCAGTGCGGCTTGAGCTTTTGCCTTTCAAGAACAAACCAGTGCACTGCAGTCCCATCCTCACGCACCTCTCACAAAGGCCGGAATCGCGGATACACTGGATAGAATAATAAGTCTCGTAAAAAGAGAGAGAGTACGCGAATCTTTTGATCCCGACACTGAGTACACTTCTTGATTCCACCACCCCCTCCAGGCCCCTCATAATCATCAGCCAGACTAGAAATTAGCGCCTGACTACCATTCTTGGGGCCTCACGTGGAACTCCAAGGCGTCAAGTTGGCAGGGCTGATAAAGTGAGAGCGATGGTCCGCTCCGTTATTTCCAGCGAATCGTCCATCCAAGAGCTCAGGGTTGATGGTCTCAGGGGCATCGTCGTTATCATACATTCTCAAACCGTTTTGAGGTGCTGTGGCTGTATTATTCAGGGCCGACCCCGACAAATCCACGCCGCTGACGTTATACGGGGAGCCAATCGGAAATCCGGGACCTACAAATGCCATCTCTCTTCGCGAAGAACGTTCTGATGTTCTGGATATGTTTTTCACAAATTCACGGTGTGAAATGTCGAGAGCATTCAGGGAAGAAGCGGAACACGAGGAGTGTCTCCTCTGATTTTCGTCCCGTCTCGCAGTGTCGCAGGTCCGCAGTGTCCGCAGTGTCCGCAATGTCCGCAATGTTCGCAATGTCCGCAATGTTCGCATTGTCCGCAGTGTCTTGTATGAGACATCCCCGATGCTATAAAGTTCCCTCTCGTATCATACGTGTCACCCAGCGCTTAGTGTTTTCCTACCTATGGTTCGTGCATCTCCGTATACCAAGCTAAAAGAAGTCTGGGATCGACTTGGCAGTAGGTCTTGCAAGAAGGGCGGTGCAAGTCATCAGTGCGTGTGCCGAGTTTACAACGACTGGAAATCAACTCAAGGGCTTGGAGGTATAAAGCATTTCTTGCATTCGTCCTGACTCTCAGTTAATTAGGAACGATATCACCAGACTGGAAATGCAGATTTCACAGGATATCATGCGCCTTGGCAAGAGATCCATCGACATTTTTGTACTGGCAGAATTCCCAAATTCTCATTGGGGATGCGTTTTACAAAGACTTGAGCCAGTGCTTTCCTCGGTTGGACCTGAAGAGGTTAACTTCAGAGGCAACAGGCTGCCTGACGGACGCTGGACCGCCTCCAATACTTTTCAAGGTTCTCTAAAGTTGAAACATTCTAAAATTTTAGGCCTGGAGTTTACTACAAAACTCCACGAGAACGTACCCGCCGGTAGCCGCGCCTCTAAAAAGTTAACTCCGGACGAAGAGTCCCGCCTCATTGCAATGCGTTCTCGGGGAATGTCATTTTCGGATATTGCGCGCTCCCTCAACCGCGACGAATTGTTCCTTGCTTGCGAGTATACCAAGCTTGTCCCGTTGCCAAATATTTCGTCTTGCAGGACCGTACATCGGCCTAACGACGATAAAAACGCCAGTTTATCAGTGTTCCATAATCAGGAATATGTAATGGTCCGAATCTCGTTGGATGTCGACAACGAGATTGACGAGGAGAACTGGAGTGGCCTTGCAGCGGTACACGAAAACGACTTACAGCCACTGGTTGAATTATTGATTGACGGGAGACCAGATACAGAGTGGGTCCAGGCCAGTTTGTCGCTGGCGGCCGTGCATGGGAAAGCCAGAGTGGTTGAGATCTTGTTGGAGGCGAAGGCAGAGGTGGACAAGCAAGACCGGGCGAACGACGGAAATGCAATGCTTGGAGAGCAGCAACACCTTGGGGTGGGACTTGGCAAGAAATTGATCGATCACTTGATCCCCTTTTCGGCATGCGTAGAATACGGTTGCGCTCACGGAGGGACATCGCCATCACCATTGCTGTAAGGAACCCCAGCCAATGTACTGTTCCCTGATTCCTCAGGATTATCTTCGTTTTCGGCGAAAGCCCTCCTTCGGACTAACTGGTATAACTATTAGACAGACTATCTGACTGGTGACAGCCGAAAAGCTGTTCTAGGGTGGTGAGGATGTTAGCGAGGTCTAAGATTGATTGCGGATTGCGACGAGGTTATTGTGTATTTTATATTTTCTTGGATTGGCATGGATTTTCAGGGGACTTCAGGGGACTTCTTAAAGTTAAGATTTGAAGGTATTAAACTGTCGAATGTAAACTCAACATTCAAACATCCTGCGCTTCTAAACCCGTCGTAACAGCGATTTTCGTTGTCATTCGAACAATTTGCGTAAATTCCAATAATACACTTGAAAAGTCGGTTGGTTTTCGGTCTATTAATACTTAGTACCTTTC
>Ga0182015_10006107_pt1 | contig 12208 bp, 12 predicted proteins | sample 712P3MmetaG_FD_120478 | JGI IMG/M metagenome (GOLD analysis project Ga0182015, IMG submission 120478) | Permafrost microbial communities from Stordalen Mire, Sweden - 712P3M metaG | ecosystem: Environmental > Terrestrial > Soil > Wetlands > Permafrost | place: Sweden: Stordalen | collected...
CCCGTGCGATCTCTTGCAGGAAGAGCGTGCCCTTATTTGCCAATTCGAGCCGACCGGTTGTCTGGCTGATGGCGTCGTCCGAACTTTCCTTCTGATGTCCGAATAGCTCGCTTTCCAGTTGCCCCTCCGCAGTCGTCGCACAATTGACCTTCACGAAGCTATGGTTCCTTCTTCCGCTGATGCGATGAATCGCGCGGGCAATAGACTCCTTACCGGAGCCGGTTTCGCCCAGGATCAAGACTGGGGCGTCGCTTACCGCCATTTCCCTCGCCAACGCCAGGACCGCCTTCAACACCGGACTCTGGCCGATGATCCCATCAAAGTCAGGTTCAGAATGAACTTCGCGTCGCATTTACAGCTTCCTCCCGAAGGGACGATTAGTTTTCATGCTCTTCATTGCGTTGTTGGTTCTCATACTCTTCGTGGGAGATTCCCAGCTTCTGCATTCTGGACTGCAACGTTGTCCTTTTCAGACCCAGTCGTGCCGCCGCTCCGCGTGGTCCGCTCAGCACTCCGCCGGTTTCACGCAGCACGCGAACAATGGTCTCGCGCCGCAGGTTTTCCAGCGTGCCATCGTTGAGGGAGTCTTGCGGGGATAGGCTCAATTCGCCCAGTGGAACCGTCAGAATCGGGCCCTGTGAGAGGATCACCGAGCGCTCGATGATGTTCTCCAGTTCCCTCACATTCCCCGGCCACGCCCAGTGCACCAATGCATTCATGGTTTCCGCGGGGATGGCTTCGATTTGCTTCTTCATACGGCGAGCGAAGTCCTGTACGAAATAGCGCACCAGCAGAGGAATGTCCTCCTTCCGCTCCCGCAGCTCTGGCATGCGGATGGGGAAAACATTTAGGCGGTAGTACAGATCACTTCGGAACTGCCGGCTGGCTACGCTCTGTGCCAGATCCCGGTTCGTGGCCGCGATTAGCCGTATATTGACGCGGATGCTGCGGGTGCTGCCCAGGCGTTCGAACTCCTGGTCCTGCAGCACTCGCAATAACTTCGGCTGCATTTCCAGTGGGATCTCTCCGACCTCATCCAGAAAGAGCGTTCCTTTATCGGCTAATGCCAGACGACCGATCTTCTGGCTGACCGCGCCGGTAAACGCGCCCTTCTCGTGCCCGAATAGCTCGCTTTCCAGCAGTCCCATAGGAATCGCTGCACAATTGAGTTTGATGAAGCTGGCGTTCTTGCGGGAGCTCATCCGGTGGATGGCTCGGGCGATCAGTTCCTTGCCCGTACCCGTCTCTCCCAGGATCAACACGGTGGCATCGCTGGGAGCCACGGTTCTGGCCTGGTTTAGCACTCGTTTGAGCGCGGCGCTCTTACCCACGATCTCTTCGAAGTTCAGTTCCGAGCGGATTTCATCTTCCGGCTTTTCCTTCGCCAGTTCGTCTTTGAGTTCGGCGATTTCGCGATAGGCACGAGCATTGTCCAGCGCGATGGCCACTTGCGCCGCCACTTGCTTTAAGAAGTCGAGATCCTGGGATATGAAGGCATCTTGTTCCTTGCTCACCAGATTCAACGCTCCCAGAGTGCCTTTGCGAGTGATCAGTGGAATAAAGCAGAGTGATTGCACACCCTGTTTGAGCATCTGGCTAACAAGGCCGGACCGAATCGCAACCAGATCCTCGCGCCTGAAGATCTTGATCTCCCCTTCCAGCAAAGCCCGACCAAAGGGAGTCTCTTGGACGGGGAGAGCCGTATCCGTCTCAAGAGGTCCGTGCGTCGGAGGAGAATCGAGCGGATACAAGGACAGCGTGCAAGCGGCCTCGTCATAAAAGGCCACACTGGCGTAGTCGTGCCTGATCACCCTCCCCATGAACAGAGAAATTTCTGGAAATAGCTTCTCCAAGTCCCGGTTGATCATCAGTGTAGTGCTGACTTCCAGCAGCACTTGCAGCCGTTGCTTCTGCTGCTGCAAAGCTTCGTGTGTGAGTGCGTTGTCCACGGCCAGAGCCACCAGTTCCGCCACCCGCTGTAGCGATCGTAGATTCTCTTCGCTATAGGCACTCACCTGGCGAGTGCCCAGGCCCAAAGCTCCCAACCGTTTTCCCGCAGTTGTCAGAGGTAGGGCGCAGTACGACCGTATTCCTCTCTCCCCGAGAAGACTCAGCATAGAGCGGAAACGAGTTTCTGCGCTTACGTCAGGCACTACCAGGGGCTGCTGGGTTTGCCAGGCGATACCAGCGGGTGAGTCGGCAACCTCAACTTCGATCGGGGCGTGGACTAGCTCCGTGCCTTCCAGGACATGCAGCCGCATAACATTTCTGGTGGGATCGTGCAGCGAGAAATTGATGATTTCAGCTGCAGCCACGTCGCTCAGTTGTCCTGCCATTGCGACAAAGAATTCTGGAAGGTTCCGATGGTGGACCATGAGGTCCACCATCTTGAGAAGCTTGTAATGATCAATTTCAGAAGGGCTAGAGTTGGGTTGTGGCACTGCATTAGACGACATCGCTACAACATCCTCTCGCGCCCAAAGAACGCTCCCCCAAGAAAGGCTTCGACGACATGGCAGTTACCAAGGCTGTGTAACACCGTCGCTAAGTTTCAGGGCCGACCGGATTCCACTGAGCAGGGCCTCTCCCGCGAACGGCTTGGTCAGGAAGTCCACTGCCCCGGCTTCGAGCGCCCGTGCCCTGGTCCTCTCATCCGGATGGGCCGTGATGAAAATGATCGGAATGCGGTAACCTGCAGCCACCAAATGACTCTGCAGTTGAAGTCCGCTCATGCCGGGCATTTGCATGTCAAGCACTAGGCATGACGTAATGCACAGACTGCCGAAACGCAAGAATTCCTCCCCGGAGCCGAAGATCTCGACGGTAAAACCGAACGATTTGATCAGTCTTCCAGTTGCCTCGCGGACCGAAGCATCATCGTCTACCACCGAGAGCACTCGAGTCTTGGGCAACTCGCCCTCCGCTGTTCAGTTGCGAAAGTAGCACCGGACGCGACCCGAAATCTATTGCGCATTGGTACAGGCGGCCTTAACCTTCGGAAGGCTGAGTTTTACGAAGGTTTAGGGCAGGTATTGGGATAGAAATCCTTGTTCTCGCGGCCATTTTCACTGACTCAATGCATTTGTGGTCCGTCGGTTCTTGGCGCGCACTGAGGCGGAATCTGCACAGCGATAAGATGCGTCGCTAATTTGTTTCCAACCGCTTAGCTTAGGGTGTAAATTACCAGCAATCATGCACAGGTTGCGTTCTTAATCTGGTTGATTGCGGCATTAAGCCCAGCACAAGGCTGACTTGACGCCGTGGCGGGCTGCCAGAGGGAGGGGGATTGGCTGCGGGAAATTGCCAGCACCCCAATCGGGTAAGAGGTGCGGTGGATTTAGATTTTACGCGGGAGACTCCAGATCACTCTGTTTATACAGTGGAGATCTCAGTGGGCGTATGTGAAGAGTGCGGGCACGTCGAACTATACGCAAAGTCTTTCCACCTGCTGTGCGATTGGCTAAGTGCGAAGATTTGAAAGACCGGCGAGCCGGAGTTCTTCAGGCCGCAGATGCCCGAGTGTGGTCATGATACAGGCTTTCATTCTCGGCAGTATTAGTTCCGCTCAGATCTTGTGTCCCAGCCATTCGATTGATTTCTGCGGAGAAGGTCGCAATCTGATCATAATCTACAAGCGAGATCCGTTGTGATGATCTCTGCAAATGCGGCGCTCCCCGGCTTCTACGACTACCCCGAGGTGGCGCGCTCGGTGTTGATAGCCGTCGCCGCGTCCTATGCCGGGCTCGACCTTGCGGGACGCGTGACAGCCGCGAGCGGCCGGGTTCGACTGGCCTGGTTGAGCGGTGGCGCCGTTGCGATGGGCGTCGGCATCTGGGCGATGCACCTCAAGGGGATGCTGGCCTTCCACTTGCCAGTGCTCGTTGAGTATCACTGGCCAACGGTTCTGGCAGCGCTCCTGATAGCCATCCTAGCGTCCGCGGTCGCACTCTATGTGACGAGCCGGCAGAAGATGGGCGGCGTCCAAGCCTTGACCGGCAGCATCGTTATGAGCGCCGGTATCGCGGGCCTGCATTACATGTTGGTGGCCGCAATGAGAGTACCGGCCATCACCCAGTATTCAGCTTTTCTGGTGACGTGTTCCATCTTGCTCGCAATCCTATTTTCTCTAATTGCGTTGCTTTTGGCGTTCGGCCTGCGAGAAGAGACCAGATGGAGTGTTCCGCGAAGGCTTGGGAGCGCCATGGTGATGGGAGCCGCTATCTCCGCCATGCATTACTCCGGAATGGCCGCTGCAAGTTTTGTTCCCTCCTCGGCTCCGGACCTTCGCCACACCGTGAGCATAACCCCCCTTGGCAGCTCTGGAGTCGTCATTGCGACCTTGATCGTGCTTGCGACCGCGATCGTCACATCATCCGTGGACAGGCGGGCGGGCGCCGAAATTCAGCGGCTTAACCAGGACCTGGAACGTCGCGTCGCCGAGCGCACATTGCAGATTGAAACGGTCAACCAATCGCTGAGAAAGGAAATAGTCGAACGTCAAAGAGTCGAAGATGAGCTGCGGCAGAGCGAAGATCACTTGCGACTTGTGATCGACACCATCCCGCAACAGATATGGAGCGGCCCGCTCGATGGCAGCCTGGATTTCTGCAACCTGCAATGGCGCTCCTACATGGGTCTCTCGCTGGAGGAACTGCAAGGCGAGGGTTGGCAGAGAATGCTTCATCCCGAAGATCGGGAGCGGGTGTTGAAAGCCTGGCACGAGTCCGTAACTACGTGCGTGCCCTACGAGCAGGAAGAGCGTCATCGCGGGGCCAACGGGCAATATCGCTGGTTTCTAGCGCGTGGCTTGCCACAGAGGGACTCCGAGGAACACATCGTCAGATGGTACGGAACAAATACCGATATCGAGGACCGGAAGCGGGCCGAGGATGAATTGAGAAAGCAGAAGGAGATTTTCCAGAAGATATTCGAGAATATCCCCGTGATGATAGCCTTCTTCGGCGCGGATGGCCACATCGAACTTGTCAATCCCGAATGGGAGCGCATGATAGGTTGGACGCTGCAAGAAATACATAAACAAAATCGGGATATATTTGTCGAGCTTTACCCCGATCCGCAGTATCGCCAAATGGCGCAGAATTACGCTGCCGCGCCAACTAGTGGGCCCGCCGAGTTCAAAGTGAGGGCGAGGGACGGGCGGGTGATAGACATGGCCGCTTATGTCGTACATCTTTCAGACGGGTCGAGACTGGACATCGGACGAGACATCACGGAACGAAAACGCGCGGAGGCAGAGCTACGCGAGAGTGAGGCACGCTTTCGACTGGTGGCCGATAATGCTCCGGTGATGATCTGGATGTCGGGGACCGACAAGCTCTGTACCTACTTCAACAAGCCTTGGCTGGACTTCAGCGGCCGATCTATTGACCGCGAGCTTGGCAATGGCTGGGCGGAGGGAGTCGACCCTGAGGATTTGCGGAGATCTCTGGATACGTATACTCAGTCCTTCGACCGCCGAGAGGCATTCCGCATGGAATACCGTCTCCGACGGCACGACGGCGAATTTCGATGGGTCTCCGACATTGGGGTGCCACGATTCAATCCGGATGGGTCTTTTGCTGGTTACATTGGCTCGTGTATTGACGTGACCGAGCAGAGGCGAGCCGAAGAGCAGCTGCGTCAGGCACAGGAGGATCTCGCCCGCGTTACCCGGGTGGTTGCGATGGGGGAACTGGCCGCGGCCATTGCCCATGAGGTCAACCAGCCGCTCGGGGCCATTGTTATCAACGCCAATTTCTGTTTGCGTCAGTTCGCGAATGCCACTCCCAGATTGCGCGAGGCCATCTCGGACATTGTAAATGACGCCAGTCGAGCGAGCGCCGTCATTTCAAGAATCCGCGCGCTGTTGCGGAAGGGCCCTTCCGAGCGAGTTGCCGTGGATATAAATCAGATCATTCAAGAGGTCACTCTGCTCTTGCGCCGTGAGCTAACTCGGAACGATGTATCCTTGCGGACCGATCTCGGCCATGATCTTCCGCCCGTGAGCGGCGACCGCATACAACTGCAGCAGGTTGTAATCAACCTGGTCACGAACGCCATCGAGGCCATGCGTTTGCCTGGTCATCGGCGACGCGAACTTGTCATCAAGTCAGCCATGAAACTTGACGAGGTGCTCATTCGGGTCGAGGATTCTGGAAAAGGCCTCGACCCACAGCAAAGCCAGCATATTTTCGAACCATTCTTTACCACTAAGCCTGAGGGCCTTGGAATGGGATTATCGATCAGTCTGTCTATCATCGAGTCCCATGGGGGGCGCTTGTGGGCCGAGCGACGCCCAAAGGGAGCGGTTTTTCAATTTGTTTTACCGGCCCAATGAAAGTAAAGGTGTTTCATGACAGAACGAGCCCCCACTGTGTTTGTCGTGGATGACGATCCGTCGTTTCGTCGCGCGATCAAGCGTCTCGTCGAGTCGGTAAGATTGCAAGTAGAGACGTTCGAGTCCGCTCATGCGTTTCTGCGGTCCAATCGTCCAGATACACCGAGTTGCCTCGTCCTCGACATCAGATTGCCAGGAATAAGCGGTCTCGACTTCCAGCGCGAATTAGCTGAGGCCAACATCCACATTCCGATCATTTTTATTACGGGCCACGGCGATATCCCAATGACGGTGCGGGCCATGAAGGCGGGAGCCGTCGAATTCCTGACGAAACCGTTCCGGGATCAGGATCTGCTGGATGCGATTCAGGTGGCGTTGGACCGGGATCGTGCCAAACGACAACAGGAGAGGGAAATTGCAACCCTTAGAAATCGCTTGGAATTTCTGACTCCGCGGGAGCGAGAAGTATTGCCCTTGGTCGTTTCCGGTTTACTTAACAAACAAATCGCTGGAAAAATTGGAACTAGTGAGACCACAGTTAAGGTTCATCGCAGCCAACTGATGCGAAAGATGGGTGCGGGTTCGTTAGCCGAATTGGTGAGGTTGGCCCAGAGAATCGAGATTCCTAATACCAAGGCCTGACCGGATGACGCGTCTTCCCTGCCCGACTCAGAACGGTGCCCCCCGGAGGTTCACGTTTAGGACCGAAATCTAACAGCCACACCGGAGCCCGTCAAGGCTGGGCAGTGGCTGGTAGTGCCTCAGTTTGAAATCTCATAGGCTAGATCGTCGGCGCGGCCTGTGCGATACTCGGTTCATGGCGAAGCGTCCACGCGATCCCGTCCAGCTTGCCAAACAGGTATTCGACATTGCCATTGGCGAAGCTGAGGACACGGTTAGCGAATCGAAGCGGCACCCCAAACCGCAACGTGCCGGAGGGTTGAAGGGCGGAAGAGCCAGAGCGCAAGCCTTGAGCGCCAACAAGCGCAAGTCTATTGCCCAAAGAGCGGCAAAAGCACGCTGGTTAAAGCATTGAAAATGAAGTAGATGCAGTGCTTGACAACCCAAAGTCAACAGTTTATCTTGGGTTCTAGTCTCCAAGATGGAGGTAGTGCTTTGTGCAAAAACCGCAGACTGTAAGTTCCTTCGTATATGTGGGGCCTCTGAATCCGCGATCTCAAGCGGTCGCCCAAAAGCCTCTCACGCCAGAGTCGGCAAGAGTAGTCGCACTCGGCGCGTGGCGGCTTGACGGTCGCCTCCGCCCCGTAGCGCATTTCAAGAAGCGCATGAAGCAGCGGAAGTTTAGCATTCTCGATATCGAAGAAGTGCTTCGCCGCGGCAGGCCGAAGGGAAACGGTCGATTTTGCCCTGACCACCGCAACTACAAATACGAATTTCAAGGTTCCGTTGACGGTGTTGGTCTTAGGGTTGTTTTTGCCATTGACGCTACGCAGGATTATATGAGTGCGCCCTTGGTCATACTGATAACTGCTGCTTGGAACACCAAGAGCGGAATCCGAAGGCGGTAGACAGGCTTGAATGACATGCTACACGAACGGGAGGTACATATGGCTCACCTTGTAACAGGCAGATGTTACGAGTGCGGGAAAACAATGGTTGGCCGTGCCGAAAATTATAGGTACGTAGAGTGCGGCCTTAGCTCGGTAATCCTCGAAAAAATCCTTGTCTTTCGCTGTCAAACGTGTGGTGCCGTAGTTCCGCAGATCACAAATGCTGCCGAGCTACATGCATGGATTGTTATGCACCTTTTGCAAAAGGATTCTCGCCTGATGGGTGAGGAGGTTCGCTTCTTGCGGAAGGCCGTAGGCTATTCGGCCACGGAACTTGCAAGAATGGCTGGCACTTCCAAGACCGTCGTTTCGCGGTGGGAAAATAGGTCAACCCTGAGTCAGGAAAATGACAGGCTTGTACGTCTCATCTGTGCAAATAAAATCCTGGCCGACTGCTTGCTTGGTGCCGCACAGGGGCATTTGCGCGAACACCTAGTGTCCAAGGCGCAAGAGGTCGTTGCGTCGATGGACAACACGTTGAAGAAAATGAAAAATACGAAAACAGCAAAGGCGAAGCAATACACGATTGACCCCGCTGAACTCGCTAAGCTTTCAGAGTCATTCATCGAAAATCCGGCGGATGGGACTAGAGTGCATCTGCAATAGCGGCCCTCGGTAGCGCCCGACGATAAAACCCCCGCCCGCGAAGGGCGGGTTTTTAATTTAGCCTGTTATTTTCAAACTGCACTTTATGCTTGACAAAGTAAAAATACTTGGTTACTCTTTAGCCATGAACCGTCTATCAATTTCCGACCGCGCCAAGATTCTGGGGATGCTGGTAGAGGGAAATAGCCTTCGATCCTGTGCTCGAATGGCCGACGTTTCCTTAAACACCGTCACAAAGCTGGTGGTGGATTTTGGCGCGGCCTGTGAGCAATTCCACAATGAGCACGTTCGCAATGTGCGCGTGCGCCGCCTCCAGTGTGACGAAATTTGGTGCTTCGTGGGAGCGAAGGCGAAGAACGTCACGCTAGAGCAAAAGGCGCAAGGATGGGGCGATACGTGGACGTGGACGGGTTTGGATGCGGATACAAAGTTGTGCGTAAGTTATCTGGTGGGTGGACGCAGCGCGAACTGGGCAATGGAGTTCATGCTGGATTGTGCCGCCCGGATCAAAGGCCGCGTACAGGTAACAACGGACGGCCACAAAGCATATCTAGAGGCAGTCGAAACGGCATTCGGCGCGGAGTGCGATTACGCCATGCTCCAGAAGATTTATGGCGCACCCGCAGAGAATGACACGCGCTATTCGCCCGCCGTTTGCATCGGCTGTGACATGAAGGTTGTGAGCGGCGATCCTGATCCGAAGCATGTGAGCACGTCCTACGTGGAACGGCACAACCTGAGCATGAGAATGGGGATGAGGCGCTTCACTCGCCTAACGAACGCTTTCAGCAAGAAACTTCAGAATCACGAAGCAATGGTCGCGATCTACGCCGTACACTACAACTTCGCCAGAATCCACAAGACGCTGCGAATCACTCCGAGCATGGCCGCTGGCCTAAGTGACCACGTTTGGAGTCTTGAGGAAATCGTGCAAATGGCAGACAATTACATGCCGAAACCCAGCAAGCGCGGGCCTTACAAGAAAAGAGTGGCATAAAATGAAGTGGACCCTGCGGCTGTTGGCACTAGCCAGCACTACCGTGTGCGGCATTTGTTGCACCGACAAGGTGTGCCCCATGAAATATTTTCGAGTATCGCTCATGGTAGGGTTGGCAGCAGTTGCAACGATTCTTGCCGGGCCGTCGCCGCTTGTCGCCCAGGCCACGTCGACAGTGCCACCTACAGCATCACTCGACGGAACCTGGGAAGGAAAAATGAACGGCCTTCCGGCAATCGAACTAAAGATTGACAATTCCAGCGGCAAGGTTAGCGGCACGATGCTTTTCTATTTTCAACAACGCACTGACCCCAGTGAGCCCTGGCACGCGACGGGTGGAAAGCCCGCACCGCTGTTGCTCCCACACGTGGAAGGGAACATTCTTACATTTGAACTCCAGCATCACAAATGTCACAACTGCGCGGAACTCGGCCCCAACCAAAAGTTCCGCGTAGAGCTTAAGGAGCCAAATGAGGCACGTTTATGGATGTGGGAAAATCAGGACGCACCTAAAGACCCGGGCCCCGGCTTGAAGCTGGACCGGAGAGTCGAGCCTGCACCGCCGCCAAAAGCTGCCAAAACACCACCTGGCTCGCTAGAATAAATCAACCTGATGCGCAGATTCTTTATCTCTATCTCGTGCGAAAGATGCGACAAAATTCAAACTGAGGCACTACCGAACTTGCGCTTTTCTCTGATTCGTTGACGCAACCCAGAATAGGGAGATGGCCCGAAGGTATACCCGTGGGCCTTTCTCGGTCGAGGCGAAACAGGGGGCGAAAGGCCCCGTAAAAGAGGCTCAAAATTTTACCCCTTGCGGGCCGGGGGCTGAAAACCTTCGATGTGGGCGGGGAAGTACCCAGAAAGCCGTTAGCTATCCTTGCGATAGAGGAGGTCACGCATCGCTAGCCTCCGAGCTTCGTTCGCTTCCATCAGAGCCTTGCGCTCATCGGCGTCCATGCCCCGCTTCGTTATGGGATCAGCGTGTTCGGGTTCGCTGCACGCCGGGCAGTGGTTGGCAAAGCCGGGTTTGTCCGGCTTCAGCTCGAACTCTTCTGAGCAGACGGTGCAGACTTGGATCGGGAATGCCATCCAACGATCATGATACAACCCACGCCCAATCATCTTTCTCCAGTCAGGCGATTTAAGCACGTCGCCGGTTGGTCGACAATATGCCCCTGACTCCAGATGAAGACCATTCGCAATTCTGCGAACGGAGGAGATGGGTGTAGACTCGGGGCCGTTTGTTGATCAGAGAGGAGATTGCGCATGAAGAGCAGCAAGCTTTTCGCCGGTGTGGCGGTGGCTTTCCTTAACGTCGCCCTGTGCACTGTCGCGGTTGGGCAGGACAATGCAACCGCCCAGGAAGTCATCGCCAAGGTAAGGGAAGCAGCCAGCGCCCTATCGATGACAGGCGATTTGGCGCAGTTCAACCAGAAGCAAGGTCCGTGGGTGTGGAAGGACACGTATATCTTCATCCAGGACTGCAGCAAGAAGATCATGGCTGCTCACCCGATCAAGCCGGAGATGATAGGCCAAGACCTCTCCTCGGTTAAGGATGCGAAAACGGGGAAAAGCATCTACCCGGACTCGGATGCCTACTGCAAGACCGTGCAGGACTCGCCTTCCGGCACTTGGAATGAGTACTGGTGGCCGAAGCTTGGCGAGAAGGAGCCATCGAGAAAGATTACCTACCACTTGAGTGCTAAAGGGACCCCGTACATTGTGAATGCCGGGGTCTACGACGACAAGGCGACCGTCGAGGAACTGTCAAAGCTGAGCAGCATGAAGTAAGCGTCGGCCCTCAGCCGCCACGCCCATCGGGAAACTGCCCTTCCTCCCGCGAAGGAGGAAGGGCATCCCCTTCTTACCTCATCCCCTTTTACTTCTGTGAGTGGACTGAGGCCTGTCGATTCGGACACGGTTCAAGTCCACGGCCCCGGACTCGCACCCATGCCCAATAGTACGAGAACGATTTTACAAACTGGTGACAACCCCTTGACACTTCCGAGTCGCGACTCGACCTACAATCAAGGGTCAAGCAGGTCAGAGAAGGTTCTGTGTCCGTTACTCCTACCGATGGTTCGACCCTCCTCTGCCGCTGATTTCGCTAAGGAGAGACTACTATGCAAGTTTGCAGGACGGCAGTCGTCGCTTGCTTCGGACTGGTTCTTTTCATGGTTTCGTCCCCGGCCGATGCGCAATATCGGATCACAAACTTAGTTTCGAATCAAGTCCACCAAGCCCCGACCATCGATCCACTGCTGGCCAACGCCTGGGGATTAGCTCGGGGCGCCACATCGCCTTGGTGGATCAGTGATAACGATACCGGCTGGTCGACCCTCTATCAGGCAAACGGAACGCAAGTGCCACTCCGGGTTTTGATTCCGACCGCCGGAAACGGGCCAGCCTCGCCGACAGGCCTAAACGGCCCTGGCACGCCGACTGGAGTCGTTTTCAACGGATCGTCGACCGATTTCCAGATTCAGGGCATGGCATCAGCCTTCATTTTCGCGACGCTGGATGGGACTATCAGCGCATGGGCGCCAGGAGTAAACGCCAACCAGGCGACGATCGCGGTGGACAACTCGGCCAACAAAGCGATGTACACGGGCTTGGCCATCACCAGCAAGCCCTCGGGGAATTTCCTCTACGCGGCGGACAACACGAACAATGTAATAGATATGTACGACGGCA
>Ga0182015_10006108_pt1 | contig 12205 bp, 10 predicted proteins | sample 712P3MmetaG_FD_120478 | JGI IMG/M metagenome (GOLD analysis project Ga0182015, IMG submission 120478) | Permafrost microbial communities from Stordalen Mire, Sweden - 712P3M metaG | ecosystem: Environmental > Terrestrial > Soil > Wetlands > Permafrost | place: Sweden: Stordalen | collected...
AGAGATGGCGGCGTTCATGGCTTCGGGTCACGCCAAATTCACCGGGGAGGTTGGGCTTTGTTATGCCACGTCGGGGCCAGGCGCGATCCATCTGCTGACGGGCCTCTACGACGCGAAGATGGACCATATGCCCGTCGTCGCCATTGTGGGCCAGCAGGCGCGCAGCGCCATCGGCGCGCGCTATCAGCAGGAAGTGGATTTGCAATCGCTGTTCAAGGACGTGGCCGGCGACTTCGTCGCAACCGCCAGCGTGCCCTGCCAGCTGCGCCATTTGATCGACCGGGCCGTACGCATCGCCTCCACCCTTCGAACGGTGACCTGCGTCATCATTCCCAACGATCTTCAGGAACTGGCTTACGAGGACCCGCCGCTGATCCACGGCGCCACCCACACCGGCGTCGGTTATGCGGGTCCGGCACAACTGCCGAAAGAAGATCTTCTGCGCCAGGCTGCCGTTGTGCTCAACGCGGGCGAGAAGGTCGCGATGCTGGTTGGCGCCGGTGCGCTCGGCGCCACTGACGAAGCGATGGCCGTGGCGCAGAGGCTGCAGGCCGGTGTGGCCAAGGCGCTGCTCGGCAAGGCGGCATTACCCGACGATCTGCCCTGGGTCACCGGTTCGCTGGGTCTGCTCGGCACCAAGCCGTCCTGGGACCTGATGAAGGGTTGCGACACATTCCTCATGGTGGGCTCGGGCTTCCCCTACAGCGAATTCCTGCCTAAGCCCGGCCATGCGCGCGGCATCCAGATCGACATCGACGGCACCATGCTCAGCCTGCGCTACCCCATGGAGGTCAACATGGTGGGCGACAGCGCCGTCACCTTGCGCGCGCTGCTGCCGCTCCTGGAGCAGAAGCCCGAGAGCGCCTGGCGGCGCGGTATCGAGACCGGCGTGGCCGCCTGGTGGAAGACGCTCGAAGAGCGCGCCATGGTTTCCGCCGATCCCATCAATCCGCAGCGCGTGTTCTGGGAGCTGTCGAAGCGGTTGCCGGAGAACTGCATCCTGACGGGCGACTCCGGCACGGTGGCAAACTGGTACGCCCGCGACATCCGCATGCGCCGCGGCATGAAGGGTTCGCTCTCCGGGAACCTCGCATCGCTTGGCGCCGCCACGCCCTATGCCATGGCGGCGAAGATGGCATTCCCCGATCGCGTCGTCATCGCTTTCATCGGCGACGGTGCCATGCAGATGAATGGACTGAACGTGATGATTACGGTCTCCAAATACTGGAGAGAATGGTCCGATCCGCGGCTGATCGTCATGGTCCTCAACAACCGCGATCTCTGTCAGGTGACCTGGGAGGAACGCATACAGCTCGGCGAGGGCAAAACGGAGTCGACGCAAAGCATCCCCGACTTCCCCTACCACAAATATGCGGAGTTGCTGGGCCTGAAGGGTATCTTCGTCAACGATCCCGAGAAGCTGGGGGCGGCCTGGGACGAAGCGCTTGGCGCCGATCGCCCCGTGATCCTGGAATGCTACACTGATCCCAACGTGCCTCCGTTGCCGCCGCACATCACGCTGGAAGAGGCGAAGCACTTCATGACCATGACGGTCAGCGAGCCGGAACTGGGCAGTGTGGTGAAGAACAGCCTCAAGCAACTCTTTTCCAGCGTGCTGCCTGCGGGAAAGAACTGACGCGAAGCGCGGAGACGCCACGCATGCGAGGAATTAGAGTGGAAGTGATGTGATTGAAGTACTCGTTTTCACTCCCGCTTGTGCACATGGGAGATCGGTCGAGCAGGAGGGTGCCGTTTACCTCCCCCTTGCGGGGAGGTCGAAAAACGCGTTGACACGCGAGATCTCGATGCGGGCACGGCGCGAGCGTTTTTCGGGTGGGGGTGCAGGCGGCGAGGCCGAGACCCCCACCCGAAATTTGCTCGCTTGAAGTGCGCTCGCAAATTTCGACCTCCCCGCAAGGGAGAGGTGAAGAAAAATGACGCGAGCATGGTTCGAATCGGCCGCAATCCGCTCTAAAGCGACACGCGATACGACTGCGCTTGCGACGTCTGCTGTTGGACTGCTGGGGCTCGTGGCGCTCGCGCTTGCCTCGCGGCCATCGGCACATGTGCCGGCGCCAGGCCGGCGGTCGCCGACACTCGATCCCGGCGCGGCCGTTCATGCGGCGCGGCGAATGAATCGGGCGGCCGGCGTGATCGCCACCTCGGTTCTCGCCGACAGCGCCGTCGAGCATTACCGCGGCTCGTTTCATAACAAGGCGATGATAGCGCCGCTTGTGGCTGCGACCTTGTCGTTGGCCGTCAGTGCGCATGGAAATGCCGACAAACGGCCGGCGGCGCATCGCGTACGCGACTTTGTCTATGCCGCCGCGGCGCTGACGGGGCTGGTCGGCACATGTTTCCATATCTTCAACATTGCCAAGAGGCCGGGCGGCGCCTCCTGGCAGAACCTGTTCTATTCGGCACCCATCGGGGCGCCGATGGCGCTGACGCTATCGGGCGCCCTGGGCTTTCTGGCGGAACGCGTGCGCGACACAACGCCCGGCCTCGCGCCCACAATCTGCGGCGTCTCCGCCGGACGCGTGGTAGCCGCCGCCACCAGCATCGGTCTCCTGGGGACAGTGGGAGAGGCCGGGCTGCTGCACTTCCGCGGCGCCTATCACGACCCCTTCATGTATCTGCCCGTGACGATCCCGCCGTTCACGGCTGCCCTGCTTGGCAATGCCGCAATGGGCCGAACCCGGCAGCGGCGCTGGCTGACGCGATTCTGGTTGCGCTTCACGGCGTTGCTCGGGCTCGCCGGCGCCGGGTTTCACACCATGGGCGTCGCCCGGAACATGGGCGGCTGGCGCAACTGGCGGCAGAACCTGCTCAATGGCCCGCCAATTCCCGCGCCGCCGAGCTTCACGGGGTTGGCGCTGGCCGGCCTCGCCGCGCTCGGTCTGCTGGAGGATCATCCCGATGACTGAGCGTTATCCAGGCTACGACGTGCTGGCCAAACGCTGGACTCAATCCTGGAACGAACAGACGCGCCGGACGATCGACCGCCGCCTGGCCATGCCTGTCGAGCCGCGCTTCTTCTCGCCGGCAGAGTGGCAAACGCTTGGCGCGGTGTGCGAACGGATCATGCCGCAGCCGAAAGAGCGCGCGCCCGTTCCGCTACCTGCCTTTGTCGACCAGAAGATGGCCGATGGTTTGCGCGACGGCTATCGCTATGCGCAGTTGCCGCCGCAAGGCGAAGCCTGGCGGCGGGGCCTCGCGGCGCTGGATCGGGCCGCACACGAGGCGGACGGCGCCCCGTATCATCGTTTGCTCCCAGAGCGTCAGGACGATCTGCTGCGTTGCATGCAGCGGGGCGAACTGACCGGCGAGGCTTGGGGTGGCATGCCATGCGAAATGTTCTTCGAGCACCGGGTCATACCCGACATCACCCATGCCTATTACGCCCATCCCGTTGCGTGGGACGAGATCGGCTTTGGGGGGCCGGCCAGCCCCCGCGGCTATGTGCGAATGGGATTGGACCGGCGCGATCCGTGGGAAGCTGTCGAGGCTGCCGCGGACAACGGCGCAGCGGCGCGGCGGAAGAATGCCCGTGTCGGCTGATCCGTTCGCAGCTCCGCGCGCTGCGAACGGCCGCGCCCCGGACGTCTTCAAACGCGGCGCCTGGGTAGCGATGCGTCAATTCGCCGACGACGAAATCGTCGATTTCGCCGTGGTCGGAACGGGCGCCGGCGGCGCTCCGCTTATTGCCGGGCTCGCCGAAGGCGGCTTCTCGGTCGTGGGCTTCGATGCCGGTCCGTATTTCCGGCCGTTGGAAGATTTCGCCTCCGACGAACGGGAGCAGGAAAAGCTCTATTGGACCGACGAACGCGTGGTGGACGGCGCCAATCCGCTCACGATGGGGGGAAAGAACAGCGGCAAGGCGGTGGGCGGCAGCACGGTCCATTTCGCCATGGTGTCGCTGCGCTTCAGGCCTGAATGGTTCAAGTCTCGAAGTGCGCTCGGCTATGGCGCGGACTGGCCGCTCGATTGGCGCGAGATGTGGGACTACTACACCAGGGCGGAGAAGGCGCTCAGCATTTCCGGACCTGTGAACTATCCTTGGGGACCGAAGCGTCCGCGCTACCCCTATCGCGCCCACGAGTTGAATGGCGCAGCGGTGTTGCTGGCGCGCGGCGCCGAGGCCATGGGAATAAAATGGACACCCACACCACTCGCCACGGTATCGGCGCCTCGCGGACAATCTCCGCCCTGCGTCTATCGCGGATTTTGCCGCTTCGGCTGTTCCACCAACGCCAAGCAGAGCCAGCTGGTGACCTTTATCCCCAAGGCGTTGCGGGCGGGAGCGGAGATTCGCGACCTGGCGATGGTCGGCCGCATCGAAATGGGCCCGGGCGGCTGCGCGACGGGCGTGCATTATCGGCGGGAAGGGCGCTGGCGCTTTCAGAAAGCGCGCAACGTCGTTGTCGCCGGTTATGCGATCGAGACGCCGCGATTGCTTTTGGCTTCTGCGACCGATCGTTACCCGGATGGCCTCGGCAACAGTTCCGGCCTCGTCGGAAAAAACCTGATGACGCAGTCCAATCAGGCCGTGTTCGGGACGATGGCGCAAGAAGTGCGCTGGTACAAAGGGCCGCCGTCCCTCGCCATCACCGAGCATTGGAACTATGACGACCGCAAGGACTTCGCGGGCGGCTATTGCTGGATGGCGCAAGGACCGTTGCCGGTGGAATGGGTAACGATACAGACGAGTTCCCGGGGGCTTTGGGGGCAGGCGCTGCGGGACGAAATGGAGAAATACAACCATCAGGTCGGGTTGAAGATGGTTGGCGAGATGCTGCCCGACGAGCGCAACCGGGTGACGCTTGCCGACGAGAAAGACCAGTACGGACTGCGTGTCGCGCGCGTCACTTATAGTTGGGGCGACAACGATAAGTCGCTGATTACCCATGCTCTGGGCCAGATGCAGATCAGTCTCGAGGCGGTCGGCGCTACCAACATTTTCCGCCAGGAGAACGACACCAACCATCTGGCCGGCACGGCGCGCATGGGCGACAATGCGGCGACAAGCGTGGTCAATGCGGATTGCCGCAGCTGGGACATTCCCAATCTGTGGGTCTGCGACCGTTCGGTCTTTCCAACCACGGGCGGGGTTAACCCGTCGCTGACCATCACCGCCATTGCGATGCGCACGGCCGACCGGATCCGTGCCCTGGCGGCGCGCGGGGAATTGTAAACGATATGACGGCGGCGCAGGACAGTTACGACGCGATCGTCATCGGTAGCGGGCCGGGAGGCGCTTCGCTTGCCCATCGTCTTGCGGGCGCCGGCAAACGCGTCCTGATGCTGGAGCGCGGCGGCTACCTGCCGCGCTCGTTGGACAATCTGGATTCCCGAAGTGTCTTCGTCGACGGCAACTACCAGGCGAAGGAGACCTGGTATGACGGCGATGGAGCCGCGTTTCATCCGGGACTGCACTATTTCGTCGGGGGCAATTCCAAAGTTTATGGTGCGGCGCTGTTTCGTCTCCGCGAACGGGACTTCGGCGAGTTGCGGCACGAAGACGGGATATCCCCGGCGTGGCCGCTCGGCTACGACGCTTTCGAGCCCTACTACACAGAGGCCGAGGCGTTGTTTCAGGTGCATGGCCAGCGCGGCGAGGATCCGACCGAACCATGGTCCAGCGCGCCTTACGCCTATCCGCCGGTGAGGCATGAACCTCGCATCCAGAAGTTGAGCGACATTCTTGTGCGCGAGGGGCTGCATCCGTTCCATCTGCCGTTGGGCATCAAGCTCGACCAGAATCCCGACGGCAGCGCCGCTACCCACAGCCCCTGCATCCGTTGCGATACGTTCGACGGCTTTCCGTGCCCGTTCAACGGAAAAGCCGACGCCCAGGTCATCTGCGTGGACCCGGCACGTGCGGCGTATCCAGACTTTACGCTGCTGACAAACGCTTATGTCGAACGTCTGGAGACGGACGCCGCCGGCAGCAGCATCCGTTGCGTGCACGTCATCCGCAACCACCAGCCGGAACGGTATTCGGCCGATATCGTCGTCGTCGCGTGCGGGGCTCTCAGCTCCGCGCTGCTCTTGCTGCGCTCGCGCAGCGACGCCCATCCGAATGGTCTTGCCAACGGCTCGAACCAGGTCGGACGCAATTACATCCGGCACAACATGTCCGTCGTGATGGCGCTTCAGAAGGAGCCAAACCGCACGGTTTTTCAGAAGACGCTGGCATTCAGCGATTATTATTTCGGCTCGAACGATTGGGATTACCCGCTGGGTCTGATCCAGATGTGCGCGAAGTCGCACGGAGAACAGATTCGCGGCGAGGCGCTTCCTGGCTATTTGTCCTGGCTGCCGGAAATGCCGTTCGACAAGATGGCCGAACACTCCATCGATTTCTGGTTGCAGAGCGAGGATCTGCCGCGGCCGGAGAACCGCATCTTCTACGATGGCGATCGCATCGTTCTCGAGCTTCGCGAAAGCAACAGAGAAGCTGCAAAGCGCCTGCGGGGAAAGTTGGAGGGGCTGCTCGGGCCACTGGGCGCGTGGCCGCATCTGATCGAGCGCCGTCTCTATCTGGGCAAGGACATCCCGATCGGGGGGACGGCGCACCAGGCCGGCACCTGCCGGTTCGGGACCGATCCGGCCAGTTCGGTGCTGGATCTCCACTGCAAAGCCCATGAGCTGGACAATTTGTACGTAACGGACGCGAGCTTCTTCCCGTCGATCGGCGCGGTGAACCCGACATTGACCATCATCGCCAACGCCCTTCGTGTGGCCGACATTATCAGGCGGCGGTTGGGGTAGTTCGACAGAACAGAGGGGCAGAGTCTCGATCTGCAGGCCGGAGGTTCGAATCTTCGCGGGGTCGTTTGTGAGGGCTGTCCCAATCGGGGCGAACACGTTCCACAAGAAATAGCGTATTCACTTTCCTCTCCCATCGTGGGCAGGGCTGTCCGGGGAAATATTCGCGCAATCGCAGGGCACGCCGCGCGATCGGGGATTTGCGTGTTCGGCGGCCTTCCCGATTCAGGAGCTCGAATGCGGCGAAAGGTTCGCGCGGCGCCGCGAAATAATTTCACAACGAGACAGTGAGGCAATGAGGAGTTCGGCGCGCATTCGCGCGCAATGTTCAAGATGATCAAGCCCGACATCGCTGATCTCGAACGCGCGTACGAGGAGTCATGATCCGTCATGGTGCGTCATGGCCGGGCGGTGGTCCCGGCCATCCATGATCACGGGTTTGCGAAGCGAGCCTCTTCACGCTCTCGCGGTGAACCGCGGAGCGCACAACCATGCACGGAACGGTGTTTATGGATGGCCGGGACCACCGCCCGGCCATGACGAATCTTGCAAAAGGGGCACGCGGAGCCGCGGAGACGCGGAAGACTCTCGCAACGGAGTTCACCGCGCATTCGCGCGCGATTCTTCCTCACCGCCTCGACGTCTCATTGTGAACCTTACTTTCTCCGCGTTCTCCGCGACTCGCGTGAGACAGATGGCGACCAAACCTCGCCAATCTTTCCCGGACAGACGTGCTGAAGAGGGGGAGGCGGCGCGAATCGCCTGAGGGGGATGCGTAGTTTGATGTTCGCACCACCTCGCACGGGATGCTCTGTCTCCCGGAGACGGTTTTTCGCTTCCCCCTCCGCCCCTTCGGGGCACCCCCCCTTGCTGGGGGAGGAAAATTGGGGACACCTTGAAGCGATATCCGATAAGGGATGCGCTCAGCTGTCGATTGCGCTCGCGGGCACGCGCGCTGGTTTCCCGAGGATCGCATGCCGCGTTGGCACAGAGATGTTTGCGAAGCGTTGTCCTGGAGACGCGAATTCTTTTGAAAAGGGTTTACCCATCATGACAGACGCAACCAAATATCCCGCGGCGCCCACGCCGCCGAATGCCCGGCCGTTTCCGCGGGTGGGTTATCCCGTCACGCTGACAGGACAGCCGGCGCTCGTCACCGGCGCGAATTCCGGAATTGGCAACGCCGTCGCTCTGGGCCTGGCCAGGTCCGGCGCCGACGTGGTCGTCAACTACGTTGTGGACCCTGCCGCCGCAGACGCTGTGGCCCACGAGATCGAAGCGATGGGCCGCCGCGCCATTGCCATCAAGGCCGATGTCAGCAAGGAGGACGAGGTCGTAGCGATGTTCGCGCGGGCGATCGGCCATTTCGGCACGCTGCACATCGTCGTCAGCAACGCCGGGCTTCAACGCGATTCCCCACTCGACAAGATGACGATCGAACAATGGAATACGGTCATCGGCGTCAATCTGACCGGACAGTTCCTGTGCGCGCGCGAAGCGGCGCGGGAATTCCTGCGGCGGGGCGTGGACGAAAGCGTGTCCGTCGCGGCGGGCAAGATTCTCTGCATGAGCTCGGTACATCAGGAAATCCCCTGGGCAGGCCATGTCAACTATGCGGCGTCCAAAGGCGGCATCATGATGCTGATGAAGAGCGTGGCACAGGAACTCGCGCCCCACCGCATCCGCGTCAACGCCATCGCGCCCGGTGCCATTCGGACCCCCATCAACACCGCGGCCTGGAGCACGCCCGAGGCCTATGAATCGCTGATGACGCTGGTGCCCTACAAGCGGATCGGCGAACCAGATGACATCGCGCGCGCCGCCGCGTGGCTCGTGTCCGACGCCGCGGACTACGTGACCGGCGCGACGCTGTTCGTCGATGGCGGCATGACGCTGTACCCTGGCTTTGCCACCGGCGGCTGAGATTTTTTCCATCATTCCGGCGAAACCTGCAGGCAGAGCAGATGCCCATCGGGATCGCGCAACAAGGCGCGCAGACTGCCGTCCGCGAAACGGACCGGCGCGGAAAGACATGCAGCGGCGCTGCGGAGGCAGAGCGCGTTCAGCGTCTCCGCACTTTCGACCGTGAGCACAAGACGCGTCGCTGCCACGTCGTTGATGCCAGGCAGCGGTGTTTCTTGCCCGGTTTCGTCGTAGCAGAGGAACTCGAGATGAGGCGGTGTGTCGCCAGGGAATGCCAGCGCCGTCACCGCGACATGCGCGCCCGCAATGCCGTCGAGCCGGTCCTGCGCAGGTCCGCCATTCAGCGAGCCCGATTTGCGCTTCAGCCCGAGCCGCTCGTAGAACCCACTGCTCCGCGCGGTGCTCGCGACCGAAATTGCGGAGTGATCGATGCCAAGAAACAGCTCCGCCGTTTTTCGCTGCCAATGCTTTGGCGCAGAGGAGCTCGGAAATTCGATCAGTTCCAGCGGGTGGCCTTCTGGATCGCGGAATTTGTAGGCGGTGACGCCACCGGAAGACGCCGGCAGCGCCTGCGGTCCGCCGATCGAGATTGCCGTCCATCCCGCAAGCGCCGAGAGCCGCGCGAACGCCAAGTCCATCCCGGCCACCACGATGGCAAAATGTTGGAAGAGCGGGCTGCGCGCGGAAATCCCTTGCGGATAGGACCGACCCGCGGGGTGAAGTTCGATCAGTTCCACAGCCTGTTCGCCGAGCCTCAAGGTGAGGCCCCGAGCCGATGCGTTCGGGAGGCCGAGCAGTTCGGAAAGCGCGGACTCGGCAATCGCCGTTTCGTCGGCGCGAACGCAGTCGAAGGCCGCTTCGTAGAACGTCGCCAGGGTTTGCACATCGCGGCAGATCAGCGCGATGCGCGACAAGCATTGCACCGCGCTCACGGCGTTTGCGCGCCGCGGCGGTTGAGGAAGATGGCGTAGAGCGTATCCCCGCCGGCGATGAACAGACGATTCTTGTGAAGACCGCCGAAGGTCAAATTCGCCACGAGATGCGGCACCAGAATCTTGCCCAGCAGTTCGCCTTCCTGGCTGACACAGTGCACGCCGTCCGCCGCGCTGCTCCAGATGTTGCCATCCTCGTCGAGGCGCATGCCGTCGCAATAGCCCGGATCGATCTTGTGAAAAATGTCGCCGCCGGACAGCGTGACACCATCCGTTTCGACATCGAAGGCGCGGATGTATTGACGCGGGGCATCCGACGTCTGATCGCCGGTCTCCGCGACGTAGAGACGCCGCTCGTCCGGAGAAAAGGCAATGCCGTTCGGCCCGTCGAAATCGTCGGCCACAATACGAATGTCGCCGCGCATTGGATCGAAGCGATAGACCGCGGGCTTCTGCTCCGAGGCTTGCCGGCCGCCCTCGTAATCGGTTTGGATTCCATAGAGAGGATCGCTGAACCAGATGGATCCGTCCGATTTCACCACTACATCGTTTGGCGAATTGAGCCGCTTGCCGGCGTGGCGGTCGACCAGCATCGTGATTTGGCCGTCATATTCGGTGCGATAGAGGCAGCGTCCGCGATGCGAGCAGGCGATGAGGCGGCCCTGGCGGTCACGAGTTTGCCCATTCGCGTAATTGGACGGCGAGCGATAGATGGAGACGCCCTGGCCTTCCGCCCAGCGCACGGTGCGGTCGTTCGGCAAATCCTGGAACAGGAGACAACCCGCATCGCCCATCCACACTGGTCCCTCGATCCACCGGAACCCGGACGCGAGCGACTCCAGTGCCGCATTGGCGAGGATGTAATGCGCAAAGCGGGGATTGCGGATTTCAAATGCCGACACGAGTCACCGAAACCGGCAGGGGCATGCGAGGGTGGGTTTGGCGTCAAGCTGAACGAGCATCAGCACGGCCGGCTCGGCGCCGACGGTACCGGAAAGGTGGCCCCGTTTGCCGTTGGTTTGGCGCGTCTGCATGTCTTCGCCGAAGGAAATCTCTCCTGGCCCCATTTCGACGCGTTGCCCATCCATGGACTCCACGAACCACCGCCCTGTCAGGGGAACGATCCATTGCGGCTTGGGATTCTCGTGCCAGTCGCCCGTCCATCCGACGGGAAGGACGGTCACGAAAACCGTCATGCCCTCGTGCAGCCGGGACCCGATCCATTGCGATGCGGTACCCGGCTGGATGGCCGCTCTCTCGAAGGTGGTCATCGCGCAACGCGATTGATGGCTGACACCCTCGGCATCGGTCCACAGATGCCAATAGGGAACTGTCGGCTTGTCGTTCTCGTTCATGGGCTCGCGTGCTCCTGCGACATCCGGTAGGGATGCGACGATGCGAGGGGATGCGTAAGGAAATGCTCGACCGACGTCGCGCGGGTGCCGCAGGCGATGAGCAGAAATCCGGCGCCGAGGGAGAAATTCTTCAGAAAATCCCAGAACAATGTTCGGCCCTGTCCGCCATTCGATGTCCAGAAATCGCCGGGCTTCCAGAACTGCTTCCAAAGCAGCGCGGTCACGCCGCAATAGCCGCCGAGCACAAGCGCACACAGCCGGTCCGCAATTCCCGTCACGACGCCGAGGGACATGAAAATCTCGATCAGCAGGCCGGCGAAGATCAGCGCCGTCGCCAGCGCTCTGTTCGCGACCGCCTGGCGCGCCTGGCCGACGGCGCCCCGGAAATTCAGGATCTTGTCGGCGGCGCTGAAGGGCAGAAACAGCATGACGAGGACGATCCGGATGGCCACGGCTACAGCAACGGCGAGCATTGTCATCGCACAGCCGCTTTGTCGTTCGCTCGGAACATCCGGCGGCAAACGCGGGGCGTTCTCCGCGGTTCATACGTTGGCATCGTGTGGGGAGAATGAGTTCAATGTCCGGGATTGACAAGTGCAGGCGGGCTTCGTCCCTTCGATCGGCGCTGTGAACCCCTCCTCGACCATCATCGCCATGCATTGCGCGTAAGTGATCGGATTGTCGCTCGCCTCGATTGACCTTTTCACATGGCAGGCGGTGTTCGGGTCATGGTTTGGTGGGGGCCTCTTCGGACCATGGACCCGGCGCAGCTGGCGGGGCGCGTTCCTGACCCACTGTCTGGGTCAACGCCGTCATTCCGGCGAGGCCGCCGAGCTGCATCGATTCCACCGCTGTGCTCGGCACGATGACGATCGTGGCGTTGTTCTTTTTCAACCCCTCGTAGAGCATGTTCATCGCCCGCAGATGAAAGGCGGTCGGGTTGTTGGCGTAGGTCTTCGCGGCCTCGCCGAATTTCTCCGCGACCTGCCGCTCCGAATCGCCGAGGATGACGCGTGCCTGGCGTTCGCGCTCCGCCTGCGCCTGCATGGACATTGCATCCTCCAGCGCCGGGGGAATCAGCACATCCTTGACCTCGACCGAAATGACGTTGATGCCCCACGGTTCGGTTCGCGCATCGATGATCGTCTGCAACTCGTTGCTGATCTTGTCGCGGCCTTCCAGCATGTCCGAAAGCATGGTCTTGCCGATGACATCGCGAAGCGC
>Ga0182015_10006109_pt1 | contig 12203 bp, 14 predicted proteins | sample 712P3MmetaG_FD_120478 | JGI IMG/M metagenome (GOLD analysis project Ga0182015, IMG submission 120478) | Permafrost microbial communities from Stordalen Mire, Sweden - 712P3M metaG | ecosystem: Environmental > Terrestrial > Soil > Wetlands > Permafrost | place: Sweden: Stordalen | collected...
AATCTCGCCGTACTTGGGAATTGGCCTGGTGATGAACTCGGCTCCTCGACTTTTCCATAGTTCATAGCACGCCTGTATATCCGCAACCCGGAAATTCATAAAACTGTTGATGTGATTCGGGTCGGGGACGCTGAGCGTTACCGTCGGCTTGTCCGGGGTCGGCCCGCCTCCAACGTTCAGAATCATCCAGATATTCGCAAGCTGAAGGTACCCAGGCGCGTTGCCGTCCCCCAGGCTCAGAATGCGAGCGCCGAAGACCTTTTCGTAGTAGCGAGCCGATCGCTCGATGTCGGCGACGGTGAGAAATTGCGCGATGCTGATCCCCTCGCGCGGGGGCATCTCATAGCTATTCTGCCCGACTTGTACGCCGTTCATGGATGGCTCCTTTGGATGCGGTGCTCATTACAAATACGGTGTCCCGAGTCCCGCCCACATTCATAAAAAATCGATCGACGCCAGCTAGTGCAACAGCGATTCCCAATTGGCCGGAACTCTTCCTGCGGGCCCAGGTACGGGCTGATTTTCGGGATGCGCGTGCGGCGGAAGTAACTCCACACCTTCGATCATCGCCCGCTTCTCGTAATCGTAGAACCAATCCTCACCCGGCTCGAAGCTGGCTATGTTCGGGTGCCCTGTTGCCGCCGCATGTTTGGACGCATGCTGACTCGGAGAACTGTCACAGCATCCGATGTGCCCACACTCCGCACATCGACGGAGATGAAGCCACCAACCTCTCGGTGACGCCAGGCATTCCACACACCCGTCGCCACTTGGTTTCGAAGCGAGATTAAATCCCAGGCGATCCTTCTTCATTGCCGATTTTCCTTTAGACGCCGCATGTCCAGCAAGGATTCAAGCCACCAGCAGGATCTTCCCGATACCACCCTTTTCCGCCGCTGCCTGAGCCTCGGCCGCTTCACTGAGTGGCAGTTTCTCGCTGATCGGGATCACCAGCTTGCCATCTCGCACCGCTTCGGCCATGTACTCGAGCGTTTTCCTGTCGAATTTTGAGAAAACGTGCACCACCTTTACAGATGGGTACTGCGCGGCGTTCTGCGGCGCCCCGACAACCGATGCATACACTCCTCCCGGCTTGACCCTGGCGATCAGCTTCTCGGCGGTCCTTCCGCCGACCGTGTCCGCTACCGCATCGAGCGGCCGAAGATTCCCAATCGCGGTATCGTCGTCGGTTGCGACTACCTGATCTGCGCCGACCGTCTTCGCCTCATCCGTCTGCCTCTTCAAGACCCCCGCGATTACGGTCGCGCCGCGATCCTTCGCAGTGAATACCGCCGAACGCCCGACATTTCCTGCAGCGCCTACGACCAAGACCGTCTGGCCCGCTTTGATTCCCGTAGCTGCAAGGAGCTGGTTGCCGGTCACCGTCACCAGCGGCAGCGCCGCCGCCTGGATCAAATCGAGCCCCTCGGGGACCTTCGCCAGGACCGCTGCATTCACGACACAAAGTTGGGCGTAAGTATTGTCCGCCATGGCGAACACCCGGTCGCCAACGGAAAAGCCTTCCACTCCCGGCCCAAGCTTGACCACGGTCCCCGCCATATCGACTCCTATGAGTCCCGGGAAGTGCATGGGATAAAAATCCTTCGTTAATCCAGCACGCCGTTTGTAGTCGATCGGATTCACGCTCGTGGCGGCGACCCGCACCAGCACCTCGCCCGGACCCGGAACTGGGTCAGGGTACTCCTCGAACTTCAGTACTTCCGGACCGCCATATTGGTGGACGACAATTGCTTTCATATTTCAGCTCCTTGTTACAGTGCACACCCGGCCACTAACAACGGCACCCTACATCTGACCCAGTGGATTCTTAGCCCTGTACTCGCCGTTCGCCCGTACGGCGCCTTTGGCGTTAGCTTCTCTTTATCTCTTTTGGGGATGAACGCCCAGGTCGTGCCATGACGTTTCCGCGAGGTTGACGCCGTAGTAGTTTGCGGCTTTCTCGATGTTCGCAAACGCCAAAGCACGGTCGGCATCGGAGACGTCGGTGACTTGATCGAACCGCGCCACCGCGTTACGCACATGTTGTGCGTCGGTCAGTGGTTCCTTACGCTGCTTCGGAAAAGCGTAGACGCTGTCAGGTAAGTCGCTCTGCGTCGTCAGCTCTCCGTGTTTCTCGTGAGGTTTCCAGGTCGCTTCCGGCATATCTTTGCCATCCTTTCTCTAAGTATTTGGCTGGAGGGGCTGCTCAGTGTCGGCCTGCACACGCGGCGGGTGAACGCGCTCGTCCGACCGATCGTAGCACTCTCAAGGGACCGCGCGCAGACCACACTCCCTGTCAGTGCCAGCTCGAATCTCCTCCAAGCGGATCCCCACAACCAAAAATAGGAGAAGGAACACAAAAAATACTGATGGTGCTCACATCGCACGACACGCTCGGCAACACTGGGCAGAAGCCGCTGGTGAAAGGAAAACGCGTGACCGTTGAAAGATTTGGCTGCCCCCCAGGGATTCGAACCCCGATATGCTGATCCAGAGTCAGCTGTCCTGCCGTTGAACGAGGGGGCAGTATAAGGCGGGTCGCGGCTCGAAACGCCGCCTTTTCATACTATCGGCCCCGCCTTGGACGGTCAATAACGCTTCAATCGCCCAGTGCCTGCTGGCTACCCGCTACAGGCTGCTTCTTCACTCTTCTCTCAAAACTTCCAGCGGCTTTTGCCCCAAAATCCTGAAGCTCGCAATCCATCCTGTCGCCACCGCCAGCACCGCCGTCCCTACCACCGCCGTCAGCGATCCCCGCACGTCGCGCTGGAACACCACATCCATCCGGTGCAGCAAAATTCGCGATAGCACATTCGCGAACAGCGTCCCCACCGCCCCCGCCAGCAGTCCCAGCACCACGAACTCCACGCTAAATACCGTCGCGATCCGGTTCCGCGTCGCGCCCAGCGTCTTCAGCACCACCACCTCGCGCATCCTGCGGAACCGCGTGCTCGCTACGCTCGACGCCAGAATCACCAATCCCGAAAGAATCGAAAATCCGGCCAGGAACCGAATCACCAGCGTGATCTGATCCACCACCCCCGTAATCGTCTGCAAAATATCCGCAATGTTGATCACCGTCACCGTCGGATACGCCGCGAATAGTGCCCGCTCGATCTCCGGAATCGCCGTCGGCCGCGCGTGAATGTCCCCGTACCACACCGCCGGCTGACCCGCGAGCAGCGCCTTCGGCAGTATGAATTCGCTCCGCGCAAACGCGTGCTCGCCGTCGATTTTGTAGATCGCCGCCACCTTCACCGGAATTTCCTTGTCGCCCGCAATAAACGTCACCGGCGATCCGATCTTCAGGTTCATCCACCTCGCCGCACGATCCACCACCGCCAGGTCACTCCCGCCGGCGCCCGTCCACCACTTCCCTTCGGCAACCTTCGTTCCCGCCGGCGCTGCATCGGCCCACGACAGCGTCACGTTGCTCCGCAGCCGATTCGGATAATCCTTTAGCTTCACCTGATCCACCGGCGCGATCCGAGCCGACACAATCGGAACCGCCTCCAGCTCCCCGATGACCCCCGGCTGCTTCGCCAACACCGCCCGAATCCCTGGCAATTCCTGCGTGCTCATGTCGATGAAGAACAGATTCGGCGTGTCCGATTTTACGTCCTCATGTAATGCATTCACAATCGACCTCTGCATCAGGAAAACACTCAGGATCAGCATTACTCCAGTGCCCAGCGCCGCCAGCACTGCCGCCGACTGATTCCCCGGCCGGTACAGGTTCGCCAGTCCATGCCGCAGCGCCGAATTCAAATGTAACCGTGTCCGTGACAAAAAGGCCCGCAGTGCCCGCAGTGTTCCCGCCGAAAGCCCCAGAATGAACACCAGCAGCCCCGCCAGGCAAATCGCAAACCACTTCCCCACCAGCATCGAATCCGACAAAGCCGCCGCAATCCCGCCCAGCCCCGCCAGAATCACCACCACCGAACCCAGTTGCAGCTTGTGTTCCTTCAACCAGCCGATCCATCCCGCCCCATCGCCCGACTCCACCATCCGCCGCAGCACCAGGCTCGGCCGCACGTTCCGCACATCCAGCAGCGGCGGCAGGCAAAACAGCAGCGTCGTCAGAATCCCCGTTCCCAGCGCCGCCAGCACCGGATTCAGCGGCAGCCGGATCTCCGGCCGCAGCGGCAGCAGCCTGCCCAGTACCGTCGGAAACGCATACTCCACGCCCAGCCCCAGCACCACCCCGATCAGCGCTCCGCCCACGCCAAGTAACAGTGTCTGTAACAAATAGATCCGCAGAATATCCGCCGACCGCGCCCCAATCGACTTCATGATCGCCAGAATCTCGATCCGCTGTTGCAGATGCGCCCGCATCGCCATCGCCACGCCAATCGCGCCCAGCACCATCGCCACCAAACAGATCAAACTCAGCAGTCCCGTCGCCCTATCCACGCCCTGCGTCAGCGTCGGGCTCGTCTCGCGAAAATCCGTCACCTGCGCGTCCGGCAGAATCTTCTCGATCTGCGCCCGCACATCTGCCACTTTCAGCTTGTCGCCCAGCGCAAACAAGTACCGCTCCGTCGCGCGGCTCCCCGGCTGCAGCAGCTCCGTCTCGTCCATCGCCCGCCGCGTCATCATCACCCGCGGTCCCAGCCCCACGCCCGCTGTCATCCGGTCTGGCTCCTTCTCAATCACCGCCGCAATCCGGAACCACCGCCCGCCAATCTTCAGCTGATCGCCCACCTTCGCGCGCAGCCGCACCAGCAGATTGTCGTCCACCACCACCGTGTCATCGGTCAGTGCGCTTCGTAAATCCGCGCCCGTAGACAACACCACCGTCCCATAAAACGGATACTTCGCCGGATCCACCGCCTTCAGCGTCACCAGCAGCGGCACCGGATCCCCTTGCACCATCGCCATCGACACGGTCTCCGTTACGACCGTCCGCCGCACGCCCAGCCCGGACTTTTCGCTCGCCAGCGCATCCAGTTGCTGCGATTCGGTCGGCGTCGCCTGCCGGAACATCCGCGCCGACAAATCCCCCGCCATAATGCTGCGCGCCTGCTCCAGCAGCGTCCGCGCAAACGACGTGCTGAATCCCCGCACCCCCGTCAGCGCCGCCACTCCGATCGCCACCGACAGCAGCACGAAGAAAAACTTTGCCTTCCCCGCGCGCAGCTCTCGCCACGCAATCCGTGCAGCGGTCGACCACGGCAAAGCCGGCTTCGATCCAGGCGGCATGGGCTTGCTCCCCTCGGGCACGGTCATCGCCCACTCACCGAACTTCGCGCCGAAGGCGCGCCCGCCTGGACGGCCAGTCCCTGCAGATCATCCGCGACCACCAGCCCATCCTTTAGCTGAATCCGCCGGTCTGCGCGCTCCGCAATCTGCGGATCGTGCGTCACCAACACCAGCGTCGTCTGCGACTCCCGCTGCCGCTCGCCCAGCAGCTCCAGCACATGCTGCCCGTTCGCCGAATCCAGATTCCCCGTCGGCTCATCCGCCAGCACAATCGGCGGCTCCAGCACAAACGCCCGCGCCAGCGCCACTCGCTGCTGCTCCCCGCCCGACAACTGCACCGGATAATGATGCAGCCGGTCCTGCAATCCCACCGCCGCCAGCAGCGGCTCCGCCTTCTTCCGCGCATCGCCCCGCGCATTCAGCTCATACGGCAGCATCACGTTCTCCAGCGCCGTCAGCGTCGGAATCAGCTGGTACGACTGAAACACAAATCCGATCCGCCGCCCGCGAATCTCCGCCAGCTTGTCCTCTTCAAGATCGCTGATCGTCACGCCATCCAGAATCACCTCACCCTCCGACGGCGAATCCAGCCCCGCCAGCAATCCCAGCAGCGTGCTCTTCCCGCTCCCGCTCGCGCCCATGATCGCGGCAAACTGTCCCTTCGGAATCACCAGGTCGATCCCCCGCAGAATCTCCACCGTCCGCGTCCCGTTGCGAATCGACTTCTTCAGCCCCTTCACCTCGATCATCCGCTCTCCTCGCACCCCTACCCGTTAGACTACCGTTGTCGTCTAATTTGAGTTGTCATCGTCGTCATCCTGAACCGATTCCGGGTGCCCCATCCTGGCTCGCGCTTCTCGCGCGGCAGGGTGGGGGTTTTCCTTACTCCACACACGTAACCCATGCCCCGCCTCACCCTCATCGCCGCGTTTCTTCTCCCCCTCAGCACATACGCGGCCCCGCCCCGCCCCGTTCCCGTCCTCGCTCGCAGTCTTCCCGTGATCGCCTGTTTCGGAGACAGCATCACCGCGGGCTACGGCGTCGCCCCCGGCCAGGCCTACCCCGACGACCTCCAAACCGACCTCGACCACCGCGGCTACCGCTACAAAATCGTCAACGCCGGCGTCAGCGGCAACACCACCAAAGACGCCGTCGACCGCCTCAAAGACATCCTCCGCCTTCATCCCGCCGTCGTCATTGTCGAATTCGGTGGCAACGACGGCCTCCGCGGCATCCCCATCGCCGACTCGCGCCGCAACCTCTCCACCATCGTCTCCACCTTGCTCCAGGGCGGCAGCAAAGTCGTCCTCGCCGGCATCACCCTCCCGCCCAACTACGGCGCCGACTACATCGAGCAGTTCGACGAAACCTACCGCCTCGTCGCCGCCAGGTTCCACGTGCCGCTCCTGCCCGAGCTATACGCCCACATCTACGCCGTCCCCGGCGCCATTCAGGACGACGGCATCCACCCCACCGCCAAAGGCGCCCAACTCGTCGCCGACAATTTCCTCCCTCTGCTTCTCCCCCTCCTTCACAAATGATCCTGGGTGCCCCATCCTGGCGCGCGCGGTTTTCGCGCGGCAGGGTGGGGGTGTTTCCGAGGCGTCGCTGCGTCCGCCCGTGCGGCCAGCACCAACTCCGCTTCAGCTGCAGGCCACCGGCTACCCGCTACCCGCTCTTTAGTTGCGCTCAACTTTCCAGCAACTATTCCCTCCCCGCGTGTTTTCACTTTCCAAAGCGAATGACCAAAGCACGATCGAATCAAAGTCATTCGCCACACGGAGCCCACGTCATGAAACTCTCTCTCGTTGCTACCGCAATCCTCGCCCTCTCCAGCACGATCGGGATGGCGCAGACCTCCGCCACCATCAACCAGCGCAAGGATTATCAGCAGGACCGCATCGCCCAGGGCATTGGCAGCGGCCAGCTCACTGCAGGCGAGACCCGCAACCTCGAGTTCCGCGAAGCCTCCATCAATCGTGAGGAGTACTTCATGCGCCGCGCCGATGACGGCCACCTCACCGCCGGCGATCGCGCCGCGCTCAACTGCCGCCAGAACCGCGTCTCTGGCTCCATCTATCGCGACAAGCACAACGCCTGGGTCCGGTAATCCGAACAAGCGAATCCGAGTGCCCTATCCCCGCGCAGAAACCCGGCTGGCCCGGGTCTCGATTCTGAGACCCGGGCATCGCGGGGTTCGTTTTCTGATCGCTGTGTTCTGAACCCTGACCGCTGAGCGCTGAACGCTGGCGCCCTTCACCCCAGCACCACAAACGGCTGAAACAGCGTCCCCGCCACGCGCTTCCCCACCGCTACCAGTTCCCGCTGTCCCTCGAAAATCTTCACCAGTGCCGCCCCTGAATACTCCGGCAGATTCACCTGCATCCCGTTTCTGATCCGCCCCACTGTCTGCTCATCCGCCGTCACCGCTGGCAGTTCCGGCAATAGCATTCGCGGATGCGGCATCCGCTCTTCCAGCTTTCCCTCCGCCGCCAGCGCTTCCACCTCATCGAGGCTCAGCGCCTGCTCCAGCGTGAACGGCCCTGCCGCTGTCCTTCGCAAACTCGCCAGATGCGCCCCGCACCCCAGCCCCTGACCCATCGCATGCGCAATCGCCCGAACATACCCGCCTGCGGAAATCCGCATCGAGAACCGCGCCGTGTCCCCCTCCACGTTCTCGATCGCGAACGCACCCACCGTAATCCGCACCGGCTTGAGCTCAGGATTCTTTCCCGCCCGCGCCAGCTTGTACGCCGGCTTCCCGTCCACCTTCTTCGCGGAAAACGGCGGAGGCATCTGCTCGATCTCCCCGACAAACTTCGCCGCCTCCGACCGCACCGCATCGAGCGTCAGCGCAACCGAGCGTACCTCGCCCACTATCTGCCCCTCAGCGTCATACGTATCCGTCGCGAACCCGAACCGGATCGTCCCCGTATACGCCTTCTCGCTTGTGCCAAAGAACTGCGCCAGCCGCGTGTACTTTCCCAGCAGCAGCGGCAGCACGCCCGTCGCCATCGGATCGAGCGTCCCCAGATGCCCCACCGACTGCTCGCCCGTCGCCCGCCGCACCCGCGCTACCACGTCATGCGACGTCATCCCACCCGGCTTATCCAGAACCAGGAGCCCGTTCACTTCACTACGATACCGCGCTCGAGGTCAAAACAAATCCGGGTTTTCGCGCGGCAGGGAGGGGGTTTTCACAATTGCGCCGTCGTCCGCTCCCGTATCAGCGACAAAAACTCCGCCCGCGTGTTCTGCTTCTGAAAAACCCCCAGCATCGCCGACGTCACCGTCGACGAATTCTGCTTCTCCACACCGCGCATCATCATGCACAGGTGGCGCGCCTCAATCACCACCCCCACGCCCTGCGGATGGATCGCCTCCTGAATCGCCTCCGCAATCTGCCGCGTCAGCCGTTCCTGCACCTGCAGCCGCCGCGCAAACACCTCCACCAGCCGCGCCGCCTTGCTCAGCCCGATCACCTTTCCGTCCGGGATGTACGCCACGTGCACCTTCCCGAAAAACGGCAGCATGTGATGCTCGCACAGCGAATACATCTCGATATCCTTCACGATCACCATCTCGTCGTAGGCCACGTCGAACAGCGCCCCGTGCAGCACATCCTTCGGATCCTCGCGATACCCCTTGGTCAGAAACCCCAGCGCCTTCTCAATCCGCTCCGGCGTCTTCGCAAGCCCGTCCCGCGTCGGATCGGCATCGTACCGCCGGATAATCTCGCGATAGATATCCTGCGTTGTTACATTTTCCAGTCCGGTCCGCCCAATAATCTCGTGATCCAGCTTTTCCCGCTCATGCTCCATCGCCCTTGCCATTGTGCCCGCCTTATGCTCGCAGTTCGCTCGTCTTTCGCTCGATCCTCGCTCGTCTTTCGCTCGCCTCTTACTCGCCTTTCGCTCGCTTTTCGCTGATCGCTTTTCGCTAAACGCATTTTGCTTATCGCATCTCGCTATCCTCATCCCAATACTCAAAGAAGTTATTCGACGTCTCTTCCACCCGAACCGCCAGTGTGAGCCGCCGCGGCAGCGCCCTTTCCAGCCGCCTCCGAATCTCCAGCAACAGATTCTCCGTCGTCGGCACCGCTGCGCGAAAACCCTCCAGCGTATTCAGATTCTGATGATCGAACGGCTCCATCACTTCGCGTTCCACCAGCCCATCCAGTTCGGTCAAATCGCAAACCATTCCCGTCGCCCCATCGATCTCGCCGCCCACCATCACTTCCACCGTGTAGTTATGCCCATGCCCATACGGATTGGCGCACTTCCCGTACACCTTCTGATTCTCCGCCTCACTCAACGAAGCACAAAACAGCCGGTGGGACGCGCTCAGCCGATATCTCCGCCCCAAATACGCTCTCACTGCCTTCTCCCCCGCGTGAATCCGGGTGCCCCATCCTGGTTGCGCCTGATGTTGGGCGCAAGCAGGGTGGGGGTTTTCGCTCGCGCTCTAACCACCAAAATAATCCGCAAACAAATCCGGCATCTCATACACCCGTACCCGATGCAACCGCGCCCCCGGAATCTTCCCCTCCAGCCGCCGCCAGATCGCCACCGCGATGTTCTCCGTCGTAGGATTGGCCGCCTTGAACTCCGGCACTTCCAGATTCAGGTGCCGATGGTCGTACGCCGCCACCACTTCCTTCTCCATCACGTCCTTCAGCTGCTTTAGATCGACCACAAACCCGGTCACCGGATCCACTTCGCCCGCCACCGTCACCTCCAGCGTGTAATTGTGCCCGTGGCCGTTACGATTGGCGCATTTCCCAAACGCCCGCGCGTTCTCCTCCGCGCTCCACGCCTCGTTCCAGTAATAATGCGAAGCCGAAAACTCCGCCTTCCTCGTCAACAGAATCATCCGCGTTTCCTGGCTCCCAGCTCCTGGCTCCGGGCTTCTGTTCCCCGTTCCCTATCGCCTATTGCTACCCGCTACCGGCCACTGGCTACCGGCTGTTCTCTCCCTTTCCAGACTACCTGCTTCAGCACGGTGACGCGAAACCAGCTCCGCCACAGCAGCGCTGCATACAGCGAAATCCCCAACGGCGCCAGCACCACATCTCTGAACGGAAACCCCGAGTTCGCCACCCGCCCATACAATCCCCACAGCGCCCGCAGCCAAACCAGCACCAGCGCCGCCGTCGCCATCGGCGTCCCTAACACGCCCGCGCCCGCTCCGCGACCCGCCGTCCGCAGCCACCAAAAAAAACAAATCAGCGCCGGCACCCCCACCAGCACCGCCAACTCCAGCAGCCTCATCCCTGCCAGCATCGGAGCATTCCCGAACAGCAGCGCCAGGTTCTTCGTCCACCCCTCCACCATCGCGCCAAAGCTGCGATACATCCGCGCCGCCACCGCCTCCGGTGCATAGCGGAATCTCAATCCAAGTTTCCGCCGCTTCACCAGCCTCGCCAGCTCCACGTCCTCCAGGATCGAACCCTTCACCGCCGCGTGCCCGCCAATCCGGTCGTACACATCCCGCCGCACCAGCAGAAACTGTCCGTTCGCCGCCGCCACCAGCCGCGCCGGATCGTTCACTTTTGCCGGAGAATACGTAACCGCCAGGTCGCCGAATATCAGCGGCATCAATGCTCGCTGCGCCAGCCCGCGCACAATCTGCCGCGGCGAATACGACAGCATCCCCGCCTCATGCCGCTCCGCCTCAATCATCGCCAGCCGCAGCGTGTTCGGCGTTCCCGTCACGCCCATCGCCGCATCCGCCGGACCGTGCACCGTGTCCGCGTCCGTAAACAGCAACCAGTGCCCCCGCGCCCGCTGCGCCCCCGCCCAGCATGCGTTCGCCTTCCCCGTCCACCCTTTCTCCAGCCGGGGCGCCTCCATCACCGTCGCGCCTGTGAACCCCGCCGCAATCTCCCGCGTCCGATCCGTCGACGCATCGTTGACGACGATAATCTCCCACTCCAATCCGAGCTTCCACCCATCCTCCTCTTGCGCTACCAGTGAACGCACACACTCCCCCACACAATCTTCCTCATTGCGCGCGGGAATGATGACGGAAAGCGTAAGCGGCGGGGCGTCCACGGTGTCGGCGACTCTTCATTATTATAGGAACGTGCTCCGCCGCCCCGATCTCCGGCGCCGACTCGGCCGCCGACTCACCCTATTCGCTGTTTTCTGTGCCCTGTACCCTGTACCCTGCACCCTGCTCCAGGGCTGCAACCGCACCAGCCACCCCGCTCAGGTCGGCGAACACGCCCCCGCCATCGTCATCCGCGACGGCGCGCAAACCGTCAGCCTCCGCCAATATCAGTCCCAGGGCAAAGTCGTCGTACTCAATTTCTGGGCCAGCTGGTGCCCTCCCTGTCTCGAAGAATTCCCCTCCCTCATCGATCTCCAGCGCCGCCTGCCCAACGTCGTCGTCCTCGCCGTCAGCTTCGATACCGACGCCAACGCCTATGCCCAGTACATCACCGATAACCACATCGCCGGCATCACCACCATCCTCGACCTCTCCCAGCGCTCCAACACCGCCTTCGACACCACCCGCCCCCCCGAAACCTACATCATCGACCGCAACGGCATCATCCGCCGCAAATTCATCGGCGCTCAGGACTGGACCGCCCCTGAAATCATCAACTACCTGCAAAATCTCTGACGCTCCACCATGCGACGAATCCGGGTGCAACAGCTCTCGATCCCTGAACCAATCCGGGTGCCCCGGGTCTCGCTTTTGAGACCCGGGAAAGCGCGCAGCGCCCGCATCGATCGCGGAAGTGTATTTTCACAGCAGAACCGAATTTCATGAACCCACCAGCAACCTCCACTCCAAAACGACCCATCCGCACCGAGCCCCGTTGGCCCGCCACCCTCGCTCTCCTCGCCATCGGCGGCCTCCGCTTCGCCCTGCCCGAATCCCTCTCCTACGGCCCCGACTGGCTTTTGCTCGTCGTCCTCCTCATTCTCACCATCCCCATCGCCTTCGCGCACCGCCGTGGCCTCAACACCCTCAACCGCATCCTCGGCATCGTC
>Ga0182015_10006111_pt1 | contig 12202 bp, 9 predicted proteins | sample 712P3MmetaG_FD_120478 | JGI IMG/M metagenome (GOLD analysis project Ga0182015, IMG submission 120478) | Permafrost microbial communities from Stordalen Mire, Sweden - 712P3M metaG | ecosystem: Environmental > Terrestrial > Soil > Wetlands > Permafrost | place: Sweden: Stordalen | collected...
ATGGGACACGCCGGAGCGTTTAGCTTTTATCCCGGGAAAAATCTGGGCGCCTGTGGCGAAGCCGGTGCCGCCACGACCAACAGTGAAGATATCGCGCGCAAGATGCGTATGTTGCGTGATCACGGCCAGTCGAAGAAGTATTACCACGATATTGAGGGATACAATGGCCGCCTGGATTCGCTTCAGGCTGGAATTCTAAGCGTTAAGCTCCGGCACTTGGGCGAATGGACTCGCCAGCGTCAGGAAGCAGCGCGACGATATCGCGGGCTTTTTTCCGGTGCCCAAGGTGTTACTTTGCCGCATGAGCCCGAATCATCCCGCGCCGTATACCACTTGTATGTAGTTCGGGTTCAGGACCGCGAAGGACTTCAGAAGCATCTTAGCGATGCGAAAATTGATACCGGCATTCATTACCCCGTTCCGTTGCATATGCAAAAAGCATATGCGAACCACGGATATAAATTGGGAGACTTTCCCATCACGGAGAGGATCGCGGCCGAGATTGTTTCTCTGCCGATGTTCCCTCAATTGACTGAAAAGCAACAGCGCCGTGTTGTGGAAAAAGTGAAGGAATTCGCATCGAAGCAAGCCGCGAAACACCATGCGGCACGTGAGCCGCAGACATCTTCTGTCTAATATTCCGTTGATAGCGGGCCCCGGCGATTTTCGATGGTCATAGGCCACATTTCCGACAGTCCGCTGATGAAATCGTAGATCATGGCTAGACCGCTAACCGCATTGTCATTGGAAGCTGATACCCTGACGCAGATTGCTTGCCTGAACCAATCTGTCGTGACCGGTCTCGTTTCCATGTTCGATCCCGAGCGGAAACTCTTCTGCCATCGTCTCAGACAGAGCGAAAGGGGGTTGGTTCGAGAGGGAATTTCTCATCGCTACACCATGATCGCACTGTTGGGTCTGCAACGATTGCGAGCTGCCGGCGTTTCGTTTTCATTGGATATCCCATCAGTCTTACAGGTTCTTATTCAAGACACTCGTTGGCTTGAAAATATTGGTGACCTCGGATTGCTTGTGTGGCTCTGTGCCCTGGTGGCTCCTGAGCGCCTAACCGAAATTGATTTTCGATTCGATTTGAAAAATGCTCTAGTTCACTTTCACGAGAGTCGCCGGGGCAGAACGATGGAATTGTCCTGGTTCCTTTCGGGCCTGGCTCACCAGAATCTGGCTTCCCCGGACCAGCTCCCGCACCTGCGCGACACCGCTATGGAAACATATCAGCTTCTGAAGAAAAATCAGGGCGAACACGGAGTGTTCAGCCACCTCGCGGAGAATGGAGGCTTTGTCGGACTGATGCGCGGGAGGATGGGGAGTTTTGCAGACCAAGTTTATCCCATCTACGCGCTGGCTAAATTCTCTAGAGCATATCAAGTTCCGAAGGCCGCTGAGCGGGCGCTGGATACCGCGCTGACAGTATGCGAACTTCAGGGCCCTCACGGCCAGTGGTGGTGGCACTACGACTCGGCTTCGGGGAAGGTTTTGGGTCAGTATCCTGTTTACTCCGTCCATCAATATGGCATTGCTCCCATGGCGCTCCTAGCCTTAGGAGAAGAGACTCAGTCCGATTTCACTCCCTGGATATACAAGGGTTTACGATGGATTCAGGGGAACAATGAGCTTGAACATGACATGCGAGATAGTTCCGCGAACGTGGTTTGGAGATACATTTATCGAAGCGACTACAAGAAACATTTGGATGTCGCCCTTGCGGTGCTAATGGCGCGCGCCGATGGTCAATTCCACAAGGAACTTGCAGTCCTTCATGAGTGCCGTCCATATGAGCTCGGGTGGCTGCTCTATGCATTCGCCGGCCACCGAATGGAAGAGAAAGATCTGTCCTGCACGAATTCTGTAATTGCGGATCGATTAACTGAACGCGTTCAACCGTGACGTCGCCGGTAAGTCGAAGTCTCGTTCGTACCTGAAAATGGATAAATCTAAGACTCTTTCGGATGGAGAGACAGGCCCCAAGCCGGGGTTGCGTTTTGATCGTCTCGTCAGCCTTGGATTGATCCGTCCCGTGCGTCGAGTATTTCTCCGACAAACTCAAAAGCGAATTCCAATCTTGATGTACCACAGCATCCAGGACGGGGCGAGCGACAGTCGTCCTTACTTCGACATCAATACATCAGCGGCTCGTTTCGCGCTACAAATGAAGTTCCTCCGGGACCATGGCTATCGGTCTGTGCATTTGCAAGAAGCCCGGAAGTTACTCGAGCAGGATAGTTGGGATTCCCGATACGTCGTCATCACCTTCGATGACGGCTATCGCGATTTTCTGGCTGCCGCATGCCCAATCATGGAGGAATTCAACCATACAGCAGTGCTATTCGTTCCCTCTGGCCTGATCCAGGATGAACGCGCACATTTTCTGGAAAGAGAGTGCCTAACTTGGAGCGAGATCCGAGAGCTTCATGTGAATGGAATCGAGATTGGCTCGCACTCTGTTACGCACTGTGAGTTGAAGTTCTTGCGAACGCCCGAGTTGGAAGCAGAGGTGGCGCATTCGAAGCGCACTATTGAGGATAAAATTGGCCACTCAGTAACATCCTTCTCGTATCCCTACGCGTTTCCGGAGACCGAGGTGAAGTTTTCCCGAGATCTTCGAAAACTGCTGGAGAAGCACGGCTACCAGAACGGTGTCACCACAATTATTGGGAGGTCCGACCCCGACTCCGATAGATTCCTACTTCCGAGGCTGCCCGTGAATTCTTCGGATGACATTCCATTGTTTCGCGCGAAACTTGAGGGCCACTACGACTGGTTGCATACGGCGCAATACCTTGCCAAAAAAATCCGGCGTTCCGCTAGGCCTAGGCGAGAACCCGCTACAGTCGAAGCTTCCTCGTGAAAGAGGTGCACAATCAAATGCACCTCACGGCAAGGTTCTGCGGAGTTTTGAATTCGGAAGCAGTGGGAGACATGACTCTTACGCCAATCGAGGACCGAAAGTCCGGCACTTTATCCGCAGGTCCAGAGCTAAGCGGCAACATGGACATCCGGATCGCACGCGATTTCGCGGAGGTGGAATCCTTACGCGACGCTTGGTCCAGGTGGCCCGGTCATCGAGATTCGGAAATTGATTTCTATTTGATGATCCTCCGCTCCTACCCCGAGGTTTTACGCCCCCACGTGATCGCTCTCTATCGCAACGGACAGCCGGAAGCGATTCTAATTGGAAGGCTGGAGCAGAAGAAGCTTGCGTTTCGAGTCGGGTACCTCACGCTTTTTCGGCACAAGGCTCGATGCCTCGAGTTTGTTTACGACGGCCTGCGTGGGAACGCATCGCCTGAAAACACAGAAATCCTGGTTCGAGAAGTGATGAATTGCTTGCGAAGCGGCGAAGCTGACCTTGCGATCCTTGAATTTGTCCGGATCGATTCCGTTTTGTATCAATTTTCGAAAACGTTACCGGGCTTTCTGGGTCGCGACACTTCGCCGTCTCAGACCGGGCACGAAAGCCTCAAACTGCCTCCTAGCATCGACGAACTGTACAAGCGGATGTCCAGCAAGCGCAGGTCTGAGATTCGGAGGAAGGCAAAGAAGTTTGTGGCCCAAGCTAGCCCGAGTATAAACATTGTCTGCTACCGGGACGCCGAACAGCTCGATCGAATATTTCAAGACGTCGAAGAAATCGCAAAGAAGACTTATTTGCGTGGCCTGGGAGCCGGGTTCGAAGACAATACTCTCGTTAGGGCGCGTTTAGAGCTGTGCGCTCGCAAAGGCTGGCTCCGTGCCTACGTTCTCTATATCGGAGACCAGCCGTGCGCTTACTGGATCGGCATGCTCTGTGGAGAAACGTTCTACGGAGAATATGTTGGCTACGATCCGGAATATCGCCTTCTCTCCCCGGGGATGTTTGTGATGCTTAACGTGATTGAGACGTTCTGCAATGGCACTAGCGGAGACACCGTCCGCGAGGTGGATTTTGGGTTTGGGAACGCTGAATATAAGTCCGCCCTTTGCAACTCCAGTTCGGTTGAGGCATCTGTTTTTGTGTTTGCGCCGACCTTCAAAGGACTCCGGCTGAACCTCGTTCGAACCGCTGCCCGGATGCTAGATCAAGTTGCTAGGAAGACAGTCTCACGGGTGAACTTGCTACAAAAAATAAAGAAAACCTGGAGAGACCGCTTGTCCAAGCGCGCTGAGAGCGATCCACCAGAAGCCGAGCCCCCCGCTGACGGGAAACCCATATCTGCAGCCAACTAGCCGTAAGACATAGCAACCAGGGCGGTTCACTGAAGGCTAAGAAAGACCGTATGAATTTCTCTACCTGTCCTCAAACTGTCCCGCGAGCCAGTAGTTGTTCCATGCCGCTGCCAGTATCCTCAAGCCTGGACAGAACGCCCACGACAAGAAGCCAGGGGGCTTCTCCGGCGGATGTTAACGCTGGACAGCAGAGCGCTCCTTGGTCCCAAACGTGGATCAAGGAAACGAGGGAGACAATGCGCAAATTTCTTTTTATCTTCGCGTTCTTTTTTGTGGTGCTGCCTATTCGCGCAACGGACCTCTATATCGCTCAGACCGCTACCGGCGGAAGCACTGGAGCGGACTGCGGCGACGCTCTCCCATACACCTTTTTCAACAACAGTGCGAACTGGCCATCTCCTATTGGCCCCGGGACGACCGTCCACATCTGCGGCACCATCACGGCGCCGGCGGGCGCCAGCGGCTTTCTGACCTTTCAGGGTAGCGGAGTCTCCGGAAACCCGATTACGCTGAAATTTGAGAATGGGGCCGTTCTCACCGCTCCCTATTTCTCCGGGAGCGGAGCCATTAGCATAAACGGCAAGAATTACATCACGATCGACGGGAACAGCCTACAAGGTACCATCGAGAACACCCTCTCCGGCACGTCCGGAGCAACCTGTCTAGGAGGTCCTTGTGCCTACCAGCCCGAATATAGCTACGGCATTTACTGCGTGACGGGCGGCAACAATCTCATAATTCAAAATCTGAACATCATAGACATGTATGTGATGAATTCGGTCACCGATAACAACGGACAGTCATCTTACGGAGTCAACTGCGGGAATGGTAGCAACATCAGCATCTCTGGTATGGTGATTCACGATGTAAAATGGGCGATTTCCACCGGCCAGGGCGGCGGCACATGGGCCGGGTATCAGATTAGCGGGAACACAATCTACAACGTAGACCACGGGATTTTCTTCAACATCACGGGCGGCACGCAGAACGGCCCGGTCAACATCTTCGGAAATGACATTCAAACCGGAACGACTTGGGATAACACCGCAAACGCCAATCACCACGACCACATTCATATTTCAGGGAACCCCGCAGGTTCATCGGGCAGCCCAAATATCCCTAATCCGATATATGTTTACAACAATTACCTTCATGGCGACCCGGGTGCGAATGGCAATGCCTATTTCTATAGCTTCCCTGGAAACCCTTCGCCTTACACTGGCGGAATTTATTATTTCAATAACCTAGTGGTCAATACCAGCACCACTCATTTCACTGCAGGCGGTATGATGTGGTGCTTCACCCCGGTTTGTTACTCCTACAACAATACGTTCGTGGCCGTGGCAAATGGTCACAGTTCCGCGGGACCGAATGGCGCAGCGATGGGCGGCGTTGGCTCCATCCACGAGAACAACATCATATCGGGGCTTTCAGTCGGAGTTTCGTTCATGAACGAAGGTCACCAAACCAGCGATTACAACGATTATTGGCAGTGCTGCGGCGCCAGCCCGGCGATGTCTTCGCTTGGCTACAATCAGGGCACGTTTTACGAGTCTCTAGCGTCCTGGCGATCGGGAACTGGCTATGATTCGCACAGTATTGGGGGAAATCCAGGCCTGAATTCCGGAAGCGCGCCACCGTACCAACTATCGAGTGGTTCGGCTGCCATCGGAGCCGGGACGAATCTTACGGGCGTTTGCAGCGGCCAGCCGAATCCTGGTCTGGGGGCACTGTGCAGCGACAGAACGGGCAATCCGCGCCCGGTTACCGGGGCGTGGGATGCTGGAGCCTATCAATCTGGCGGCGTGACAGGTGACCAGCCCGCCCCGGCCACGGGCCTAACCGCGACGGTGCAGCCGTAGAATATCGTCCGATTCGATCGAAGGGACCGAAGATCCGTCTGTGAGCCGTCTTTAGCCCGAAGGTAACACCATTTAGTTCTTCCCAATCCGTGGCAACAGACCAGTTGATTCCTCTTATCGCTTTTCATCCGACCATAAATGGAACGTCTCCTGTATACTGAGTTGTAAAGGCGTGCGCGGATACCCGCTGTTGTTGCAAGCTTTACCAAGAGCTATCGTGCGTATTTGTCACGGCTCAGAAGCGAGTGCAGTTCAATAAATGGAGATTTTGTGAGCCTTTCTATAAGAGAAGCAGTAACCCCCCTAGCCGAGAAGCTGGGTCTGTACCGCGTCTTACGTGGCATCTACAGAAACACGCTCGGTACGGAAGGGCGTGAAAGACGTCGCCGGCTCAAGAATTTTTATTCTCAGTTCGTTGCGCCAGGCGACTTAGTATTCGATATCGGCGCCAATATCGGCGTATATACCGAGGTATTCGTTAGCCTGGGCGCAAAGGTTGTTGCTGTAGAGCCTAATCCGGAATGCGTCCGACAGATACTGAGACAGGTCTCCCCAGCAAGTGCCACAGTCATCCAATCGGCGGTTGGTGATAAGGAAGGGACGGCGAAACTAAACATCTGCAGTGATCCAGGTCTCTCCTCTATGAACGCGGATTGGGTAAATCTGGCCAAGAATTTCCCGGCTTTTAAGAGAGTGGAATGGGCAAAGGAAATCGAGGTCAACGTAACTACCATTGATCTACTGTGTCAGAAAAATGGACAGCCAAAATTCTTGAAGATCGATGTCGAGGGGTATGAAGACAAAGTTCTTGCCGGTATGTCCACGCCAATTTCCTGTATATCATTCGAATTCGCCTCCGGGCGAATCGAAATCGCCCAGAGATGTCTGCAAATCCTTGGCAGTTTGTATCTCTTCAACTACACCATCGGGGAAGAGGGACAGCTTGAGCTCTCCGAATGGGTCAGTTCCGATGACTTGCGAAAGATCATCCCCACTGTCCTGAATTCTGGCGATTCAACTTTTGGGGCTTTTGGAGATGTCATCGCCAGGCATCGAGACCTGTTTCCAGAGCAGCGAGCTAGCCTCAATCGACTGGCTTGACGAGTGGCAAGCCCTCCTACAGACGCTTCCTATCGTGCGCGAGCAATGCGTTTGAGTCTACTTCATGAGTCTCCTTTCGGTCCAAAGAAGCACAGCGGAGAAATGAGCGAGCAAGCACTAGATCGCCCAAGACTCCTCGTTGCCATCAATAATTATGGCGACGGTCACCGGGAGTATTTATCACGGCTGATAGCAGAATACCGTTCCATGCCGTTTCAAACGGATATCGTGGTGCTTTCCAACATACCCAAGGACTTGGGCCCAAGTATCGAAGTGGTTGTCGGATTACCGACGAAAAACCCGTGGTCTCTTGCATTTGGACACAAAAAGATCTTTGCTGACCGCGTCAATCAGTACGATCTCTTCATATATACAGAGGACGACATTCTGATAACGGAGCACAACATCGAGACCTTTCTGCAAGTGTCGGCGGTTTTACCCGCCAACGAAGTGGCAGGGTTCTTTAGAAAGGAGATCGACCGGAATGGCATTCTTCACTATCCTGAGGCACACGGCTCGTTCCACTGGGACCCGCAATCTGTTCGCTCCGTCGGCGAATACACGCTCGCTTTTTTTACAAACGAACACTCCGCATGTTACATCCTGACTCAACAGCAACTACAGAAGGCAATTGCCTCTGGGGGATTCCTCGTGCCGCCGCATGCAGGCCGATACGATATGGCCTGTTCGGCAGCGACCGATCCCTACACCCGTTGTGGACTCAAGAAGCTCATATGCATTTCGCACTTCGACGATTTCTTGGTCCATCACATCCCGAACAAATATGTCGACGAATATGGCCTTGCGGAACCGGGGATGCATGGACAGATCGAAGTGCTGTTAGGATTCGGACAGAACCGTGTTGCGTCTGCTCCGCCTTTCCTTTTGGAGACTAGGTTAATGGGCTCGCGGTACTCGAAGGACTACTACGAACCGGCGCGGGATGACATTGCCGCTTTGATTCCCGCAGAATCGCGAGTCGTGCTCTCGTTGGGTTGCGGCCGCGGGTCGATGGAAACTCGCCTTGCCAGTAAGGGATTGCGCGTGGTGGCTGTTCCTATTGATCCAGTTATTTCCGCTGGCGCGGAAGGTCAGGGAGTAGAAATCATCGAGGGAGATCTAAAGACCGCCCGGAAGAAAATTGAGGGCCAGCATTTCGATTGTCTGTTGCTATCTAATATGTTGCACTTAATTGAAAATCCCGTCGAGTTGCTTTCTAGCTTCAAAGATGTGTTGTCGGAAAATGCCAGAGTGATCGCAACAGTTCCCAATCTTTCGCGGTTGCCGGAGATGTGGCGCAGGATTCGACGCGACAAACATGTCAAGGGGCTTGGGAGCTACCGGAATGCGGGCGTGCACGTCACTTCACGTCGGATAGTCCGAGAATGGTTCGAGATGGCAGGGCTGAGTGTTGAGGGTATTACAAATGTTCTAACACCACGCTTGCAAAAGGCTAGCCTGTGGACGCTCGGCCTTGCAGACTCCTTGTTAGCCATTGAATTGATTGTAGTGTCAAGAAACGCCTAGCTTTTCCCGCTCGATGTCCGAAAATCCAAATCAAAAATCATTTTTGAATGCCGTAAAATGGGCATACACCGCCAACTGGGGTGAACGGGCATTTTCCGCCTTATTCACATTTATCCTCGCAGCCATTCTGGGGCCTCACGAGTTTGGCGTCCTCTCAATCGCTGTGATCTACATATCCTTCCTACAAATGTTCCAGGACCAGGGCTTCGTATCAGCCCTCATCCAGAAGACGGGCCTCGAACCCGAACATTCGGACGCCGTGTTCTGGTTTGATCTGGCTCAAAGCATCGTGCTTGTAGTCGTGAGCCTTTTCCTGGGCCGTTGGTGGGGTACTTTGAACCATGCTCCCGAAGTGGCACCGGTGATTTTCGTACTCTCCTTCTGCATTCCAATCGAAGCATTGGCCACCGTGCAAAGGGCTCTTCTTTCGAGGGGAATGGACTTCAAAAGCCTTTCCATTCGATCCAATGTTTCTGTGCTAGTCAGCGGAATCGTTGGCATCGGAATGGCTTTTGCAGGGTTCGGTGTATGGGCACTCGTTGGGCAACAGCTTGTAAGGGATTTTGTGGCGCTGATATTACTGTGGAGGCTCAGTTCGTGGCGTCCTCGCCTTGCGTTCTCTTGGAACCATCTCAAGGAACTCATGGGTTTTTCCATTTCAATATTCATTGCCCAACTTGCGAATTTCGCTGACGGACAAATTGGGTCGATTCTTCTCGGTGTACTATTTGGGCCGGTGGCAGTTGGGCTTTATCGGCTAGCTGATAAGTTTATGAATGCAGTCGTTGTGATGGCCACTTCATCCATTCAGGCCGTGTCGTTACCGGAATTCTCACGCCAGCAGAATAACCCTATCGAGCTAAGGAAGAGTGCGCTTTCTTGTATACGGTTGAGCTCGGCGGTAACGTTGCCAGCTCTGGCTGGTCTTGGGGCAGTGAGTGGTCCTTTAATGGCGACATTAGGGCCACAGTGGCTGCCTGCCTCCAATGTCCTTAAAGTGCTGTGCGTGGTAGGCATGTTTCTAATGTTCGCCTATTTTACAGGTCCTTTGATGCAGGCGCTTTCCAGGCCGCACCAGCTCGCAATGTTGGAATGGGCACGGACAGCCGTTGGAATCTTATTCTTGGTTGCGGCAGGGCTAATCGTCCGGGGGAATTCATTGAATTGGCAGGTCATGGGCGTAGCGCTTGCGCGCCTCTTCTCGGTTTCTTTGATTGTCGCTCCCGTTTTCTTGTACCTCTTGATGCGGTTCTGTGGAATTTCATTCCGTGATTTGGCGACATCGGTGGCTCCGTCTCTTGGGTCCTCGGTGGCGGTAGTCGGAGCGGTCTATATCTATCACCGTTATCTGAGCTGGCTAGCGTTCGGCCGACAGCAGATTCTCCTAGTCGAAGAAATTCTGATCGGTGGCTTAATCGGAGTTGTCGTCCTGTTGCGCTTCGACTCCGAGCTCCGGGGCATTGTATTCTCGCTCATGCGAAAGACGCCAGGTCTTCGTGCCGTATGGTCACAAGCAGACTAGAGTCGATCCTCTACAACGTCATTAGACGACACGACCCCAGGACTTGGGTCAGAGTTAATTAGCGCTCAGTTCACGACCAACTACAATGAATGCTAAAGCCCCCATGGTTGCTTTCGGCGCCGGCGGACAGACAAATCTTGACCCCGCAATCCTCGTCGCGATGTTTCTCGCGATCGTATTAATCCTATTTCTGCCTCGCAAGTATGTAATTATTCCACTGCTCTTCCTCTCGCTCCCCATTCCGTCGGCACAGATGCTGATGGTTGGGGGCTTCCATTTCCAATTGTTCAGAATCCTGGTTTTCTTTGCATGGATTCGGATGATTTGGCAAAGGTATGTGAAAGAAGGCAAGGCGTCGGAGATCCATTTCAATGCCGCTGATATGTGCGTGATCTGGTATGCAGTAATCTATGTCCTTGCCTTCACATTGTTATGGCGAGAGCAGCAGGCTTTCTTCGATTCCATTGGAAAGTTGTACAACATTATCGGATTCTATTTTGCTTTTCGTTTCTTTATCCGTGACAAGGAAGATATCGAGCGGGCGATTAAAGCGCTGGCCGTAGTGGCGCTCTTCATAGCGGCCTGCATGTGGAATGAGCAGAGGACGGGCCGCAATGTTCTCGCAATGTTCGGCGGCGTGCCCGCGCACACAGTTATTCGCGGAGACTATCTCCGCTCGCAGGGGCCGTTCGGCGTTTATCTCACCGCCGGATGTTTTGGATCTACGCTCATCCCGTTATTCCTCTGCCTGTGGAGAAAAAGCGGATCTCGCATTGTCGCTGGCGTGGGGGTCATCGCGGGATTGGTCATCACCTTTACATCGCATACCAGCACGGCTGTTTCAGCTTGCGTCGCAATAGTGATTGGCCTCGCGATGTGGCCGTTGCGAGAGAAAATGCAATGGGTTCGCCGGGGACTTGTGGTCATGGTCATTGGTCTCCAGTTGGTCATGAAGGCCCCGGTTTGGGCTTTGATTTCGAGGATCGATTTGGTTGGTGGGTCAACTGGTTATCAGCGATTCGAAATCATTGACCAATGTATACGTCACTTCTGGAGTTGGTGGTTGGTGGGGGCACGCGACTATTGGGCGTGGGGATCCGAAGATGATATGTGGGATCAAGCGAATCAGTACGTCGCCATTGCAAATACCTCGGGCCTGCTTTGCTTGATTTTCTTCTTGGCCACGATTGTCTATTGCTTCAAATATCTTGGGAATGCCAGAAAAGCAGCGGGAGAGAAATCCAGTAAGGCATGGTTTTTCTGGTTGCTTGGGGTGGCGCTTTTCGCAAACTTGGTCGCGTTTTTGGGAATTTCCTATTTCGACCAAACCTTTATAACCTGGTACGCACTCATAGCCATGATCATCGCAGCCACGGGCGCGCCTCAGCAATCCCTAGCGGTTGAACTCGAACGAGCACCAGGCTCATTTCCCCGTAAGGCTCAGGAGTTGGCTTTTGGAGGTGTCGGTCGATCCGGGCAATTAACGGGGCCGATTCAACCAAATAGTTCGAGGCTTGCTAGGCCAAAGGGCTGGCTTAGCGGGATCAGCCCAAACAAAGGCAGATGAGGCGGGGTTACGGCGTCGGTCCTTCTGCGAATGTTTCAGTAGTTCAACTGTTGCCAATACAATCGCTGTTGCAGATAGGGAAAAAAAAGTTGATTGGCGCTTTTGTTATCGCGGGTAGTGATAGATTCTAAAATGGCTGCGTTGGCTTCGATTGCGTGTTCTCGCTGGATTAAGACTTGCACAGCCGCAATGAAGGTCATTGATCGGAAGCGTCCGCGGAGGCCACTTTTAGGGTGAAATAGTAATTGACGGGTTAGAGCGGAAGAACTTCACATTTAATCGAAAAGATGCCTACGACTACTGCCACCGCACGTTATCTGGTGATTACTCCGGTTCGCGACGAAGCGGCCTATCTGAAATTCACCGTCGAAAGCATGCTTGCCCAAACGGTTCGAC
>Ga0182015_10006112_pt1 | contig 12201 bp, 10 predicted proteins | sample 712P3MmetaG_FD_120478 | JGI IMG/M metagenome (GOLD analysis project Ga0182015, IMG submission 120478) | Permafrost microbial communities from Stordalen Mire, Sweden - 712P3M metaG | ecosystem: Environmental > Terrestrial > Soil > Wetlands > Permafrost | place: Sweden: Stordalen | collected...
AATTTTTGGATCCAAAATGAGAGGACCGACATGACCCCCGAACTCACCATCCAGCGCCCCTACTCCGACGAGGACGTCGAGCGCCTGCGCGGCTCGGTGAGTGTCGAGCACACGCTGGCACGCCGCGGCGCCGAGCGCCTGCGCGCGCAGCTCGCGCAGGAACCGTGCGTGACGGCCCTCGGCGCGCTGACCGGCGGGCAGGCGGTCCAGATGGTCAAGGCCGGGCTGGGAGCGATCTACCTCTCCGGCTGGCAGGTGGCCGCCGACGCGAATCTCGCCGGCCAGACCTACCCCGACCAGAGTCTCTATCCGGTGAGCAGTGCCCCCGCGCTGGTCAGGCGACTCAACAACGCGCTGCTGCGCGCGGACCAGATCGCGCACGCGGAGGGCGACGACTCGGTCGACTGGCTCGCCCCGATCGTCGCCGACGCGGAGGCCGGCTTCGGCGGGCCGCTGAACGCCTTCGAGCTGATGAAGGCCTTCATCGAAGCCGGGGCAGCCGCCGTCCACTTCGAGGACCAGCTCTCCTCGGAGAAGAAGTGCGGCCATCTCGGCGGCAAGGTGCTCGTCCCGAGCTCCCAGTTCGTGCGCACGCTGATCGCGGCCCGGCTCGCAGCCGACGTCCTCGACACGCCGACGCTGCTGATCGCGCGCACCGACGCGCTGTCGGCAACGCTGCTGACCAGCGACGTCGACAAGGCCGACCGCGCGTTCACCACCGGCGAGCGCACACCGGAGGGCTTCTTCCACGTCCGCGCAGGGATTGAGGCCGCGATCGCCCGCGGCCTCGCCTACGCCCCCTACGCCGACCTGCTGTGGTTCGAAACCTCGACGCCGGACATGGAGCAGGCAGAGACGTTCGCGCGCGAGATCCACGCGCGGTTCCCCGGCAAGCTGCTCGCCTACAACTGCTCACCGTCGTTCAACTGGAGCCGGCACCTCACGGAGGACCAGATCGCCTCCTTCCAGAGCGATCTCGCAGGCCTCGGCTACCGCTTCCAATTCGTCACGCTGGCCGGTTTCCATGCGCTGAACGCGTCGATGTTCGATCTCGCCCGCGGGTACGCCAGCCGCGGGATGCCCGCCTACGTCGAGCTGCAGGAGCGCGAGTTCGCGATGGAGTCAGATGGCTACACCGCCACGCGCCACCAGCACGAGGTCGGCTCGGGCTACTTCGATCAGGTCCTCGACACGGTGACCGGGGGCAGCGCCTCGACGATGGCGCTCCCCGGCTCAACCGAGGAGCAGCAGTTCGAGGTCCAGGGCGCCCGGGCCTGACGATCACCGCCGTGCGGCGGACGCCCGCGCCTGACGGCCGCGGGCGTCCGCACGCCCCGGTCGGTCCCGCCGCGCCTGACGCTCGCGCACGCAGCTGAGCCGCACGCCGCGACGTGGCTGAGCGCCGTGGCGAGCGGGCGCAGCTGAGCAGCACGCTGCGACCTGGCTGAGCGCCGTGACGAGCGGCCACGGCGTGCGGGTGCGCCGCCGGGTCCGGAGCGCCCTCCCAAACCGCCGCGGCTCGCGCGCATCGGCCAGAATGACCGCATGGGCGCCGACACGATCTCGCGCGCGCGCTGATGATGGGTCCCCACGACGTTCGCCTGGACCCGGAACTCGCGCAGCGGCTGGCGCGGCGGGCAGCGGCGCTCGCGCCGCTCGGCTCGCTCTCGAGCGACATCGTGATGCTTGCGCCCGAGCAGGCCGCGGCACTGCAGCGCCTCGCCGAGCGCCTCGCCGGCACCTACCCCTACGGCGAACCGCACTACGTCGGCCAGATGCTCAAGCCGCCCCATCCGCTGGCCTGGGCCGCCTATGCCACGGCGATGCTGCTCAACCCGAACAACCATGCTCTGGACGGCGGCCCGGCCACCGCCGCGATGGAGGAGGAGGCGGTCGCGGCGATCGCGGCGATGTTCGGCTACGACGAGCACATCGGTCACCTCACCTCGTCGGGGACGATCGCGAACCTCGAGGCGCTCTGGGTGGCCCGCGAGAGCCATCCAGACGAGGTGATCCTGTACGGCGAGAATGCGCACTACACGCACGCGCGCATGTGTCAGCTGCTGGGCGCCCGAGCCGAGCAGATCCGCCAGGATGCGCTCGGCAGGCTCGAGCTTGAGGCGCTCGAGACGCGCCTGCGGGCGGGCGGAGTCGGCACGGTCGTGGCGACACTTGGCACGACGAGCCTCGGAGCGATCGACCGGATCGAGCAGATCGCCGAGCTGTGCTCGCGCCACTCCGCCCGGCTGCACGTTGACGCCGCCTACGGCGGCTTCTTCGCGCTGCTGGCCGACGGGGCGCAGCCCGGCGTCGAGGGCGAGCCGTTCGCCGCGCTGCGACGGGCCGACTCGATCGTCGTGGACCCCCACAAGCATGGCCTGCAGCCCTACGGCTGCGGCTGCGTGCTGTTCGCCGACCCGGCGAACGCGCGACTATACGCCCACGACTCGCCCTACACCTACTTCACCTCGCGCGAACGCCATCTCGGCGAGATCAGCCTCGAGTGCAGCCGCGCCGGCGCGGCGGCGGCGGCACTGTGGACGACGCTCGAGGCGCTGCCGCTGACGCGCGAAGGCCTCGGCACGCACCTCGCCGCCTCGCGTGCCGCCGCACAGCGTCTTGCGCATGCCCTCCAGGAGGGCGATCTCGCGCTTGTCGCCGCACCCGAGCTCGACATCGTGTGCCCGTTCGCACGGCTCGAACGCGCCTCACAGATCAGCGAGCGCAGCGAGCTTGCGTTTGACTCACTGGCACGAGCCGGCTGGCACGTCGCGAAGCTGCGCGTGGCAACCGGCTGGCTCAGACGAACTCACGCCGAGGTCGAGCCCGATGCCGACGCCGTGACGACGTTGCGGCTGGTGCTGATGAAGCCGAGTCACGGCGGCGTCGTCGATCAGCTCGCGGCCGCCCTACGCGAGCACCTCGGCGGCGGTTGAGACCCGGAGCAGCCGGCGCTCAGATGTTGGGCTGGCGGACGGTGCAGCCCGTGAACTGGCTGCCGCTCGGCGTCGCGAGAGCGGGCGCGCCCGGGCCGGCCGCGCTCAGCGTGTTGTCGGAGCTGACGAACGCAGCGACACCCGAGTAGCTCGGACCGCCCGTGTAGCCCTGAATTCCGAACTGACTGCTCGCATCCGGCTCCTCGACCTCGAAAGCGTTCCCCGCCCCCTTCACGCTCACGGTGTTCTCTGCCTGCTCGGTGCAGACGACGCCGGTGTCGCTGCCGGAGGTACCGGCGCTGATCGTGACGCCGTTGCCGGCGCTCGTCGCATCGGTGAAGACGAAGTTGGCCGTCATCGGCAGCTGCAGCGTGCCGCCATCGGTGGACTCGGCGTTGATCCCGGCACCCTCGGCCACACCATAGATCTGGTTGCTGAACACGTCCGCGTAGAGAAACGCCCCGCTGCCGGCGCCCGTGAGGTCGATGCCGTCACCCGAGACCGAGCCGGAGCCCGCGGTCGTGGTGCCGCCGCTCGTGGTGCCGACACCGATCGTGTTGCCGTCGATGTTGCCGTTCGCGCTGCCCGCGAAGGTGAGCGAGATCGCCGCATCCTTGGTGGCGGTGATGACGTCGCCAGAGAGATCGAAGTCCTGGAAGCTCGAATCGTCTGTGTCGTCGACGTAGATCCCGTCCTCGTGGCTGCCGGTGATCTGCGAGTCCGTCACGGTGAGCGTGGCGTCGCCCTGCGCGCTGATCGCGTTGCCCCCGGCGTCGGTGATCGTCACATCCTGGATCACAAACGCCCCATTGCCCATGCTGACGGCGTCGCCGGTGGTGTTCTCGATCGTCACGCCATCCAGCTCATCGCCGCCGCCAAGGGTCAGGCCGACGCCGCCGCTCGTGATCTCGGCGCTCTGGCCCGATGAGGCGGCCAGCAGGTCTTCGGAGTCGACGGTCAGTCCGGCCGGCTGGCCGACCAGCGTCTCGTCGGCTCCGAGCGACTCGCCGCCTGCATATGGCGTGGTGCTGCCGTAGAGGAAGATGTAGTCGTCGGGACCCGCCGCTGCCGTGGCGGCGGTGAGTGAGTCAAACGGGGCGGTCGAGCTGCCGTCGCCGCCGGCCGGCGCCGAGCTGTACGCGTACCAGACGCGCGCGTCGCTGCCGAAGTAGATCGTGGCGCTCGCCTGCGCGCTCGTACCCTCGCTGGTGTCCACCTCGTAGGTGAAGCTGTCGCTCGCGCCGCTGAAGCCGGTCGGCGGCTGATAGACGAAGGTACCGTCGCCAGCGAGCGTCACGGTGCCACCGGCGGTCGTCGTGATCGTGGCGGGCGTCGTGCTGAGCGTGCCGCCGTTGGGGTCGCTGTCGCCGTCGAGCGCGCTCTGGTCGGGGACGTAGGCCTCCGGTCCGCTGCCGCGAGAGCCGCCGACCTGATATTCGGTGTTGCCGACCGCACCGCCGAAGCTCTCCGCGACCACCGACGGCGCCTGGACGCCGATGTCGATCGTGACCGTGACGGCGGCCGTCGCCTGCCCAGAGGAGTCGACGGCCTCGAACGTGAAGCTGTCGGAGCCGGAGAAGTTCGGCGTTGGGGTGTAGGTGAAGGCCCCGTCCGCGTTCAGCGTGAGCGAGCCCGTGCTCGCGTTCGATACGAGCTTCGCAGTCAGATCGCTACCGGTGTCGCCTGTCAGCACGCCGGGCGCGGCAACGCTCAGCGTGCCGGAGGCGGGCAGGTAGTAGGCGCCGACCGGGATCGCAACCGGCGTCACGTGGATCCTCACGGATGCCGGCGTCGAGCTCTCGCCCGAGGAGGTCAGGGTCCTGAAGGTGAACGAGTCGATGCCCGAGAACGAAGCCGCCGGCGCATAGCGGAAAGTTCCGTCGCGGTTGAGCGTCAGCACGCCGTGCGTGGTGGTGGAAACCACCGACGCGGTCAGGCCGCTCCCGCCGTTGCCGGTCAGCACCCCGGCCCCGCCAACCGCCAGCACCTCGCCGGCCGCAATCGTGTAGCTCGCGTCGCCGGCGGTGGGGATCACGCTGACCGTGATCGCAGCGGTCGGAAGGTCGGTTGGGAAGCTCACCGGAGCGCCATCTGCTCCTCTGCTGCCGGTGTAGATGCAGCGAACCTCATGGATGCGGATCCTGCGGATCTTCTTGCCGTGGCGCTTGTGCTCGGTGATCGTGATCCGCTGCCTTGTGTAGTTGACCCGGCAGTGCTGCTTCGGGCTCTTCAACGTGTAGAACGCCGGCGTCGCGACCGGCTTCTTGGACTTCTTGGCGCTGGCATCGGCCGCCCCAAGCGCGCCGCAGAGCACGACGATCGCCACGATCGCGCCGGCGCGCCACCACCTATTGAAAACCCGCGAACGATGCATTTGCGGCGGATTCATCGACAATTCCTGACCGCAGCTGGATAGCGCAGCGCGACAAACTGGACATCTAGACCAATGTGCGACCTCGGCCGCTGGACGCTGCGCGGATCGCGCTGGCGCTAGTCGGCGGCGCTTGCGGGCGCAAGGCGGGCGGCGGCGACCAGCGGCGGCGCCAGCTCACGCGCCGGCACCTCGCCCCACAGCCGCTCGAGCGCGTAGAACTCGCGCACCTCGGGAACGAAGACGTGCACGACGACGTCGAGGTAGTCCATCAGCACCCACTGGGACCCCGGAATGCCCTCGACGCGCCTGGGGAGGATTCCGAGCTCGGCCTTGCAGCCGACGTGGATGCCGTCGACGATTGCCTTGACCTGGCGGTCGGTGCCGCCCGAGCAGATCACGAAGTAGTCGGTGTAGTCGATCACGCCGCGCAGGTCGAGTGCGACGATCGACTGCGCCTTCTTGTCGTCCGCGTAGCCCGCGATGACCGCCACCAGCGCATCCGAGTTCACAGGTAGAGCCTCCGCTGCTCGATGTAGTCGGCGACCGGGTCCGCCACCAGGTAGTCGAGCGGTCGCCCTTCGCGTACGCGCCGGCGAAGCGCCGACGATGAGATGTCCAGCCTTGGCACGTCGATGTAGCTGATCCGGCTCGCTCCCGCCAGCGTCCCAAGCCGCGAGCGCACCTCCTCGCGCCTGGCGCCCACCCGCTCCGCGACCGCCAACGACGCCAGTTCGAGGATCGCCTCCGGGTCGCGCCAACTGGGCAACGACCAGGCCATGTCTCCTCCGACGATGAACGTCAGCTCGTCACCTGGCTGCGTCTCATGGATCTCCCTAAGCGTATCGACCGTGAACGACGGGCCGGCGCGCTCGACCTCGATCGAGCTGACCGCAAGCCAGTCGCGGTGTCCCTGCACGGCGAGCCGGCACATCGCCAGGCGATGCATCGCGCCGGGCTCCTGCTCCATCGGCTTGTGCGGCGGCACGCCGGTCGGCACCAGCACGACGCGCTCCAGCGACAGCTGCGCACGCGCCTCGCTCGCGCAGACCATGTGGGCGAGATGGGGCGGATTGAACGTCCCACCGAGGATTCCGAGCGTCGTCAACTACGAACGTGCCCGTCGCCCTCGACCAGGTACTTGCTCGCACACAGCTCGCGCAGGCCGATCGGCCCCCGCGCGTGTAGCTTCTGCGTCGAGTTGCCGATCTCGGCGCCCATGCCGAACTCGGCGCCGTCGGTGAACCGCGTCGAGGCGTTGACGTAGACGCAGGCCGCGTCGACGTCGAGCTCGAAGCGCCGGGCGGCCGCACCGTCGCGGGTGACGATCGCCTCGCTGTGGCCGGTGCCGTGCCTGGCGATGTGATCGATCGCGTCCTGCAGTGAGTCCACGACGGCAACCGCCAGGGTCAGCGCCAGGTACTCGGTGTCCCAGTCGGCGGCGCTCGCCGGCGCGATCTCGACCCCGCCGGCGCATTCCCGTGCGCGCTCGTCGCCTCGCAACTCGACGCCCGCATCGCGCAGCGCTGCGAGGGCCGCCGGCAGGAACTCGGCGGCGACATCCCGATGTACGAGCAGCGTCTCGGCCGCGTTGCACACCCCGGGGCGCTGCACCTTCGCGTTCAGGATGATGGCGCGCGCCTGCTCGAGGTCGGCTGCGGCGTCCACGTAGACGTGGCAGTTGCCGGAAGCCGCGTAGATGACGGGGACGGTCGCGTGCGCTAGGAGGGCAGCCTTCAGGCCCTCGCCGCCGCGCGGGATGATCAGATCGACGTAGCGGTCCTGCGTCGCAAGCTCGGCGAGCTCGTCGCGCCCTCCGCCCGACAGATTCGAGATCGCGCCCGGAGGCACGCCCGCCGACTCGGCCGCGCGGGCCGCGATCGCACTGAGCACCGCGTTGGAATGCGCGGCGCTCGAGGAGCCGCGCAGCACGATCGCGTTGCCGGACTTCAGGCAGAGAGCGGCGGCGTCGATCGTCACGTTCGGTCGAGCCTCGTAGACGACGGCGACCACGCCGAGCGGCACGCGAACCTTGCGAATCGTCAGGCCGTCGGGGCGCCTGAGCTCCTCGAGGCCCTCGCCGACCGGATCCGCCAGCGCGGCGACCTCCCGTACGCCGCTCGCCATCGCCTCGATCCGCCGGCGGTCGAGCGTGAGGCGGTCGATCAGCGCGTCCGAGACTCCGGCCTCGGTCGCGGCCGCCACATCCTGCGCGTTGGCGTCGAGGATCTCCCGGGTGCTCGTCTCGAGCGCGGTCGCGATCGCGGACAGCGCAGCGTTCTTGACCGAGGATTCGAGGCTCGCTAGCGCGCGCGCCGCGCCCTTGGCCGCGCGGCAGACCTCCTGCACCGATTCTGTGGCGGTTGCCATCGGTCTAGGTTACGCGAGCACGAAATAGTCGCGGTGGACGGCCTCCGCGGTGGCGCGGGGCAACAGCTCGCGAACCGCGTCGGACTGTCGCCCCGCGGCCGCGCGCAGGTCGGACGCCGAGTAGTTGCAGATCCCCTTGCCGATCAGCAGCTCGCCCTCGACCACATCGACGGCATCGCCCTGATCGAACTCGCCGCGCACCTCGACGACACCGACCGGCAGCAGGCTGGTCCCCTCTTCGCGAAGCGCCCGAGCTGCGCCACCGTCGACGACGATCGTGCCGCGGCTCGGCTTGGCGTAGCGCAGCCACAGCTTGAAGCTCGAGTAGCGCTGCTCGCGCGCGACGAACAGCGTCCCGGCGGCTTCGCCGGCGAGCACCCGGGCAAGCGCGCCGGGACGCTCCCCGTTGCAGATCACGGTCTCGATCCCCGCAGCGGTTGCCATGTCGGCGGCGACGACCTTCGATCGCATTCCGCCCGAGCCGTGCGCCGAGGTCCTCTGGGTGATCGAGAGCTGCTCGAGCGCTGCGAAGTCCTCGACCCGATCGACGAGCGTCGCGGTCGGATCCTCGCGCGGGTCGGCTGTGTAAAGACCGTCGGTCCCGGTCAGGATGATCAGGCGGTCGGCGGCGATCAGGATCGCGACCTGGGCGGCGAGGAAGTCGTTGTCGCCGAAGCCGATCTCGTCGGTCGCCGTCGTGTCGTTCTCGTTGATCACCGGGACGGCGCCCCACTCGAGCAGCTTGCGCAGCGTCTGGCGCGCGTTGAGGTAGCTGCTGCGCGCGCTGACGTCAAAGAACGTCAGCAGCACCTGCGCCGCGACCGCTCCGTGCTCGCCGAGCAGCTCGTCATAGACCCGGTACAGCCGGCCCTGTCCGACGGCGCTGGCCGCCTGCAGCTCCTCGATCGCGGTCGGGCGGGCGGCGAGCCCGAGCACACGAGTGCCGCGCGCGATCGCGCCGCTGGTCACGATCACCACCTCATCCCCGCCCTTGCGCGCGCCGGCCACCGCAGCGCAGATCTGGGCGAGCAGCTCCGCACGCAACTCCCCGTCGTCGGTCGCGACGATCGCCGAGCCCAGCTTGATCACGGTGCGAGCCATTGCCGCCGGAGGTTAGTGCAGGCGCGCGTCGCTCTCAGCCTGCTCTCGGGCGCGCTTGAGCCTGCCGCCAGGCACGCGCCCCACACTCGAAGAGCCAGAGCTTCAACGAAAGGAGCAGCCATGAAGATCAACCCTCTTCGCAGAGGCCGGGCCGTGGCGGTGATCGGCTCGATCGCCGTGATCGGCGGCAGTGCGAGCGCGATTGCCGCAACTCGCGACAGCGAGCATACGACCACGAAAACCAGCCGTACGTCGATGGCGCCGCCCGGTGTGAACGGGCGCAAGCCGTTCGCCTCCTTGACCAGCGGCGAGCTCTCGGCGCTCACCAAGGCACGTGCAGCGATCGCCGCCGCGGCGTCCTCGATCGCCACGCCGATCCTCGACAAGGCGGTCGGCGCGGGAACCATCACCGCGGACCAGCGCACACAGTTCCTCGACTCGCTGAGCTCGACGCCGGGTCCCGGGTCCGGTCCTGACGGCACCTGGACCGGCGCGACCGGCGCCACGGGCGCAACGGGATCGAGCAGCGCGAGCAGCGCCGACCGAGCGCCGAGCGCCGCCGCCCAAGCGGTGTTCGAGAGCGCCCGCGACGCGATCCAGGCCCAGGTCGGATCGATCGCAACGCCGGTGCTCGACGCCGCCGTGAGCGCCGCGACGATCACCTCGGCGCAGGAGAGCACCCTGCTCGGGCTGTTGGAGCACGGCCCGCTCGGCGGTCCGGGCGGCCCCGGCGGCGGCATGCCGGGCCCGGGCGGCGGCCCAGGCCCCGGCGCTCACGGCGCCCCGCCCGGCGCACCGGCAGCCTGAGCGACCAGCCCCGGCACGCGAGCGCGGCCGCTCCCCCGGCCGCGCTCGCGCGAGCGCTCCCCGTCGGGCCGCGCTCGCGCGAGCGCTCTCCATCGGGTAGCTTGGGAAGCCGAGCCAAGGTGATCGGAGCGCGGCGATGAAGATCGATGCCGGCGGGTACTGGCCGTCCGTGGATCTGGCCGCGGCCGCCGCCCGCGCGGCGGAGGACGCGGGCTTTGACGGATGGTGCGTGAGCGAGACGCAGATCGACGCGTTGCTGGGCTGCGCCGTCGCGGCGGAGCGAACCGAGCGCATCGAGCTCACAACAGCGATCGCGGTCGCCTTCGCGCGCAACCCGATGAGCGTCGCAATCGCGGCCAACGACCTGCACGCGCTTGCGGCGGGGCGCTTCGTGCTCGGCCTCGGCTCCCAGATCAAGCCCCACATAACGCGGCGCTATTCGATGCAGTGGTCGCAACCGGCGGCGCGGATGCGCGAGTTCGTGCTCGCCGTGCGAGCGATCTGGCGAAGCTGGGCCGAGGGCTCCCCGCTCGATTTCCGTGGCGAGTTCTACAGCCACACGCTGATGACGCCGTTCTTTGACCCGGGCCCCAACGCGTACGGCAATCCCCCAATCATGCTCGCCGCCGTCGGGCCGCTGATGACGCAGACGGCCGGTGAGGTCGCCGACGGGCTGCTCTGCCACGCGTTCTGCACCGAGCGCTACCTGCGTGAGGCGATGCTGCCCGCGCTGGAGCTCGGCCTCGCGAAGGCTGGCAGGACGCTCGAGGGCTTCGAGATCAGCGGACCGGCGCTGATCGTCGCCGCCGACGATGAGGCCGAGCGAGCCGCGGGCGTCCGCTCCGCCCGCCAGCAGATCGCCTTCTACGGATCGACCCCCGCCTATCTGCCGGTGCTCGAACTGCACGGCTGGGCCGATCTGCACGCGCAGCTGAACGCGATGACGCGCGAGGGCCGCTGGGGCGCGATGGCCGAGCTGATCGACGACGAGGTCCTCAACGCCTTCGCGATCGTCGGCACGCCGGCGACCGCCGTCGCCGAGATCCTCCGACGCTACGGGGACGTCGTTACGCGGATCACGCTGGCGGTGCCGCCGGAGCGCGACGGCGAACGCTGGAGGGAGCTGTTCGCGGCGCTGCGAACGCCCGCGCACCGCTGAAGTGGCAACCGCGCCGCGCCGGTCGGCCCAGCCGCGCAACCCGCCGCGCCGGTCGGCAGCGACGGTCCGAGCGTCCGGCCTAGGAAGCCGGCCCGCGGTAGCGCAGGCCGTCGAGCGCCATGTCGAGAATGTGGTCGATCTCCGCGGGCTCGGCGGTCGCGATCTTCGCGATCCCGCCGACCATCTGGATGATCTCCTTGAGGTCGGTGTCGGCGCGGACGACCTTCGCGCGCTGCGCACGCTCGAGCAGCGGATCGCCGGCGGTGTAGAGCCCGCGGCGGCAGGTTTGGAAGACGTCCGCGTCGCGGTCGACGTAGTTCAGCAGCTCCTGCGCGAGGGCCTGCTTCGTGGCGAGGTAGCCGACGAAGCGGTGCAGCCAGGCGACCAGGGCGTCCCACGGCGGCAGCTCAGCGAGGTCCTCGGCGGAGCGGCAGAGCGCATCGACCTCGTCGACGTAGACGGCCTCGAGCAGGTTCTGGCGGCAGGGGAAGTGGCGGTAGAGCGTGCCGATGCCGACCTGCGCCCGGCGCGCGATCTCCTCCAGCGACGCCGAGGACCCGTCCGCCGTGAACGCCTCACGCGCAGCCGCGATCAGCTTGTCGTAGTTGCGCAGCGCGTCGGCGCGCCTGGGGCGCAGGGTTGCGAGGTCTTGAAATGTGTCGGTTGCGCTCATCGCTGCTTCTTCGTCTATTGGCTTGACAAACCGGAGTCAACCTCCGTATAGTTCCGGAGGAATCCTCCACTTAGTTCTGGAGGGTGTCTCCACTTTAGCACCGAACCAGGCAAGCCTCAAACAGTTGGGAAGCCCGCAGATGAACGTCATCCCCCTCTCGCTCTCCAGTCCCTCCGCCGACCGCCGTCGCTGGTTCGCCCTCGTGGTGGTTTGCATGGCACAGCTGATGATCGTCCTTGACACGACGATCGTGAACGTCGCGCTGCCCTCGATCCAGCACGACCTGCACTTCACGCAGGCGAACCTCAGCTGGGTCATCAACGCCTTCCTGATCACCTTCGGAAGCTTCCTGCTGCTCGCCGGACGCCTCGGCGACCTGCTCGGGCGCAAGCGCGTGTTTCTCAGCGGCGTCGTCGTGTTCACCGTCGCCTCCGCGCTCTGCGGCATCGCCCCCAGTGAGGGGCTCCTGATCGCCGCCCGCTTCCTGCAGGGCATCGGCGCAGCGCTGTCGGCGTCCGTGATCCTGGCGATCATCGTGACCGAGTTCCCGATCCCGGCAGACCGTGCCAAGGCGATGAGCGCGTTCGTCTTCGTCGCCGTCGCCGGCGGCTCGCTCGGCCTGCTCGCCGGGGGGGTGCTCACACAGACGCTGAGCTGGCATTGGATCTTCTTCGTCAACCTGCCGATCGGCGCGGCCACCATCGCGCTGGGCAGGTCCCTGATCCCCAACGACCGGGGCGCCGGGCTGGCGGGCGGCGTCGACTGGCTCGGCTCGCTGCTGGTG
>Ga0182015_10006113_pt1 | contig 12198 bp, 13 predicted proteins | sample 712P3MmetaG_FD_120478 | JGI IMG/M metagenome (GOLD analysis project Ga0182015, IMG submission 120478) | Permafrost microbial communities from Stordalen Mire, Sweden - 712P3M metaG | ecosystem: Environmental > Terrestrial > Soil > Wetlands > Permafrost | place: Sweden: Stordalen | collected...
AGCGATGGCCGCGGGCATTCCGCAATTGGTAATCTCAATGGCTCACGATCAGCCGGACAACGCCGCACGGCTGAAACGGCTGAGGCTGTCTGAAAGCCTGCCGGCACGAAAATTCACCGCGGCGAGGGCGGCAATTCTTCTGAAACGGATCATGGACGAAACCCATGCCGCATCGTGCCTGGCGATCAAACAAAAGTTGGCGGCTGAAAATCCCATCGCCAGGAGCGCGGAGATTATTGAACAAACTGTCCGCGGCATTGGGCCAAATCAACCCGCGATCCGCTGAAAACGACGCCTTCCGCTTCCAGCATCTTGCGCTTCTTCGGCAGGCCGTGCGCGTAGCCCGTTAGTTTGCCATCGCTTCCGACGACTCGATGACATGGAACGCCGGGCGCATACGGATTGCGATGCAAGGCCTGCCCAACCGCTCGATATCCCGTGGATTTCAGTCTCCGTGCCAGGTCGGCGTAGGTCACAACCTTCCCCTTGGGAATTCGAGCGGTCACCGCCCAGACCTTCTGTGCGAAAGACATTCCCGGAGCCAGTTGCCCCGAGCGGATTTTACTCTCGAGGTTGCTTGCCAAATTCATCATTTTTGCCTCCAATAAGTGGTCCCGCGACATTGCCGATATCATGCTGGTGCCGTATAAGTTCGCCAAACACCGGCAGAAAAAATACTTCGGTCGCTCATGAGCACGATTCCGATTCCATCCAGCGAAGTGAAGCCAGAGCCCCAATTGCCGGTTTCAAAGCCACCGATCGGTTCGCGGATTCCAATCGGTCGGCTCTCCAGATTATACGACAAGATCGAGGCTTTCGTCAGCCGATTGTCCGTGCGCGACAACTTCTGGCACCGCATCTGTTCGCTGATCTGGCTGCCCTATGCATTTTTCAGCGGTATCGTCATGAAGCAGATCAATGCCGACAGCTATGCGGCGGTTCTGCCCTTCCGGCGATTCAACCGCAACTGGTACCGCGCGATGGCCGGTGGCGCCCTTTTGGCCAACAGCGAAATCGCCGGCGGAATGTACGTCTTTGGCATCTGCGGCGGCGATTACACCGTCGTCTGCAAGCACCTGGAATATACTTTTCTCCGCCCCTGCCTCGGCCCGGCGGTTTACAAGATGACGCCGCGGGAAAATGTCCGGCAGCTTCTGAGCACCGGCGAGGAATTCAACGTCACGCTCGACCTGGAGATTCATCAGCAGGTTTCGTCGCTCGCCGAACGGGACAAACGCGTCGGGAAATGCCAGGCTACCTTTCACGTCACCCCCAAATTGCAGCACAAAATCAAGAAAGCCCGCAAGGAAGCTTTCGCCAATCTGTGACCGATACGCGCTCACCCAACGCTTTGCTCAAAACCGGTCGCGTCGCGGGTTGGTCCGTTTATCTGGCCATGTCCTGGACGTGGTGCATCGGCATGTTTATGCCGGTGCTGATCATGCGCGAACTGGGATTTATCGGCGTGATCACGTTCGCCGCTCCCAATATTCTCGGCGCGGCCGCGATGGGATGGATCATCCGCGATCGCGATCAAAGCCATGCGATGATCCAGGGCAATCGTCTCGCCTGCGTCTGGTTTTCACTGATAACGATTGTTTATCAAGCGTTTTTCGCCGCATGGATGATCCGAAAAATCGCCGGGCCCAGCGCCGGCGCGGAAGTCGTCGCGGTATTTCTCGCGTTCTGGCTCATCCTTAAATGGCGAAATGGCGGTCAATTTCTTTCGGTGATGCTCGCACTGGCGATTTCCGCCGCGGTCATGGCCTGGGGATTCTGGCGGGGAGATTTGCCCTACATCGCCCATCCGGTTGAAGGCACGAGACTGGCCGCCATCGATAACCTCTGGCTCGCGCCCGCCTGGTTCTTCGGGTTTCTTTGCTGCCCGTATCTCGACCTCACCTTCCATGCCGCCAGGCAATCGCTTCCCCGCACGCAATCGCGCATCGCCTTCACGCTGGGATTCGCGGTCCTGTTTCCGCTGGTGCTGCTGCTCACCGTTTCCTACAGCGGCTGGCTGGTCATCGGCTTCGACCGGCTCAAATATCCGCAACTGGCTTTTATTCTCGCCACCTACCTGATCGTCCAAAGCTGCCTGACCTGCGCGCTGCACGTCCAGCAAATTTCCCGCGTCGAAAGAAAATTCAGACCCGGACAATTCTTCGCTTTCAGCGCCCTGCTGATCGCCGCGGTACTCCTCGGCATCTGGGATCGCGGCGAATTCAAATACAACGGCATCGCGCTGGGCGAATTAATCTACCGCGCCTTCATGGGATTTTACGGCCTGGTCGTGCCTGCTTACGTCTGGCTGCGGCTCCTTCCGCCCCGGCGTTCCATCCTCCGCGTCTGCACGGTCATCGCCATCGCCGCCCCGCTTTACTGGCTGGGATTTGCCGGTGAACAAATGCCTTTCATTATCCCGGGCATCCTTGTCGTCGTGCTGGCAAAATTTCTGCCGGACGATCGATCTTAAGAGAACACGCTCTAGCTTTTCGGGTTGATTTTTGGCGGCTGCCAAAGCTCAATCCGGTTGCCCTCGGCGTCTTTGATCCAGCCGAACTTGCCGAACTCCGATTCCTCGATTTTCGGGTCCACCCAAACGCCTTCCTTTTTCAGTTGCGTCAGCATTTTTTTCAAATCGGCGACGCGATAGTTGATCATGTGATCCTGTTTACCGCGACCAAAGTATTTCGTGTCGGATTTAAACGTGCTCCATACCGTGGAAACGATCTTCTTCGGATTCTTCAGCTCTCGCCAATGAAACGAACATCCGCCCCACTGATCTTCGATCGGCAGTCCAAGATGCCGCTTATACCAGGCGATGAGTTTTCCCTGATTTCCGGCCTTGAAGAATATGCCGCCGATTCCCGTTACACGTTGTTTCATTAAACGGATTCCTCACGCAAGATCGAGCGCAATCGCAAACCATCCCTCGCCCCAGTTACGCAACCGCCGTTTGAGCGTTCGGCTCCGGCCGGGATGTTTGCGGAAATTCGCAGGTGACGGTTGTTCCGGCGCCGACGGCGGATTGCAATCGAACCGTTCCGCCAAGCGCGGCGACAGCGTGTTTCACGATGGCCAGTCCGAGCCCGGTCCCGCGGCCGGCGCTTCCGCTACGGGCGACATCAACCTGATAGAACCGCTCGAACACTCGCTCCCGATGTTCAGGCGCGATTCCGATACCGGTGTCGGCGACGGTCAGCGCGATGTGACCATTCGGCCCGCCCGGCAATTGGCAAATCGAAACGGTTACGCGTCCTCCGCTGGGGGTGAATTTGATGCTGTTCTCCACCAGATTTTTTAAGATGAGATTCACCAGCCGGCTGTCGGTGCAGATTTCCGAAGGACCGGCGGCATCGCCATCGCCCAGGCGCAGATCGACATTCTTTTGCCTGGCCAGCGCGTCAACGGCCGATTTGCACGCCTGCAGCAGCTCACTTGTCTTGACCGCCACAACCCGCGGCTTCAGGTCGGCGCTCTCGACGCGCGACAGGTCCATCAAATCGCGCAGCATTTCTTCCAGGCGGCGCAGATGTCCGTCGATGACGCCGATGCAGCGTTCGCCTTGGGCGGGATCTTCGTGATAAACCTCGCGTAGCGTCTCAAACGCGATCTTGATGGCCGCGATGGGCGTGCGCAATTCGTGGCTGGCGTTGGCGACGAAATCCGTCTTCATCTGGGTCGCGCCCGCCAGCGTGCTGACATCGCGCAAAACCAGCAGCGCCCCCCCGCCGGGGGCACGCGTGGCGACGGCCTGGTAGGTGCATCGCTGGCCGTTGCGCACCAGGCGGATTTCGCGGTTAAGCATCGTGGACGGCCCGATCGGTTTGGCGCCGCCGGGACCGATGAGAGATTCGTATAGCTCCACGATCTGCTCATCGCTGACGACGCTGATGAGCTTCTGGTCGATCGCCTGCGCCGGTTGCAGCGATAGCAGCCTCGCGGCCGGGGCGTTTAGCAGCGTGATGCGCCCGCGCGGGTCGGCAGCAAGGATCGGATCGGGCAGCGTATCCACCAGCGCCTGCAACCCGCCGCGCTGCTGCTGGAGATCCGAAAGCTGTTTGTAAGCCTGGGCGGCAAGCTGATTGAGATTTCCCGCCATGCGCTGCACGCCGGGCGCACCGTGAGGTTGCACCCGGACATCCCACTCGCCGCGTGCCATTCGGGCGGCGGCGCGTTCCAATTGACTCATCGGCCCGAGCCAGCCCCGGCGGCGAATTACCTCGGCCGACAAAACCAGGATCAGTGCCGCGGATACGACATAAATCGTCAGCATCGCCGGTGTGCGCCAATCGGACGGCGCGGCAGTGGCCGCAAATATCGCCGCGCCAATCACGGCGGCAGCGCCGAGCAACGAGAAAACAAGACGCGGCAGAAATCCGCTTCTCATAAATGGATTATCAAATCCTCCCGCGCGGATGCAAGCCGAATCTCGGCGGAAAACAAGTAACCCGCAAAGCCGCACGGCACCGTCAGGCAATCCGCCCGGAAATGTCCGGCCCTCTAGTCGTTGTCGTCGGGAGATTCGCGCAGCCTGTATCCGACCCCCCGCACCGTGTTGACCAGCCAACTTGCATCGCCCAGCTTTTTGCGGATCGCGGTGATATGAACATCGATCGCTCGGTCGGTGACAAACACATCGGTGCCCATCGCCTTGTCCATGAGCTGATCGCGCGTCAGGACGCGCCCGCGCCCGGTGAGCAAGGCGGACAGGAGCTTGAATTCCGTCAGCGTGAGCTTGATGACTTCGCCATTGACCAGCACCTCATGTTTCATGGTGTCGATGCTGAGCGGTCCCGCGCGGAGCAAGCCGCCTTCTCCCGGACCGCCCGTGCCCGCCTCGGCCCGTCGAAGAACGCTGCCCACCCGCGCCAGCAGCACCTTCATGCTGAAAGGCTTGGTGACATAGTCGTCTGCGCCCAGGGTCAGACCGACCACCACATCGGTTTCCTCGCCCTTGGCGGTGAGCATGATGATGGGAATATTTGCGGTGCGCGCATCGGCCTTTAGACGCCGGGCAACTTCAGTGCCGTCGATTCCCGGGAGCATCAGGTCGAGAATGATCAGATCGGGGGAATTCTTGGCGGCATTTTCCAGCGCATCGTTTCCGTCACCGGCGGTGATCGTTTCGTAACCGTTACGCGCCAGGTTGTAGGCCAGAAGATCGACGATGTCCTTCTCGTCGTCCACGATGAGTACCTTTTTCCGAGAGGGAGACGATGCCTGCGAGCGCGCAGCGCCGGCCTGACGCGCGGGGTCGTTCATTCGGCTCATATTGGTTCGCTCCAACAGGTTCATGTAAGAGTGCCCGATGCCCTTCCCATCAAAATGATGTGCGACCACTTTCACCCCTTTATTTTTCGAGTCAAGACCCTAACGCGAGCTTAGCGCGGTCGCCATGAAAAACAAACGCTCGCCGAGTATTTCATATTATTGCTCGGACATTGCTTCGCATTTACGGCCCTGATTTATCTGTTATTATTCCGGCGATTGGAGCGGAACAATCCAGCGGATTTTTACCGGAGTTGAAGATGACGCAGTTGAACCGGAGGGAATTTGTAACCGCCGTCGCATGCGCGGCTTGTCTCTGTGGCCTGGGAACCAGCGCCGAATTGCTCGCCGATGACGCACCCACCACGGCGCCCAGCACCACGGTCGATGTCGGGCTGAAATCAGATTACTCTGCAGACAGTGTTACCTCGACATGGATGAAATTCCCCAACCGTCTCGCGGTGGTTCGCCATGAAGGCAAAATTTATGCATCCACGTCAGTATGCACCCACCGGGGCGGAACTCTTAACTGGAAACCCGCTTTGGATAGCTACGTCTGCCCCCGCCACGGCGCCAATTTCGACATCGATGGAAACGTCACCAAGGGACCCGCGAGAACTGCCCTGAGCCGCTACGCGATCTCGCTCGATGCCAATGGCCATCTCATCGTCGACAAATCTCAATCATTTACACCCGATCAATGGGATAATCCGGCAAGCTTCGTGAAAGTCTGATGACATCGGACTATCGCCACGAAAAAACAACTGTCGGCCAGACGTTTTCCCCGGCTGAATTACTCAACTGGCCTGCAACGATAAACTGCCGATAAAGTGAAGGCCGAAGCCGAATGAGCGGGCTGCTGGGGCTCCCCATCGCGAAATCCGCGGCATTCTCGCCCGCAATTTTCCGACTCATCAGCGCCAGCGGTTGATCGGCGGCCAGATGACCGCTGATCGCAATCGGATTGCCATCGGCGTCACAATCCAGTTTCAGGTTCGTCTCTTCAACTTGAGATGCCTCTTCAAAAATCGGCTGTACCAACGCTTCCACTGGAACGCGAAAATCAGCAGGCCGATGCGAAATCTGATAGAGCCAGTCATCCGTAAAGTTGACATCCTCCTTTACGAGAATCGTTCCCCTTTGCTCAGCTACCGGGGATTGATGGGCGTTCTGAAATGCAATCGCCGTCCCAACAATAATCGAGACCGCCACAAATCCGGCCGGCATCCATCGCGATCGCCAAAGATATATTCCGCAGGCGATCAGACAATAAATAGCCCCAAACAAGAAAATTCGCCGGCGAAATTCGGCGCTTCGGCCGGGGATCCAGCCATCGGTCGGCGCGTATGCCTCGGCATCAACCATCGGCGGCAATTTTAATTGCGCCGCTGCGACCCACCATTGCCCCAACCGCCGCCAAGGCAACCGCACATCCGGATGCGCTTCGCCCTTCATCGCCAAGGTGATTCCTTCCGCGAACAAGCTCTCTGGCAATCCCACCGAAAGCTTTTGCCATTCATCACGAGTCAAAATCAACGCATCCAGTGTCTCCCACGCCATCGCCGGCGACCGCAAATCGTCGGCATCGAGATGAACAAGGATGATCGGGCGATTAGGAAAGAGCAAACCGAGGTCCGCGTCGTTGGCAGTCGTGCCGACGAGAAAATCCGAATCATCCAGCGGATGCAAACCGGCGATCTCCCCTGCTGACCCGGACGTCGATTGCCAACGGAGCCTGCGCACGTTCGAATCGACGGCAATCCACGGCATAATTCCATGCCGCTGATCCGAAAGTTTTAGATGCGTCGTGACGGCATCTGATGCAAAGATTTGAAGATCGCCGCCGGCCGACCCCGAAGCAGAAACATCCCATTTCACCGGCATCGCTCGCCCAGAATGAAAATAACCCGCCAGCGGCAAGGAGACATCATCGGCATAGGCATGAGAAAGAACTGAAACGATCACTAATAATACTAATGCCATCCCTTTCGTGCCTTCGTACCTCTGTGCGTTCTTGGTTTCTATCCTCACACCCTGAATTATATTTCCAGAAGCGCCCTTACCGCCATTCTTAAAGCCTTTCTCACTTCACGGCCCGTAACGTGATAGGACTGAGACAGTGAGATACAATTGTGACGCCAGACATGCTGTAGGAGCAACTAATATGAACATGGGCAATCCCTCCAATCCCCTCGATGAAGAAACGCCGGTTGATGAAGTGCGTCGTGTGCGCGAACGTCTACATCGTGAGACCGGCGGAGACATCCACAAGCTGGTGGAGAGATCTCAAGCCGCCGTTGAAAAATTTAAAGATAAACTCAGACTCAAGCCAGCGCCGCCGCCGCCATCCGATTCACGTCGTGATGGAACAGGCGGATAGAGAAAAATTCAGGCGACTGGATCGGCGCGCCTTCCATCTTCACATCCCCAGCTCCATCGCCAGCCGCAGCGCCTCCGCCACGCTCCACGCCTGCGCGAAGCACCCGACGGGCCGATGCGGCTCATTGCCTTCGAAAATCTCATGGATCTGCCCGATACAGCCATGACTCATCGTCTCCAGCAGGGGCTGCAGCCAACGCTGCGCCTGCTCGATCGCGGGCTGCGATCGGTCATTCACTTTCAGATACGCTTCCAGAAAAGCCCCCATCGGCCACGGCCAGACCGCGCCGTTGTGATACGCGGCATCGCGCTGTTTCTGCGTGCCCGTATAACTTCCCTTGAAATTGGGATCGCTTTTGGCCAGCGTGCGCAATCCGACGGGCGTGAGCAATTCCCGCCGCACCGCCTCGACCACCGCCGCCTGCTGCGGCCGCGTAAGTGGGCTGTTAGCCAGGCTTGCGGCGAAAATCTGGTTGGGGCGCATCGAAACATCCCGCCGCGTTCCGTCCACCACATCTGCCAGCCCGCGAAACGGATTCAGCCAGAACGCCTTGCGGAAACTTTCCCCGACCTGGTCCGCCCGCGCATTTTCGCCCAGCAGCCGCAGCGCGTGATACCAAAGCGCGTTGATCTCCACAGCCTTCCCCTGCCGCGGCGTGAAGCAGACGTCCTCGCACTTGGCGTCCATCCATGTCAGTTGCGTGTTGGCATCGCCCTGAGTCACCAGCCCATCCGCCGGATCGACCTTGATATTGTATCGCGTTCCCTGCGTGTAGCCTTTGACGATCGCCTGGCAACCGGGCCGCAGACTTTTCTCGAATGTTTCCGAATCTTTCGACAACCGCAGATATTCAAACGCCGCGTGAATGAACCAGAGACTGGCATCGACCGTGTTGTACGATGGCTCGTTGGAATAATCGTCGAAGCGGTTGGGAATCATGCCATCACTGATATATTTGGCGAACACGCAAAGAACCTGCCGCGCTTCGTCAAACCGGCCGGGATAAAGCAAAAGCCCCGGCAGCGAGATCATCGTGTCGCGGCCCCAGTCGGCAAACCAGGGATACCCCGCGATCACCGTGCAGCCCGCCTGCCCGTCCGGCGTTGGTCGAGCGACCAGAAAATCATTGGCCGCATGCAACAGCCGCTGAATTGCCGGCGATGCGCCGGGCGTCGGTTTGACTACCGCCCTCCGCCGGGCCAGTTCCCCATCCCAATTGAAAATTTTCGCCGGCTCTGCCGCCGCCCAGATCGTGATCGCGCCCTTCTTCGCCGTTGAAAATACAAATCGCCCCGGCGTATATAAATCCTCCCGGTCATCCAGACCGCGATCGGTTTCTATCGCATACGTCTGCCCAAACCACCAATCGGGGCCCGGCTCATACGCGCCCGCATCCGCCGCCATGACCAGTTTGTTCGAGCCCAGTCCGATCGAACAATTTCGTTTTCCATGTGATTCGTCAAATGTATCTTTTTCGTGCCGAAGGGCATGAAAATCCATCATGCGGACAAAAGGCAAAAGCGAAAGCTCCACATCCTTGTCACCCGGATCGACCGTATAACGGATTCCCACGGCGTTCTGCCGCCAAACCATCTGGATTTCCTTAACGACTCGAATTCCGCCGATTTCATATTCCCACCGGGCATTGGCGGCATCCAGATCAAATCGCCGCAGATATCTGTCCCCGCGCGGATGGAACGTATCTCCAAACTGGTTCACGGAAAGCTCGGCCGTCATTTCATCACTTCCGCGAATGCGGATGATCTCGCCCAGGCGATTCAGCATCATGACCCGCCCCACCGGCGGATTCATCGCCGCGCAAAGCAGTCCGTGATACCGCCGCGTGTTGCATCCCACGATCGTTCCGGAGGCGAATCCGCCGATTCCATTGGTGATGAGCCATTCCTCATCCAGATGCGGCCGCAGCTCGCCGTACGTTTCCACGGAGTAGAGTGACATAGTCCGATGTAGTGTGTAAGCATCCCGGTGCAAAAGCAAATGGGCAAAAGCAACCTTGACATGCCTTTGCCGATGATGAATGATTCCGCATTCGCCGGCAGCGCAGCACCTTTAGCTCAATTGGATAGAGCGTCGGTCTACGGAACCGAAGGTTGCAGGTTCGACTCCTGCAAGGTGCATTTAATTGACAAGGGTTTACGTCACGCCCCCGTCTCAGCACCCCTCATGTCAGAGAAGTTGGTCAGAGAAACTTGCGCTCCACCGGCCGTGAACGGCAGAGTCCTGGTAAACCTCCTGCGATCGTTTCGGAGGTTCCTTATGCCGCATTTTCCCAAACCCTTTTATCGGGTGAGCCGTAGTCTGTGGTATGTCCAGATCAACGACAAACAGTTGAATTTGGGTCCCGATCGAACTGCTGCTTTCACCCGTTATCACGAATTGATGGCCCACGCCAAAGTATCGGAAATACCCGCCAGCGCTGCCGTAACGCAGCTCGTCGTGGTGATCGTCGACGAGTTTTTGGACTGGTGTCACCAGCATCGCTCGCCGGCCACTTTTAGATGGTACAAAGATCGACTGAATTGCTTTTGCCGATCAATTCCCGCGGACCTGTCGGTTGGCCAGCTTAAGCCCTTTCACGTCCAGAAATGGGTAGACAATTATCGCGTGCCGCTCAAGTCCGGGTCCCGCCGTAACCTCATCGCCTCGATTAAGCGGGCGATGAAGTGGGCGGAGGAGCAGGGGTATATTGACCGCTCCCCTCTCATTCATATGAAAAAACCGGCCTGCGGTCGCAAGGAACAGATCGTGTCACCCGGAGAATTTATAGCGCTGATCGCCCGCTACAAGGATCAGGAGTTCCAAGATTTGCTCACTGCCGCATGGGAATGCGGATGCCGTCCTCAGGAACTGCTTCGTGTCGAAGCTCGCCATGTGGACCTTGCTGGCAGCCGTTGGGTCTTTCCTGCTTCGGAGTCCAAGGGCCGAAAAATCCCACGCGTCGTATATCTAACGCCCATCGCCCTTCAGATCACAAAACGATTGATAGAGAGACACCCTACCGGCGTGCTGTTCAGGAACACTGATGGCAGACCATGGACCGCCTCCGCCACCAATTGCCGGTTCCAGGCCGTCCGGCGGAAAACTGGGATCAAATACTCGCTCTACAGTCTTCGGCATTCTTTCGCACAGCATGCGTTGATCCGGGGCGTGGACTGCATCACGGTTGCGACGCTGCTCGGTCATTCCGACCCGAACACGCTTGGGCGCGTTTACCAGCACCTGTCGCAGAATTCGGCGTTCCTTCAGGAACAGCTCAAGAAGGCCACCGGTAATCCGGTCAGCGTGTCAAGCTAAGATGCTTCAATTTCAACTGCACGCGGGGGGTGGTCACCGCACACGTGATCGCCCCCACGCGGCAACCTGCGAGGTACGCGTCGATATCGGCTTCAAAAAAAACGATCTTCCCGCCTACTCGATAGTGCGAGATCGCGCGCGCGGCGACGAGTTGATACAGCTTGCTCGGCGAGATGCCGATCTTCTTTGCAGCTCCTGCGACCGTCATGATGCACCTTGGTTCATAGGTGAAAGGCCACCTTGCGCTTCACATCCAAACCTCGGTTGCCTCCTTGCAATGGAGTTCATCCGTTTCAGCCTCCCACTTAACTGTAGGGTATCGCAGCGATGATACCGATGGCGGGACTGGCGCAAAGTTCTCACAACCGTCGAAGCTGCTTGATGGTTAGAAGTGATCGCATCCGCCTTTGAAACTAGCGATCCGCGACTTGTAGGGATTCTCAGACGATCTGGGCGAGCTTCCGCTTGAAATCCTCCACGAACAAGCGCTTTCGCTCTTCTTTGCCCACCGGCGATGGAGCGACCGTCAATGGCGGAGGCGGCAACGGAGGACTCGCAGGGATGCATGGAATCGGCCCTCTAATGAAGCGATTGAGAAATTCGCAAGTGCTATCGGCGTCAGGCGTATGCAACGCGTATAGAGGGTTTGCAAAATGCGCCCGTATTTCTTTGTCGGCATTGGCCCTCTCCCGATCTTTGTATTCGCGCAAAGTTAAAACCGCATTTTGTACGCGTGCCTCGCAAGAAAATCGATTATCGATCGTCGTGAAGAAGGCTGTTTGTCGAGACAGTTTCATCGAATACGCTGGAATTCCAAGCGGTGTTGCCAAGACCCGCTTACGCAAGACCATCATCCGGATCTTTCCAGTTCTTATCCATCTGATCCAATTACGTATCGTCAGGTGCGCGGCAGGGATATGGGTGCCACCGGGCGGCCAAGTCCCGCCGGTGAGGGACTCAATCAAAGGCAGGGGGACAAAGTATTGTCGGGAATAGGGCCCCCTGGGCAAAGGTGTTTCGATCCGTTTGCGTAATAATCGCGTGAGCGATCGAAGTTCGGTCATCCCGCGCGGGAAACAGTAATATGGAGAGGCGAGAACATCGCGTAAAATTACATCCGCAAGACTCTCATCCATAATCGTTGGATCCCATCCATGGTAAAGGTACGTCGTAACGCACTTTGCGCCGTGCTCGAACGAGGCGAACTTAGCGGCGAGTGCGTGACCCGCATG
>Ga0182015_10006114_pt1 | contig 12197 bp, 17 predicted proteins | sample 712P3MmetaG_FD_120478 | JGI IMG/M metagenome (GOLD analysis project Ga0182015, IMG submission 120478) | Permafrost microbial communities from Stordalen Mire, Sweden - 712P3M metaG | ecosystem: Environmental > Terrestrial > Soil > Wetlands > Permafrost | place: Sweden: Stordalen | collected...
CATGACCAGCCCAGTTTAGTCGCAACCGAACCTCCGGCGCATCCCGCTCTGACCAGCCAGCTTGGCGTCGTTTCATCCCCGGCCCAAACGGATGGCGGTAACCAACGTCGGTTCCTCGCGGTTCAGCGGGTGAAGAAAGTTGCGTAAAAGCGACCGTTCCGTCAGATTCTCGCTCAGAGCCGAAATAAGAAGGGCATAGTCATTCTCTCGCTTCGACTCCGCCGAACATGCGAACTTGATTACCAAAGCAAGCCCATCCACTGCGCTCCTCGCGAGCAAACAACTCAAGCTTGCTACCGGGGCATGTCGCCTTCACTAGAGAATAAAATTCCTCCGGCTTCCGCGAATGCTCGCGGCGAACGGCTTCAAGGGCGGTCGTGTGGTTGCCATGTAGGAAAACCGGCCTACCCCGCGCGCCTAACAGGCAGTGCTCAGTTTGGCCCCTGAGCCAGTCGCCCGTGCCCATTCGATTTTTCACCCATGTGAGCAGCGTCTTGTATTCAAACCCCCAGGCCGCGACCACTTCAAAGGCAACCGGCAAATGGGCGTTGGTGGTCCACAGCCAAAGTGTGGAGTTCTCGTCGGCGATTTGTCGGATTGGCATGGCCTTGATTTTATCGATGGCCATGGTGGGATAGGGCAGGCTGGCGCCAGTATCGTACTGCCACGGCGGGTCGGCGACGATGACCTGAAACGGGCCAGTGGGCAGCGTCGGCGGCGCGGCTTCCAGGTCCTTCGCCTGCCTGAGAACAGTCAGCCTGCGGAAGGCGCCTGCGACTTTACCGCTGCGGTCCATTTGCTCCACGAGATAGCCGTAGTCATCGGGGGCCTCCTCGGCGGCCTCGATCACGGCTTCGGCTTTGTCGATGGTAGTGCGGCCCACCCCCAGATAGCGCGCAATCTTGTCGCGGGCGTCCCCCTGTCTTTCCACCACTGCTGCGGGATGACAGAGGTCCGCCCGAGTGCCTTGCCGTTCTCGCGCGGCCCGCCGTTCCAGCGGCTCAATCGCCCGCTTGAGCGCCACGATCTCGCTCGGCAAGAGATCCTTGCGGACGAAGTTTTCATGAGCTTCGCCACGGGCAGCTTGGTAGAGATCAACCACTGTTACCGGGACATCCGCCCAGCTCAGCAGCCGGCAAGCCTCAAGCCGCCGCTGACCCGCGATCAGGCGGCCGTCGGGCGTGACCACCACCGGGTGCAGCAAGCCGACCTCGGCAATACTGTCAACCAGCGGCCGGAGGTCCCCGAGGTCCCTGCGGTAGCGGAAGCCGATTTGGATTTGCTCAATTCTCATCGAGATTTACTTATTGGTCAGTGGATACTCTTCAAAAACTTCACCTGCGGCGCCTGGATCGGGGTTTATTTGGGTGACGCCTGGGACTGAACAATCCCAGAGTCGCTATAGAAAACAACTCCTTGCCGACGCCCTTGGCGATGCGGCCGCCTTCCCGCGCCACTGCTCGACCTAACGATTCTCTTTTTTTCCACTTTGCCATTGCATTCGTCCTTGAAATGATTTCTGCTAACAAAAACGGCTCGGCTCGTGCTTGCCATAACCAAACATCGCGCAGTCCTCCCGAACCTCTACCTGCGCCGAACCATCCGACGCACCATCCGAAAGGCTGATCCGCCGGTAGTTCCAAGTCCGCGGGCGGCTCATGAGCAGCGTGTCGATCGCGTAGACCGCCAAGGCACCGACGGCCTGCAGAATGTCGGTGATGGCCGGAGTGCCCGGACAAGGGAAACGGTCGTCGTTGACCATGTCCGGGTACAGGCAGGCGATACAGGGGCCGCCCTTGTCCTGGATGAACACGTAACCCTGATCGCCCGTGGTACTGACGCCCGTGAAAACCACGGGGACGCCGATTGCGCGGAAGTAGCGGCTGGCCATCACTCTGGCAGGATTGTTGTCCACGCCGCAAACGGCGACATCGCACGGCAACTCAATTCGCCGGTCGAGAGCCTCCTCAAACCGGAAGGCAAGCCCGCGGATCTCGCTTTCGGCAATGCACTCTCCCCTGAGGTTCTCGGCCAGTGCCGGGGCTTTGAATTTGCCGAGGTCCTTTTGATAGAAACGCTGGCGGTTTAGGTTGCTCTCCTCCACCACGTCGCCATCCAGCAAGGTGATACTTCCTATTCCCTTGCGCACCAGAGTCGGGGCGATGTGGGAGACCAGGCCGCCCGCACCGATGCACAGCATGGTGGATTTGGAAAACACGGCTTGGTCAAAACCGGCAATCTTCGTTTGCCGCTCGAAGGCACCAGGGACAGCCTTGCCGGTGAACTTAATTGATATTCGTGAGCTGATAAATGCCGGGCGCATGGTTTTTCACTCCTTCCCCGTAGATTTCGATTTCACAGTTCTTGTCCAGCCGCACGAAACGCACGAAGCCGTCGCGGCTGAAAATGGCCATGACCGCCACGTGGCCCGCGTTCTCCAGGCGTTTTTGGAAGCCGGTGTCCGTGCCTGACGGTTGGGTGGCATCAGCACCGGTACCGGGATGGCTGTGGAAATGGCCGAGCAGCCGGTGCCGGAACTGCTCCAGCTTAATCAGCAGGCCGTGGGTCGAGCGGGTATCGGCGGTGACGCCCATCATGGTCCGCTTTTGGTGGGCGAACTCGGCCCACTGGTCCAGCACCAGCACGCCTTCCACTTCCGAGCCGGTGATAAAGAAGAATCGTTACTAGCTACTTGACAAAGTGGCGGTTTGGGGACCACAATGGGTTGTGGTGCTGCCCTCTAACTTTTCATCCGTCTCTGCCGCGACGCACATTGGGCACCTTTGCGCCCGCGCGTGGCCGGTATTTCTGTCGTGGAACTCAGCTACTACGTTTTCGATCATTAGGGACTTCCTACTCGCTCTTGTGGTGTTCGCTCTTGCCGCGCGCTTCACACTCGGCAAGGGTTGGTGGAGGTGGAAGGTGTTGACCTCCGCAGGCGGAAAGACTCTGACTCAAACATTGGGCGCTACGCTTTTTGGGTTGGCTGTCTTGCTGATCTTGGTATTTGCGGCTGCTATTCCCGCTGTTATAAGCCGAGACCATGAGGATCTAGTTAGAGATCGGAATCGGCTACGCGCCAATGTGAACGATTTGCAAAAACAGTTATCGGAAGCCAATAACAAACCTATCCCGACGATACCGAAGACTCAGAAACCAACCACGAGTGCTTACATTCAGGCGGACGTTACCGGATATTATCCAGGAGATCCTTTCCCGGTCGGAGTACCGATGACGCTAAATATCAACTGGGTTAATCGCGGAACTGATCTTGCTTGCAATCCGCAACCATTCGGTAAGATGCTGTTAATTTCAAGCGAGTCGGAAATCTCCGAGGGTGCAGCTATTAGTGACTGGAAGGCAGAATATGCCAAAATCATTTCTGGTGTTCCGAAACGCCCAGAGAAGAATTGCGTAGTTCCTAATGCGCCCCCATTCTTGAACGTGGCGAATGAACCCTCAGGACAAAAGGCAACCCCAGAGATAAAGCAGGCACTCGCAGACCGCAAACAGTTTGTGATGGTCATTGGCGCTTGTAGATTTTTAGATTCCGTAGGAAAGCATGAGGCTCACTTTTGCGCCACTTTTATGGGTTGGCGCGCCATTAAGAAAGATGGCATGATCGAGCATTACGTTAACTCCTGGAACTCCTGTCCAGGCTATAACGGGCAGATCGATGTACAGTGAATTGGCAGAGGGCGGCGGAGTCGAACCGCGTCCGTAACGGACTAGCCGTTTATAGGACGGCTCCTGACACCGGCCAGACGCCCTCCGGTGTTACTAGAGGATGTTTGGCGTGTCATGGTTGTAACTCCTTTGCTAAAAGGATTGGATGCTATGAAAGTTGAAAAGACGCAATTCGAGAAAGTGATAAAGGCCCTGTTGGCTCTGCCACCTATGCCAATGAAAACATTTGAGGGAAAGGGACGCCCCAAGAAGGAGCGCCCCGAAGTGGAGTCTACTGAGCCTCAGATGATTCAGGAGCCGGAGTCATAGCAGTGGCCTTGCCAATCAGTTGCGCATACGGAAGCGCGGAGCCTATTACGAGCGCCGCGATGACCAGCGCAAACATCTGTTGCGATTCCCGATTGTTCCAGCGGAACTGGAACTCGCTGAGGTAACGATGCAGATGCTTTATCGAGACTTGGTGGAAGCTGCCTATGATGCCCCGCTTCAGCAGTCCCCAGTAACCATCAATCGTTCCGGTGTGGACATCGCCGCGCACCCATTCCTTTGCGGAGTGATTGACGCTTTCGTGCTTCTGTACGTTACCGGGCATCTTGTTGTAGATCGGGCTGTCATCGGTATAGACCGCATCGGCGGTTATGTCGATGTGATCCTCAATCTTGCTAATCACGGTCTGGCGGTTTACTTTCGCTACGTGATAGGTGCGGGCCTTTCCGCCGCGTTCGATCATGCCGAATACCGGCTCCTTTTCGTAGGGTCCGCGCTTGCGACGTGCGTCATACTTCTTAGAGCCGATGTAAGTCTCATCAACTTCAACTGTCCCGGTGAGGGGCTTTTCGTCCGCCGCTTCAAGCAAGGCCATCGCTTCACGGATGCGATGATTGAGGTACCATGCGGTCTTGTAGGCAACCTTGATATCCCGCTTCAACTGGAGGGCACTAAGGCCCTTCTTGGCGTTCGTCATCAAAGCAACCGCCAAAAACCACTTTTCCAGGTCCAGGTGGGTATCGTGGAAGATCGTGCCGGTTGTGGCGCTAAACTGATGGCCGCAGGCGTAGCACTGGTAGACGATCCGGGCCGGAACCTTGCGGACCTTAACCTCTCCCGTGCGCGGGTCTTTCCGCTTGGATTCGGTTTCGTTGGTGGTAATCCGGGTGATGCGCGGGCTGTCGCACTTCAAGCACTGGACGCCCTCCGGCCAGCGCGCCGCTTCCAAGTAGTTGACGCAAGACTCCTGATCTCCGAACTTTTTGGTGGTCTCTATCAGGTTCATTTCATTACCTCTACCTGTAGTATGCCACATCCGCTACACTTTGTCAAGTGGATAATAACGAGAAGAATTGCTCGTTCTGGTCGGCGGCGAGCTTTTTGAAGCTTTCGTGCAGAAACAGAGAGCTGACCGCGTACCGGCGGGGGCCTGACTTTGCCTCGGCCGCTTCGGCGGCGATCTTGTCCAGGCTCTCCAGAAAATCGTTGGTCTTGTGGATCTCCGTAAATAAGCGAACCAGGCTTTTGCGACCGCGCGCCGCCTTGTCAAATCGTGCGATCAGCTTCTCGCGGCGGTCAATCAGGGCCGCGCGCTTCTCCTCCAGGTGGGTGGTTCTCATTGTTGTTCGTAAGCCTCCTTTATCAATCTCTCGATAGTCATAATTCCCGAACTGGCATCCCCTGGCTGTTTTGCCATGTGGACTATGTACCAGTCATTGCCGCGATGCTGAAAACACGTCCAATGACTGTGGCGCCGGATCTCGTCCGAGGGGTTATAGAGCAAGAAATCAATCTGCCCGCCGCGGTGCTCGTCGATTTGCCCATAGAACGCACCGTAGGGAGTTTGGTAGCTGCCGTTGTACGTGCGGCCCTTTTGGGTCCAGCCGCGCTCCTGCCAATATGGAATCTGGCGGCGCTGGACTACAGTGGAGGGGCCATGCCCCCGCACTACCCGCGCAAATAGTTGGCGCAAGGAAGCGGGGGCAGGCCGATTACCGAGGTCCTCTACGCGCATACCCCTGCGCCGACCTCGGCTTTGGTGGAGGCGAAGATCTTCTCGCCGTCCTTGACCTTTTCGTAGACCGACTCGGCGGCGGCGAAGAAGGGTTCATTAGGACCCTTGCTCAGCAGGTAGTCCGGAAGGCTGAGTTGGTGGAGGATGTCCCCGGCCGTAGTGCCGGGCTGGATCTCCACGTCGCGAATCTGGCCGCTGCCGGCCACCACTACTGACAGATGTTTCATGATAAGCTGTCTCCTTGTTTCTTAGGTTAGATTTGTGAGAAAGTCACTTACCCGCTCCCTCTATATATAAGTAAAGCGGAAGGGTGTAAGTAGTTTCCAAAAGAAAGAGACCAAGTGGTTAGCTTGGTCTCTAAGTGTGCGCCTTTTAGTCTTCGGGCGCGGGGACAACATCAGTGAGCCTTCCTTCGGGGAAAGTCAGGTCGCGCTGCACCTCCTGCCCGATCAGGCTGCGAATGGCCTCCAGGTCGGACAGGCGGAATTGGGCGAACTCGCTTTCCCGCCCTGAGACGAACCCGAAGAACACATAGTCCTGCCCTTCGGGTTGTCCTTCAAATACGTACCAGGCCCAAGCTGGGTCGCCGGGCAGGTAGAACTTGGCGTAAACCATCGGCTCGGGTTCGGCCTCCTGCGCATATAGCGGCGGCAAGCGGCCTCTGAGCTGATCGTCCAGCAGCGGCATACCTAGATTCCTTCGAACAGCTTCTTGGCTTCTTCGAATTTCTGCAATTGCCGCCGCTTGGCCTTCAGCTCCTCTTCCATCTCGGCAATCTCGGCCTTGAGCTTGTCGGCTTGCTCCATGACCACCTCAACGGGCGTCTTCTTCTTCCACACCTTGCGTTCCGGCTTGGGAGCCGGGGGCGCTTTTACTTCCGTCTGTTTGGGATCGCTCCCTTTCGGTACTGGCATCGTTTTTCTCCTGTGTTTCTGGTTGCTGCTGTTGCTGGTTTACCCAGACCTCGAGTTTCCGGATGGCTTCCCGCTTGGCCGGAAGCTCGATGTGGGTGTACGTTGCGTGCACTTTGCTGCCTGCGGAATGGCCCATCAGCGCCATGCGAATCTCTTGCAGGACGCCGGCCTCCATCAGGCGGGTGTTGAAGGTATGGCGGAGATCGTGAAAGCGGACGTGCCGGATGCCCGCATGCTTCAGCGCGGTTCCCCACGAGCGCTTCACGAATTGGACTTGCTCGCCGTTGTAGCCGAACACGGGGCCCTGGCTCTGCTGGTTTTCCGAGATCCACTTAAACAGCCGGGCTGTCAGCGGAATCTCGCGGGACTCGCCTTCGGGAGTCTTTGAGCGGGTGACGAACAGCACGCGTCTTGGGAAATCAATGTCCTCCCAGAGCTGGTGGGTGATCTCGCCCCGCCGCATGCCGGTATCCAGGGCGGCCATGGTCATGGCGTAAAGGTGCGGTGGCGCGGCCGGAAGGAGCAATTGCTCCTCAGCCACGCTGAGCACCGGGCGCCGGGTTCGGCGCTCGCGGGCCATCTTGAGTCGGGCCAGAGGATTGACCTCCAGCAGTCGCTCGTCAACGGCCCAGTACAAAATATGGCGCAGGACGCTTAAATCACGGTTGACCGTGGCATCCTTGATTGGCCGAGTGATCGGCTCTGCCTTGCGCTTCCGTCGGAACTCCTCGGCCATGGGCTTGGTGAGCCGCAGCACCGGGACCTCAGCGAAGAACGGCAGCAGAAACTTTAGGTGGTACAGGTGGTGCTTTTTGGCGATGCCGCTGGCGATGAACTTGGCCGCCACCTCGCCGAATTTCATATGCGGGTCGGCTTGGACCAGGCCGAAGCGCCGGGCCGTGACCTCCTCTTTTAGCCTTTGTTCGATGGTCTCGGCCTGCTTTTTGTTAGCAGTCTCAGTGGACTGCTGGTGCCGCACGCCGTCGACGAAAAAGTACGACCACCAGACATTGCCGCGTTTAAACAGGCTCACTTGGTTGTCAGTCCTCCTTTTGTTTGGTTTCGATCCAGCGAACGACTTGATCCAGATAGAAGATCAATTTGCCGCTGGCCCTGGACCGGAAGCGCGGTAAGCCCATGGGGATGAGCTTCTGTCTTACGGTCCAGGGCGAGCAGCCGATCACGGCGGCGGCCCGGCGAATATCCATGGGCGGTCCCAGGGGCCCGTACAGCGCCGCCTGTTGGCCCACGTTTGGCCCACGTTGGCCCCTAGGAAGGCTCAGGCGGCTTTGCCTTGGGCCGGCCGGATAGCCCCGACGTGGCGCGGGCAACGCCTCGGGCAACCCTCCGGGCAACGGGGCGGTTAGGCTGCCCGCGGGGTTGCCCGGGGTCTTTGTGGATAAAGCCCGTAGAATCAATGACTCCGCCCGAGGCGGTTTCGCCACGAGTGTCAATGGGTGTGCCTGTTTTTTTTTTGTTTGTGCCATAAGGATCGGAACATGTCTTGAATGAAGTGAGGAAGCTGTAAGTACAGCCACCAGAGCAGAGCGAGAATCAGCAGCAAGACTATAAGTTGAGCTTGAATAGCTTGGTTGGTCAGAATGGCATGGAAGATACCAACAACGACAAACACCAGCAGCGCCGCCAGGCCGACGCCGGGCAAAAGCGACAGCGCCAGCAGCAGAGGCTTGAGCCACAGCGGGACGCGCGGGGCGGGCGTGCTGAGATCGCGAGAGCCGCACTGGGAGCAGACCTGCGCCCAGCGGGGGTTGAGGTGCCGGGCCGGGCAGAGCTTGGCGTCATAGGTGGAGCCGCAGAAGTGGCAGAACAGCGCGTCACCTGTGGTCGTTTTGTGGCAATTGTGGCAATAACGCATAGATGAAATCTCACAAGAGTGGTTGAAAGTTTTCGCCGGTCGCACGGAGCCAGGCCGCGGACCAGAAAGTTTCCTGCGACAGTACCGGCAATGTCGCAAACCAGAAAATCTTGTCAGTAAGTTTTGAAATGGCCGCGCGGAGGTTTCTTAGGCGATGGTCTGAGGTTGTAATGACTAACACCCGGAATTGGCTGCGGCCAAAAAGCTGCGCGAATTCGCCGGAGGTCGCCAGTTGGAGGTAGAGGCTGGCCTTCTTGGCTACAATGGTCACAGACTCGGTGCCAAGGTCGATCTCGACGAAGGCCGGGCGATATCCCTGGCTAGAGCCGACCTCGAAATATCCGTCTGGGATCAGCGGAACGGAAGCTGACAGGGGCTTTTGAAAGCTCTGCCAGCGGACAAACCACCAGCCGGGTATGCGGATGCTACTGTACTGCACCAGCAAGTGCGCGCGATTGATTTCCATCTGATGCCTGAGGAACAAGGCAGCGGGTTCGGCGGCATCGTCCCTGCTTTTGTGACTGGGGTCCCGCAGCGGCTTGCTTGCCAGCCAGTAAACCGCTTGGCGGCTGCCGATAGATGTGCGCTTGAGGAATCGTGCGCGGGTGAGGTCCAACAGCCGAGCGTTGGCGCGGGTGGTGGAGTTAAAGCCCGCGACTACTTTGGCCTGCTGGCGGTCAATCACCCGCATGGTTTCGAGCGCCTCCATGAGCCTGAGGTCGCGGGGTTGCAGTATTAGTACTCTCCGTTTATTGCCAGCCATGCAGGGCCTCCCGAGTCTGATCCGTTTGGTCGGGACGGACGCGGCCTCTGATCTCTCGCTCGACATCCACCCGGCGCTTGGCCCAGCGAGTTCGGCAACGCGTAAGCAGGTCCCGGTAATCGGTGTCGGCTGGTTCGAACGGCGGCACGACAACGCGGCTGTAAGGGTGCTCGCCGGTCTTGACCACCAAGTGGCGCTGCGGCAGGTTCTTGAGGATTTCCGCCAGATGTCTGCCGCCATCCAGGGCTGCTGCCATCTTTTCGGCATCGGAGCTGGAAAGCTGAAACAGAATGTGCGTGCCGATGGCCATGATGGCGGCGCGCATCTGCGGCGGGTACTGGTCCAAAAACTGGTTAGCCGAGATGACGCCGATGCCGAATTTCCTGGCTTCCGAAAGCAGAGTGTCGATTGCGCCGTCGAAAGCAACTAGATTTTGGATCTCGTCGCAGTAAAGCGTGAACAGTTGTCGCCGGCGCCTGGCGAACAGGGCGTTCTTTAACTTGGTAAGAAGCAGGCTGCCCAATGTGGCGGCGTGCTCGCCGAGCCGGCCTTTGTCGAGGTTTAGGATTATCCAGTAGCCCCTGTCGATGGCATCTATTAAAGAAAAGGTGGAGCGCTGCTGCCCCAGGATGTGCCGGAAATGCGGATCGGCAGTAAAGGCTGAGACCTTGTTCAGCACGGCATCGCGGAACATATTCTGCATCCCTTCGCTGGCCGGGTTGTAGCGAACCGCAAAGTAATCGCGCGCTTCGGAATTGGTGGCTGCCCGCAGACAGCGCGCCCGGAAGGCTTCATCGGTCAACAGAGGGGGCAGTTCCAAAAGTGTCATCCGGTTCTCGGCCAGGAGCAGCAGACTGTTTCTAAGCAGCTCTTCGGTGCGGGCGCCGAAGGAATCCAGATGCCAGCGCTGCTTCAGGAGCTGGGCGAATTCCGCGATCTGGACGAAGCTGTGCTGAGTACCACCGGCTTCAAGAACGTTGAGGCCAACTGAAACCTCGGGGTCGGCTGGCTCAACGACGATTACATTGGTGCTCAAATCGGCCCGTGTGATCTGCTCCTGCCGGGCGAGAAGCTGGAGCAGCACCGGAGTCGCGTCGCCGTGGAGATCGAAAAAGACAAATCCGCGGCCGCAGTTAATATCCTGCGAAGCCAGATAGCGCAACAGCGAACTTTTTCCCGTGCCGGTCCGGCCCAAAATGGCCATGTGCTCGGCCCGCTTGACCTGCGGGATGATCATCAGTCTGGCGGTTGCCTTTCCGTCGATCACCAGTGAGCCCAAGCTCAAAGAGTTAGGATTGGTAGGATGGGCTGGCTTTGCAACCATCCGGTTCCACGCGTAGGCGAAAAGTTGTTCGAAAAATGAGTTCATAACTATTACCTCTTGGTTTGGTGATCAGCCCGTCGGCGCATGAGCCACCAGAGAAGCACCCAGAAATTCTTGGCGATCATTCCTCCCTGGCCCTTGCCGTTGCCCTCGATGCGGGCGTAAATGGCGGCGCGGGAAACACCTTCTTCGCTGGCGATGCTGGCGATGGATTGTGCGCTAAGGATCTTGCGCCATGTCTGTCGCTCTATCGGAGTCAGGTTGACGTACAGTCGTTCCTGCTCCCGGAGATCCCGCGCGGAGTCGGCCTCAGCGGTCGGTTCGGCGATGCCCGGGGGGAAGAAAATCGCGGGCCTGCCGTTTCGTTTTCCGGTGCTGATCGGCTGAACGCCGCCGTACAGATCCCGGCAGGTTTTGAATCTGAAGCTTTCCAAATCATCCAGTGGCATAAGGGCTTCGCCTAACAGTCCTTAGCCTCGGCGATGGAAGAGATTTAGGGAACCAGCATCCGGGTGGAAATTCGTAACGGTTTTGCTAACTACTTGAGCCGGAAGGCATTTTGGTATAGGCTCTTGCGGACCCAAACTGCCTGAAGACCCTTTGACAAGGCCAACTCCGGCGTCATGGACAGGAGTTTTGAAATTGTGGCTTGATGGCCGAAGCGCGCTGCCGTGACCTGATTGTCCTGGAGCAGTTCCGTGGCCCGTTGCCTGACTTGGTTGTCATCGGTAAGAAAAGCGGTGGCCGCAGCCCAGTGCCGAGTCATGGACGCCTCCAGGCTATCTGCGGAGAATGTGCTTTGGACAATCTCTAAGACCTTCAGCGCCCCATCCCAATCAGGCTTACCAAGTATGTTGACGTGGCGGGCCCCGGTCATGAGGGCCTGAGCCTCGCTGCCAGCTTCTCCAAGGCGCCTCATTTGCCTTTCTGACTGCTCAAAGCTCTTCTTGGTTTCGTCATCATAGCGGCTGCCAAGCTGGAACAGGGCCACGCCGCGCTGGCGGTAATAATCCGATCCCAGCGGGGCGCCAATGGTTTGGGCAGCGTCGCGGATAATATCGAGGATGGGCAGAGAAGCAGCGGGGCGGCCGGCCAGCAGGTTGCCCTGGGAAGCGATCAGCGCGGATTTTATGAACTCCCGGACGTCGTCTCGGCGGCCAAGACGGTAGTAGGCGGTCTGGAGCAGCCAGAGGGACAAGCTGGCATGGCTGACGGCGGAACGGGTAAATCCGCTGTGTACAAGGAACCAGGAGATCTTCTGCTCCAAGACTCCGGCAAGAGCGATCCGGCGCGCCTCTGATATGTGCCCGAGTTTTTGCTTAAGCTGAAGCAGGCTTCTGGCTCCGTCGAGATACCGGTATTGCTGTCTGTGGGATTCAAATCGCGCCTCGACTTGCTCTTCCAACCAGGGCAGAGTCGAACTGGGTTTTTCCGACCGACGCAGGATTTCTTTGTGGGAGCGAATGCCGATGCCGCCATGCATAGCGGTAGAGGGCACCATTTCCAAATCTGGTATGAACGTGATCAGCGATGGCTCCAATTGCCGCGCGGCGAAGTATTTCAGCCGCCTGATGTTTTCCGGGCTGGTTTGAAACAAGCCCGCCAGCTTGGGCGAGGAGACACCCACGCTC
>Ga0182015_10006115_pt1 | contig 12196 bp, 9 predicted proteins | sample 712P3MmetaG_FD_120478 | JGI IMG/M metagenome (GOLD analysis project Ga0182015, IMG submission 120478) | Permafrost microbial communities from Stordalen Mire, Sweden - 712P3M metaG | ecosystem: Environmental > Terrestrial > Soil > Wetlands > Permafrost | place: Sweden: Stordalen | collected...
CAAGATCCTGATCTTCTTGCTCGTCGACGGCTGGAACCTCACCGTCAGCGCCCTCTTCGCGAGTTTCAAGTGACCTACGCAGCAGCGCTTTCGCTGGGGCGCGATGCGATCGTCGTGGCGTTGCTCGTGTGCGGGCCGGCGCTGTTGCTGGGATTGATCACGGGCCTCGTGATCTCGATCTTCCAGGCGACGACGCAGATTCAGGAACCAACCCTGACGTTCATCCCGAAGATCGTCGTCGTCGCGCTCGCGATCCTGTTCTTCGGGCCGTTCATGCTGGCGATGCTGACCGATTTCATGGCACGTGTCTTTAGCCAGATACCGGAATATGTGAAATGAACGGGGCGGTCAACCTTTTTGGCTTGACGGCGGGGCAATTCGAGACGTTCGTGCTGGTCTTGGTCCGGGTGTCGGTGATCTTGTACATGATCCCGATCTTCCAGTCATCGCAGGTCAACCCGATGGTGCGCTTTGGCCTGGGTCTCGCGATCACGTTCGTCGTGTGGCACGTCGTCCCGCCGATCCCGCTGCTCGACGGACTCGGCGGCATGACGGCGGCCGTCTTCTCCCAGGTGTTCATCGGGTTTGTGTTCGGGTTCATCGCCTTTTTGGTGTTCGTCGGGATCCAGTTTGCGGGCGAGGTGATGGATCTCCAAGTCGGCTTCTCGATCGTCAACGTCATCAACCCGCTGACGAGCCAGAATGTCAGCATCATCGGTGAGTTCCAGCTTGCGCTCGGTTCGTTGATCTACCTGACGGCCAACGCCCACCACTATCTCTTCGCGGGTCTCGCGGGGTCGTTCAACCTGCTGCCGCTGCCCTTCGTGTCGATTCAGCCGATCCTCGAGACGAACGTCATGACGTTCTTCGTACACGCGTTTTTTATGGTCTTCCAGATCGCCGGGCCGATCGGAATCGCGCTCTTCCTAACCAACATCGGCCTGGCGCTGATGGCCCGGGTCGCACCTCAGCTCAACGTGTTCGCGGTGGGTTTCCCGCTGCAGATCATGATCGGCCTCACGATGATGATCATCTCGTTGCCGTTGCTTGCCGTCGTGCTGCCGCAGGTATTCGCTGAGACTCCGGGAGAACTTGATTCCGTGCTCCGTGCGATGCGGGCTCCGGGCTAAACGATGGCGCGCCCGGAACAAACTGAGAAAGCGACCCCCAAGCGCCAAGGGGAAGCCCGCAACAAGGGCCAGATCGCGCGCTCGCCCGATGTCGGCGGGTCGCTGATTTTTCTCACCATCATCATCACGCTCCACCTGACGTTCGTCTCGACGTTCCAGCTCGCCGAACACTCGTTTGCGGTGGCGCTGCAGTCGGCCAACGGGCGCGTACCGATCAACATCCATTCGGCTTGGGGACTGTTCGCGCGCGCGTTCGCCTCGTATGTGGCGCTGTTGACCCTGGCGTTCGGCGCCGCGGTATCGATTGGGATCGTGGCAAACTTGCTGCAGTTCGGCTTCCTCTTCGTCCCCGCGAAGCTGAAGCCGAAATTCGGTGTGCTCAATCCGATACCGGGCATCAAACGCCTGTTTTTCTCCGCCCAGGCGCTGGTTCAACTCGCCAAGCAAATAGCGAAGATTTCGCTCGTTTTCATCATCGTGATCATGCAGCTGCACGATCAAGTCCCGATGTTTTATCAATTGGCGCACGCGTCGCCCTACGACATCGTCATGACCATCGAGGGAATGGCCTACGGGATCGGCATCCGTTTCGGACTCCTGTTCTTTTGTCTCGGCATCGGCGACTTTTTCTGGGAGAAGAAGCGCCTCGCCGATTCGCTCAAGATGACCAAGAACGAGGTCCGGGACGAGCACCGGCAACAAGAGGGCAACCCCGAGATGAAGCAGGCCGTCAAGCAGCGGCAGCGGGCGACGGCCCGCCGGCGCATGATGGCGGCCATCCCGCGGGCTACCGTGGTCGTGACCAACCCGACCCACTTCGCCGTCGCCCTCGAGTGGGACGAGATAACGATGGACGCCCCGGTCCTCACGTGCAAGGGTGCCGATCTGATGGCCCGCCGCATCCGGGAGCTGGCCCGCGAGCACAATATCCCGATCATGGAGAACCCGCCCCTGGCCCGCGCGCTCTACGATAAGGTCGAACTGGACTCGCCGGTCCCGCCGAACCTCTACGCCGCCGTCGCCCAGGTGATCGCGTTCATCTACAAGCTCAAAAACCGGGCCGTGGGGTAGGTTCCGCACCGGCCCGACGGAGCGGTTCGCGAAGGGGCGGCGGCGCCAGGTAAGGTACACTACAGCAAGCGACCACCAGCTCACTGGGAGATTGATTTGCTGTCTTCACCGAGCCCCTACGGAGCCACGAGCGCCATGATGGCGGGCTTCGGCCTCGCCTACGGGCTGTTCATCCTCGTGCTCGTCGTTCTTGGCCTCGTCATCAACTGGCAAATCGCGCGCAAGGCAGGCTATAAGCCCGCATATTCGCTGTTGATGTTGATCCCGCTCGTAAACTTCATCATCATCTTGATCTTCGCGTTTTCGCGCTGGCCCGTCGAAGAAGAACGCAATCGGCTACGTGCGTTAAGCGCGTCGGGCGTGCCGGTCGTTCCGTACGCGACTCCGCCAATCGTGCCGTGATTGCGATGGACGCGCACGTCGTTGCCCTCGCAGCGGGCAAGCGCCTGTTGCGCACCATCGATGTCGCGGCGTTTGCCGCGCAAGGCGCCGCCGTCTCGCTACCGGCGGGCCCGCACCTAAGTCGCGTAACGGTCCCTCGCACGATGCCGAACGCATGTTCGTGAGGGCTACAGGGATGGGACCGTCGTGCCGATACTTCTAGCAGAGTGACGGTGACCTCATGGCCGCTGTAGCGTCCCCTGCCCCCAAGCCCTCGACCCCCACCATCGGGGAACGAATCGCCGCGACCGCCCAGATCTGGGTCGCCGGCGCGGCGGTTATTCTCGTTGTCCTGATGATCGTGCCCGTCGCGCCGTGGGTGCTCGACGTGCTGCTCTCGCTGAACATCGCGATGGCGCTGGTCATCATGCTGACCTCGCTCTACACCGAGAACGCCCTCGCCTTCAGCGTCTTTCCGACGTTGATCCTAATCGTCACCCTCTTCCGGCTCTCGCTCAACATCAGCGCGACGCGCTCGATCTTGCTGCACGGATACGCGGGCCAAGTCATCGAGCAGTTCGGTGCGATCGTCGTCGGCGGCAACTATGCCGTCGGCTTGGTCATCTTTGCCATCCTCGTCGTCATCCAGTTCGTCGTCATCACCAACGGCGCCGGGCGCGTCGCGGAAGTCGCGGCGCGCTTCACGCTGGACGCCATGCCGGGCAAACAGCTGGCCGTCGACGCCGACCTCAACGCCGGTTTGATCACCGAAGCCGAAGCGCGTCAGCGCCGCAAAGACATCCAGCGTTCGGCCGATTTCTACGGCGCCATGGACGGTGCTTCGAAGTTCGTCCGCGGCGATGCCGTGGCGGCGTTGATCATCGTCTTCGTCAACATCATCGGCGGGTTCGTCATCGGGATCGTGCAGCAAGGTCTCTCGCTCCAGCAGTCGCTTCAGACCTACACGTTGTTGACGATTGGTGAAGGTATCGTCACCCAGATTCCGGCGCTGCTCGTTTCGACGGCCACCGGTATCATCGTCACCCGTGCCGCGGCCGAATCGTCGTTCGGCGAGGAGCTGACGAGCCAACTCGTGCAGGAGCCGCGCGCGCTCGCGATTGCCGCCGGACTGCTCGTCCTCTTCGGCTTGTTCGGTCTGCCGCCGATCCCGATGTTCCTCATGGCCGGCTGCCTCGCGTTCCTGTTCTTCCGCCGCCGCGCGGCGATCGCCAAGGCGGCGGTGAAACCGGCACTTGCCGCCGGCGGGGCAACGAATCAGCCGGCGGTCAAGCCGGCCGAGTCGGTCGTGCCGCTCCTCTCCTACGATCCGATGGAGTTGGAGATCGGCTTCGGCTTGATCCCGCTCGTCGACGTCAGCCAGGGCGGCGATCTGCTCGAGCGCATCACGATGATCCGGCGCCATGCCGCGCGCGAGCTCGGGATCGTCGTCCCGCCGATTCGCGTGCGCGACAACCTGCAGCTCAAGCCGTCGACCTATGTGGTGAAAATCTACGGCCTCGAGGTCGCGCGCGCCGAAGTGATGGTCAGCCGTTTGCTGGCCATGAACCCCGGGACGGCGACCAACGGCATCGAGGGGATCCCGACCGTCGAGCCGGCGTTCAACCTGCCCGCATTGTGGATTCCGGAAAGCGGCCGCGGCGATGCGGAACTGGCCGGCTACACCGTCATCGATCCGACCAGCGTCATCGCGACGCATCTGACCGAGCTGATCAAGACACACGCGCCGGACCTGCTCGGCCGGCAAGAAGCCTCCGCGCTGCTCGACAACGTCAAACAGCACTATCCCGTCGTCGTCGACGAACTGGTGCCGGGACTGCTCACGGTCGGCGAAATTCAGCGCGTCTTGCAGAACCTGTTGCGCGAGCGTATCCCGATTCGCAACCTGCTGCTGATCCTCGAGAACCTCGCCGACGGGGCGCGCGCTTCGAAGGACATCGACTTCTTGACCGAACGCGTCCGCGCGTCGATGGCCCGGCACATCTCGGCGGAATACACCGAAAACGGATTGTTGTCGGTCATCACAGTTGATCCGCGGCTCGAGACGTTGCTCGGGGAAGCGGCGCGCCGCGGCGAAGACGCCTACGCTTTGCTCGATCCAAATACGGTCGCGAAAATCTACGGTTCGCTCACGAAGCAAATCCAGCACGCGCAGCAGGCGGGCTTGCAGCCGGTCGTGCTCACGTCCCCGCAGACGCGCCTCGCGCTCAAGCGCCTGACCGAACGCGCGGCGCCGCAACTCGTCGTCCTATCGTACAGCGAGATTGCGCCGGGTCTGCGCGTGGAGTCGATCGGCCAGATTTCGACGACTGCTGAGGAATCGATCGAACCGGTCGGGGTGTAGCAATGGGATTTCTGAGTTTCTTCGGGGCCAAAAAGGCGCCGCCCGGCAAACAACTGCGCGAGATGCTGCCGTCGCGGCACAGCTTCATCGACGTCTCCGTGCGGAACGGGCCGAAGGGTTCGGTGTGCTTCGAAAATTCGGGCCTCAAGACGTTCGTGACGAGCGTACTTCCCGGAATGTCCCCCGGCCAGCAAGCGAGCTTCAACTACCAGAACACCGGCGGGAAATATCGTTTCACCGCGGTGGTCAGAGCCGTCGACGCGAAACAAGCGACGTTCGACCTGCCGGGCAAGATCGAAACGGTGCAGAAATTCGGCGGTTCGGCCCAGCGCACGAACGTGCGGATCGACACGACCGTTACGATCCAGTGGCGCTATGGTGCGACCGGGAAGATCGAGAGCGAATGGCAGAAGGGCGTCTTGAGCGACATCAGCCGCAGCGGCTCATCGCTCGCGACCGAGCGGAGCATCAAGATCGGTAACATCCTCGAACTGAAGATTCCGCTCACGCCCGAGGGGCCGCCGACCGCCATCCGTGCGGATGCGCGCCGCGTCGACAAGATCGAGGGCACCGCGAAGTACAACGTCGGACTGAGCTTTCACCCGCTCAAGCCGGACGCCGAACGCGCCGTCATCGATTTCATCAACCGCCGTCAAACCGACCTGCGCAACCGCGGCCTAGCATAAACCGGGGTCGCCGGAACGGGCGGCGAAGAGACGTCGTGTGACCGAGACACAGTTGAATGGCGCACCGCCGCCGGCCGCCGATCCGGCGCCCGCCGGAAACCGGGCGAACGTAGCCGCGCGCACGGCAATTTGGACGGGCGTTGCGCTGGGCGCGGCGGCCACCGCGACCATCGCCTTTTTCGTCGTTCGCGCGATGTGGCAGAAACGGCCGCCGGACGAAACGTCGGAGCGAATCCAGTCGCTCATCGACGAAGCGAACCGGCTGATCCGCACGCTCGAAGAGAAGAAGTAAATGGTGACCGGCCTCAAGCCGGGCGCCGTCGGAGTCGTTGAATTTTCCGATCTGCTGGCCAACGGCCAAGCGGTCGGGCGCTTCGACGGCATGGTCGTGTTCGTCGACGGGCCGCTGCCGGGGGAGCGCGCGCGCATTCGCTTGATCGAGGTAAAAGCGAAGTACGCGGTCGGCGAACTGCTGGAGTGCGAAACGAGCTCACCCGATCGGGCGGAGCCGTTTTGCCCGGTATTCGGGGCGTGCGGCGGATGCCAGGTGCAGCATCTGGCCTATCCCGCACAGCTGGCCTGGAAGCACCGCATCGTCGTCGATGCGCTGGCGCGGATCGGCGGCTTCAGCGATATCGCCGTGAGCGAGCCGATCGGCATGGACGTGCCGCGCGCCTACCGCAACAAGATGGCACTCGTCGTCCACGCGCATGGCCCGCAACCCGTCTTCGGGTTTTACCGCGCACGCTCGCACGAACTCGTTCCCATCGATCATTGTCCGATCGTGCTCGAACCGCTCGACGACGCGATCCGCGGCTTGATCGAAGCGGCGCGCGATCCGGCAACGGCGGCCGCGTTCCCCGCCGTAAATCACGTCGTGATGCGTGCCGGCCTCACCTCGCCCAACAGCGTGCTCTCGCTGACGACCGATGCGAAGTCGCCCGCGATCGCCGCCGCAGCGCCGCAGATCGCCGAACGCATTCCGGGCGTCGGCGGCATCAGCAACTCGTACGAGCCGGCAAACGCCAACGCGGTGATCGGGCGCCGGATGGACTTCGTGTGGGGCAAGCGTGAAATGGAAGAGACGATCGAGGACGTGCGCTTCCGCGTTTCGCCGGCGTCGTTCTTTCAGATCAACGGCGCGATGGTCGCGTCGATCTTCCGGACGCTCGCACCGTTGATCGCCGGAACGCCGCGCATCGTCGACCTGTACTGCGGCGCCGGAACATTTGCGATCTACTTTGCGTCACGCGGCGCCTCAGTCGTGGGCATCGAAGAAAACGCGTCGGCCGTGACCGAGGCGCGGGGGAACGCGCGGCTCAATAAGGTCGACGATCGCGTGCGCTTCTTGCAGGGCCGCGTCGAAGGTGCGCTGGCAAACGACGAGGGGCGCAAGGCGTTGCGCGAGGCCGAGATCGTGTTCCTCGATCCGCCGCGCAAGGGCAGTGACGAAGCGACGTTAGCCGCACTTGCGGAAGCGCGCGTGCCCGCGATCTGGTATCTCTCGTGCAACCCGGCGACTTTAGCGCGCGATCTGCGCTATCTTGCCGGACGCGGTTATTCTATCGGGAGCGTTCAGCCGTTTGATATGTTTCCGCAAACGGGCCACGTTGAGACGTTAGTCACCCTCACGCGCTGAAAAAACCACCCGTTTTGTGCCCGAAACGGTACGGATTTTCCAGGTCGAAGCCTTTACAATCCAAGCGCTAGCTTCCCTAATGGGACGGCCGATCAGAGCCGAATCTCATAAGTGGGTGTGAGGCCAGGGAGTGGCCGCGCTCACGACTATTCTCGTCGAGTCACGACGAGCCGGCGCGTTATAGACGCGGCGGTGTTCGATCGTGCAGACGCAAAGGATTTGCGCTGGAATGTGGTCCCATCGTCTCTGGAGAGCGGCTCTGTGTCTTGCCGCGGAGTTCGCTCTCGTGACATCGGTCGGCCACGCCGATCCGGTAACGCGAGTCCTCCACGCACAAGTCGACGGGTCCCACGAGATCGATGCATCCGGCCGCGGGGCCGTTATGCTCCGCGTGCACGTGACGGACGACGACGCGATGCCCTTCCCGGACGCTACGGCGATCCGCGCACTCATCGTGCGGGGTGACGCGCGGACCAGTTCGGGCTTGACCAGCGATCTGACGACCGACGAGACGAGTAACGTCGTTCTGCAACTCTATCCGGGCACGCAAGCCGGGCCCCTGGTCATCCGCTTCTCCGCCGGTGATACGTCGACCGACCTGACGCTGGCGCTCACGACGGATGTCCGCAAGCCGCTGGTCGTCGGATTTGCAACCGGCGGTATCGGGCCGGTTCCCGGCTGGACCGAAGCGCAAGACGGCGCTCCGGACGGTACGAACGCGCGCCGCGGCGCAATCACGCTCTACGGTACGGGCGAGATCGCGAAAAATACGCGCGGCACGTTTGCATATGACTCGAGCAATACGCTCGAGCAGACGATCGCCGCCGATCCGTTTCTCGACAATCCCGACGATCGGCCGTTTCCGACCTACGGCGACGCCTCGATCCGCTACGACGATGCGCTCTCCACGAACCGCATCTTCGCCGCGATTCAAAACGGCCGTTCGAGCGCGATGTGGGGTCAGTTTTACGCGCAAGCCGCGCCCAGCACGGCCGTCGGCGGGTACAATATTTTGGTGAACGGCGCGAAGGTCGTGGCCGGGAGCAGCAGCCTGAGCGCCGGCGCATTCACCGCCCGCAACAACACGGCGTTTGCGCGGACGGTCATCTCGCCGACGGGTCTCGCGGTTGCAAGTCAAGCGCTAAACCCCGATATCGTCATCGGCAGCGACGTGCTCACGCTCGTGCATCTGGATCGGCGCAGCGGCGCGATCGTTTCCGAGAGCGTGCTGGGCCGCGGAACCGACTATTTGCTCGACTACCCGAGCGGGCTCTTGACGTTCCTCAACATCATTTTGCCGTATGACGATCAGTTCAATCCGCAAGTCGTCATCGTGCAGTACGAATACGGTGGCCCCGGCGCGACCTCGACGATGATGGGCGGCAAAGCCAATGCCAAGCTCGGACCGGGTACGCACGCCGACGCCTGGTATCTGAACAACTCGATCGGCAGCGGCAACCTGACCCTGCTCGGCGAGTCGCTCGACGGCAAATCGTCGAGCGCGGTCTGGTCGCTCAGTCACGAACGTTCGGACGGCTTTCTTCCGATCACGACCGCGCAGTACGGAACCTCCGGCGATGCCTATAAGGCCACGCTCGCGATGCATTCCGGACCCGTGAAGGTGTCGCTCGCGTTCGCCGGCACCGATGCGGCCTACGATAACCCGTACGGCAATTACACGGCGCCGGGCCTCGTTTCGTTCAACGGGACGGCATCGTTTGCGCTCAGTCCGAAGGCGGCCCTCGACCTCAGCTATCTCTACGCGCACAACGATCTGCCCGTATCGCTGTTTTCGCAAGCCGTCAACAACTCCGACTCGGAAGCCGGTCTGACGCTACGCGTCGCCCCCTCGCCGCGATTGAAGTATCACTTCGGCGTTGCGAGCGATGCGGCATCGAGCAACGGCGTGACCAATCCGCTGGTGCTCGGCAGCGACCCCAGCCAATCGAGTGCGGCGCCCGGCAACCTGGGCTCACTCGGCAGCTTCTTGCCGGCGTTTTCATCGGTCAACTACAACGCGGGCTCGGGGAGCACGATCGCCGCGAATGCCGGATTCGACTGGCGTTTCGCGCCGCACGCGACGATCGGCGTAGCCCGCATCCAACCACTTGGAAATGCGACCGATCCCTACGATCCGCCCGAGACGCAAGCCGAGTTCGGCATCGACGTCGGCGATCACGCCAAGGCCTTCATCCGGCAACTGTGGGAGCAATCGTCAAGCCAGGCGTTTGCGGCTTCGCAAGCAGGCCAGACGCTCGCGTCGACCGCGCAGAGTCAGACCAGCATCGGCATCGAAGATCAACTCGGACCGACGACCTATGAGACGGGCTATGCCGTCGAGCATACGGCGAGCGGCACCGACCTCTACGATGCGATCGGCGTGCGCACGAAGTTCATCTCCACGCCGCGCTTTAACGCCGACGGCTTCTTCCAGCTCGGCACGTCGTTGTATTCGACGTTCGCGGCACCGACGACGTCGCCGTACTTCATGACGGTCGGCACGGCGCTGGATTATTCGATCAAAACCTTCCACACGACGGGACAAGTCCAGGTTCGGACCGGCTTCGATTCCGGGAGCACGTACCAATTCGGTGCGACGGGCCCGATCTCGCCGGCGGTTTCGCTCTATGGTTCGTACACCGGTTCGTTCACCCAGGGCATCTTCGATACGGAAGGGCGCGGCGGACTCGCCTATCGTCCCTCGCGCAACGATCGGTACGTCACGTTGCTCTCGGCCGACATTTACCGCACGGATCTCACCGACTACGACGCCTACATCACGAACGTCATTCAGCTCCAAGAGCTCTATCGTTCGAGCACGCGCACGGAGTGGGCGGCGAGCGCGGCCTACAAGATTACGGGCGATAGTTTCTTCGCCCCGCGCACGACGATTTGGGGACTGCGCGGCGACCAGCGCATCGGCGGCCGGTTCGATATCGGCAGCGAGGTGCACTTCAGTAACATCGCGCCCTTGAGCGGTACGAACGCTACGGGTTTTGCAGCGGAAGCCGGCTACCGCCTCGGCAGCACGCTGCGGTTGGCGGGCGGTTACAACTTCTCCGGGTTCGCCGATCCGGATACCGCGATCAATCCCACGCATCGCGGACTCTACGTTACTTTAAGCACGTATATCGACCGAATTTTCGGCTGGGGTAAGGACGACCGCTAACATGAGAACGCGCAATTTCATCGGCCGGTTAGCGGCAGCAGCCCTCTTCCTCGCGTTCGTATCTTTCGGTTACGCCGAGGCTTCGATCACCGTCAACAAGCAATTCAATCCGACTAGCGTGGCCCTCGGCGTAGACTCCGTCGTGACGGTCACGCTGCAGAACAGCGATACCGGTGCAGCGGTCACGCTTACGACGTTCCAAGACGACGTCGCAACGATGAGCGGCGGCGGCGTCATCGACGCGACCGTGCCGCCGACTACGGACTGTAATCCCGGCGGAACGGCCGCCCTGTCCATCGTCGGCACGGCCATCGTGATGAACGGCGGCACGATTCCGATCGCGGCGAACGGCACGACGCCCGGCGTGTGCCACGTCGTCTTCAGCGTCTCAGGGAACAAGACCGGCAACCATGTCAACACGATCCTCGCTGCCAATGTAACCTCGTCGGGCGGCAACCCGCCGGGCGACGTTTCGCAGACGCTAAGCATTGCGTCCGCGAATATTATCGTATCGGCCAGCGCCAGTCAGGTCGCACCCTTCGGCAGCGCTACCACGACGTTGACGTACACCATCGGCAATCCGACGAGCGGTCCGGGCGTTCCACTGACGAACGCGGCGTTTTCGATCAACGGCAGCTCGACGGCGCCGTTTACCGTAACCGGTGCGGTATCGACCTGCCCCGGAGCCGTCTTTGCGCTGCCAACCGCCGTCCTCACCGGCCCCGTTGCCGTTACCGGCGCGACGATTCCGGTCGGCGGGTGTACCGTCACCTTGACCGTCACGTCCTCGGCCGCCGGTCCGGCGAACACCGTCGTAAGCTTCATTCTGCCGGCTTCACCGACGGCCGGAAGCCTCGTGACCGATCAAGGAATTACGAACTCCGGCCAGGCGAGCGATACCGCAACGTTCGAAATCGGCAGCCCGCCCGTTAGCAAGAACTTCAGCAACGGCTTCGTGCAGCCCGGTACGAACGTCACCGCGACGATCAGCATTCAAAACGTCTTTTCCTCGCAAGCGCTCCACGCCGCATCGATCACCGACACGCTGCCCGCGGGCCTCACGCTCTTCGCCACCCCCACCGCGAATGCAAATTGCGGTGCGCCGGTGCTTGGTGGAGTTGCCGGTTCCGGGACAATCACGATGACGGGCGGCCAGATTACGGCGAACTCGACGTGCACGATCACCGCGATCGTGGCCGTCGACCCGGCGCAGCCGAGCGGGAGCGTCACGAACAGTATCCCGGCCGGTTCGTTCAATAGTACCGAAACGGGCGTGTCCGGCGGCGCCGGCTCGAAGAGCACGTTCATCACCCCGCCCGGCGGCGCGTACACGATCGCCATGTCGGCGCCGGCTACTGCTCTTCCGTTCACGCCCTTCCAGTACACGGTCACGTTGACGAGCCAAGCCGCCGGCGCGTTCAACGGCGGCGGGTTCACGAATTTGCTCCCGCAGACCCAAGTCCCGACGGCCGTCGTGAACGATGCCACGCATCTTCCAACCTTGTCGGCCGGCTGCAATCCCGGAACGATCACGGCCGTTGCCGGTACGACCACGGTCACGGGCGCGGGCCTCTCGATTCCCGCGGGCGGAGTTTGTCAAGTGACGTATTGGGCCGAGTTCACGGCGGCACCGACGTCGACCACGCTGAGCGACAACAACATCCTCGGTAACGGCGCGAACCCCGTTTCGTTCAACACCAATCCGGGTGGGGTTCCCACCGCGCCGCAAAACGGGCAGGCCAATGCCTCGGTCACCGA
>Ga0182015_10006116_pt1 | contig 12196 bp, 12 predicted proteins | sample 712P3MmetaG_FD_120478 | JGI IMG/M metagenome (GOLD analysis project Ga0182015, IMG submission 120478) | Permafrost microbial communities from Stordalen Mire, Sweden - 712P3M metaG | ecosystem: Environmental > Terrestrial > Soil > Wetlands > Permafrost | place: Sweden: Stordalen | collected...
CGAACGAACCGGTGCCAAGAACAAAGCGCCGTCCCCGCACCGACGCAACCTGCGCGAGGAACGCGCGCCGAAACCCATCGTGCTCGAGCACCCCATGCCAAGAGGTGCCCAACACAGCCCCAGCCCGGCACCCGTCTGGCTCGCCATCGTCGGCGATGAAGAGATGCTCGCCGGTGTTGCCGAGGGCCCCTTCCTGGGCACCCTCGGCTCCGTGCGCAAGCGCCACGCGCCCATGCCTGATCTCATAACCGCCAACCTCAGTCCCGAGCCAAGAGCACTGACCGGCACGCCGCCGCAAGACCTTGTCGTGCTCGAACGTAGTGGTAACCGGCAGCAGCCCCAGTCCGCTCACAACGCCATCCCGAGACTCAAAATAATCGGTGATCCGTTCCCCCAACAGCTGATAACCGCCGCAGATGCCGAGGATCGGCGCACCCGCCGCGGCGCGTTGCGCCAGGGCGCGATCGAGCCCAAGGTCGCGCAGGCGCGCGAGGTCCTCGACGGTGGCCTTCGTGCCGGGCACGACGACGAGGTCCGCACGACGCACGTCAGCGATCGAGCGCGTGAAGCGCACGCGCACGCCCGGCTCGGCGGCGAGCGCGTCAACGTCCGTGAAGTTGCTCATCCAGCGCAGGCGGATCACCGCGACGTCGAGCGTGTCCGCGGACGTCGGCGCCTCCGGGCGCGGCGCGTCCAGCGCCAGCGAGTCCTCCACGTCCATCCACAGGTCCTCGACGTGCGGCAGCACGCCCAGCGTCGGGCGGCCCGTCAGCTCTGTCAGCTGCGCGAGGCCCGGGTCGAGGATCGACTGATCGCCGCGGAACTTGTTCACCACGAAGCCCGCCACGTGCGCCTGGTCCGCCCGCTCCAGCAGCGCAAGCGTGCCGAACAGCGACGCGAACATGCCGCCGCGGTCGATGTCCGCGACGAGCAGCACCGGCAGCTGCGCCTCGCGTGCGAGGCCCATGTTGACGAGGTCCGCGTGGCGCAGGTTGATCTCCGCGGGGCTGCCCGCGCCCTCGCACACGACCACGTCGAAGCGCGCGCGCAGGTCCGCCAGCGCGTTTGCCACGATCGGGCGCAGCTCGTGCTTGAGCTCCTGGTAGGAGCGCGCGCTCGCGTCCGCGTACGGCTTGCCCATCACGATCACCTGGCTGTGGCGCTCGCCCGAGGGCTTGATCAGGATCGGGTTCATCGCCGCCTGCGGCTCGATCCCGGCCGCCGCCGCCTGCACCGCCTGCGAGCGCCCCACCTCACAGCCATCCGGTGTCACGACCGAGTTAAGCGCCATGTTCTGCGCCTTGAACGGCGCCACGCTCACGCCCGCGCGATGCAGCCAGCGACAGATGCCCGCCGTCACGAGCGACTTGCCCGCGTCCGATTGCGTGCCGCAGATCAGCAGCGCGCCGTTCATCGTGCGCTCCTGACGATCGCGCACAGGAGCGCCGACGCGGCGCCCACGGCGAGCGAAAGGCGCACCGCGCGGTGCACGTCCTCGACGCCCGGCGCGCGTCCGTCGCCGAGCCGCGGGCGGGACTCGACGCGCCCGCCGTAGGAGAGCGGCCCGCCGAGCGACAGCGACAGCGCTCCGGCGAACGCCGCCTCGACCCGTCCCGCGTTCGGGCTCGGGTGCAGCGGGCCGTCGCGCAGCGCCGTCCCCGCCGCAACGCGCGGCGAGCCGCCGACGAGCGGCGCCGCCACGCACGCGAGCGCCGCCGTGAGCCTCGCCGCGGGCCAGCTCATCGCGTCGTCGAGCTTCGCCGCCGCCCAGCCGAACTCCACGTAGCGCTCGCTGCGATGACCGACCATCGCGTCGAGCGTGTTCGCCGCGCGGTATGCGGCCACGCCCGCGGGCCCCGCGACCGCGCCCCACAGCAGCGCGCCCACGACCGCATCGCCGGTGTTCTCCGCCACCGACTCGACCGCCGCGCGGCACAGCTCCGGCCCATCGAGCCCGCTCGCGTCGCGACCGCACAGCGAGCGCAGCGCACCACGCGCCTCCTCGAGCTCCTCGCGCGCCACCAGGTCGGAGACGCCCAGCGCCTCGCGCGTCAGCGAGCGCCCGCCGAGCGCCGCCCACGTGAGCGCCGCCAGCACCAGGCTCCGCGCGAAGCGGCCATGCGAGGAAAGGCGCTCGGCCGCGATCGCCGGCGCTGCGACCAGCACCGCCGCGAAGATCGCGCCGCGCAGGCGCGTGGGTACGTAGACGGCGCGCTCGAGCGCGAGCGCGAGCGCTCCGAAGCCCGCGACCGGATGCCAGCGACGAGGGTCGCCGAACGCCAGGTCGGCGGCGTAGCCGCCAAGCAGCGCCGCTCCGGCCAAGGGCGTTCCGCTCACGATGAGAACCTCACGCCGGCCGGGTGAGGCTCTGGTCCGACGTCATGTCCATCTGGCGCCTCCTCGGGATCGTGCGTCCCGTCGTCGGAAGGATTCGCGGCGGTCGAGTCTCTGGCTCCCGGAACGGCGCCCCGGTCACAGTGGCGCGACCGCCCCGGTCTCTCACCGGGTTCCTCGCACCGCCACGCTGACACGCCGATGCTACCGGCTGGCGCGTGGCGCGGCCCGGCGGCTGGCTCTAGTGTTGGCGACGATGTCAACGTCTCAGCGCTTCGAGCGGCCGCCGACGCCCGCCGGCTTCGACCCCTCGCGCGCGGCCGAGCGCGCCGCCGACCCGCGCGGTTGGCGCTACGACGACGCCGAGCGCGAGATCGTCCATCGCGTGATCGCCGAGCGCCGCGACGTGCGGCGCTTTCGCCCCGACGCCGTTCCCGAGGACGTGCTCCAGCGCGTACTCGCGGCCGCGCACCGCGCGCCATCTGTCGGGCTGATGCAGCCGTGGCGGCTGATCGTGATCCGCTCGCTCGACACCCGCATCGCCGTGCGCCGCCTCGCTCAGCGCGAGCGCCTGCGCCAGGCCGACAAGTTCGACGAGCGCACGCGCCAGTTCCTCGACCAGAAGATCGAGGGCGTCGTCGAGTCGCCGCTCGGCGTGTGCGTGTGCTGCGACCACGGCGACCCCGACGCGGAGATCCTCGGCCGCGGCACGATCCCCGAGACCGACGTCTACAGCGCCGCGTGCGCCGTGCAGAACCTATGGCTCGCCGCGCGCGCCGAGGGTCTCGGCGTCGGCTGGGTCAGCTTCTACCGGCCCGATGACCTCCGCGCGCTGCTCGATATCCCCCTGCGCGCGGATCCGATCGCGTATCTCTGTCTCGGCTGGCCCGACGAGCGCCCCGTGCGACCCGGCCTCGAGGCGGCCGGATGGTCCTCGCGGATGCCGCTCGACGCCGTCGTCATGGACGAGCGCTGGCGCGAGGACGTGGCGCGCGTGGCGCCCAATGGCGCCGAGCGTGTGAGCGGGCGCTCCGAGTATCCGAGCGACGGCCCTGACCGCGCGGCGGCGATCGCGGCGCGCGACCGTCTCGACGAGCTCGTCAAGCCGGCCGGCAGCCTCGGCGCGCTCGAGGCGCTGATCGAGCGCTGGGCCGCCGTCACCGGTCAGCCGCCGCCGGCGAGCATCCGCGCCGGCGTGCTCGTGTGCGCCGCCGATCACGGCCACGTCGTCCACGGCACGAGCCTGTTCGACAGAGATGTCTCCGCGCAGGTGACCGCCGCGGCGGCGCGCGGCGAGACCGCGGTTGGGGTGCTCGCGCAGCGCGGCGGGCATGAGCTGCTCGTCGCGGATGTGGGCCTGGTGGGCGCGACGCCGAATGGCGTGCGCGACGCCAAGATCGCCGCCGGCAGCGCCGACATGACGGTGGCGCCGGCGCTTACGGACGCCGCGCTCGACGCGGCGCTCGAGACGGGGGCCGTGCTCGCGCGCGAGCTCGCCGGCCGCGGCGTCGACTGCCTCGTGCTCGGCGAGATCGGAATCGGCAACACCGCTACGACCGCCGCGCTCGTCTGCGCGCTCACGGATGTCTCACCACGGCTCGCGGTCGGGCGCGGCACTGGCGTCGACGCCGAGGGGCTCGAGCGCAAGCGCGCAACAGTTGCTGCGGCGCTGGCATGTCACACGGCGTCGCTTGGTCCCGAGGCGCGGCGGACAGGCGCTGGGGCGTCGTCCGCGCGCGAGGCGCTGCGCTGCGTCGGCGGCCTCGAGCTCGCCGCGCTCGCCGGCGCGATCGGCGAGGCCGTGCGCCTGCGCCTGCCCCTGCTGCTCGACGGCTACGTGGTCTCCGCCGCCGCGCTCGCCGCTGTCGGTCTCGACGCGGCGGCCGGCGAAGTGCTGATCGCTAGCCACCGCTCTGCCGAGCCTGGACACGCCATCGCGCTCGCCGAGCTCGGCCTCGAGCCGCTGCTCGACCTGCGCCTGCGCCTCGGCGAGGCGTCCGGCGCGCTGCTCGCGTTGCCGCTGATCGAGGCTGCCGGCGCGCTGCATGCCGGCATGGGCACGTTCGAGGAGTCGGGCGTTGCACGCGCGCGCTGACGGTCTCGCCAGCGCGATCGCGTTCCTCACGATCGTGCCTGTGCCCGTCGCCGGCGATGTCGGGCTGAGCGGCGCGGCGGTCTGGTTTCCAGTGGTCGGCGCGGCGGTCGGCGGGTTGGCGGGCGCCGTGCGCGTAGTCGGCGGGCACGTCCTCGGGCCGGCGGTCTCCACCGTGCTCGCGATGATCGTGCTTGTCGTCGTCACCGGCGCGCTTCACCAGGATGGGCTCGCCGACACCGCCGACGGCATCGGCGCGCGCGGCTCGCGAGCGCGCCGTTTGGACGTCATGCGCGATTCCGCCACCGGCGTGTTCGGCGCGCTCGCGCTGATCGCCTGGGCACTGCTGCTGTACGCCACGCTCACCTCACTCGACGGCGACCGTGCGCTGCGTGCGCTCGTCGTCGCCTGCGCGCTTGGGCGCTGGGCCGCGCTGGTGCACGCCGTGGCCACGTCACCGGCGCGTGCGGATGGGCTCGGCGCGGCGCTTCAAGTAGGGCGGGTCGCGCTTGGGGCGGCAACGGTTCTCGCGCTGATCGTGGCGTTCGCGGTCGGCGGCCTCGTTGCGGGGGTGGCCGCCGTCGGCACCGGCGCTGCCGTGGCGGCTCTGTCGGTTGGCTTCGCGCGGCGCATGCTTGGCGGTCGTACAGGGGACACGCTCGGCGCGACGGTGGCTATCGCGGAGGTCGCGGCGTGCGTCGCGCTGCTTGGGGTGTGGCAGGGCTGAGGTCTGGCTCTGGCCTCATGCCAGTTGCGATGCCAGCTCGAGTCCCACCTTTGGTAGTGCCCGACGAACTCGGCGATCGAACGTGGCAACTCCGGCACGCTGCACCTGAGCCGTGGCCAGTGCAAAGCCGTCCGCGAGACTGATGTTCAAGTTACGGTGTCGCGCAGCATCGAGGGCGATCGCGGGTGTGGGGGCCACCAGTTTGATTCCCAAAGCACTCATCGAGTCCACGGCCGTTCGCAGCGTCTCCGCCCGCCCCGCTGGCCTTACGAGCGTCTCCGCGTAATTCACGAGCGAAAGCAGAAGCGCCGTGCCCTCCTCGGTCATGCCTGTCAAAGCCTCGAACGCATCGACATGGTGGGGATCTCGGCGGTCCAAGGCGGCTATCACAACGTCGGTGTCGAGCACGCAGCCGCTCACGCCCGCTCCCCGGACCGCAGTCGCTCCAGGTACCCGGACTCATACAGGCCGTCGAAGACACCCAGAGCAGCCGACACGTCGCGATTGACGCGTCGAACGACTATGCGGTCCGCTCCCTCTGCTTCGATCGTGACCTCGTCGCCGCCCTTGAGGCCTGCGCTCTCCAGTGCCGTCACAGGTAGCGTCACCTGGTGCTTGCTCGAGATCCTCGGCATTCCTTTACTATATCGTAAAGGAATTGGTCAGGGCCAGGAGCTCCTCGTCCGGATTCGCCCCAACCGCGAAGTCCCGCCCCGGCCCGCACACGGGCTCCATCGACGTGCGCCCATCCCATGCCGCCCCCGGCAAGGTTGCGTCCACGCTGACCCGTTCGCCCTCGACCACGACCGTCAGATACCGGTGCACATCGACAAGCCCCTCGCTCGGCACCGTCTCGGCGATCGCCGTGCCGAACAGCGCTAGCGCACGCTCCCGATCGAGCCTGTACACGCGGTGCACGAGCGCCGGCTGTGTCTCGGGGTGGCGCTTCGCGAGCACCTGCGCGAGGAAGAGATGCTTCGTCGCGCTCGTCCCGCGCGCCTCGAGCAGCATGCTTTCCACGCTGCGCCCGCTGGGCAGCCCGTAGGGGATCGCGCGCACGGCTTCGACCAGCTCGGCCGGCGAGCTCTCGAGGCGAAACAGCGGACCGAGCTCGGCGCGCTTGCTCTCGCTCAGGTGCGGCCACAGCGCCTCGTAGCCGATGAAGTCGAACATCTTCACGCCCGGCTGAAACGGCCGGGGCGCGACCGTCAGACGGTTCATCCCGACCCCGAACGGCGCTGCCTCCCCGAAGGCGACCTCCTCGAAGCCGGCCCGCGCGAACGCCTCGCGGATCTGCGGCACGATGTCCGGTGGGCGCCGGTGGCGCGTCCAGATGACCGTTGCGTCCGGCGCGCACAGCTGCGCGAGCTGGTCGATCGTCTTGGCGACATCAGCCGCGGAGAGATTGCCGAACACCCCGCACACGAGCACCACGTCAGCCGGTACCGCGCCGGCGTAGGAGTCGGTCAGCGACGCATCGCCGGCAACTGCCTCGACAGCGTCGAGCCCGGCCGCCCGCGCCGCTGCCTGGGCAAGCCGCACGTTCTCGGCGTCGAGCTCCACCAGGCGGGCGCTGACCTCGGCACGCCGTGCGTGGTCGATCAGTGCGCCGATCGCGTCGTGTCCCTGGCCCGCGCACACGCTGATCAGCCGAATCGGGCCGGCGGGGGCATCGTCCAGCGCCGCCCGCAGCTGTGCCTGCACCAACGCGAGGCGGCGGCTCAGCTCGGAGTCGGGATCCTCATAGGGGGAATGCCACGCCTGCCAGTCGACAGTCGCCTGTGAAGCCACGTCGCCGACTCTAGCGAGCATGTCACCCGTGCTCGACGTCGCCGAGCTGCAGCAGGATGTGGGGGTGCGGCGCGGGGAGCACGCTCGCCGACAGGGGCACGCCGTTGAAGGTCAACGCGAGCGGCGCTCCTGTAGCAAGGGGGGTTCCCGTGACCGGATCGCCGCTCGATGCCGCCGCCTCCGGCTCGCGCCGTGGATCCTGGGTGGCCAGCTCACTCAGCAGCGCTCGTGCCCAGTCGTCCGCTCGCTGCGCCGAGTCGGGCTCGGGGCCGGCGACGACGTAGCCGTCGAGACGCTCGCGCGGCGACGCGCGCGTGAACGCGCCCAGCGTGGGGACGATCGCGGCCACGTTCGCCGCGACCGGCTGCGCCGACCACGCCGGTGCGCCCCACAGGCGCGCCTCCCCGATCTGCGCGCCCCATGCTCCCGCTGCCGCCACGCGAAAGCGCTCCAGGCACGGGGCGGTGCTGGGATCGTGCTCGGCGCGGGCGAAGCGCCGCGAGTCGCGCACAGCGATCGCTCGCAGCTTGCCGGCGACGGCTGCGCCCAGCTTGACGCTGCGCGCATGTGCGACACGTGCAAGGGCGCGGTGAAGCTCGGCTACGGCGTCGCTCAGCGAAGGCCATCCCTCGAGCGAGCGCGGCGTCTTCGGACCGTCGTAGTAGTTGACGATTCGCGCGATCTGCCCGGCGCACGCCACGAGCGCGCGGAGCTGATCGTCCGGCGTGCCGCTCGAGGTGGGCTCGCGGCCGCTGTCGCGCTCGTCCGCGCGATGCGAGCTCGGCTCCGTTTGCGCCCCCGGCTCCGCTTGCGCCCCCGGCTCCGCCACCGTCCCGTGGAACTGATCCGCGAGAGCCGTGGTGATGATCCACACGTCCGCGAGCTCAGACGCCAGCTCCTCGCGGTCCAGCGTGGGGCCATCGAGGATCTCCGCGAGCTCGCCGAGCTCCTCGAGCAGCCGCGCGACGGCGGCCAGCGGTCGCCAGTAGCCGCCGACGCGCGCCATCGTGGATCGCACCAGCTGCTGCGTCGATCCGCCATTCGTGACGGAGCCGGTCACCTCGGCGACACGCGCCCGGAACATCGCCTCAACCAACCTGCACGATCTCGACCCCCGCCGCCTCGAGCACGTCACGGCCGTCGAGCACCGCGTAGCCCTCGCGGAAGTACAGCTTCGCCACGCCCGCGCCCGCGATCAGCTTCGCGCACGGCGGACACGGGAAGTCGGTGACGTACATGACGGCTCCCTCGGTGGCGACGCCGTCGCGTGCTGCCTGCGCGATCAGCCGCGCCTCCGCGTGCGTTGCCGTCGAGAGCTCGAAGCCGACGCCTTTGAAGAAGTTGCTGCGAGGGTCGCCGACCGCGTACGCGCTCAAGCGGTGCGGGTTGTGCTCGTTGGCGGCCCCCGCGATCGTCCCGTCGGGGAAGCGAATCGCTGCACCAACCTGTCGCCACCAGTCGACGCTCGTGTCGGCCTGCGCCTGCGCCGCCCCGACGATGTCGGCGATCTCCTCACCGGCTGGTGCTCGCTCGCCCGCAGCCATCGCGGCGTTCGCGCTCGTCGCCGCATCCGCGCTGCCGTTCGCGCTCGCCCAAGGCACGAGCAGCCGCACGCTGCGCGACTTGTCCCACCTCAGAAAGACGCTGTCGTAGCGGACCTCGCAACGTGCGAAGAAGCGCTCGACGACCTGGTGGCTGACGTCCTCGTCCGGCAGCGTGATGCGCGGGCTTTCCTCAGCTAGGCCCACCGCGCGCTGCTCGTCGAGCACGCTCACCTCCGAGCAGATGCCCCACGCCGCGATCGCGCTTGCCGCGAGCTCGGCGTCGAGACAACGGATGTCCTTGGCCAGGGGGCGGTAGTCGGCGTACAGCTCAGGGCCGATCAGGAACAGCGGCCGGCCGCGTCCATGCGACTCCAGGAAGCGCACGTAGCCCTCGTGCAGGACCGGGATGTAGGCGACGACGACCTCGCGCACGGCGGTCCTTCATCCCCGCTTGAGGATGCTGTCGATCAGCCCGGGGAGCACTTCGGCGAGCTTCGGGCCGAGTCGCTCGCCGAGGTTCATGTACATCTGGCGGATGCGCTCGCTGGTCGTCACCGACGCCTGACGCTCGATCACCTCGATCGACTCGCAGATCTCCTCGAGCGCCTTCAGGTCCTCGTCGCTGTAGGAGTGATCGGCGGTCAGCACGAGCACGTTCGGCTGCACCGCCTCGATCAGCGCCCAGCGCGCTTCGCCGTCCTCCTTCAGGAAGATCAGGTCGACCGGGCGCTGGTAGGCGAGCATCTCCAGGCGCTCGCTCTCGGGCACCATCGGCCGGTCCTCGCCCTTGCGCCGGCGGATCTTCGCGTCGCTGTCGACGCCGACCGCGAGCACGTCGCCGAGCTGCTTGGCGCGCGCGAGGTACTTGACGTGCCCGAGGTGGATCAGGTCGAAGGAGCCGGATGTGAGCACGACGCGGTAGCCGAGGCCCTTCAGATGCGTGACCGTGCGCGTCATGTCCTCGAGCGAGCGGATCAACCGCTCCTCGTAGTTCACGTCCGGGCTCAGGATTCCGCTGTTTGCTCCCATTTGCTCCTCGCAGTCCTCTCAAGGCGGACTCCGACCGAGCACCTTAGCGGCGCTCGCGGGCGGCGGCGCGCGGGGCCGTGAATAGGATCACCTGCGATGCCCGACTACCTGCCCTACGCCGAGCGCACGCCGAGCACCGCCTACCAGGCGATGCTGCGCGCGATCCGCGACGGCGGCACGCGCGTACAGACCAAGCAGGGCGAGGACGCGCTCGCGCTCGCGGGCCACTGCATGCGCTTTCCGATGGCCGACGGAGCGGCGGTGATCACCGAGCGCTCGATCGAGAGCTTCGTCGGCAAGGCGATCGGCGAGCTGTGCGCGTTCATCAACGGCGCACGCACGCTCGAGCAGCTCGAGGCGTTCGGCTGCAACTGGTGGGGGGCGTGGGCCACGGCCGAGAAGTGCGAGGCGCGCGGTCTCGAGCCGGGCGACCTCGGCCCGGGCTCCTACGGCCACGCGTTCAAGAGCTTCACGACGGATCTCGACGGCGATGACCCCGGCTTCGATCAGCTGCCGCACCTCGTACGGAAGCTGCGCGACCTGCCGCTCGACAGGACCGCGCTGATGAGCCCATGGATCCCGAACGCCAATCACCGCGAGGCGGGCGTGCGCTCGCGCAACACGATCGCGCCGTGCCACGGCTGGATCCACGCGCTCGTGCTCGACGACAAGCTGCATCTGATCCACAACCAGCGCTCGGGCGACACGCCGATCGGCGTGCCGTCGAACATGGCGCAGTACACCGCGCTCGGCCTGATGCTCGAGCAGCTCACGGGCTACGAGCTCGTCGAGTACGTGCACTGGATCCAGTACGCGCACATCTACGTCAACCAGCTGCCGCACGTCGAGGAGATGCTCGCGCGCGAGCCACGCGCGCTGCCGACGCTGCGCCTGACCGACGCCGGCCGCGCGATCGATGACATCCACGATTTCCGCGCCGAGCACTTCGAGCTCCTCGACTATCACCCGCATCCCGCGATCGCTGGCATCCCGGTGGCGACCTGAGATGGTCGCGATCGTCGTCGCGCGCGCCGGCAACGGCGTGATCGGCCGCGATGGCGGGCTGCCGTGGCATCTGCCGACGGACATGCGGCGCTTTCGCGAGCTGACGAGCGGGCACACGGTGGTCATGGGTCGCAGGACGTACGAGTCGATCCCCGACCGCTATCGCCCACTGCCCGAGCGGCGCAACCTCGTGCTCAGTGCCAACCGCGACTGGCGCGCGCCCGGTGCGGAGGTGTTCGGCGAGCTCGCCGGCGCGCTCGCTGCCTGCGACCGCGACTGCTTCGTGATCGGCGGCGAGCGCACCTACCGCGAAGCGCTGCCGATCGCCGAGCGCGTGTACGCGACCGAGGTCGAGGGCGAGGTCGAGGGCGACGTGTTCTTCCCCGCGCTCGCCGACCACGAGTGGCGGTGCGTGCAGCAGAGCGAGCGCGTTGTCGAGAACGACCATGGCTTTACCTTCTGTGTCTATGAGCGTGCCTAGCCGCCGGCTCTACAACATCGACGCCGCGCGCGGCGACGAGCAGCGGCGCTACATGGAGGAGCTCGAAGCGGCGGGTGTGTGCGTGTTCTGCCCCGAGCACGTTGGCGAGCACCACCGCGAGCCGGTCGAGCACGCGGGCAGGCATTGGTATGTGACGAAGAACGACTACCCCTACGAGGGCGCGGCTGCTCACTACCTGGTCGTGTCGAACATGCACGTGACGTCGTTCGACGAGCTGCCGGACGAGGCCGGCGCCGAGCTGTGGGCGATCAAGCGGATGCTCAAGGCGCAGCTCGCTCCCACGGCAATCGCGACCGTCGAGCGCAGCGGCAACATGCTCTACAACGGCGGCAGCGTCGCGCACCTGCACGTGCATCTGGTCGCGCTCGAGCAGGAGCCCACCGCGACGGTGCGCTTCCGGGTCAGCACGCATGCATGAGACGACCCCGCGGGTCTTCCTGATCGCGCGTCCCGCGGTCGACTTCGACGGCATGCGCGCGTACCTGGAGTCTGTCGGCGGCGCGACGTGGCTCGAGGGACGTCGCACGCAGGAGCCCGTGGACGCCGAGCTGCTCGTCGAGTTCTCGGGCCGCGCGTGCTACCGGTCGTGGGCGCCTGGCCTCAACGCCAACGTCTCACGAGTCCGAGCCGACGGCCACGACTATCTGACGAACCTGATCGCCTCTGGCCACGGCAGCGTGCTCGAGCACGCGAGCTGGACGTTTGCCTTCCACGATGTCTCGCGGGTGTTCACCCACGAGCTCGTCCGCCATCGTGCCGGCTCCGCCTTCAGCCAGGAGAGCCTTCGCTACGTGCGCGTCACCGACGTCGGCTTCCGCATGCCCGCCGCGCTCGAGCCGCTGCGTGACCGCGTCTTGAGCCTCGTCGAGCAGCTCGAGGAGTTTCAGCTCGACGCCGCGGCGGCGCTCGGCATCGACGACGACGGCGTGCCGTTCGACGTGAAGAAGGAGGTCACCTCGGCGCTCAGGCGTCTGGCGCCGATCGGCTTGAGCACCGACATCGTCTGGACCGCCAACGCGCGAACGCTGCGGCACGTGGTCGAGATGCGGACTGCGCCCGCGGCGGAGGAGGAGCTGCGAAGCGTCTTCGCCGAGGTCGCCGCGATCATGCTCCGCGAGGCCCCCGCGTTGTTCGAGGACTTCACGCGCAAGCCGGATGGCTCGTGGGTGCCG
>Ga0182015_10006117_pt1 | contig 12193 bp, 8 predicted proteins | sample 712P3MmetaG_FD_120478 | JGI IMG/M metagenome (GOLD analysis project Ga0182015, IMG submission 120478) | Permafrost microbial communities from Stordalen Mire, Sweden - 712P3M metaG | ecosystem: Environmental > Terrestrial > Soil > Wetlands > Permafrost | place: Sweden: Stordalen | collected...
CAGGTCCGTTCCATTCATCCTCCCATGAGCCCGCGGGAACTTTATCAAATCGGCGTTGAACTCGAAGCGCCAGCGAATGTCTGGGGCGTACCTGCGCCCCCGGAAGATTGGCGAAAATTGATGGGTCCCGACAACTCCAGAACGCAACAAGCCACCGCCGCGGCGCCCGCCCGCGAACACGAAGCGGGGCCCGCACAAGCCTCGTCGGCCGCGACCGCACCCGCTGCCCAGCGTTCCGTGCCGGCAGGTCCCGAATATCGCAGCACCGGCGTCACTGCATTCCCCGACCCGCCTCCGGTCGCTCCTAGCGCTTCCAAGCCCGAGCGCGTCGTAATCACTTCAGACCAGCTCGTCGCCGCCGTCCACGGGAAATTGCAAGCCGCCGCAGAGAAAGCCGTCCACACCGCCATCAACGATCACCTCATGGGCGCAGTTCGCCAGGCGTTGACCAAAATCGACGATGTTTGTTCCGCAAGTGTGAATCAGATTGAAGAGCATTCCAGCCAGCGTCTGGAAGTCATGATGCGCACCGCCCGCGAGGAAGTGATGAGCCGCATGGAAGCGCGCATGGCCGAAGACCGCACCCATTGGGAAGATCAACACCACGAGTTCAAAGGCCGTACCGAAGAAATCGCCGAGCGCTTCGAGCATCTCGCCGCGGAAACCCAGCGCAACCTTGCCGAAGCGCAAAAATTGCTGGAGAAAGCCGGCGGCGAAGTCGAGCCGCGTATTCGCGAGCACCTCACCAGCTCCATCAACCGCGCTACCGACGACTTCGAAGCCGCCGCCACCCGTGTTTCCGACCGCCAACTCGTCCGCCTGATGGAAGATAAGCTGATGGTCACCCGCGAAGCCGCAGCGCAACTCCAGGCCTGTGGCGCCGACGCTCACGCCAAACTCCAAAGCTCGGCCAGCGCCACCATGGAAGAATTCAAGCGTCAGACCGAAGTGCAGGTCGACCTGGTCATCTCCGAAGCCACGCAACGCGTGATGTCGTCGCTAGCCGCTCTGGAAGCGGACAATCGCACCGTCTGCGAGACTCGCCGCCGCAGCATCGAAAGCGACGTAGCCCGCGCCACCGAACAATCCACCGAGCAGTTCCGCACCGGCATGAAAGCGTTTCTATACTCCTGCCTGGTAGCCGCAGTAGGCGCGGTAGACGAGCACGCGAAAACCACCCTCGACGGCCTGAAAGATCCCGGCAAAGCCCTCAGAGAAAACGACGCCCTCGCCGAAACCCCCACCGAAATCGACGCAAAAAACGACGCCAACTAGCAGCATCATCAAATTGAGGACTACGCTCACCAGCCGCCGCGCTCTCTCTCGTAGGGGTGGGGCTTCGCTCCGCCCGGCGTCAACCCCGGCACAACTCCCCATCCATGCAAAACTCATCTCCGCTCAGCCCAAGCCAAACCATCAGGCTGCTTCCCCGTAGCAATCTCCCCCGCAACTTCCAACCTCTTCAAATCCACGACAACAACTTTATCTTTCTCGCTGACCGCCACATAAGCCCGCGAGCCGTCGCCAACAATCAAAATCCCCGCCGACCCGCCTCCCAAATCCAACTGCTTAAGTTCCTTGTGCGTAGCCGCATCAAGCACCGCGAGATTCGAACCGTGCGCCGCCGGCCCGCCTCCCAAACCAGAAACCAGAACGCGTAAGCCGTCAGGTGTAAACTTCAACCGGTTCGCGTGATTCACCGAAATCGGCAGAGTCAGCACCGCTTTCTTGCTGGCAACATCGATGATGGTCACCGTGCCGTCCTGCGCGTTGGCCGCCCAGATTTGTTTCCCATCGGGCGAAACGTCGAAACCCTCCGCACCGCGCCCCGCCGGAACATTCGTCACCCTCCAGGTCTTCCGCGGAGTTCCCGGAGGCGGCCCGTTGCCCGGTGGTGGCCCATTGCCTGGTCCGTTTCCCGGACCGCCGCCCGGTGGCCCGCCCTGTGGCGGAAACGACGGCATAACCTGCTCGATGATACTAATCGTTCCAGAATTAACATTGGCCGTGAAAACGCGATCAAGATTCTCCGAAACAGTGATCATGTGCGTGCGATCCTGCCCGGTGCCCAAAATCCAATCGATCTGCTGCGTAGCCGGGTCGTAGCGCCCGAAAGCCTTGTTCGTTTCCACCGTGAAATAAAGTTTTCCGCCGGCGAACGCCAGTCCATGCGCGGAATGCAACGCCCCCAGATTGATCGGCGGCAAGGCCTTCTGCGCGACAAGATCCACCACGGAAATAGTGTTCAAGCTGCTGTCGGTGCCGCCATAGTTCGAAATGTACGCCGTCTTCCCATCCGAAGACGCCACAATCTCGTGCGGATCCCGTCCCGCCGGAACCCGCGCAACGATCTTCGCGCTACCGGGATCAATAATCGCCAGCGAGTCGTCGCTCTTTTCCAACACCAGCAACGCCGGCGAACGCGTCTGCGCCGCGGCACTCATGGTCAACAAGAAAACGCCCAACACGCCCATTCCGCAAAGACCATCAAAGTTTTTCATTGTCCGCTTTCCGTAGCACAGACACTCTTGTTTACGCTGACCCTCGAATCGTTAGACCAGCCACTAAGCCCCGGCGACCTTAAGCTTCAATTTCCCCGCGGCTTTATTTTCTTCCAGAAATTCCCGCAGTTCCTTCGACGTATCCAAAAGCCGGATCCACTGCTCGTAATACAGCGTCACCGGAAACCGCCCCAGCCCATAAACGCTGACGCCACCCTTTTCTCCCACGCGAAAATCCAGCGCCCCGGTCCGGCGCCCCGGTTGCTTCTCTAACTCCGCAAGCCGTGCTTTCAGTTCTTCGTAAGACGGTTCAGCCACAATGTCCTCCTAATGTTCCAGTCGCCTTCCCTTGCTTCGACGACAAGAGATTATACTCAAACACGTTCGCGCAACAGATTGCCGGCAAGCACGCCGTGGCATTTGTAGCGGCCGCTTTCCGAAGCCGGCGCCGTTGACGTTGCAATGGCCGTCCACCGACTCCCCCTGGAACCGACAACAAACACTCGAAAACAACCACGCCACTCCAACAGCCTCCCGGAAGCCGCAACTTTTCTCCACCCATCGGGTTGAATCCATGCCAGCGTACAGGCAACGGCCAGTTGTCTCCGAGTACCAGCGACGGCGAGCCTTCGCGGCGCTAAGATACGTGCCATAGCCATTTCTGGCTCAGTGCCACAGCCATTTCGGCTCAGTGGCACAGCCATTTCTGGCTGTGCGTCCTGCTCCGTCCCTTAGCCATTCAGGGGAACCAAGTCCCCAGCACAAGGGAAAAGACATATAGAGGAAGGAGTGCCCTCAAACGCGCTCCGTATGCACAACGACACGCGGATGCGCCCAGGCTGCCGTGATGTTAAAGTAAAAATGTTTACAATAGCGATCCCAAACATGGCAACCATTCCCCAGCGAAATTAATCTTTTAATCATGCACTCTTGCGCAGTTTGCGATCCTTAGATTCGATCCACGGGGCGCGTAACGCAAGCGGGCGGTAAATCCAAATCATGGGCGGGTTCATGACAATCAACGGATTCAGACTGAATCGTGGCGCAATTCTGGGTGCTTCCCTGCTGGCGCTAACGCTGCCGTGGTCCAACACCGCGGCCCAAAGCGCGGACCCGCAATCCGCGACAACGGCACAAGCCGCCACGCAAGCGCCGCGAGTCCCGGCCCGCGTCACGCAAATCGTTGACGAAGGAAATCGTTTTACGTTGAGCGGAAACGTTCATCCCATGGCCAAAGCCGCCTTCGATCGCGGCGCCGTGCCGGATTCCGAACCCGCAACTAGAATGTCGCTCACCTTACGCCGCAGCGACGATCAGGAGGCTGCACTTCGCCTGCTGCTCACCCAGCAGCAGGACAAATCTTCGCCCAACTATCACGCATGGTTGACGCCTGACCAGTTTGGAAAGCAATTCGGCCCGGCGGACACCGACATTCAAGCGGTGACCGACTGGCTCACGTCACGCGGCTTCTCCGGAATCAAAGTCAGCGCCGGCCGCACCACCATTGAATTCTCCGGAAACGTCGGCCAGGTCCGCAACGCTTTTCAAACCGAAATTCATCATTTCTTGGTAAACGGCAAGATGCACATTGCCAACGTTTCCGATCCACAGATTCCCGCGGCGCTATCCCCGGTCGTGGCCGGAGTAGTTTCCCTGCATGACTTCCGGCCGACCTCGCAAGCACACAAGCTCGGTGCTTTCCGCAAAACCAAAGACACCGGCGCAGTGAAACCGTTATTCACCTTTGCGGGTTGCGGGACAAACGGCACGCAGCCTTGTTATGCAGTCGGGCCGGGTGATTTCGCAACCATCTACGGCGCGCCCGCAACGATCGGTGGCGTGGCCCCCGGTACGGGCATCATCATTGCGATCGTGCAGGATTCCAATGTCAATCCCTTGGACATAAGCTCGTTTCGCACCCTTTTTGGCTTGCCCAATACCGCTGGCCTTTTCAACGTTATTCTCAACGGCCCCGACCCTGGCATTCAGGGCCCCGATTCCGCCAGCGGCGACGAAACCGAAGCCGATCTCGACGTCGAAGTGTCGGGTGGAGTAGCGCCGGGCGCGACCATCGATCTGGTGGTATCCCAGGATTCCGACAGCATCGGAACGTTTGGCACCGATCTTTCCTCCATCTACATCATCAATAACAACATTGCTCCCGTGATGAGCGAAAGTTTTGGCGCTTGTGAATCGATGATTACGGCCAGCGGCGAAAGCTTTTATAACTTGCTCTGGCAGCAGGCTTCCGCGCAAGGCATTACCGTAATTATTTCTGCGGGCGATAGCGGCTCCGCGGGTTGCGATCCCGCGATAAGTCCGGCCAACCAGGACGCGGCCACGCAGGGGCTCGCTGTCAGCGGGTTAGCTTCAACGATCTACAACGTAGCCCTGGGCGGAACTGATTTTCAAAATGGCGCCATACCGTCGCCTTTTTGGAACGCTCCCAGCGCGGCTACAACATCGGCTAAATCCTATATTCCCGAGTCCACCTGGAACGACGGTTGCGCGTTCAACGCCACATCGACAAATCTTGCCACCTGCACAGCGGCAATCGTAAATGCCAACAACGTCCCCACCTCGCCTAATTTCGGCATCGATTTGGTTGCCGGCGCGGGAGGAACGAGCAGTCTCACTTCCGGTGGAGCTCCCGTAAATCCCAAGCCCACCTGGCAAACCGGCGTTACCGGCATCGCATCAACCGAAACTTTCCGCAGTGTCCCCGACATTTCCTTGTTCTCCGGCAACGGCGTCCAGGGTAGCTTCTACATCGTGTGCCAGATGGACGCCAATACGGGGTCCGGCAGCAGCACCAGTTCCTGCGATCTGAATTCACCGTTCCTCGATTTTCAGGGAGTTGGTGGCACCTCCGCCGCCGCTCCGGCTTTTGCAGGCATCATGGCCATGGTCAATCAGAAGACCGGCCAGCGCCAGGGCAACGCAAACTTTGTGTTGTACCAACTCTATAAAAAGGGCACCTCCACAACGATTTGTCCCTCCGGAGCAAACCCGGGAGCATCCTGCATTTTCTACGACACCGTCACCGGCAATAACTCCGTTGCTTGCCAGGGCGGCACACCCAATTGCAGTGCCGCCACAGGGTTCGGTGTTATCGTTGATCCTGCCCATCCGACGAACCCAGCCTGGACCACCACGGCCGGTTATGACTTGGCGACCGGACTTGGTTCCGTAAACATCTCCAACTTGCTGACCGCTTGGGCCAGCGCCACCTTCACCGCCGACTCGGTCACCCTTACCGGTCCATCGGGAACAATCGTTCACGGAACCAATGCCACCTTTACCGCTAAGGTTACGCCGGCACCTTCGTCTGGAACGACGCCAGAAGTTGTCTCGCTGATTGCCAAGCCCGCGACCGGTTCGCAGCTAGCCATTGGCTCCTTCTCGCAGGACACGGCCACCACACTCACCGGCGGCTCGGCCACCATCACCACCAACTTATTGCCGGGCGGAGCGGCCTATCCGGTGGTAGCCACCTACGCGGGCGACGGCACGTTTGCGCCGGGCACATCCGCTCCGGTAATGGTCACGGTGACGCCAGAGGCCAGCAGCACAGCTGTCAACGTCGTCACCTTCAACGCCAGCAACAATCCCGTCATCAACACCGGCTCGATCAGTCTGGCCTACGGCTCGGCCTACATTCTTCAGATCGCGGTCTCCGATAGCGGCGGCAATCAATGCGCCGCCACCGTTGTGGCCTGCCCCACCGGTACCGTCACCCTTAAGGACGGCACCACTCCGGTAAACGACTTTTCCGGCACCAATTCCGCAAAACTCAACAGCCAGGGCATCGCCGAAGACCAGCCCGTACAACTTGCGGGCGGCGCTCACAGCCTGGTTGCGACCTACTCCGGCGACAACAGCTACAACGCCAGCACGTCCACCGCAGATGCGGTCAACGTAACGCCAGCACCCACCACCACCGCAATTTCGACTTCGCCGGCAACCGTAACGCTAGGTACCGCCGTAGCCCTGACAGCCACGGTGGCCACGCAAAGCAGTGGCGTCGGCCCCACCGGCTCCGTGACGTTCTCCATAGGAGGCACGGCTGTCGGCTCGGCGGTGCCGGTCGTACCCACTGCGGCGGCAGGCTTGAATACCGTGTCGCCGGTGAATGCCTTCGCAACAGCCACACTTAGCCACACATTTACAGCCGCCGGCTCGGTAACCGTCACGGCCACCTACACGACTGGTGATGCCAACTACGCAGGTTCCACGGCCCCCGCCAAGACCTTCAGCGTAACTTCCGGCGGTACGACCGTGACGTCCACGGTGGTCACGTCGAGCGCGACCTCGGTCGCCTCCGGCGGCATGGTCACCCTGACCGCCACGGTTACCGGCACCGGCAACAACGGCGCAGGCCCCACCGGCACCGTCCAATTCCTCAACGGCTCCACCCCGCTCGGCAGCACCGCCGCAACGTGCATGCCGACTGCTGGAACCAGCACCACGCCAGGAAGCTGCAAAGCAACGCTCACAACCGCCTTGTCGCAACTCACGCCCATCGGCGGGCCAGGATCAACCACCCGACGCTGGTTTGGACCACTGGGTCCAGCCTTGCTTCCTGCGTACATCGCGGCCGTCATGCTGCTGATTGCACTGCTGTTTAGCCTGAGGTGGCTGCCCGTTGCGCCCCTAACCAGGCGTCTTGCCTATGCCGGTGCTGGCGCGCTTCTGCTCGTTTGCCTGGCAGCCGGAATCGCCGGCTGCGGCGGTGGTAGCAGCAGTGGTGGCGGCGGCACGACGCCCCATACCGACAACGTCACCGGCGCTTATAGCGGCGATGCCACCTACGCATCGTCAACTTCGGCCGCCGTATCGGTCTCGGTCCAGTAAAAAGGACTATATCGAACAGAAAAGAAAGAAGTTACCAGCTCGTTCCGAGAGGTACAGTGAAGCTAAGCCCTTTGGAATGATACTCATACGCGGGGCGGAATTTTAACTCCAATAGAATGAAAAGGTGGGGGTGTGGGGGTACCCGTTCCAAACGGGTCCCAGGCGTCAAACCGGGCCCGGGCCAACCTGAAATTCTGCCGGTAGCGCCTGCTTCCAGCCGGTTTTTGCTAATGACACCGTACAGCGGAGCGAAAAACCCGTCCGCATGGGCTCGAACCCCTTGTTAGGCGCTCGAGGTCCTTAGTTAATCGCTCAAAATGTTAGTTAATCGACGGCGGAAAGAAAACGTTCCAGAAAGTCGGCGACGGCGTCGAGAACTCTACCGGCACCAGCGATCCTTCTCCCGTCGTTTGCGGAGGACGCACGATTCTGGCTTCGACTTTGGCCTGCGTCTTAATGTTTTCGATCGTGATTTTCGTCCCTTCCGCGAGCGGCTCGGACATCAAGATCATCGCCCCGCTGGCGCTCACCGTATGCGTATGGCCCTGAAACGCGGGCTTCCCCGCCACGTGAATCATCACCGCGATGCGCAGGAGCACACGTTGCGCGCGGCGACGTTCTTCCGCCGTTGGCGGGCGATTTAGAGCCGGGCGCATCGAAGGCACCGGCATAGTCTTCACATTCGGCAAAGGCTTCATAGTTCCAGACCCCAAAAGTCCATCTCCGGCGCGACAAGTTCGACGCCGTATTCCCAACCGCCTTCCGGGCGCTCAGTTCCCTTCCAAACGATCACCGCAGAGTTGCTGGTCTGCGTCGCGACGTTGGTGAGAGCCAGGCGATGCTCGAGCTTGAGATCGTGATCGATCACCACCATGCACCCGTAGGGATTCACGACGCGGGTATGAGCATCCACCGAAGACCGCCGCCCTTTGGCATCGTCCCACTCCAGGCGAATCGGTACACGGGAGTTCATGCGCCGGCCGCGACGATTCTCGCTATGGCGCGGCGCGACCTGCTTCAGTTCGCGCGTTTTTACCGGCATTAAATCCCTCTAATACCGTCATGCTAAAGTTGAGGGGAGAAACGGTCAATGGTACAAAAGCTTGAGCGAGTACCACTGTGTAGCTGGCCGGATGGACAGTACGGGCCCGTTGGCCGGGATAAATCGTGAAGAATCTGATCGTTAATGCGGATGATTTGGGCTGGACCGAAGGCGTAAATCGCGGCATTGCGGAAGCGCATCGCAACGGCATCGTGACCAGCGCGTCGCTGTTGGCAAACGGCGCCGCGTTCGCGTCCGGCGTGGAAATGGCGCGCTCGACGGCGCGCCTCGGCGTGGGCGTGCATTTGAATTTGAGCGACGGAGCGCCCGTGGCGGCGCGCGAACTGGTGACGAGCCTGGTAAACGACGCAGGCGAATTTGACGGCGGGCCTGAAAGCTTATTGCTGCGCATCGCGAGCCGCGGCTTGGCGCTGCGCGAAGTGGAACAGGAATGGGAAGCGCAAATTGAAAAAGTGCGCGATGCGGGAATTCACCCGACCCATTTAGACGGGCATAAACACGTACACATGCTCCCGGGATTGTTTGAGATTGCGCTGCGGCTGGCAAAACGATACGGCATCGGCGCGATTCGCGTTGCGCACGAGGCGTCGAGCTTGCGCGTGGCGCTTTCGGCCGACGACGAGCAGCACACTGCCACGGTGCTGAAGCAGGGGATGCAGGCGCGCGGATTGAAATTGCTGGCGCGGGATGCCAAGGAGCAGGCGGAACGCGTGGGCATTTCGACTGCCGATTATTTTTGTGGTATCGCGCAAACGGGCGAGATGACCAAGGAAGGCGTGGCGCAACTGCTGCGCAGCCTGCCCGACGGGACGACCGAGCTGATGTGCCACCCCGGCTATGCCGATGAGGCGCTGCAGAATACCGCGACGCGGTTGCAGGGTTCCCGGCAGACCGAGCTGGAGATTTTGACCGACGTGGAGATACGAAATCTTGTCGCCTCGCAGGGGATTCGCCTGCTAGACTATGGCCTTGTAGCCAGCGATATATGAGAAGTGACTCTACAATCCGCTATTCCATCGTGGTGCCGTTCTTCAACGAGCAGGAAAATATCCCGCCGCTGTATATGAAACTCACGGAAGTGATGGACGCGATCGGCGAGCCGTATGAACTGGTATTTGTGGACGACGGCAGCCGGGATAATTCGTTCAAGGTGCTTTCGGATATTTACGAACACGATCACCGCGTGAACCTGGTGCGGCTGCGCAGGAATTTCGGGCAGACGGCCGGGCTCAAGGCGGGATTCGATTTCGCGCGCGGCGAAATTATTATTTCCATGGACGGGGATTTGCAGCACGATCCCGAAGAAATTCCGCGGTTCCTGGAAAAAATCGAAGAAGGTTTCGACCTGGTGAGCGGCTGGCGGTACGCGCGGCGCGATCACTGGCTGATGCGGCAGTTTCCCAGCCGCGTGGCGAACTGGATGATGGCCAAGCTTTCCGGCATCGATTTGCATGACTTTGGGACGACGTTCAAGGCTTACCGGCGGGAAATCATTCAAGAGATTCAGCTGTACGGCGAGCTGCACCGCTTTATTCCGGCGCTGGCAGGCTCGGCGGGCGCGCGCATCACGGAAGTGCCCATCACCGATCTGGCCCGTAAGAATGGGAAGAGCAATTACGGGATCGGGCGAACCCTGCGCGTTTTTCTGGATTTGATTATTGTTAAATTCTTGCAGGACTATTCGACGCGGCCGTTGCAATTTTTTGGGTTGCTGGGCGTTGCCGGAGTTGGACTAGGGACGCTGGACGCGGCGTATCTTCTGTACGAGAAATTTGCCCACAGCGTGACGATCATGACGCAGCACGGGCCGCTGATGCTGGCTGGCGTGGCGCTGTTTGTCAGCGGCGTACAGTTTATTTCGATGGGTTTGCTGGGCGAGATTATCGCGCGAACGTACTACGAATCGCAGAACAAGCCGATCTATGCGCTTCGCGAAGTGAAAAGCCGTCGCAAAGAGATGGGCGACTCTGCGGAACAGGCGCGGCCTTCGGGAAATCCCGAACGGTAGCGCGGTCTTATTTCGAAGTTCCCCCCGGATGTGTATTCCGCATTGCTTTCAAACTTCAAGATTGTTGGATCGGGTTTGGCGCGCCGGGTGGCACGGTTGTGGATTGGTTTAGTGTGATGATTGTGTCGCGGGCTGGGCGTTTGGGGCGCAGGGGTCCTGCGCCCCTACAAGGAAGGCTGCCTCGCGATTCGGCGTGAGGCGTCCGATCGTTCGGTGCGCGTAGAAAACGAGAATCAAAGACGGCGTCGGATGGGTTCGCGCGAAGCCGGCCACTATTAGATAGCTGGAGTTGCTGAATCGGGAGGCATTCGGGATGAACCGGGAACTGTTTTATGCGCTGATGGGTGGCGAAGGTACGCTCGACTACGAGTTGTACTTGAAGACGAAGACGCTGCTTTCTTGCCAGTCGAAATTCGATGAGTTGTGCAATGCGGATGAGCTGCAATTTCAGGTGGTGCACCAGGTTGAAGAGTTGTGGATGAAGTTGATTGCATACACGTTGCTGGACATCGACGAGTATTTGCAGCAGGAAAATACCAATCGGGTGATTACCTTGTTTCGCCGCGTACACACCGTGCAGCGGCTTATGACCCAACAGATCGCGCTGCTGGAGATTATGTCGCCCAAGGAGTACCAGGTGATCCGGCAAAAGCTGGGTAACGGAAGCGGGCAGGAATCGCCGGGATTTCGCGTGCTGCTGAAGATGTACCAGCCGATTTGGGCTTCGTTCAAGGCGAATTATCTGGATAAACATGGGCTGACGCTCGAGAAGATTTATGACTCGGAATATTCGCATGGCGATGCCTACGTGGTGGCGGAGTCGCTGGCGGAGTTTGATGAGTTGTTTCAAAAATTCCGGTTCGAACATATGCAGCTGATTCACCGGACGATTGGATTTGGATCGAAGTCGTTGAAGGGCCGGCCGGTGGAGATTTTGGAAGATGGCATGCGGCACAAGTTTTTTCCGGAGTTGTGGGAGATACGCGGGGAGATGACGGATCGCTGGGGCGCTGAATATGGGACGAAGCGGGATCCGTTGAGCGGGCATCACTAGAAAAAGCGAAATTCGGAGCATGCGACGCGGTCAGGGTGCTACGCGGCGATAGCCACCGCGGAAGTAGAGAAGAGGTTCACCATCGAAGATTTCCGTGGTTTCCACCTCGCCAAGGAAGATGGTGTGGTCGCCGGCGATGTAGGACGCGGAAACTTTGCACGCGATGTGTACCAGGGCGTTTTCCAACAGGGGAATGCCACTGGGCGTCCAGCGATAGGCAATCCCAAGCTTTGCTTCCGTTTCGGCGTTCTCTTCGGTTTGCGCGAAATATTTTGAGATGGCTTGCTGGCTGTCTTTCAGAATACTGACGCCGAAATGTTCCTTTCTTTTCAGCATGGGCAACAAGTGCGCGCGGTGGTCCACGCAAATCAGGAGCAGCAGGGGTTCGAGCGAAACCGAGGTGATGGAGTTTGCGGTCATGCCGTGAACGCGGCCGGGCGAGCGTTCTGCGGTGACGACCGTGACCCCGGTGGCAAATTGTCCGCAGGCTAAGCGAAACTCGGCGGGAGTGGGAGGGTTCGACGCCATGTCAGGATTTTCGAAGATATTATACTGGATGGCGGAAAGACGACGAGAGCTAGATTGTTGGGGCGGTGCGTGGAGGACTAGAGGGAGGGGCTGTACGGGTGTCAGGCGGGTGGTGGTTTGCAGTGGTGTCAGTCGGGCTGCGGTTGAGGTTCTTCGGACATCCTCGTCGGATGTCCTCAGAATGA
>Ga0182015_10006118_pt1 | contig 12192 bp, 9 predicted proteins | sample 712P3MmetaG_FD_120478 | JGI IMG/M metagenome (GOLD analysis project Ga0182015, IMG submission 120478) | Permafrost microbial communities from Stordalen Mire, Sweden - 712P3M metaG | ecosystem: Environmental > Terrestrial > Soil > Wetlands > Permafrost | place: Sweden: Stordalen | collected...
GATCGCGGGCGAGTCGGCAAGCCAATGCGGCACGCCGACCTTGTTGAGGTCTAACGCGGCCAGAACGATCAACAGCGGCAGGAGCGGCAGCGCGATAAACCCGTCGGTGAGCCGCATCAGCACCCGGTCGGTCCATCCGCCGAGGTAGCCGGCGACGAGACCGATGGCGGTGCCGACCGCCGCTGCCGCGAGCGCCGCGGCGATGCCGATCGAGAGCGATACGCGCCCGCCCTCCATCAGCCGCAACAGCATGTCGCGGCCCAGTTCATCGGTGCCAAGCGGGTGCACCGCCGATGGGCCGGCGAAGCGATCGAGCAGATCAACCGCGGCCGGATCGGCGCCGCTCAGATACGCCAGCAGCGGCCCGGCGAGCGCGGCCGCGGCGATCATGCCAAGCAGCACCAGCGGCAACCTCATCGATAGCTGACCCGCGGGTCGAGCCAAGCATAAGCCAGGTCGGCGACGAGGTTGGCGAGCATCGCGACTGCCGTCGCCAACAACAGGGCGGCGAGGGCGAGGTTGTAGTCGTTGCCCATCACCCCGTCGAAGATCAGCTTTCCCATGCCGGGATAGGCGAACATCGTCTCGGTGACGAGCGCGCCCGACACCAGCGTGCCGAATGACAGCGCAAGGATCGTCGTAATCGGCACCAGCGCCCCGCGCAGCGCGTGCCGCCACACGACCCGCGCCTCGCTCGCCCCCTTGGCGCGCGCGGTGCGGATGTGATCCTGGCCCAGCGCATCGCGCATCGTCGCGCGGACATAGCGCGTGTAGCCGCCGATATTAGCGAGGGTGAGCGTCGCCGCCGGCAGCACCAGATGGCGCAGCCAGTCCGCGATCCCGCCGTTGCCGCCGCTGCCGATCCCGCTTGCCGGCAGCCAGCCGAGCCGTTGGGCGAAGACCAGGATCAGGATTAGCGCCAGCCAGAAGGTCGGCAGCGACACCCCGGCGAAGCAAGCAAGGTTGACCGCGGCATCGAACCGGCTGCGCGGCCGTCGCGCCGCGGCAATGCCGAGGCCGAGCGAGGCCGCGAACGCGACGACAAAGCTCGATCCCATCAGGATCAGCGAATTGCCGAGCCGCGGCAACAGCGTCCCGACGACCGGCGCCGCGAACAGGCGCGAATAGCCGAGATCGCCGGAAAGCGCGGCATGCGCCCAGGCGAAATAGCGCTCGACGAGCGGTCGGTCGACCCCGTAAATCGCCTTCAACCGCGCCAAATCGGCGGCGCTAAGATGCGGATCGGCGCCCATCATCAGGTCGATGGGATCACCCGGCATCAGCCCGATCAGGCCGTAGATAACGAACGACATCAACACCAGCATCGCCGCTATCTCGACAAGCCGGATGACAGTGAAGCGGATCATCCGCTCACTTCTTCTCGCCCCAATCGGCGACCCATAACGTCGTCGGATACTGGTTGCCGGTCGGGCGAACCCCGCTCAGCCATTTTGGCAGAACGAATGCGTCGGAGCGAAAATAGAGCGGCAGCGAGGGCAGATCGGTTGCATAGAGCCGCTGCGCCTGGGCCCACAGCCCCTTGCGCTTCTTGGCGTCGAGCTCGATCTCGAGCGCATCGATGATGCGGTCCATCTCCGGGTTCTTGTAGTCGCCGAGGTTTTCGCCGGCGTAGGAATTGGCCTCGCTCGGTACCTCGTCCGAGCGGAAGATCGAGCGCGGCGCGTTCTCGGGTGCGCTCGACCAGGCATACATCGCCAAGTGGAAATGGCGATGCAGCAAGGTTTCGCCAAACAGCACCCGCGCCGGCTCATTGTGGATGCGGATCTCGACGCCGATCGATTTCCACTGGCTTTGCAGCACCTGCTCGACCAGTTCGCGCGAGCGGTTGCCCGCGGTCGTCGCGAGCTCGAGGGACAGGGTCTTGCCGTCGGCATTCTTGCGCGTTCCGTCCGGTTGCTTGAGCCACCCTGCCTCTTCGAGCAGCTGCGCCGCCCGGGCCGGGCCGTAGCGATAATGCGGCACGTCGTCGTCCGTGAAGCCGGCGTCTTGCGGCTCGACAAAACTGTCGGCGACCGCCTGGCGTCCGGCAAAGAGGGTTTTCACCATCGTCTCGCGGTCGAGGCCGAGAAGCAGCGCCTCGCGAACCCGCCGGTCGGCAAGCGCCGGCACATCGAGATTGCAATCGATATGCTCGAAGGTCAGTCCCGGCTTGTAGACGATATTAAAACCGCCGCCATGCCGCTGGTCGAAGGCCAGCGCTTCGTCCAGCGGCAGTCCCACCTCGCCCGCGACCATGTCGATCGTGCCCGACAAAAGGTTAGCTTCGAGCGCCGCGGTGTTCTCGATCACGCGCACGGTGATCCGCCTGAAATAGGGCGCCGGACCCGCCCAATGCGGGTTGGGCTCGAGCACGATGTAAGAGCCCGAGCCGATCTCGCTTATCCGGTAAGGCCCGTTATAGAGACCGGGATTGGTCGGATCGGTGGCGTACAGCGTGCGCAGCCGATACTGCGTCGGGTCAGCGAAGGCCGGGCGCTCCAAATGCGCCGGCAACAATACGAAATCGTCGATGGCCCCATAGTCATAGGTCAGCTTGTCGACATGCAGCGTGAAGGTCTTGTCGTCTTTGATGTCGACCGCGGTGATGCGGCGATAAAGTTCGGCGTTGGCGACTGGACTGTCCTTGCCGCGCCCGACCTCGTAGGTGAACTTGACGTCGTCGGTCGTCACCGGCACCCCGTCGGCCCACATCGCGTCGGGCCGGATGGTATATGTGAGATTCACCCCCTTCTTGCCGTCGGGCAGCTCGGTGGCGACTGCCTTGCCGTTCTCGAAGGACGGCAATTCGGTGCACAGCAGGCAGACGATCTTCCAGTCGGCATCGAACACGGTGAGCGGCCTGAGCGCAAAGCCCAGAACGTAGTTCTTCGCTGCCATGACATCGATGTTCGGGTTGAGCGTGGCGGGAAACTGGACGAGGCCGATGGTCAGCTGATCATGAGCCGAAACCCCCGTCGCGGACAGCATTGAGACAAGCGCGGCGACTACCAACCATCCCCGCGAACGGCGGCAGCGCGATTTCACCGCCCCGTGTTCGCGGAAAGCGTCAATTGCGTACATCGGCCGCGCCCCAAGTGCTTGAAACTTGGTTACCTCGGGTAGATATTATCCGGCACCGGAGGGGTCGGATACGCGACAAGAAGGTTGCGTGTTCGTGGGAACGAAACAACGCCCGCGTTGTTTCCGACCGGAGGCCCGAAGAGGGCTGCCCTTGGGTAGAGCACGCCGTTGCCGCGTAAATGTCGAATCCAGAACTGCCACAGAGGACAACAAGCATGAAACATCTCTTGACAGGCGTCGCCATGGCCGCGGCCCTCGCGATCGCCGCCCCGGTTTGGGCCCAGAATGCGCCGATGACTCCCGCTTCGCCGCCGGCCGCCGCGCCGAAGGCTCCCGCCGCTCCCGCGGCCAACGCCCCGGCTGCTCCCATGGCCAAGGCTCCCGCCAAGCCGGCGGGCACGATGACGGCGAAAAGGCCAATGCATCATCGTCATATGGCGATGCGCAGGATGAACTCCGGCGATCAGACGACCGATCAGCTCAATCAGCAGGAACTCCAGCGCATCACGAGCGGCGGGCCGGCGCCGGCCCCGGCGGGCGGCCCGCCCCCGATGGGCGGAAACGCTCCCACCAGCGGTAATGCGAGTCCGTTGGCCCCGAGCGGCAGCATGAGCGCGCCGCCACCGCCGGCGAAATAAGTCGACCCTTTAACTCTCTGTAGAAGAACGCAAGGGGGCTTCGGCCCCCTTGCTGCTTTTTATCAATGGGCTCGAACGCGTTGCGCCCGACGGGTAGGCGTTTCGGTCGACAGCTTCAACTCAACAATCGGCTAATCGTCAGAGGCCTCGATCCACCTCTTTTAATATATTTTCAAACATCAATTTCGGAATCTTCCGAGTAATAGCGCTCACGGACAGCCTGCTTGTTCAGACTCCTTTAATCGCCCGGCAATAGCCTGCAGGCCAACGTCTGGAGCCGCTATTTGCCGTCATGGTAAGCAGGACCAACCCCGAGCCGGAAACCCTCGTTCCGGAGTGGATATCGCGGTTTGTCGCGGACATTCCGTCCGCCGTCGCGCTGTTCGACGCAGAGCTGCGCTACATCGCGGCCAATTACCGGTGGCTCAACGCTTTTGGCATCGCCGGCGACGCGCTGATCGGTCAGCCTCACGAGCACGTCGACCCGCACAGCGCCTCGATCATGATCGACCTGCATCGCCGCGCCCTATCGGGTGAGACGGTAGATGCCTGCCTAACCGAGGAGGGTCAGGTCGGCGGGGGCGCCACTCACCGCATCGTCAGCGCGCGGCCTCACCGCGACCGCGATGGATCGATCCTGGGCGTCGTCGCCACGCTGCACGAGGCAATGGCGGTCGCCACCGAGAAGACACTGCAATACGCCACTGATGCGTTGACCGGGCTCGCCGGCCGTCATTGTTTCATGGCGCGCGTGCGCTCAGCCGTCGCTCCCACCTCCGGGTCGCGCCGTCCGGCGGCGATCTTCCTACTCGACATCGACAATTTCAAAGGCGTCAACGATCTCCACGGCGCCAGCATCGGCGACGCGGTATTGCGAGTGATCGCCAACCGCCTGCTCGCCGGGACGAGGTCGCGCTCGCTGCCGCCGCCGCGCGCCGGGCAGAAAAGCCCGTCACAGCGCACCGACATGGTGGCGCGCCTGGGCGCAGACGAGTTCGCGATCATTCTCGGCAACCCCGCGCCCAACCTGGTTCAGGCAGAGGCCTTCGCCCGACGCTTGTTGCAACTCGCGGTGAGCCCGGTGCTGGTCGGCGAGCAGCGCATCCGTCTCTCGGCAAATCTTGGCTACATCGTCACGACCGAATCGCACTCTTCCGAAGACGAGGCGATGCGCGACCTCGACGTTGCGTTGCAGGAAGCCAAGGAACGCGGCCCCAACAACGCCAAGGCTTGGGAACCGGCCTTGACCAGCACGGTCGGCCGCCGCCTAGCGCTGCTCGACCAATTGCGCGGCGCCCTCGACGAAAACCAGTTCGTGCTGCATTACCAACCGATTCAGCGGCTCGAAGACGGCCGCGTCATTGGCGCGGAAGCCTTGCTGCGCTGGAACCATCCGAGCGACGGCCTGGTATCGCCGGCGGCGTTCCTCCCGGTGCTCGAGGAAAGCGGGCTCATCGTGCCGGTCGGTTGTTGGGTGCTGCGCGAGACGGTGCGCCAGCTCCAGGTGTGGCAGATGCTCTACGGCCGCGACCTGTTGGACTGGGTCAGCGTCAACGTTTCAGCCCGACAATTCAACGACCCGTCGATCCTTTTGGCGACGCTCGCCGAGATCCGCGACAGCGGTTTCCCGCTCTCGCGGCTCAAGATCGAGATCACCGAATCGGCGGTGATGCGCAATCCGGAGGTGACGCGCGCGGTGCTGACCGAACTCCAAGAACTCGGGATCCGCATCGCGATCGACGATTTCGGCACCGGTTATTCGGCGCTCGGCGCCTTGCGCGACTATCAAGTCGACATGATCAAGATCGATCGCGGCTTCACCGCGCGCGTCGACACCGAGGACGGCAAAGAATTAGTGCTGGCGATGCTGAAGATCGCCCGCATCTACGGCGCCGATGTCGTCGCCGAAGGAGTCGAGACGGTCGTCGAACGCGAGTTCTTGCGGCGCAGCGGCTGCGGCTACGCCCAGGGCTACCTGTTCGCCAAGCCGATGGACGGCAGCTTCTTCGGCGCCTTCGCCCTCACCCACCTGGTCGAGACCGGCGACGCTGCGGATTAAGTACCGCTGGCGCGGGTAGGTGAAGAGCGTTTGCGGGCGACGCGGCCCATCTCGTCGAGCAGATCATGCAGAGCATGGTCGGCGGCGTAAGACATCTTCGCAAACGCCCGCAGAAAATTATCGGTGCGCGGCAGCTGAAACAGGCTGTCATCGCCATCGCTGCGGCTTGGCGCCGCGATCGCCATCACCGATTCGAAAGGCTGGATGATTAGTTCCTTCAGCGCCTTCCCTGGGCCGGTGACATATTCGACGACCCGACAGCGTCCGCCCTCGGGCGTCTCCGCTAGGATCGTCATGCGATAGGCGGCGCGCGTCGTCGCCGCCTCGACAAGCGCACGGGTGAACGGCCGCAGGAAGCTTTCATCGAAGCCGAGCAGCGCCACCGGCCGCTCGCCGTTGACCCCGGAACGCATTTCCAAAGTCGTCCACAGCGAGGCGCGGCCCTGAAAGTAATCCGCCGAAGCAAGGTCGAGGTTGATCGAATCGATCGGCATCGGCGCCGCCGCCGAGCGCGCCGACAGGAACGCGAAACAGGCGGGCTCGCGCTTTAACGAAATATTTGTCGTCGCCTCGAGATTGCGGTCGCTGATCGCCGGGCTGTCAGTCATGGCGGCCTTTCAATCGAGGTGTGGGCGTCAAAACGCCACGCCTGGGAACCATTCTGGCGACCTCAGGCCGCCGCTGTCAAAAGCACGGGGCGCAGGGCTGGCGCGCTGCGGCCTTTGGCCGCGCGGCGCATGAAGCGCGGGCCAATGCTCGCGCGAGTGATTCGCCGCGCCTCAGCCTTGCGCCGCGCGCTCGATCGCCTCTTCGGCGGCGAGCCATTGCGCCTCCGCCTCGGCGATCCGCCGGGCGAGATCGGCGCGGCGCTTCATCGCGTCGGCCAAGGTGGATCCCGCGTCGAACCCATTGGGCGCGGCGAGTTCGCGATCGAGCGCCCGCTGCTCGGCGGCAAGCCGCGCCGCCGCCGCCGCCGCCCGCTTTGCCTCCCGGCGCAGCGGTTCGAGAGCCAGGCGCTGCTGCGCCGCCTCGCGCCGCGCCAGGCGCTTGGGGTCCCGCGCGCCGGATCGAGCGGCGCTCTCGTCCGCCACCGCCTCGCGCTCGTCGAGTCGCCGGCGATAGGCGTCGAGATCGCCATCGAACGCTTTCACGGTGCCGTTCTCGACCAGCCACAGCCGGTCGGCGACCAGCTCGACCAGATGCCAGTCGTGGCTCACCAGCACCACGGCGCCCGAATACTCGGCCAGCGCCTCGACCAGGCTCTCGCGGGTTTCCATGTCGAGATGGTTGGTCGGCTCGTCGAGGATCAGCAGCGCTGGCGCATGGTGGGTGACGAGGGCCAGGTTGAGCCGCGCGCGCTCGCCGCCCGACAGCGAGGAGATCGGCACGAAGGCCTTGTCTTGACCGAAGCCAAATCCGCCGAGCCGGGTGCGGATCGCCTCCTCGTTGAGATTCGGCAGGAGCGCCGCGAGATGGTCGTAGGCGGATTCGTCCGGCCGCATCTCCTCGATCTGGTGCTGCGCGAAAAAGCCGGTGACGAGCCTCGACGGCCGGGTCACGAGACCCGACATCGCCGGCATTCTGCCAGCGAGCAGTCGGGCGAAGGTGGTCTTGCCATTGCCGTTGGCGCCAAGCAGAGCGATTCGATCGTCGGGGTCGAGGCGCAAATCGATGCCCGACAGGACCGGACGGTCATCAAGATAGCCGACGCTCGCCCGTTCCAGGGTGATGAGCGGCGGGCGCAGCGTCGCCGGCTCGGGCAGGCGCAGCTCAATCGGCGGCGACTCGGCGATCATGGCGACCGGTTCGAGCTTCGCGAGCGCCTTCAACCGGCTTTGCGCCTGCCGCGCCTTCGACGCCTTGTAGCGGAAGCGGTCGACGAACGCCTGCATGTGGCGGCGTTGCGCGTCCTGGCGTTGCGCCAGCGCCGCCTGGCGCGCCTTGGCGGCACCGCGGGCGCGCAGGTAGGCGTCGAAATTGCCCGAGTAGAGCGTCGGCTTGCCGGCCTCCAGATGGAGGATCGAGGTCGCCGCGGCGTTCAAGAGCTGCCGGTCGTGGCTGACCAGGATGAAGCTGTGCCGGTAGCGGCGCAAATAGCGCTCCAGCCAGAGCGAGGCTTCCATGTCGAGATGGTTGGTCGGCTCGTCGAGCAGCAGCAGATCGGGTTCGGCGAACAGCACCGCCGCCAACGCCACGCGCATGCGCCAGCCGCCGGACAATTCGTCGAGCGGCGAACCCTGCATTACCGCATCGAAGCCGAGCCCGGCAAGGATGCGTGCCGCCCGCGCCGGCGCAGAGCGCCCGCCGATCGTATCGAGCCGCTCCTCGATCTCGGCGATGCGCGTCGGCTCGGGTTCGGCATCGAGCTCCGCCATCAGCCGGTCCCGCTCGCGATCCGCGGCGAGTACGGTGGCGAGCGGCGTCCCCGTCCCGCTCGGCGCCTCCTGGGCCAGAAAGCCGATGCGGTGTCCGCGCGGCAGGAAGATGTCGCCGTCATCCGGCACGAGGCGGCCGCGGATCAGGTCAAGCAGCGTTGACTTGCCGATGCCGTTGCGGCCGACGAGACCGAGCTTACTGCCTTCCGGAATTTGCGCATTTGCGTGATCGAGCAGCGCACGCCCCCGCTTTCCGCCGACGCGGTAGGTGACATCGGAAATGGTTAGCATGGCTTTCTTCTAACATGCTGCGGGCGAGCGGCCACATCGCGTAGGTCTGTCCGGATGGAAATAAATCCGATCGCCGTAGCGACAGCTTGCCGGCGGATGCCCGATTGCGGCGGTCAGCGGCTTTCGTCACAATTCCAGCGACGATCGTCCTTGCCGAACATTGTGGCCGACAGCCGCCGCCCACGCCGGTCGCCGACTGGAGAACCGCGATTGCCTATTCGTGGACGCCAGCTCCGCAGTGACGAGGCAGGCCGCGGCGCCCGACTGAGGAGGCAGATGAGTTTGCCGAGACGCCTGCGGCGGTTGAGCGATCCGCCGCGCCAACGCCGGCCGGATGCCGTCGCGTGATACGGACTACCCTGCCAGCGCGGTGGTTGATGGCGGTTGCCGTGACGCTGTGCCTGACCGCCTGCGCGACGTCCCAAGGCGACGATGTGGCCCCGGCAACACAGGTCGCCGCCCCTGTGGCGCGATCTCCGGCCGCGGCGACGCCCTACTACGTAGAATTCCACTCGCGGCCCAGCATCGTTTCGGGCCATACCTATCTGGTCTACGGGGCCCTGGACGCAAATGGCGCGCCGACCAGCCAGGATGTCGTCGGCTTTTATCCGGACGCGGGCCTGTTTGGCCTCGTCGCCGGCCTTGTCGCGTTTCCCGGGACCGTGGGCCAAGACTTCTTCGACGAAAAGATACCGGACTACAACTCATGGCGGCGCAACCTCACCGTCGAGCAATACCGGCGCCTCACCGCGTTCATCGACGGGGAAAAGGCGAAGGCGAAGGTGTGGAACCTGCTCGTCAACAACTGCAACGATTTCGCCGCCGACGCCGCGACCGCGATCGGGCTGAAGGCGCCAAGCGAGCGCGCGATCCCACCACCGCTATTCATCATGGCGCTGCGCTCGTTGAACGGATGAGCCGCGCAACGATCGTCAGGCGGACTCCGGCACGAGGGCCGGCTTGACACGGTCGAGCTCGGCCAGCAACTCGGCGCGGAATTCGTGATAATCGACCTCGATCGCATGGCGCGGGGTTTTGTCGAAGCGCCGTTGCGGCGCGCGCATCTCGCGATCGATGCGGGCGGCTATGTCCGCAGGACGGTCGAGCCGTCCGGCGATCTGCAGCGCCGCGATGCGCGCCTGGTAATCGGCCAGCCGCCAAATGCAGCCCAGCGGTTGGAACAGTCCGATGAAGAACAGATTGGCGACGTCTCGGTGCAACGATTTGAGATAAAGCGGCGGGCAATTCTCCGCATTCCAGTCGACGATTCCTGGTTCCAGGAACGGGAACGACGCGCGGAATCCGGTCGCCCATACGATGACGTCGAACCGTTCGCGACTGCCATCGCCGAACGCGACGAAATCGCCGTCGAGGCAGGCGATGTCACCGCGCGGTGCCACGCTGCGGTCGCGCAAGGCCCGCAAGATATTGGTGTTCAGGGTCGGGTGCATCGCCAAGGGTTCGCTTTGAAGCGGCGGCAGCCCATAGCGGCGGCGCGGGCCGAGTGCGAGAAGCAGGACCGATCTGATTAGCGGCCGTAAGATCGGGTCGGGCAAGCGGTGGACCCAAGAATACAGCTTGTCGATAGGCTGCCCGAACAGCTTCTTGGGCAGGATGTTGTAGCCGCGGCGCATGCTCAGGCAGGTGCGGGCGGCAACCCGGGAAATCTCGAAGGCGATGTCGCAGGCGCTGTTGCCGCCGCCGACGATGAGCACATGTTTTCCGCGGAACGGATCGGCGCGCTTGAATTCGATCGAGTGCATGCTGGCGCCGGCGAAGCGTCCCGGATAATTCGGCAGCCGCGGATCGCGATGATGACCGGAGCAGACGATGAGATGATCGAAGACTTCCTCTCGGTTGTCGTCCGGTCCCGACAGCCGCACCCCCCAGCATCCATCGGAGCGATGGGTCACCTGCTCCACTCGGGTTCGCAGACGCACGAACGGCGGCACCCCGAAATGGTGCGCGTAATCGTCGAAGTAGCCGCGCATCTGCCGGTGGGCCGGAAAATCCGGGTAGTCCGGCGGCATCGGATAATCCTCGAACTCGGACAGCGTTCGCGAGGAGATGATGTGGGTGGCCTCGTAGACGCTGCCCTCATCGAGCGCTTCGCGAAACACCCAATTGCCGCCGATCGCGTCTCGCTCGTCGTAGCAGACGATATTGCGCAGTCCGGCGGCGAGCATGTTCTTGACCGTCGTGATGCCGCAGGGCCCGGCTCCGACGATGCAGATGCGCGGGTCGGGGGTAAGACGCATCGAGATGTCGTTCATGCTTCCTCAGCCGCCGTGGATCGCGCGGACGGCGACCCCCACCAGGATGATGACCCCACCAATGAAGACGACGATAAAGGAGAGGATTCCAAGCCCGAACGGTATCGATGTCGGGTCATTCGTCGTGACGATCCACAGCGGCAGCCACAAGGCCTAGCCCCCCGCGCCGCCGCGCAGCACCCGCTGGGCGATCGACCAGCGGTGCACCTCGGAGGGGCCGTCATAGATGCGGAACGGCCGCACCTCGCGGAAGATGCGGGCGACGATCGTGTCGTCGGTGATGCCGAGCCCGCCCAGCACCTGCATCGAGCGATCGACGACGCGCCATATCGCCTCCGAGCAGATCACCTTGGCCATGCTCGATTCGTGGCGCCCGCGCTCGCCGTTATCGAGCACCCAGGCGCAGTGCCAAATCGCCAGTCGACTGGTGTGAATGTCCATCTCGTTGTCGGCGAGCATGAAGCCGACCCCTTCGTGCTCGCCCAACGGCTTGCCGAAGGCGTGGCGCCGTCGCGCGTAATCGACCGCGATGTCGTGTGCGCGCCGCGCCGCGCCGAGCCAGCGCATGCAGTGCGTGAGGCGCGCCGGCGCGAGCCGCGCCTGGGCGTAGCGGAAGCCCTGCCCCACCTTGCCGAGAACCGCGCTCTCCGGCACGCGCAGCCCGTCGAGGCGGATCACCCCATGGCCGCCCGCCATGAACCCGTCGAGCGTGTCGAGAATGCGCTCTATGTGGATACCGGGCGCATCCATCGACGCCAGAAACATCGTCGCGCCGGCGGGCCCGAGATCGTCGCTGTCGTTTTTCGCCATGATGATCGCGAACTTGGCGCCGACCGCGCCGGTGATGAGCCATTTCTCACCGTCGATGACGAAATCGCCGCGATTGCCGGGTTTATCCCTCCGCGCGGTCGTCAGCAGCATCGACGGGTCGGCCCCGGCACCGGGCGCCGGCTCGGTCATCATAAAGCACGAGCGGGTGTCGCCGGCGGCGAGCGGACGCAGGTACTCTTCCTTCTGCCGTTCCTCGGCGACCTGCTCCAGAAGGTGCATGTTGGCTTCGTCCGGGGCGAAGCAGTTCATCGCGATCGGCCCCAGTGGCGAATACCCCGCAGCTTCGAACACCACGGCCTTGCCGCGATGGTCGAGCCCGAGCCCGCCCCACTCGCGTCCGACATGAGGAGAGAGCAGCCCGGCGCGCCGGCCGAGCGCCACCAGCTTGCGGCGAAATTCCTCGCTCGGCCCATGCGCCTGCAGCCGCTTGTCGCTTTCGAGCGGAATAATCTGCTCGCGCACGAAAGTCTCGGTGCGCTCCTGAAATTCGAGGAGTTCGTCGGGGATCGCGAAATCCATGAAGGGCCTCCAAGAAAGCGAAGAATATTTGGCGGCCATGGATCAAGCACATTCGCGTTGGGGCATGCAACCAAACCGCCGAGTCGCGCGTATGGCCACCGGCGCACAGGGACGGCCGCCTTCCC
>Ga0182015_10006119_pt1 | contig 12192 bp, 7 predicted proteins | sample 712P3MmetaG_FD_120478 | JGI IMG/M metagenome (GOLD analysis project Ga0182015, IMG submission 120478) | Permafrost microbial communities from Stordalen Mire, Sweden - 712P3M metaG | ecosystem: Environmental > Terrestrial > Soil > Wetlands > Permafrost | place: Sweden: Stordalen | collected...
CAGGTTCCACGACGAACACATCGTCGAACGAATATATTGCCGCCTACAACGCGGTATCTTGGGGTTCCACGATGACCGTGACTTACCCCACTAATTGCGAGATGACGATTAGAGCCACAGGCAAGCCGGACTACACGCCCAACCCCTACTACCTGGCGCCGGCAAGCGGTGCCGATGCAGTCGTCGCGCACACCGTAGAGACAGACACGCCGCTCACATTGATCTCCTATGCGAATGTGATTGAGCCCTCTCTGCAAGCGTCCTCCATCACCATCAACATCTGCCCGGCGAAGGCCGCGAGCACCACGGCCACCGGCGGCGGCGCAATCGGCTATTTGATTTCTGGCACGGCGATGTTCGATCCGTACGAAATGGATGCGAGCACAGCCGCGCTTTCCGACAACGGCTCCTATACCTTCGTCGATGGTTCAGGCACGACGCAAACCGCCTACTTTCTGGACCAGTGCGGCTCCCACAGCAACGGAACCACCTGGCATGCCCATGGCAATCCAGACTGCGTGACGTCGCAGGTAGATACGGCCACCGGCCCTTCGCACATCATCGGCGTGGCCCTCGACGGCTTTCCCATCTACGGCGGCCGCGACATCAACGGCAACGTCATCGAGGTCTCGCAACTCGACGCTTGCAATGGCATCACCAGCGCGACACCGGAATTTCCCAATGGCGCGTACCACTATGTGCTGCCCATCGGCGTCGCCAACAAATACTCGTCGCTCAACTGCTTTAGCGGCACGGTGTCCGAAGAAACCATGGCCGCCGCCAGAAAACTGGCGTGCAACATGAAAGCCATGTTTGCCATGATCCGCAACAAACAGGGTGACTCACAGAAAATGGCGGGCATGGCAATGCCGGCCGAAGCGATCGCCCGATCGAGTGCTATCGAAGCCCGGGAGCAACCGCGCACGCAGCTCGAGTTCATTCGCTCGGTATTGCGAGCGAATTCTCAATTGGTCGGGATATCAGATATTGCCGCGCCTTCGGAACGCCCCACGCGGCTTTGCTTCTACGGAAGGAATCCGTAGACGTCGAGCTCGGTCTGCGTGCCGACGTACACTTTGCCGTTTCCGACCGTCGGCACGGCAAACTTCACGGCGAGCCCAGGAAGATCACGCGCGCCCGCCTGATTGCTGTTGTAAAACTCCGTCGCGAGATTCGTGCCGTCATACGCGTGCAGCACGGCGGGCGCGGTGGGAGTGCTGTCGTAGCCAGCGGTGTCCAGCGCCCAAACGATGCCCGCCATCTGGCCGTTCGATGAAATCGCCGGCGATGGACCGCGATCGGAATAAACGCTGGGCGATTGCGAGGCCGCCGTCGGCGCAAAAATCGCATTCGCGATTGGAAACGCTCCGAGCTTCGCGCCATTCGCCCCCGCGTAGACGCGAATCACGCCGGTAGAATCCGTCCACACCGCCGGCGTGCCAGAAAGAGCGCCGCCAAGCGAAACTTCCTCCACCGGCGCGGTATCGGGACAATTGCCGCCATTGAATCCGCCGAGGTGCGCGCGATCGAGCAGATACAAAACGCCTGATTTGTCGCCTCCAAGCAGCAAGCGCGGATGCGCCGCGCTGCCCGCCGCGTCCGGCAACGGCAGGACACCGGAGCCACCAAGATCGTGCCCGGAACCAAATGGCGCCTCGTCGCACGGCGAAAAATAATTCACGACCGTCATTTGTGGTTGCGCGGGATTGAGTTGCAGAAAACTTTCCGCGTAATCGTTGTGCGGTGGAATCGCGTTTGTCGCGTCGAACGTGCCATTGCCTGACGCCCCGTAGATGTAGCCCGAATCCAAATCTACGGACAAGCCCGCGCCGCCGAGCCAGATTCCGCCCGCGGATCCGTTCGGCGTGTCCATAAAAACCGTGGCCTGCGCCAGCGTAGTCTCGTCGTAGCCAACAATCCAACCGTGGTACGAAGCAGCAGAGCTCAGTGATCCGAACGGGATATAAACGGTGTGGCCCAGAATGAGCAGCCCAGCTTGTTGATTCTCATTGAGCGGAACGAACGGCACCATGTTCGGATTACCGCCATTGTTGCCATCGCCATCTCCGATCACCGCAGGCGCAATCGCCAGCGGACTGCCAGGCTCATCCGCGCCGGTAACGATATTGATAGCGTGCAAGCGTTGGAAGTAAACCGGATTCAACCCCGCCACCTTTTTGCTCTTCGCCACCAGATAAATCGTGCCGGTCGCCGAGTCGATCGCGGGCGTTCCGGTGATGCCGATGGTGGGCTGGATGTCCGTGGAATTTACGTCCGCAGCGGGGACCACGTTTTCGCCCGTGGGCAGCAACGAAGTCGCCGTGCCGGTGACGTCGCTCCAATACGTCACGCAGGGCGAGGCATCAGCGTCAAACGCGTACACACTGTCATTTTCCGTGGCCACGAAAACCACGTTGTGCATTCCGCCGCCGATGGCGAGATTCGCCACGTAAAGCGGCTCGGCGTAAATCTGGCCATCGACCGGACACGAAAACAGCTTTCCGAAATTCGTGCTGTTCAGCGTCGTGGCTGAAAGCGCGAGCTCCAATGGATTCTGCCCCGTGCGCTGCGCATCGTTGCGCCAAGTGAACGTGCCGGCGTAGCTCGTCACCCAAATCGTCGCCGAAGCCGATGCCGTGGAAGTTGCCGCGCTCGTGGCCTTGATCGTGTGTTGTCCCACGGCCGTGGCACTCGGTGTGTAAATTCCCGCCGCTGAGATCGTACCGACTGTGGCATTCCCGCCCGCGATGGCGTCCACAGTCCAATTCACATTGCTGTTGTTGGTGTTCGCGCCGCTCGCGGTGAACGAAATCGCCTGCGAAGTCGTCACGCTGGCAAGCGGAGGCGCGAGCGAGACCGTGGTTGCCGCCGGTGGATCGGGTGGATCCGCCGGATCGCCGGCGCCTGCGCCCGCAGAGCTTCCACCACCTCCGCCACTGCACGACGCCAAAAATGGCAATAGCATGACGACGAAAAAACTCCACGCGGGGGAACGGGGCGAGGAACTCCCCGGGATGCCGCGACTGCGACTTGTTCCGCCTAGAGGTCGATGAGGGAGAATCCGCAAGGATTCGTCTCGACATTTCTAGGGGCGCCACGCGCACGGTAACATTCGGCGCGAAGTATGTCAATCCGATACAGTCCAGCTGGCGCTAACCACCGAAAACTTCGGCGCGAAAGAATCCTAGGAAGGACTGCCGAACAGACTATGAAAATAATTGCGGATGCGCCGGTACACGCCCGGGCGCGCGGGGGCTGGTGCGGAGGTTTGCGACGGGCGCGCTGACGGCGCGGGCTGGGGGGACGAACCAATCTCCGGCGGCGCGGCGGCTTCGACCACGCCGGTAAAAAGCGCGCCCGGGTGCACGCGCGCGTGGCGCACGATCACCATCATTTCGGGGCTTGGCGTGGGAGGCATCGCGGGAGAAGCAGCATTAAAAGTGAGCGCAGGCATGAATACTTGATAGATGGGTTCGTCATCCGCGGAAGACGCCGCCGGCGGAGGCAAATCGGGCGGCGCGGCATTGGCGGATTCGTCCGGCACGCTCGGTTTATTCGCAGGCGCGCTCGGACCTGCCGGCGCGGAAGTGCGCGACAATTGCACGTCGCAAGAACAGGTCGTCGCAGCCTGATCGACCGGCGCAAGCGCGCCTCCGGCCAGCGTGATCGATCCGCCTTGCGGCACAAGCACATTTTGCGCGGAGAGCTGCTGCTCGATGCGCACCGCGCCTTCGGACGAAGTCACGCACATGGTGCCGCTTTGCGCGAGGCCCACCACCAGATCGCGCTGCTGATCGTCAATGGCGATGGGCGTGGCCACGATCAGCGGCGTATAGATCACAATATTTGTGCTCGGCGGCAATTTCGGATGCACGCAACCGTAATCGAGCGCGAGCGTGAGCGAATTGCCGGACTGGATCACGGAGAATTGCGCCGGGCCGCAGATTCCGATTTCTCCGCCGCCCGCCAATTCGATCAGCGCCTGCCCCGAGCGCACGGTTACGTCGGCTCCGCTGGCGAAGGGAGCCGCGCTCACCTTGCCGGACTCCGGAACGAACGTGCCGCCGCGCACCAGCAGGTCGTCTCCTTCGATGGTGCCGATGCTTGGCCCGGACGCCGGCGATTGCGCCGCCAGCGCCATCGCGAGTGAGCTCGCAGCGGCCAGCAGAAACGCGATCACGCTTCGCCGGCGCGACGGCGATGCGGCGCGCGGAGGCGCGGAAACATGGGCTGAGGTCATCATGGGTGCGCCGAGGTTCACCTATACTATAACGACGAGCCGATGACCGAACCGGCAAAATCGATCGAGAGCGATTCGGGCGAAGGATACGCCCCGGCGCGGCATTACGACGTGCGGCCGGCGCCCCTTTCGCGCTGGCGGCGTATGCAAGTGCCGGTGCTGGGCCTCGCCGGGTGCGCGCTCATCCGCGCGATTGGGCCCACGCTGCGCTTCGAGGTGCTGGGCCAGGCAAATATCGAGCGCGTGCACGCTTCGGGGCGCCGTGCGATCCTGGCGTTTTGGCATCGCGCCATTTTCAGCGCCACGTGGTGGTGGCGCGGGCGCGGCATCGTGGTGCTGAACAGCGCCAATTTCGACGGGCAGTGGACGCGGCGCGTGATCGAGCCCCTGGGCTTCGGCACGGCGCAGGGCAGCTCGTCGCGCGGCGGTCTGCGCGGGCTTGCCGAAATGGCGCGCGGCCTGGAACAGAATCACGACGTGGCATTTACCATCGACGGGCCACGGGGGCCGCGCTACGTGGCGAAGCCGGGGCCGGCAATTCTGGCGCGGCGCAGCGGATGCCCGATGGTTCCCTTCCACATCGGCGTGGAGCGGGCGCGCACACTTGAGAAATCCTGGGACTTGTTCCAAATTCCCAAGCTATTTTCCCGCGCGGTGGTGGTGATCCACCCGCCGATCGAAGTTGCGCGGCACGCGGATCGCGGCGAGGTCGAGGCCAAGCATGCGGAATTGCAGGCGGCGCTGGAGCGCGTGCGCGATTTGGGCGAATCGTGGTTCGCGCTGTCGGACCAAGAGCGCGAGCGCGCGCGGCGCGAGTGGAATGCGTAAGTCGTCGCGCCTACTGCTCTCCTAGTGTCAGGCGCACGTTCATTTTTTGGTTGTTGCGATAGACCTCCAGCGTGACGGTGTCGCCGGGTTGAACTTTGTCGAGAGCGACGGCCATATCCAATTGGCTGGCCACCTTTTCGCCGTTCACGGCGGTGACGACGTCGCCGCCGATGGCGACGCGGCGCATGCCGGCGATGACTACGCGGCTTCCGCCCTGCAGGCCGGCGCGCTGCGCGGGGCTGCCTTGATCGACCTCTTCGACCAGCAGACCTTCGTCGACGGGCAAGCCAAGCGCCTGCGCGAAACCAGGATCAAGCGCGATGGCTTGGACGCCCAGGTAAACCTGGGGGACGCGGCCGGTGGTGATCAGGTCGTTGGCGATGCGCTTGGCGGTATTGATGGGGATGGCGAAGCCGATGCCCGCGGTGGTGCCGGAGGTGGAATAGATGGCGCTATTGATTCCGATCACTTCGCCGTGCGAATCGAGCAGCGGGCCGCCGGAATTTCCGTGATTGATGGCCGCGTCGGTTTGGATCGCGCCGTCGATGAAGGATTCGTCGCTGGTCTGCACAGTGCGGCCGAGCGCGCTGACGACGCCGGTGGTGAGCGTGCTTTCAAAACCGAAGGGATTGCCGATGGCCAGTACGTGCTGGCCGACTTGCAGCGTGCTGGAATCGCCCATGGGCAGCGCGGTGAGCTTGTGATCTCCGGGTTCGATTTTTACCAGAGCGACGTCGTCGCGCACGTCGGTGCCGACTAGCTTTGCGGGAAAGCGCGAGCCATCGCCGAGCGTGACCTCGATGGCCTGGGAATTTTCGATGACGTGATTGTTGGTGAGGATGTAGCCGCGCGTGTCCATGACGAAACCGGAGCCGGCGCCTTCGGCCGGAACGGGATCCTGAAAGACGTCATATTCAAGCGTGCGCGTGACGATATTGGCTACGGCGGGCGCGGCTTCGCTGTAAACCTTCACGTTGATGGCTTCGTCTTCGCTCATGCCGGCAGTGTTGGGCGGCTGCGCGGGCGAGGGAACGGCTTCGACGAAATCGGGCGGGCGCGTGCCCCAGCGGCTGCCGGCCCAATAGCAACCGAGGCCGAGGATCACGCCCAGGGCGATCAGGCGCAGCGTGCGCGATGACGGATGTGTGCGGTTGGGCGTACCGGTCATGAAGATTTCCTTTCGCCGGCGGCGCCGGCGGCGAGACTTTTCAAGCGGGCGACGAGTGCGGTGACGTGGCGGCGAGTGGCGTCCAAAGTGCCAGAGGCGTCGATCAGATCGTCGGCCATGGATTTCTTGCGATCGAGCGGCATTTGCGCGGCGATGCGCTGCTCGGCTTCGGCGCGCGTCATGCCGCGGCCGGAAGCGTGATCGGTGAGGCGCACGATTTGCTGCTCGGGCCGGCACCACACGACGATTAGACGATCGAGATGCGCGTTGTATCCGGCTTCGATCAGAAGAGCCGCGGCGAGAACGGCGACGCCGGAGGGATCGGCCGCGGCGATGCGCTCGAATTCCTTGTCGGTGACTTCGAGCACGCGCGGATGCACGATGCGATTCAGCACTTCGAGACGCGCGGGCGCGCCGAAAACGATGCGCGCGAGAATCGCGCGATCGATGCGCTTATCGGCGGCCAGAATTTCGGGGCCGAATTCGCGCACCACTTCGTCGTAGGCGGGCTGGCCGGGTTCGATTAAATCGTGCGCCAAATTATCGGCTTCGAGCACGTGGACTCCCAGCATGCTCATCATCGCGGCGACAGTGCTTTTGCCGCAGGCGATTCCTCCGGTTAATCCTACGCGCAGCATCAGAGCCTCCCTACGGTTGCGGCGGGCTGCTTGGCTTGGCCGCGGCGCAGGCGAGCGGCGCGCACTGTGTTGCTCATGAGCATGGCGATGGTCAGCGGTCCTACGCCGCCAGGGACGGGCGTGATGGCGCCGGCGACTTCGGCAGCGTCGGGATGGACATCGCCGACGAGCACGGAACCTTTGTCGCGGAATTGCGCCAAGCGCTCGGGATGTTTGGCGAAGAGGCGCGCGGCTTCGGCGGCGTCGGTGATGCGATTGATGCCGACGTCGATGACGGTGGCGCCGGGGCGAATCCAACTCGGCTCGACCATCGCGGCGCGGCCTATGGCGGCGACGAGAATATCGGCTCCGCGGACGACATCGGGGAGCGCGCGCGTTTTCGAGTGGCACACGGTGACGGTGGCGTTGGCGTGGAGAAGGAGAAGAGCCATGGGTTTGCCGACGATGTCGCTGCGGCCGAGGACGACGGCATTAGCTCCTTCGATCTTGATTCCGCTGCGGCGCAAAATTTCCATCACGCCTGCTGGCGTGCAAGCCACAAGACCAGGGCGCCCCGCGACTAGTTTGCCAAGATTGAGCGGATGGAAACCGTCGACATCTTTCGCGGGATCGACGGCTTCGAGGACGCGCTTGGAATCCACCTGCGACGGGAGCGGGAGTTGGACGAGGATGCCGTCGACGTCGTCGCGCCGATTCAGTTCTTCGATGAGGGAGATGAGATCGGCAGTTTGCACGCTCGACGGCGGCGCAAACTGAAAACTTTCCAGACCGAGCTTCGCGCACGCCGCGATTTTGCTCTTCACGTAGATGTGCGATGCCGGATTATCGCCAGCCAGAACGGCGGCCAGGCCAGGCTGGACGCCGTGCGCGACGAGCGCGGCGATCTCGTGTTCGAGTTCGGCGTAAATCTGGTCGCGAATGACGTTGCCGTTGAGAATGCGGGCGGTCAAAGAATGCCTCTGGCGGATGTGACGTTTTGCGTTGCCGTGAGCCATCTTATCATGGCGGCTCGGGCGCGCTCGAACGGGCGCGGGAATTGCGTAGTAGAATATTCGCTGTTCTGAAGATTTGTGCGCGGCACGGAGATCGGCGGCGTGATGTTTGGCGAGAATAGCGAGCGCAAACAGCTCGAGAGAAAAATGCGGGATGAAGGACGGCTGCCGCCGGGGCAATCGGCGACGCTGAAGTGGCCGGTGCTGCAGTATGGCAGCGTGCCGGGCTTCGATGCGGCCACGTGGGATTTCAAGATCTCGGGATTGGTGGAGCGGCCGGTGCGGCTGACTTGGGCGGAGTTCAACAAGCTGCCAAAAACCGAAACTCTTTCCGATATTCATTGCGTGACGCGCTGGAGCCGTTTCGACAATCACTGGGAGGGCGTGCTGTTCACCGACGTGATGAAGCTGGCCGCGCCAAAATCCGCGGCGCATTTCGTGACGGTGCAAGCCGAGCATGGTTATACGGCGAATGTGCCGCTGGCGGATCTGATGCGGCCGACGACTTTGTTTGCGCTGAAGCATGATGGCCGGCCGTTGACGCCGGAGCACGGTTATCCGCTGCGTTTGGTGGTGCCGCATCTTTATCTCTGGAAGAGCGTGAAATGGGTGCGCGGGATCGAGCTGCTGCCGAAAGATGCGCCGGGATTTTGGGAGCAGAACGGCTACAACATGTACGGCGATCCGTGGAAAGAAGAAAGATTCGACAGCGATTGAGGGCTGTGGAAATCCTGGTCGAGTGGTAGATTTAGTGCCCTTAGTCCGGCTGTTTCCAAGCACTTCGGATTTTGAGCTGTGTCTGAATCGCCGGCGGCACCCCCACCCGGAGTGTTTTTTGGAACTGCGGATTCTAAAGGACTTTAAGTCCTTATTCCCGGAACTGCGGATTCTAAAGGGTTTTAAGTCCTTATTTTCAGAACTGCGCATTCTAATAGGGTTAAAAGTCCTTGTTTCCAGCAAGATGCAGAAATGTCGAGAAGTCTTGGAACTGCGGATTCTAAGGGAGTTAACGGGATTCGAGCTTTCGTGCGTGCTGATTCCAGGCGGGTTATGGGCGCGTACGCGGAACGATCGCAGGCTGGCGGCCGAGGATATGTGCTCACCATTCACGCAAAATCGTAGCACAGATTATACCATTCAGGCAATATAATTCTTTTAGCATTCGAATGGAAATCCACAGGGCAGCCTTACCGATAACGGGCGGGCGTGCCCGAAAAACTGGGGTCTGTCTGCGCCGGCGATCGCCGCGGATACGCCAAGGCGTCAACTGGGCCTATGATGTTGGGGCAGGGCTCCGTCGGTGGAGGAATCGCCGGAGGGCGGATACGAAGCGCGCGCTTCGGGGTACGCCATTTTTACGCAAGCTGATTCGCTCGAAGAGCTTAGGAAGATGATACGCGATGCGTTAAACTGCCACTTTGACGATGGGGAAAACCTTCCGTTATTCGCCTAACTTCAGGGGCTAAAGCCCCTTTCTCCTAAGACCGTTTACGCGAGAGCTGAAGCTCGCGCCTCCTACCGAAACTGAGATCATGCGCCGGCGAACGGCGCGGGCGGCGCTAGTAGATATCGTACTGCTCCCAGTGCAGCGTGGGATCGGATTGAATGATTACGCTTTTTTTGGTGGCGCGTTCGAGTTCATCGATCATGCTGGATTCGCGCGTTTTAAGGGCCTTGGCGATTTCGGGATTTACGCGCAGCGTCATGCTGGCGGAATCGAGATTTTCGGCCATTTTGCGGGCCTCGGCCTGGATCTCGTAGCAGATGGTGGGACCGGATTTGACCATGCCGCTGCCGGAGCAATAGGGGCAGGGCTGGCAGAGGACGCGCTCGAGAGCCTGCTTGGTGCGCTTGCGCGTGATGTTGACCAAGCCAAATTCGTTGAAGTTGAGGACTTTCGACGGGGCGCGGTCGGAATGCAGCGCTTGCTCGAGCGCGGCCATCACGCGATCGCGATTGCGGCGCTCTTCCATATCGATCAGGTCCATCACGATGATGCCGCCCAGATCGCGCAGGCGGATCTGGCGCACGATCTCCTTCACGGCTTCGATGTTGGTCTTGACGATGGTGTCTTCCAGACGCGTGGAACCTTTGCCGACGTATTTGCCGGTGTTCACGTCGATGGCGACCAGGGCTTCGGTGTGGTTGATGACGATATAGCCGCCGGATTTTAGCCAGACTTTCGGACGCAGGGCTTTATCGAGCTCCTGCTGGATGCCGAACTCTTCGAAGATCGGCGTTTCTTTGGTGTAGAGCTTGACGCGGCCGACCAGACGCGGCTGGAAGCGGTTCACGAATTCGACGACCTTGCCGTATTCCTCTTCGTTATCGATCCAGATGGCGGCGTAATCCTGGCTGAGGTAATCGCGCAGGATGCGTTCGACAAGATTCAGATCGCGATGCATCAGCGCAGGAGCGTGGCGGCCCTCGGAACCGTTGCGAATTTTGTCCCAGGTTTGGCCCAGGAATTCGACGTCGGCGCGGATCTCTTCATCGGTGGCGCCGCCGGCTGCGGTGCGCACGATGAAGCCGCCGGGATAGGTGCCCTTGGCTTCGTTGACCAGGCGGCGCAGGCGCGAGCGATCTTCGGCGCTGCCGATGCGGCGCGAGACGCCGATGTGATCGACGGTGGGCATATAGACCAGGAAGCGGCCGGGGAGCGCGACGTGACTGGTGATGCGCGCGCCTTTTTTGCCCAGCGGCTCCTTGGCGATTTGCACGATGATTTCCTGGCCGGCCTTGAGCATTTCGGAAATGAGCTGCGGGCGGCGCGGCGCGTCGTGGCGCGGTCCGCTGCTCTGGTGGCGCATCGGCGGACGGCCGCTGCGATCGCGATTGTTATCGCGGTTGTTGCGTCCGCCGCGGCGCATGGGGCGCTGGAAGCGCGCGCGGGGCGGCTGGCTTACGCGAGCGACGGACGGCGAGAAGCCCGGCGCGCCAGACGCTCCGGGAGCGTCGGGTGCGGCGCCGGCGCCGGGCGATTGCTCGCTTGAGCCTTCGATGGCTTGCGCCGCGGCTTCGGCTGCGGCGTGAGCGTCTTCTTGATCCTGCTGCTCGATTTCATCTTCGTGCGCGGGCGCGACGCTGCTATCGAGCTCATCGTGTTCGGTTGCGGATTCGGCGGCGGAGACGGGCTCAACCTGTTCGCGAACTTCGTGCTCTTCGTGCTCATGCACATCGAAGCCGGCGAAATTGGTGTGCTCCGCTGAGGGCTCGTGGGTTTCGATCTCGTCCAAATGCGAATCGGCTTGTGAGGCGTCGAGCGCGTCTTGCGCGGCTTCCTCGCGTTGCGCCTGGGCCTCTTCGTATTTGGCTTCGGCTAGTTGCTCGGCGAGCGAGGTGACTTCGTCGGCGGAAAGATCGGATTCATGCGCGGCGTGCGGCTCAAACAGCGGAGGCGCTGTGCCAGCGGATTCGGTCTCGGATTCGGCCGGCGATTCGGTTTCGATTGCTTCTTCGACGGCCGCGGTATCGGCCAAGAGCAATTCACTGGCGGCGGACTCAAAGGCCTGCGGCTGGTCGGCGGCGGGGATGACGCCGGCGGCGGGCTGCGTTTGATCGAGCGCGGAATCCGACAACGATTCCGTTTCCGGCGCGAGCGGCGCGCTGGGCGCAGCGGGCGCATACGCCTGACCGGGGGCGCGATCTTTATATTTCGCGAGCGATTCGCCGGGCAAGATCACCGGGACGTAGTCGGCTGGCGGCGGTTCGTAGGGCGTGCGCGGCTGGAACGGACGCGATTCGGATGTTCCTTGACCGGGTGCGCGCGGAGACGCGTATTTCGATGACGGCAAATCGCGAGCGCCACCGCCACCGCGACGACGATCGTCGCGGCCACCGCGGCCCCAGCGGCCACGCCGGCCACCTGGGCCTCCGCCTTGACCACCCTGTCCGCCTTGTCCGCCGCGATCGCCGCCATAACCGCCGGAGCGATTGGAACCGCCTTGTCCGCCGGAGCGGCCTGAGCCGCCTTGATTGCCGCCGGGACCGCGCGAACCTTGACCTTGGCGGTCGGGATAGCTGGGGGAAAATCCGCGAGAGCCGCCGTGTCGCGCGCCCGGACCCTGGCTGAAAGTATTGCCGGCGTTGCTGGAGGGCTGCGGCGGATCGTTGGGGAATTCGTGGGTTGCGTCTGCGGCGGATTCGGGCGAGGGCGCAGCTTCGCTCGGGCTCGCGCCGGACTCGGGCGCGGCGGCAGCGGCGTCTTCCGTCGAGGCTGGCAGAGCGGCGGGCGCTTCGGCCTGCGGCGAGAAAACTTCGCCGCCCTGCGCCTGCATTTTCTCCACTTTATTTTCGACGCTGGAAACGACGTGATCGTAGTCCTCA
>Ga0182015_10006120_pt1 | contig 12191 bp, 9 predicted proteins | sample 712P3MmetaG_FD_120478 | JGI IMG/M metagenome (GOLD analysis project Ga0182015, IMG submission 120478) | Permafrost microbial communities from Stordalen Mire, Sweden - 712P3M metaG | ecosystem: Environmental > Terrestrial > Soil > Wetlands > Permafrost | place: Sweden: Stordalen | collected...
GGAGAAGGATGGCCATATCCGCGTAGAGGCGTTTGCGGTCGGGCACGGGCGAATTGGTATGGGCACGCGGCCGCACTTTGTTACCATCTCGTCGCTGCGCCGTCTCGGATAGCCGGCGTACAGCGAGGTGCCCAACATACCAAGCGATGCGCGGCAACTGGCTGGCGCCATACGCCAAGCGCGTGGAAACGCGAAAGAGCGGATTGCTCATGCGTCGCTTCTAAGTTCAAGTCTGGCCGTGGCTACCGACATCCCCATTGCCTCTACGACGCCTTACGCGGTCTCTGAGCGGAGCGCAAAACCCGGGTGTTACGGCCATTTCGTGCCCCGGGGGACTCAAGTTCGACATTGATGGCGATCGGATTGCTGGCCGGAAACGTTTCTTTCAGCGCCTCGTCAAGCAGGTCATTCTTACGTGCTATCGCGGCCGAAAGAGATTTCTGCGGATTTTTATCCACAAGCTGGTCGGCCGATTACCCCATCTTAGGGGAGAAGACCGGACGTGCGGGGTTTAGCGAACTTAGAAAAGTGAAAATCTGAGACGGTTGTTTCGCTCGGCTCGTGCGGCCCAGGGCGTTAACATGTAAAATGCTGCAAAGGTAAAACGGTCATGGTATTGTACGCGTCACACGGTGCTACCTTGAGCCGCGCCACCGCGTCGCAGTTGGTCCCGTGTCCATGTCCGAGGGGGCAGCGAAGTGACGCGGGCCGGCGCGGCCGGGTTCAATTTTGACCCTTATACCGCTTGTCGATCGAGAACTCGCAAGAGTTTCCGCAGCACATCCTTGACTTCATCATCCAACCGGTCGTCGTCATGCACCACAAACTTTGGTTTCGTGCGTTCGCTTGCGATGCTGGTAGTCTGGACTGGCTTCCGCCGAGCGGCGTAGACCGTACGCCGTCGCGCGAATGTTCTCGCGATCCGGCGCACGAATATTCCGGCAATTATCAATCCGATTACAACGGCCAAAAGTATGCCAACAGGCAACTCGCTTTGAGAAACTGCCTTCTTGATTGGCTCTCCGACCTGCCTATCCACTCCGGTGTCATTTCCTGCGGCTTTGTCAGAATTTGCGGTCGTTGCGGGCACCTCTAGTGTCTGGCTCGCTTTCTCCTCTGGGGTACTTTCCGCGGTGGCTCCCTGCGTAGCGCCGCGGGCCGATGATCGAGGGTCAGGCCAGGCCACTTTGGCGGCACCGGGCGATGATGGAGGGTCAGGCCACGCCGCGGTGTCACCCGATTGGCGGTTTGCCTGAGCACCACCTTGGATGCTCCCTCGCATCAGACTACCGCCCAACGCGGCTGGCGCTGCCTGATCGGGAGCAGTTTTTGATGTTGCCGCTGCCGGCCATTTTGCGGTGACAGCCGGGTCTGACTTTTCCTGCGCGGTCGGGTTGGGAATAGCTTGACCTTCCGTGCGCAAATACCAGCACTTGCGTTGTTTGACTGGGTCCGTGCGGTAGTACCAATGGCCGCCATGCTGGGCCTGCGTGTTCGGCGCCGCACGGCAAATTTCTTCCGCTCCCACGGAAACGGCGCTTGAACCCCCGTCCCCGAGTGCCACGAGCAATACTGTGACTGCTGGAATTAATCGGGCTTTGGCGGTGATGAGGCCCCCTTTAAACAAAATGTCTGGGCCAAGATAGGTTTTCAAAGTGTCGCGAATCCGATGATCCTGTTCAATTGCGATCAAATTACGATGGCGGTCGCATCTTCGGGCAGATTTCGCGAGTTTTTGCACACGCGCTATAATAACGCGCCATTTGCGTTACGCGAAGCGGACGCACCCCTTTGGTTGATGGTGCAAATACCCGACATACTGAGGAGACGAAAGTAAAGAGGCCTGCAAAGGCATGCTCACACCCCGAAAAAATCTGCAGAAGCCTCTTCCAGCCGCGATAGCAAACAGTGCCCGCTGCTGATAAGCCGTTGTAGGAACCGTTCGGGCCGCCATTACAAAACAGAAGGGCCGATTGCAGACCCGATGCGGGCGAAGAAAATGTGCCGAGTGCTGGGCAAGTGACCGACGTTTATGGGTAGCACGACGGAAGTACTCGCCAGCTTCGTCCATCAACACCGGGTGCGTTAACTCGCTCGGTCGATTTTTAATGTGCGCGCGATGTTCTTTTCGCGCAACGGACCTCCGTTGTGGCGTTTAGCGTAAGGAAACGCAGCTCCATGGGTAATCGTGTGCTAACGCGCTCAACAGGTTTTGTTAATGCGACATCAGAATAAGAAGGCATTCAATTTACACAGTAGACAGACCTTTGACCATACCAATTAGTGCGATGTGAGGCCTTTGCAACTGCTGACGGTGCAACGTAATGAGTCGTGCGCTGCGAACTCGCAGACCTCTTCAAGAACGCGAAGCGCTGCCGCCAGAACTCTACTTGTCGCTGGTCGATTCGCTTTATAAGGACGGTCGAACTCTGCTGGTAGGTATCGTTCTTGTCGCTGGAGCAATCTTCGCCACATATTGGAAGACAGGCGACATTCTTCTTTTTTACTGCGCCCTGGCGTTCGTTCTAGTAGCCTGCGCGCGCGGATTAGTGATGCGTGCGTATGGCCGCGTGCGCGCAACAATAATAAGTAACGAAGTCGCCAGACGATGGGAGCATCGCTACGTCGCAGGGGCGGCCGCATCCGTCGCACTGCTTGGAATCTGGTGCTACGTCGCATTCTCCCGGACCTCCGATTCTTTTGTCCATCTCGTCAGCTTTTCAATGACTATTGCTTATGTGGTTGGCATCTTCGCACGAAACTTTGGAAACGTCCGTTTTGTGATCGTGCAAATTTTATGTGCGTGGGCGCCAATGACGGCGGCGCTCCTGCTTTACGGAGACCCGTTTGATTGGCTTTTTGCTGGCCTTCTAACTCCGCTTTTTTTCGGGATAAAATTTATTGCGGAAAGGTTGCGCCGAACGCTGCTCGATGCCGCGATCGCATCGCGCGACATGGCGTTGCTCGCAAAGCGTTTCGATACTGCATTAAACAACATGCCTCACGGTTTGTGTATGTTTGATTCCATGCGCCGCATCGTAGTCGTAAACCAAAAGCTGCATCAGCAGATTGGGTTGTCGCCGGATTTTAAGGTAAAAGGTTCGAGTCTGCGTCACGTGGTCGAAAGTGTTGTCGAGGCGGGTCTGATTTCCGATGTCAACGCGCAGAACCTGATCGACCATCTGGACGCCCGGCTTTCGGGCAGCGATGACGCTGCTTTAGTTGTTGATATGCGGAACAACCGGACACTGGAATTCACCGTGCAGCCCATGGAAAACGGCGGAATGGTCGTCCTTGTGGAGGATATCACCGAGCGCAAGATTGCCGAAGCGAAGATCAACCATTTGGCGCGATTTGATGCTCTGACCGGCCTCCCCAATCGCACCATTTTGCGTGACCGCATGGAGCAAGCGCTTAACGAATGGCGGCCCGACAACATGTGCGCCATTCACTTCATTGATCTTGACCAATTCAAACAGGTCAACGACACCTTGGGGCATACCCGAGGCGATATGCTTTTGGAGGCCGTCGCCGAGCAACTGCGTGGCGCGGCTCGGGACGCTGATGTCATTGCGCGTTTCGGTGGTGACGAGTTTGTAATTTTGCAGGCTCCGATCAAGTCCCTCGATCAGGCGGAAGCTCTCGCCACACGCGTTCTGAACGCGCTGGCAGGTACCTACGATCTGGACGGACACAAAGTCGTCGTTAGCGCCAGCATCGGGATTGCGGCCGCCAAAAGCCAGATTGACCCGGACCAGTTTTTGCGAAACGCCGACATGGCTCTGTATCGAGCGAAATCCGAGGGGCGGGGATCATGGTGCTGGTTTGAAGCAAAAATGGAGGCCAACGCCCAATCGCGCAGAAATCTCGAAGTCGATTTGCGCAATGCGCTGGAGAGCGAGGCGCTCGAACTCTACTATCAACCGCTCTTTAATCTGAAAACCAAACGCATCTCGGCTTGCGAGGCGCTGCTGCGATGGCCTCACCATGAACGCGGAATGATCTTCCCAGCGGAGTTTATTCCTGTCGCCGAAGAAATGGGACTGATCGTCGAGATCGGCAATCAGGTGCTGTACAAGGCCTGCCTGGAGTGCCGAGGGTGGCCGGGCGATACCGCCGTGGCGGTCAACCTATCTGCGATCCAGTTCGATCGTTCCAACGTGCCCGCGTTCGTTCGAGAGACGCTCGCCGCCACGAATCTTCCGGCCCACCGGCTCGAGATTGAGATAACCGAATCGACTTTGCTTCGGGACACGGGAAGGACGCACGCCGATCTACATCGACTTGAGGAACTCGGGGTGAAAATCTCCTTGGATGATTTTGGCACCGCCTATTCGAGCCTCAGCTATCTGCACAGCCTCCCGCTGCATAAGGTGAAGATCGACCAGTCATTCCTGCGGGGCCTTGGCGACGACGAGCGCAGGGTGACGTTGCTGCGCGGCATGACGCGGCTGAGCGCGCAATTGGGGCTGAGCGTTGTGGTCGAGGGCGTGGAGACCCAGGAGCAGCTCGAATTGCTCACCGCCGAAGACAGTATCGACGAAGTTCAAGGGTACTTCCTCTGTAGGCCAATGCCAGCAGCCGATTTGCGTAAGCTGCTTTACGCGACTTATGTTGGTCCTGCTCAGGCCTTCTGGCCGAAACAGCTCCAGAAGGACGTGGCGTGAGGCTTGGCTAGTGCCGGCGCGCGCCTGTCTCGTCTTTTGCCAGAGCGGGCGAACGCCGCGTTAACCTTAAACATGGGAGAGAAATTGTAATCGTGTTAACGAACTGTTAACCTTTCCGCTGCTGGCCGCTGGTGGGCGCCAACAAGGACGTGGGGTATGGGTCGAGTAGCGGCGTTTTCGCATCAATCGCGTGCGGCATTTTCGGATCATTCAGGCTCGGAGAGCAGTTTTCCTGATCGCGTTGCGCGGTTCTTAGACGGGATCGATTACAGGCTCGTGGATTCCGGCGAGCAACGGGAAGCAATCTTTCGCCTTCGCTATCAAGCCTACATGCGCGAAGGAGGGATTTCCCCAAATCCTTCCAGAACATTCTCCGACCCTTATGACGAAACGGGGAACGTCTATCTTTTCGGGCTGTATATTGACGACGAGTTGGCCAGCTCAATCCGCATTCACGTGGCCTCCAAGGAGCATCCCGACTTTCCCGGGCGCGAAGTCTTTCCCGATTTTTTGCAACCTGAGCTCGATGCCGGCAAAGTCATGATCGATTCAACCCGCTTTGTTGCAGACGAGACCCTTGCTCGGCTGTATCGCGCATTGCCCTATGCGACACTCCGGCTCAGCGTGATGGCGGCCCGATATTTTGGTGCTGACTATCTTCTGGCGACTGTAAGGGCGGAGCATCAGGCGTTTTATCGGCGAAATTTCCGCTACCGGCTGGTCTGCGAACCACGACCTTACCCGCTACTGGCAAAACCAATCTGCCTGATGACGGTCCACTACCCGACCTTCGTGGACCAAGTGCAGCGGCAATATCCATTTTTCCGCTCAACTTTCTTCGAGCGGCGAATGTTGTTCGATCGTTGCCGACGTCGGTCTCCTTTAATCCACGAGCCAGGGCAACCGGAAGGGAAACGACCCGCCCATCCGTTGAAGTCGACGCTGTGACCGCTACTGGGTGATAAGGCGGTGCAGCTCGTATAATGTCGTCAAGTTTAGGTTTTGGCAAACACATGGCGCAAGATGTCGCTATCGCGGAAGCGGCCGTGACGATTGACCGAAAACGTCGAGTGGTCAGGCACCCTGTCGTCGAGATCGAGGCGGCAAAACCAGCGATAAGCGAGATGCAGTTCAAGCTCTTCGCACAGCCGCCTTTCGAAGCGGATGCCGTAGCAGTAGCCGACGATCAGCATCCGGATCATAAGCTCGGGATCAATCGAAGGCCGGCCAATGTCGCTATAGAACGGCGCCAGCTTCTCGCGAAGTTCAACCAGTATCCGTGCCACGACCGGATTGATCCGACGCAAAAGATGATCCCCGGGAATCCGCCGCTCCAGGTTGAACAGGTAAAACAACTGGCTCTAATCGCCCGTCTGTCGACCCATCATGGCGAACCTCCGCCGCAGAATATCTCCAGCCGACGAAATCACTGTTCGCCGAAAATCACGAGCCCTTTTTCAACAGCATCGGTCAATTGCAGACATCGTCAAAATGGGGTGCGACTGAGATGACTCCCATTACAAATAACTGCCTAACGATCCAGTCTTTGCCTCAAGAAAAAGGGTTCTAATCTAACAATTCGCCAAACTGGCCACTAACCGAACGGCGCGCCGAAGATGCGGTATAGAATCGGGCCGACGATGAGGAATGTAAGCAATCCGGCACGCCAGCGCGGAGTTTCGGTCGCCGCGAGCAGCGACAGGCCGGCGAGCGGCACAATCGCGGCGAGCGGCAGGTAGTAGCGCGGGTAGGCGTCCAGGAGCCATCCAGTCGCGACATGGCGGGCGTAGCTGTAGCCGACATGGAGCGCGAAGATCGCCGTGAGCGCGAGCGCGCCGGAGAGCACGACTACGTCGAGCGGCGTTTCCTGCTGGCACCACAATCTTCGCGACGATACCGCGAAGCCTGCCACCGCGCAGGTGAGCGCCGCCACCGGAACTGCGAACATGGCGTAATTGAACGCGCTCCACGTGCCCAGTGCCGGCATCCAATCTCGAATGAAGGCGACGATGAAATGAGCGAAGTAGCCGGGGAAAGACTTGCGCGGGAGGTCGGCCCAGCCGGCGGCGCGCGCGCCGTTCTCGATGAGCGCGATCTGCGCAGGTGTTTCCGGCGTCGGGCTGCCGTACTGGACGACGTATATGACGTACGGTGCCGCTGCGAGCGCGACGGCAAGGCCGGCGGCTATTGTCCAGCTCCAGCGCATTCGCCCGCGCCATAGCAGATAGGTGATGGCGGTACTCACCAACGCGGCGGTCAGCAGCAGCCCGGTGAGCTTCGCCCACCCCGCCGCGACCACGCCGACCAGCGCGAAGGCGAACCAAAAGCCGCCACCTGTCGCCACGAGCCGCCACACCCCGACCGTCGCGAGCGCGCCGCCGAGGAAGGCGAGATCATCGTTATTGACCGCGCTAGCGAGCGGCACCAGGATCGGAATGCACGCCAACGGCACTGCGTAGGCACAAAATTCGGGGCGCGATAGCGGCGTATTGACCCCGAGCGAGAACAGCGCCGCCAAGCCGATAGCAACGAGCACGACATCAAACCGGCGATACGCCAAAAGCGCCTGCGGATGGCCTTCCAGCTTGGGGCCGATCTCTGCCAGCAGCGCGTAAAATATCGGCGGGTGGTTGAGGTAATTGGGCTCGCCAATGAACTGGAACGTTTGCGGATCTATGAGCCGCATGTCCCCGAGCGCGGGCCAGGCGTCGCCGGTGTGCTGGATGTGCGCGACGTAGGAGATATGCGCCGGCTCATCGAACCCCGTCGTCACATCCGTGCGCCCCGCGATCGAGACGCAGGCAAGCACGAAGAGACCGAGGATCATCGCGGCGACCAGCAAATTGCCGGTCGCGGGCGCTGTTCGTCCGTCAAGTGCGGCGGGTGTAGCGGTGGCGGACACCTGACAAACATGCGCGGTCAGGGGTTAAATTTTCGCTAGGCCATGCCGAGACCGCCATTTATCCAACAGCATAAGCAGGCTTGTTATGATTGACGCACTATGACGCCAACCCTGCCGTTGCGCCTCTAAAATGAGGCACCGATCGGCGATCACTGCAGCATCGCCGTTGCACAACAACGGGGTCTTGGCGATGGAACCGAAGCAATCGATCTCGAATCCGCTTCACATTCTCAATTGCGGACGTCTCGCTGGGCCGCAACGAATCGATGCGCTGGGTCACTTGACGCTTCGAACGCGCTCCCGGCACTTCCGGTTTACCCCCGATACCCGACTTATTGTGGCATCGCACTAACTTACGCCCTGGGCCGGGTGTGGACGGCTCCGGGTTGGCAAGAACTTTCTTCACGAGTGCAGCATTGGTCGGTGCGCCCATTTGTTCGGCCTATGAGTGCGTTCACGTGACCGCTGGCCATAATGCCCTCCGCGGATCAGGTCCCGGTCAAATGCGCGCATTCGACAATGCTCTGGCCCATGTGGGTTGTCCTGATCGCCGGATCGACCGGCTCTGCATTACGTGCTGTTCGCCCACCCAACCTTCACATCACGCCGGATGCCCGGTGTAATCTCGTTCAAGCCGCGAGTGCGGCGGGTTCCTTGTAGCGTTCACCCTTCGCCATGATCGCCCACGCCATTCTGGCGATCTTGTTGGCGAGTGCGATGGCCGCGACTTTAGTGGGTCGCCGCGCCAACAACGCTGTGAGTCAAGCCCTATGCCTGGTGCCATGGATTTTGGTACAGTGGATCACCGCCAGCGCGACGGTCGTGAGCAGGCTCCGCGACGTCAAGCGCGAGTGAACGGATTGTATTGGTGGGCGCTCTGTTTACCGGCGCAAGTGCTGGGTAAGTTTCGCGCGAGCAGCAACTTCGACATTGGCAATAAATTCATTTAAAATGCCGTCGTACACGTCCAGTTGTCATGCGAAGCATGCGGATTTGAATTTGAAACCGCCGCCTATGTTCCAGTGAGGCCATCCGCAAATGTCGCTTCTCAGCGATGCCGGAAGAAACTTTCGCTGATGACGCGCACGCGAGACCACTGCTTGGGTATTTCGGTTGCGCTTCGGTAATAAGCGCGTTCGCAATCAACCAGCCCGTTGTAATTCAGCCGCCCGGTACGGTTGTCGAACAGGACCTGCCGGCAGATTTTGCCGTCATTGGGCACAAACAGGATTGAGCCGGTATAGATTTCATCATCGCTCGGCACGATCGCCGGCTCGGCTGGGGATCGTGCGATTTCAATTTGCCTTGTCGCGAACAATCCGCCCGCGAGCACTGCCCCAATCGCGGCCACGACTACCATCTGGAGCGAGCCCTCGCGGCCGCGCGGGCGCACTTTCGATCGGTGTGTAAAGCGATCCATGTGCGGTAACTGATGAAGATGGGACGCTGACGTCGGCAACCGGCATAAACAGCGTCCAATAGCCGAGCCGAAGGTACGCAGAAATCGGTTAAGTATCAGTGAAACCTGCGTAAGCTGCCGAATCGCTGTGCGTAAAATGAATGGCCCATCGCTAGACTTATCGCTGCTGCACCCATGGCGCCGCGGCCGGCCGGAGCAAGCGGCCCGCGTATAATGCACCCTGCGAATCACCCGTTGGCAGGAGGAAACGATATGAAAAACTTCACTCTGTTCCTCACGGTCGTATGTGCTGGTGCCGGCTTTTTGTTTCTTACCGCTGCCAAGGAAGCCGCTGACGGGCCGAATCGGGCTAGCGATGCAGCGTGCACAGCCTGAAAAAGCCGCACACTCCAAGGAGCGCGGTTTTTTTCGGCTCCGCGCTGTGACGGATTCGGCAAATTTGCCGAAGCACGGCGTCGAGCGAGCGCCAGCCGGTTGTGAACCCCGTCAGCCTCCGGCACGAAGGGGGTCCGTGCCGCGCACGTGCTTCGTCGTCACTGCTACCGCGGCGATGATAGGAGGTGCACTCGCCGGATGCTCGGGCTCATCGTTTTCCACGTCCGACTGGTTGAAGCAAATACCGCCGCCCAAGCCGGTTGCGAAACAGGATCTTCCCCAAGTCTCTAGACATTACTGGCCCACCGTCCGCGCCAATGGTGCCGCAGCCCGAGGCATCCCCCTCTCCGCCGCCGCCGCAACAATAAGGAACAAATTTAGTTCCGATAACGCCACTTCTCGGTACTGAAACAGGCCGGCGGGATATGTCACTTCGCGCGGCAGCTTTAGGGCCAACGGGCCCGCTCCAAGCCACCGCCCGGTTGGCCTCCACAAAGGCCACCGGCGGTGTTGCCATCCCGTTGTCGAGGTCGCCCTCTCGCGATGGGGCGGTAGGCCTGCGCGAACACTCCCGGGACGATTTGGATGAGTTTAGCTCGTCGCGAATTTAGACCGAAAGACACGCCTAAGCACGTCGAGAATTTCGCCACTGTATCGGGGGCGACCGGCGGCACCACGGGTACCGGTAGACGCGAAAGTGGCGCGGACATTGCCAAAATTGAACGGGCGGCGCAACGGCGGCGAACCGCCATAAACCGCCCTAATAGAGATTGTTTTTGTAGCCGTCCTCGACGACGGCGTCGGCCTGCTCGACGGTGACCTTTGCCGGCTTGGTTTGTTCAACGATCATGCGCCCCAGCGACGGGAAGGACTTCTTGTCGACGCGGTAGTCGTCCTGCCAGAGCCGCGAACGCTTCAACGCCTTGCCGCAGTGCAGGAAGGCCTCCTGCACCGTGACCAGAATGATCAGCCGAGGCTCGCGGCCGTTGACTGCTGCCGCCGTCAGCAGTTCCGGCTCGCGCGAAAGCCGCGCCGTGCCGTTGATGCGCAGCGTCTCGTCGATGCCGGGAATGAAGAACAGCAGGCCGACCTCGGCATCGGCCACGATGTTCGACATGGTGTCGAGGCGGTTGTTGCCGGGGCGGTCCGGAATGGCGATGGTGCGGTCGTCGAGCACACGGGCAAAACCCGGCGCATCACCGCGCGGGCTCACATCGGTGCCGCGCCCGGGTCGCGTCGAGCCGATGACTGCAAACGGCGAATGGGCGAGGAAATTGCGGCAATGGGCATCGAGCCGGTCAAGCTGCTTGAGAACCGCGAGTTCCATCGGCGCCTGGTAGAGGCCGCGCAACGCTGGTTCATCGCTCACGGTACTTTGGCCCTCGCTTGGGTTCACGGTCCGATCGTCCATTGGACTCTCCGTTTTCTTGAAAAGGCCGGAAGCGCACGGGTACATTAAAGAAGTAGAGCGGCGCAAGCGACTGGCTTGATCGTTGCCCTTCCAGGCCCCGTGGCGCGAATTTATCGCTTTTTCTTTTTCGCGTTGTTCTTTTTCACGCTCTTCTTTTTCACGCCCGTTTTGGCGAAAATCGCATTCCAGTTTTCCTTGTAGGCCCTGCTAACAGGCTTTTGCCCTTCGCCGCGGCTATAGCCGGAAGGTGCGGCAGCTGTCTCGCCGGCCTCGGCCTTCGGTGGACTTTCGGCCTTCGGTGGACTTTCAGCGGCAGTGCTCTTTTCCTTTGCAGCCGGCTCGCTTTTTGCGGCGCTCTTTGCCGCCGGCTCGCTTTTTGGAGCGCCAGCGGCTTCGACTTTCTTCTTGTCGCTTGCCATCATCTTTCCTGCGTTGAGTGGCGCCGGGTCACGACGCGCCACGCGTTATCGCCTGTCTCATACCGGATTCGGCCGGCGCGCAAACGTGCCCCACGCGAGCAGCAAAGCCGCCGCGATCACCACGGGATATACCACCTCGTTAATCGCGCTCCAGCCGAACCGCGTCAGCAGCGCGCCGGAGGAGAACGACACGATCGCCATCGAGCCGAATATCAGAAAATCGTTGAGGGCTTGCACCTTGTTGCGCTCGCGCGGGCCGTGGCATTCGGTGAGCAGCGTCGTGGCGCAGATGAACCCGAAGTTCCAACCGATCCCGAGCAGCACAAGCGAGACCCAGAAGTTCCACAACCCGATGCCCAGAAATCCGACTGTCGCGGCGGCAACGATCAAAGCCAATCCGGTCGCCATGATGGCACGCAATCCGAAGCGGGCGATCAGCGCGCCGGTGAAAAAGCTCGGCGCATACATGCCGATCACGTGCCATTGGATGCCGAGCGCGGCGTCGCCGACCGAGTGGTGACACATCACCATGGCAAGCGGCGCCGAGGTCATCATCAGATTCATCATGGCGTAGCTCGCAAGCCCGCAGCCCACGGCGACGATAAAGCGCGGCTGGTAGATGATTTCGGCGAGTGGCCGGCCGTCGGCAAAGGTGTGGACTGCCGCCGGACGCGGAAGGCGCAGCAGGGTCAGCACTGCCGCGGCGAGAATGGCGCACGCCGATTGCGCCAAATAGGTCCCCGCGAACAAATAGGCCGGCCAGGCATCTTTGGTGAGAATGATGAGCTGCGTTCCGAGCACCGCGGCAAAGACGCCGCCGGCGAGAACCCAGGACACCGCCTTGGCGCGGAAATGCATGCTCGCGGTATCGGTGGCGGCAAAGCGGTAGGATTGATGCGCCGCCGCGTAGAAACCGCCGCACAGCGTGCCGAGGAGCAAGAGCAGGAACGATCCCGACAGCATGGCCATGCACGAGATCACGCCGGAGAGCGCGCCA
>Ga0182015_10006121_pt1 | contig 12191 bp, 9 predicted proteins | sample 712P3MmetaG_FD_120478 | JGI IMG/M metagenome (GOLD analysis project Ga0182015, IMG submission 120478) | Permafrost microbial communities from Stordalen Mire, Sweden - 712P3M metaG | ecosystem: Environmental > Terrestrial > Soil > Wetlands > Permafrost | place: Sweden: Stordalen | collected...
GATCCGGATCGAGACGTCCAGCATGGAGACCGGCTCGTCGGCCACGATCAGCTTCGGCCGCAGCGCCAGCGCCTGGGCGAAGCCCACCCGCTGCCGCTGGCCGCCGCTCAGCTCGTGCGGATAGCGCTGCAGCACGTCGGCGCCCGGGGTAAGGCCGACCGTCTCGAAGACCCGCGCCGCTTCCTCGGTCCGCTGCGCCTTGCTGAGCTCGGGCCGGTGCAGCTTGAGGCCGCGCAGGATGCCGTGCGACACCCGGAACACGGGGTTGATCGAGCTGAACGGGTCCTGGAAGACCATCGGCACTAGCCCGCTGTAATGCAGCCTGTCCGCGCGGGACCGGATAGCCGAGACCGGCTGGTCCTGGAAGTAGATCTCGCCGCTGGTGGGCTGGTAGATCTTGGCGAGCAGGCGGGCGATCGTGCTCTTGCCGCTGCCGCTCTCGCCGGCCAGCGCCACGATCTGCCGCTCGCCGACCGACAGGCTGACGTCGTCGACGGCGTGCAGCAGGTGCCGGGTCAGCGCACTGCCGATCTTGAAGTGCTTGGACAGTCCTTCCGTCCTGAGCAGGGCGGCCGACTCGTTCACAGTGCGCTCCTGGCGTCCTCGTTGCCGGCGTCCTGGCTGCCAGCGGCGCCGCTGCCGGATGCCCAGCTGCCAGCGTCTCCGCCGCTGGCGCCCTCGTGCAGGTAGCAGCGGACCTGCGTGCCGCCGACCTGGTAAAGGTCCGGGGGCGCGTCCTCGCACCGGGCCATGACCTTCGGGCAGCGCGGTGCGAACCGGCAGCCGTGCGGCGGCCTGGCCAGGTCCGGCGGGCTGCCGGGAATCCCGCGGAGGTGGACCCTTTCCCCCCGGATGGAGGGAAAGGCATCCAGCAGGCCTGCGCTGTAGGGGTGCAGCGGGGAGTCGAAGACCTGGCGGGTGGCGCCGAGCTCGGCTACCTGGCCCGCGTACATGACCATGAGGCGGTCGGAGAAGTGGCTGACCAGCGACATGTCGTGGGTGACGAAAATGACCGCGAAGCCGAACTCCCGCTGCAGCTCCTTGATCTGGACCATCAGCGAGCGCTGCGCGACGACGTCGAGCGCGGACGTGGGCTCGTCCATGATGACCAGGTCGGGGGTGAACAGCATGGCCATCGCGATCATCGAGCGCTGCCGCATGCCGCCGGACAGCTGGTGCGGGTAGCTCTTCAGGTGCACCGGGTCGATGCCGACCATCTTGAGCACCTCGGCCGACCGCCCGGCGATCTCCTGCTTCGAGCTCACGCCGTGCGCCCGCATCGCGTCCTTGAACTGCGCCCCGATCGACTTGACCGGGTTGAGCGCGTTCATCGCGCTCTGCATGACCACCGACAGGTCCCGCCAGCGCACCGCGGCCAGTTGCTTGTCGGTGAGCCCGACCATGCTGCGGCCCTTGAAGATCACGCTGCCGCCGGTGATTTCCGCGGGCGGCGCGAGCAGCTGGGCGATGGCGAACAGCAGCGTGGACTTACCGCAGCCGGACTCGCCGACGATCCCGATGAACTCGCCAGGGTCCAGGTCGAAGCTGACGTGCTCCACTGCCGTGATCGTGCCGCGGTCCAGGATGTACTCGACCGAGAGGTCCCTGACCTCGAGCACGCTGCCGGTGGCCGGCGACAGCGCCGGGGCCGCGGGCCCGCGGTGGCGTCTAGCGGGCACGGCTGACTCCCATCCCGCTCACCGGCACGGCTACGCGTGCCTTCCGTGACCGCCGCCCCATTCGCCGCCGCGCCCGCAGCGGCCGCAGGGCGGGATTGCCGATCTCGTCAAAGGCATAGTTGAGCAGGGCGAAGGCCGCGCCGAGGGCGGCGATGCAAACCCCCGGGACGATGGCCCACAGGTACTGGCCGGTCTGCAGGGCCTCGTTGTTCTCCGCCCAGTACAGCATCGTGCCCCAGCTCACCGAGTTGGGATCGCCGAGGCCGATGAACTGCAGGCTTGAGCCGAACAGCACCGCGTACAGCGCGTTGGTCAGGAAGCTGGCGACGATCAGTGATGTCATGGTGGGAATGATCTCGACCAGGACGATGTACATCCGGCGCTCGCCCCGTACCCGGGCCGCCTCCAGGAAGTCCCTGCTCCGCAGCGATAGCGCCTGTGACCGGAGCTGGCGCGCGGTGTAGGACCATCCGGTGAGGGTCAGCACCAGCACCAGGATGAGGGTCCCGGCGCCCTGCACGTAGGTGGCGATGACGATGAGCAGCGGGAACAGCGGGATGACCAGCAGCACGTCGGTGAGGAGGCTGAGCCCGCCGTCCCACCACCCGCCGAGATAGGCGGCGGCGACGCCGATCAGCACGGCCACGCCAGTAGACAGCAGCCCGACGCCGATCGCGATGATCAGCACCTGCTGGGTGCCGTACACCGTCTGGGCCCAGATGTCCTGCCCCAGGGCGGTGGTGCCGAGCAGGTGCCGCGCCGACGGGCCGAGGCTCCTGGCGTAGATCGTGGCACTCGGGTTGTCGTGCGCGATCACCCCGGGGAACAGGGCGACCAGGGTGAACAGCACCAGCAGCACGGTGCCCGCGGTCGCCTTGCGGTTGGACCGTACCGCGCGCACCAGCCGCGTCAGGCCCGGCCTGCCCCGCCTGGCCGGGCCGCTGACAACCGGCGGCGGCAGGTTCTGGGGCCATTCGGCCGGGGCCGAAACGGGCAGCATGGCCATGGCTATCCCCCCGTCCTGGTGCGCGGATCGAACACTGCCGTGGCGATGTCGGCAAGCAGGATGGCTACCAGCACCGCGACGGTGATGAGCAGGAACAGCGCCTGCATCAGCGGGTAGTCCTCGTTGTTCACTGCCTGCAGCAGCATGTAGCCGACGCCCGGGTAGTTGAAGACGTACTCGACCAGGATCGCGCCGCCTACCACGAAGCCGAGCGACATGGCGAAGCCGGTCAGGTTCGGCAGCAGCGCGTTCCGCGCCGCGTAATCGAGCATGATGCGCCGGCCAGGCAGGCCCTTGGCCCTGGCCATCCGCACGTAATCCTCGGCCAGCGTAGTGATCATGTTGTTGCGCATGGTCAGGATCCAGGTGCCGATGGTGGTGACCAGCAGCGCCGTGGCCGGCAGTATGGCGTGCTCCAGGATGTTGGCGATGAACGGCAGGGACAGCGACGGCGTCAGGGTGATATCGAACCCGAACGCGGCAGGCAGCCATTGCAGCCGGACGGCGAAGATCAGGATCAGCATCAGCCCGATCCAGAAATACGGGATCGCCGTGGCGATCACGAAGACCGGCGGCCCGATGCTGTCCAGGGCCCCGCCGCGGCGCCAGGCCGACATGATCCCGATGCCGGTGCCCAGCACGAACGCCAGGATCGTGGTGACGCCGACCAGGCCGAGCGTCCAGGGGATCGCATCCAGGATGACGCGGCCGACCGACGTCGGGTAGAAGTACAGCGACGTGCCGAACTTGCCGGTCGCCACGTCGCCGATATAGCCGAAGTACTGCGAGATCAGGCTCTGGTGGGTGTCGACCCCGAACGCTAGCTCCAGTGCCTTCAGCGCCTGCGGGGATACCGGGCCGCGGAACTTGCCCATCATCGCCTCGGCCGGGTTGCCGGGCATCAGCCGGGGCAGGAAGAAGTTCAGCGTGAGCGCTGCCCACATGGTCACCGCGAAGAAGCCAAGGCGCCGCAGCAGGAATCTCATGTCCTCGTCCTCCTGGCCTTCATCCTCGGCTCTACCCGCTCACCGTCGTGCTATCCGTGCGGGCCCGGGTGCTCCCGCCGGGGCGGGAGCACCCGGGACTCGCATCGCTGCTACTTCTTGGGTGCCAGGTGCAGCAGCATCTGGCCCCAGTCCGGGTAGTTGTAGGCGGCCGGCTGCGCGTACTGGTTACTCTGGGTGACCCATCCGGTGAAGGCGCCGGTGTCGTACTGATACCAGTCGACTGACTCGGTGACCGGGATCACCGGCACGTCCTTCAGCATGACCAGCTGCAGCTTGTTCACGATGGCGTGCTGCGCGGCGGCACTGGTCGTCTTGCCGTAGGAATTGATCAGCGCGTCCGTGGCCGGGCTGCTGTAGCGTTCCCAGTTCGATCCGGCTGGCTGGCCGATCGGGGCGCTGTTGCCCGAGAAGAGCCACTGGCGCAGCTCGTAATACGGGGTCGGGCCGCCGGTCTCGCTGCCGTAGGCAAGCTGGTAGTTGCCGTTGTACAGCGCCGCCTGGTAGGCGGGGGCCGCCAGGTTCTTGGGTGTCAGCTGGATGCCCACCGCCTTGAGGTCCGTCTGCATCACGTTGACGGCCGCGACCCAGTCGGAGAACCCGCCGTTGTTGATGATGCTGAAGGACAGCTGCTGGCCGTTCTTGGCCATGATGCCGTTCGAGCCCTTCTTGAATCCGGCAGCGGTCAGCGTGGCGATCGCCTTCGCCGGGTTGTAGGCATAGTTGTTGCCGAAGCCCGCTGCCTGCGACGAGTCGAGCCAGCTGGAGAACGTCGGGGTCACGATGCCCGCCTGGTTCGAGCCCGGCTCGTAGCCGTACTCGCCGATCGTGGACACGCGCGGCCGGTCGATCGCGTACGCCATGGCTTGGCGGACCGCGACGTTGCTCAGCACCGGGTTCTTCAGGTTGATGAACATCGACACGTTGGCGAGCGGCGGGAACCAGTCATGGTAGTTGGTGCTCTTGGACAGGTAGAACTTCTGGATGCTCGGGATGAACTGGCTGCCCCACTGCGCCTGCCCGTTGGCCAGGAAGGTGTTGGCCGTGTCGTTCGTGGTGAACGCCGGGTAGTTGACGGTCTTGACCTTCGGCTCTCCCGGCTGCCAGTAATGCGGGTTGGCCTTGTAGGTGATGTTCTGCGGCGAGCAGGGGTTCACCGTGAACGCGCCGGTGCCCACCGGGTGCGTGTCGGGGTACTTGACCGGGTCGGCGATCGTCGACCAGATGTGCTGCGGCACGATCGCGACCTGGTCGGCGATGTAGTAGAAGTAGGTCACCGCCGGGGCCTTGAAGGTCATCACGACCTGGTTGCCCTGCTGGGTGACGCTCGACAGGACAGACCAGACGGAGTTGACGTCGAGTGCCTTGAACTTCTTGAGCAGGTTGAAGCTGAAGGCCACGTCCGCCGCGGTCATCGGCTTCCCGTCACTCCACTTGACCCCGTTGCGGATGGTGAAGGTGAGCGTCTTGTCGCCGGCGCCCCATGTCCACTTGGTGGCCAGCCACGGCGTGGCCTTGGCGTTCTGCAGCGAGTTGACGAACGCCAGCGGCTCGTAGACCGGCCCGAACGACAAGCCGATGTCTGACAGGTTGTAGGGGTTGAAGTTGCAAGTCCAGAGGCCGCCACTTTCGTTGTCAATGGTCAGCGTGCTGCTGGTGCTTGAAGCGTTGTTACTGCCGGACGAACTGGTTCCACATGCGGCGGCCAGCAGGCCGGCTGCGATGATGACCCCGAGCGTCGAGAGGCGTCTCATTGCGTTAGCCCTCCGATGAATTGTCCGCGCACCGGGTGGCCGGGCGGGACCGCCCGGCCGGGTGCGCAGGTGCCGATCAGTGACCAGCCGGTGAGGCTCATCGGCCGGGAGGCACGTAGGCAAGCTGTCATACCCTTGTGTCCTGAGTCATGGTGTTCTGGTACATCGTGTCCTTATCGATGGTGACTGCGGCGCCGTCGGCACCCCCAGTCTCGGCGGCGGGCGAGGCCCGCGCTGTTCCCGCGTCCTGCTTTTCGCGGTCCTGCCGCTCGCGGCCCCGCGCGGCGTCCACGGCCAGCGCAACCGCGCCGAGCAGCGGAGCGTCGTAGGGAAACTGCGCGACGGCAAGCTCCGGCGGGAACGGGACGCCGGCGCCCAGTGCCCGTTCTAGCTGCGGGCGGAGCCGCTCCCAGGAGCGGACCATCCCGCCGCCGACCACGATCCGCACCGGATTGATGCAGATCGTGAGGTTGACAAGGTGAAATGCCAGCTCAGTGACGAAGCTGGCGAGCAGGTCATCCAGTTCGGGATCGTCCGGGCTGGCTGCGAATATGTCAGCCGCGGTCATCGGCCGGGCAGGGTGGCTGGCGGGTCCGCCGAGCCCGGGTCCGGGTCGGCCGGATACGCCTGCCCGCCGAGCCAGCCCCTGCCCGCTCACCATGCCCTCCAGAGGTACCCGCTGATCCAGCAGGTGGCCCACGTCGGAAACCGCCCGCAGGTTGTACCCGATCTCGCCGGCCGCGCCATTGGCGCCGCTGACGACCTTGCCGCCGACGACGATCGCGGCGGCCAGCCCGGTGCCCAGGTTGAGGTACACGCCGGGGTCGCAGCCGTTCAGCGCGCCCCACCGCACCTCGGCGGTGGCCGCGGCCTTCGCGTCGGTGGCCATCCGGACGTCCGCGCCGCCGAACGCGGCGCGCAGCTCGCGGCCCAGGGCGAGCGACTCCCAGCCGTCGATGGCGGGGGCGAGCTCGACCCGGTCCTCGAAGGGGATGCCGAACGTGGCCGCGCCGACCGCGGCAAGCTCGCTGCGCGGCGCCGCGGTGGCCAGCAGCTCCCGGGCAGCCCGGATGCCCCGGTCGAAAATCATCCGCGCGCCGCGCTGGCCGGCCGGGCGGGCCGGCGCTGGCTGGCCGGCCAGCGCCGGCCCGCTCCCCGCGGCGCCGGTGCTGATCGTCGCTGCTGCCAGCCGGTTGCCCGTCAGGTCGCAGACCGCGGTGGCAATCTTCGTGCCACCGAAGTCGAACCCGAGTACGACGGGGGAGTTTCCCACGCTGACCTGCCAGTTCGGCAAGAACTTCCCGGCGAGCTATCGCTCAAGATAGTTAGGACAGTATCCTAACTATCGAAGGAAGCAATAGCTCCGTGGCCGAAATGTGACCGACGCTGACAGCGCTGGAGGAATCACTCGGTTTGGACATGATCTCGTTCGGCTCGGTGTACCTCGAGCTGGTCTTCGGGCATCTGCGCGAGCTGCCCGGGCCTGGCGAGGAAGTCCTCACCGACGACTTCGCGCTGTCCTGCGGCGGTGCCGTGACCAGCGCCGGCGCGGCCGCCCTGGCCGGCGTGCACGCGGGCCTGTGCACGGTCCTCGGCGACGACCTCGGCTCGCGGGTCGTGATCGAGTACTGCGCCCGGGCCGGCGTCGACCTGTCCCCGTCGATGCGGGTGCCCGGCAAGCGCGCCGGGATCTCGGCCGTGCTGAACTTCCGCGGCGACCGGGCCTTCGTCACGCACCTCCCGCCGCGGCCGGATGGCGAGCCGCCGCCGATCAGCCGCTGGCGCGGCGTGCTGCACCGCGAGCGGCCCCGCTGGTGCTACCTGCATGCCGGGCAGGGGGTGGCGGCCGTCCTGCGCGATGCCCGCGCGCTGGGCGTCAAGGTCGTGCTCGACATCTCCCTCGGCGACGAGCAGTACCGCGACACGATCATCGAGTGCGTCCGGCTGGCCGACGTCTTCGTCCCGAACTCCGACGAACTGCTGCGGCTGACCGGCGCGGGCAGCATCGGGCAGGCGGTGGCGGCCGCGGCGGCGTGGGGCACGCCGCTGGTGGTGAAGCGCGGCGCGGCGGGCGCGCTGGTCACGGGCCCCGGCGGGATCACCGAGGTCGCCGAGGGCGTCCGGCAGGTTCAGGTCCGGGACCTGACCGGGGCGGGCGACGCCTTTGCCGGCGCGATGATCGCCGCGATGCTGCAGGGAGCACCGCTCACCGGGGCGGTGGTGGCGGCGAACGCCGCCGGTTCCGAGGCAGCCGCCCGGCTCGGCGCGGTAGGCGAGGTTGAGGTGGCGGCCATGGCCCTGGCCGACCCGATGCAGGACCCGATGTTCCCCCGCAGAGCAGCCGCCCCCGGCGGCGGAGAAGGCAGTAATGGACCGTGACCTATGAAACTGGCGATCCTCGGCGGCGGCGGCGTGCGGATGCCCGCGTTCGTCCGGGCAGTGCTGGCCAGCCGGCCCGGCGCGTTTGACGAGATCTGCCTGTTCGAGCCGGACAGCGTGCGCCGCGACACCATCGGCCGGCTCGCCGTCGAGCTCGCGGTTGTCCTCGGCCACCCCGATGTGGTCCGGGTCTCGGCGGACGCCGCCGACGCGTTCACCGGAGCGGACTACGTGTTCTCCGCGATACGCGTGGGCGGCGACCGCGGCCGTGTCATCGACGAGGAGGTCGCGCTGCGGCGCGGCATCGTCGGCCAGGAGACGACCGGGCCCGGCGGGTGCGCGATGGCGCTCCGCACGATCCCGGTGGTGCTGTCCTACTGCGACCTGCTCAGCCGCTGCTCGCCGGGCGCGGTCCTGATCAACTTCACCAACCCGGCGGGCCTGATCACCGAGGCGATCTCCGCGCAGGGGAAGGTGCGGGTGGTCGGGGTCTGCGATACCCCCGGCGGCACCGTGGAGCGGCTGGCCGCCTTCCTGGCGGCGGATGGCGGCTCCCCGGGAGATGACGGCGGCGTCCCGGGGAAAGACGGCGGCGTCCCGGCGGCCGATAGCGGTTCCCCGGGAGCAGTAGGTGGCGCCCCCGGGGCAGATGGCGGCGTCTCGGGCTCCTACGCCGGGCTGAACCACCTCGGCTGGGTCTGCTCGCTCCAGGCGGGCGGCCAGGAGCGCATCGGCGAGCTGCTCGCCAGGTTCGAGGACCTGCAGCGCTTCGATCACCGCTTCGCCGCGTTCGACCCCGCGGTGGTCCGCCGGGTCGGCGCGATACCGACGGAGTACGTCTACTACTTCTACGATGCCAGGCGCTATCTCGACGGCGTCGCCCGGGCGGGCGTCAGCAGGGGCCAGGACGTGCTGCGCCTGAACGACGAGCTGCTCGGACGCCTCGCGGGCGCCTTCGCCGACGGCGGCGTGCAGGCCGCCTGGTCGGCCTACGAGACGCTGATGGGCGTCCGCCGCGACACCTATATGCGGACCGATGTGCAGGGCGATAACGGGCAGCGCGAGGCGCGGGCACGGCGCGCGGCGGCGGGCCCGGCCGGAATCGGCGCGGCGCAGGTCGGCGGCTATGAAGGGCTGGCGCTGCGGGTCATCGACGGGCTGGCCGGCCGCGGTGCGCGCGAGGTGATCGTCAACGTCCGCAACGGCGCGACGCTGGGTTTCCTGGACGCCGACGACGTCGTGGAGGTCCCGGCCCGGGTGGACGCGGCCGGCTTCTCGCCGCTGCCGGCGCCGGCCCTGCCGCGGTCGGCCCAGGCCCTGGTCGAGCAGGTCAAGGACTATGAGCGCGGCATCGTCGAGGCGGCGATGACCGGTGACGCCGGGCTGGCCGCGGTGGCGCTGTCCGGGCATCCGCTGGTGCCGGGCATTACCGCGGCCAGGGAGCTGATCGGCGAGTACCGGGAGCGGCATGGCCGGCATCTGGCCTACCTGCGATAGGCGGGCGGCCCGGTGACAATAGGCGGCGCTGGCCGCCTGTCGCGCCGGCGGGATGCGGGGGGTGGGGGAAGATGACGGAGGAGGTGGCCGTGACGATGGCATCATCAGGCACGGCCGCGGCCAGCGGGCCAGCTGGCGGGCCGGGCTCGGGCCGTCTGTCTGGCGGCCAGGCGGCACGTCCGCAGCTCATCCGCGAGCTGAACGAGCAGCTGCTGCTGAGCCACATCCGCCAGCTCGGTCCCTGCTCGCGTGCTGACCTGGCGCGCCTGTCCGGGCTTTCCAAGCCGACGGTCTCGCTGGCGCTGGCCAACGTGGAGCGCTCCGGCCTGGTGCGGATCGCCGGGCAGCGGACCGGCGTGCCGGGCCGGTCCGCCCGGCTGTACGAGATCTGGCCCGATGCGGGCCTCGCGCTCGGCCTCGACATCGGCCTGCAGTACCTGCGCGGCGCGCTCGCCGACATGACCGGCGAGATCCGCGCCCGGGCATCGGCCCGCGCCCGGGCGTCCAGCGTGACCGGCCGGGTGGCCGAGCTCGGACGGCTGGCCGATGAGCTCTGCGCTGATGCGGGGGTGGACCGGCGCGCCATCACCCAGACGGTGATCGGCAGCCCGGGCGTGTACGACCCGCGGCGCAACGCCATGGCGCTGACCGGCCAGCTGTCCGGCTGGAGCCGCCCGGCCGTGCTGGCCGGCCTGCGGGCAGAGTTCGGCCAGAACCTGGTCGTCGAGAACGACGTTGACGCCGCGGCGCTGGCCGAGCAGGCGCACGGTCACGGCCGGGAGTTCGCCAGCTTCGCCTTCGTCTGGATCGGTACCGGCATCGGCATGGGGCTGGTGCTGGACGGCCGGCTGCACCGCGGCGTGCACGGCGTCGCTGGCGAGATCGCGTTCATGCCGATCTCCGAGGGCCTCGGCGCGGACCCCGGCGATGCCAGGAAGCGGGGCGCGCTGGAGGCGGCGGCATCGGCGCAGGCCGTGGTGCGCGCCGCCCGCCGGGCGGGCATGCGGGGGCCGGTGTCGGCGCGGCGGGTGTTCACCGCCGCCGCCCGCGGCGACGAGCGGGCGGCCGCGGTGGTGGCGCAGGAGGCGCGGCTGGTGGCCAAGGCCGTCTGCTCGGTCGTCACGGTCGTCGACCCTGAGCTCGTCGTGCTCGGCGGCGGGATCGGCCAGGCTCCCGGCTTCGCCGCCGCGGTGACGGACGAACTCCGCCAGCTGGCCCCGGTGCTGCCCGAGGTCCGGGTCAGCGCGCTCGGCACGGATGCGGTGGTGGACGGCTGCCTGGCCTCCGGCACCGAGCTGGCCTGGCAGCAGCTGCTGGCGCTGCTGCCCTCGGCTCCGGCGCCGGACGGGTCAGCCGGCCGGGTCCTTGGCTGATGCCGCGGTCATGTACTGGCTCGACTCCCCGCGCCACAGCAGCACGATCGCGCAAAACCCGGCCAGCCAGACCAGCACGCCGACCGCGATCGACACGCTCGCGTTTGCCTCGACGGCCGTGATCGCGGATGCCTGGGTGATCGTGATGACCAGGTCGATGGTGTTGATGGCGAAGAGAACCGACGCGACGATCCGCGCCCACTTGTGCCCGGCGCCGGTCATCCGGGCCATCCAGATCCACAGGCCGACCGCGAGCAGCCCGCCGACGACGGCGGAGATGACGATGGATGTCTCGGCCTTGTGCAACTGGGCCGCGCTGTACAGCGGATGCGACTTCAGGATGGCCGCCTTGAGGCTGCCGGCCGTCGCCGCCGTGTAGCCGGCGCCGAGCGCGCTCAGCACGGCGCCGGCGTACATGAGCTTGACCGCCATCAGCACCGGCGGCGGTGCGGCGGGCCGCTGCGGCTGGTCCGGCATCTGCCCGCCGGACGGGTACGGCTGATACATGGCTACTCCTCACGCGTTACTGTGGTCATTCATCCTGCGGCGGCGTCGCGTGTCACCGATGGCCCCGATGACCGAGTCTGGATACCGCTGCAGGGGCTGTCTCCTGGCCCGCCTGAATCATCCTCCATCAGGTTAAGAACTTCCCTGGTGGCATCACCGGTCCGCAGGCGCCGGTAGCATCTCGTGAGTCAGTTTGATGGACAGATGTCCTCTTCCTGCGGTTTTGGGCTACGAAAGGTAATGCAAATGGAAACTGCGCGGTCCCGGGGCGACGTCGCTAAGGACGTGCCCCAGATCCGGGGGAACCGCCAGGTCCAGTGCGATGTGCTCGTCGCGCTCGCGGAATGCCGGAATCACCGCAAGTGGTTCGCGCAGTTCGCGGAGCCTTATCTCGGGGACAGCCCGATCGAGATCGGCAGCGGCCTCGGCGACTACGCCAGGGAATGGATCCCGCTGGTCAGCAGCTTCACCGCCACCGACGCGGATCCGGCCTCGGTGCTGGAGCTCAAGAAGGAGATGGCCCCCTACCCCGGCGTGTCGGTGCGGCAGGTCATGCTGCCCGCCACGGAGCGGGCCGAGCATTCCTGCCTGATCGCCTACAACGTGCTCGAGCACATCGATGATCATGTCGGGGCGCTGCAGAGCATGGGCCGGCTGGTCCGCCGCGGCGGTTACGTCGTGCTCGTCTGCCCGGCGTTCCCGTTCGCGATGAGCAAGGTCGATGTCGCGACCGGGCACGTCCGGCGCTACACCAAGCGCTCGATGCGGGCCGCCCTGGCCAGCGCCGGCCTGGAGGTGGTGTCCGTGCGGTACGCCAACTCGCTCGGCCTGCTCTGCTACTACGCGTTCACCAGCCTGCTGGGCAAGACGCCATCGGAGGGCGGCACGATGACGTTCTACGACCGTCTCGTGGTGCCCGTGGTCCGCTTCGCCGAGCGCATTATCGTACGGCCCCCGTTCGGCCAGTCGGTGCTCGCGATCGCCCGGGTCAC
>Ga0182015_10006122_pt1 | contig 12189 bp, 10 predicted proteins | sample 712P3MmetaG_FD_120478 | JGI IMG/M metagenome (GOLD analysis project Ga0182015, IMG submission 120478) | Permafrost microbial communities from Stordalen Mire, Sweden - 712P3M metaG | ecosystem: Environmental > Terrestrial > Soil > Wetlands > Permafrost | place: Sweden: Stordalen | collected...
AATGAAGATGGCGCAGATGAAGGTGGCGCAAGTCTCCAATCCCGGAGCAGACTTCCGGATCGTCGAACGCGAGATTCCTGAGCCGGACGCCGGACACGTGCGGATCAAGGTGCAGGCTTGTGGCGTTTGCCACAGTGACGTGCTCACGAAAGAAGGCTTGTGGCCCGGAATTCAGTATCCTCGCGTCCCTGGACATGAAGTGGCAGGCATCATCGATGAATTGGGCGCCGGTGCTTCCGAGTGGAAGAAGGGCCAGCGTGTGGGTGTCGGCTGGCACGGCGGCCAGGACGGCACCTGTCGCGAATGCCGGCGCGGGGATTTTCGCAACTGCCGGAACCTGAAAATCCCGGGCATCAGCTATGACGGCGGATACCAGCAATACATGGTGGCACCCGTGGAGGCGCTGGTGGCGATACCGGATAGTCTCAGTGACGTCGACGCCGCACCGCTGCTCTGCGCCGGAATTACTACCTATAACGCGCTGCGGCACAGTGGAGCGTTCCCCGGTGATCTGGTTGCAGTGCAGGGTATCGGCGGCCTGGGTCACCTCGGAATTCAATTCGCGAACAAGTTCGGTTATAAGGTGGCAGCCATCGGGCGCGGCTCCGAAAACGCGTCTCTTGCAAAAAAACTGGGAGCGAGCGTGTACATCGATAGTCAATCGACCAATGCAGCCGCGGCACTGCAAGAGCTGGGCGGGGCACGAGTAATTCTCGCCACGGCCCCAAGCTCCAAAGCCATGTCCGAGCTGATCGACGGTCTGGGACCGAACGGCAAGCTTATGGTGATCGGTGCGACATTCGATCCCATTGAAGTCACACCGATACAGCTCATCAGTGGAAGTCGAACGATTCAGGGCTGGGCCGCGGGAACACCTGCCGATTCCGAGGACACACTGCGCTTCGCCGAACTAAGCGGCGTGCGCCCTATGATTGAAACCTATCCGCTCGAAAGGGCGGCCGAGGCTTATGCGCGCATGCTGAGCGGTAAGGCCCAGTTTCGCGTCGTTCTGACTTTGTGAAGTGAGCAAGAATTAGAAATGCTGCGAGCACTGGTTCGGCGAGCTTGCATGAGCGGATTCAAAGCTATGGATCTTCTCAAATTGCCACGTTGGACCCAGTGCTTAGAGGTTGCCTGCGTCGTCGTGCTGGATTTCTGAGATGTTCGCATCATCTCAATTGTTTGCCGAAGTCCACGGAAAGGAACACTCCATGCAGCACGCGGTCGCGCACAACGAAGGCCTGGGAGCAAATTGGAAAACGCGCCGAGCCTTTTGGGCAGAGCGCGCGGCCAACGAAAGTGCGCTGCGCACAAATCTCCTGTCGCTCGCGACCACGCGCGCGCGCCATGTCGGAAACGATCCGAACATGGAACACTATGACCCCGATCTCTGGACCGACGAATTCTATTTTCTCAATCAGCCCGGCCAAGCCGAGATCCAAACCGATTTATTCTACGACTATCGAACCAATGTGGACGCCTACCCGAAGTGGCCATGGATGCGCGAGAAGCAGCCCCGCCTGCTCGTGATCTGGAGTAAGTTATGACCTCTCGTTCGATCTCGGCGAGCCGGAGCGCTACCGCCAAGACGTACCGAATGCTCAAGTTCACGTTCTCGATGCAGGTCACTTCGGCTTGGACAGAGCTGACGATAAGATCGCCGCATTGGTCCGAGAATTTGTCAGCTCTTCAGGTCCAGGGGTTCTATCACGGCGGGCTGAATAAAAAGGTGGTATGAGACCTAACTTGGCCACGCGCATCCAACGGTTGAGGACTTCCTATGCGAGCTGACGTTGTTCCTGGAGCTATCTTCCCCGACTATGAGCTTTCCGACCATACGGCAAAACGGCGGAAGCTCTCCGAACTGCAGGGACAACATCCGATGGTTCTTGTTCTTAGCCGCGGAGGTTATTGCCCCAAGGACCGCCGGCAGGCAGAAGGGCTGGTTCGACTCCATCGCGAACTTGAGGTTGCCTATTGCCGGCTGGTGACGATTAGCACCGACAATATCTCGCAGAGGAACGAATATCGCACCGGAGTGGCTGCCCATTGGCCTTTCCTCTCTGACGCGGGGCGTATCGTGCAAAAAGATCTCGACATCGCCGAATACACTGATCCTGTCAACAATCCGATGATCCCCCACGTGATTGTGCTTGAGCCCGGTCTTGTCGTTTATAAGATCTACAACGGCTACTGGTTCTTGGGCCGGCCCACGCTGGAAGATCTGCGCCAGGACCTACGCGCCGTCACCAGGAAATGTCGGCCGGACTGGGACATCACTGCGCCGGAACTCAGAGCAGCGTGGGAGCAAGGCCGCAAGGAACTCTTCTATCCGTACGGTCAAACGTACGTCCAAACTCTCGGTGAGCAGGATTAGGAAAGCATTCGGTCTCTCCCGGAGTTTTCCTAGACTGTCCTTTCGTATCGATAAGCTTTGCCGATAAATGGATATGCACGATGGGGACCGTACGATTCGGCGAAGCTGCAATCGGTCGCCATTAAAGGCTGAAGAGCTCGTAAGGACGGACCGAGCCTCAGATTGATCTTCTCGAACATCTCTGCTGTTGTTTTTACGTTCCGATCCAACTCGGTTAGCAGGAATGCATGGAAGGTGTTGTGGACGGTGCCGCAACCTCGTTGGCTATCTGCTTGGGTTATGCGCAGTTGACGAACACAGGCGCTCTGGTCCGAACTGGCTGATTGCCGGCGAGGCTACATCCCTCGTAGATCCCATGACTTCCAACGGAGTCACCGCGGCCCTTAGGCATTCGGCCGAGCCTGCGGATCTTGTCGCGGGGGGAGCGCAAGACACGTGAAGGAGAGTAGGCTGCACTGGCATTTTCGCAGAGGTCCGGCCGCGGGAAAATAAAGGTGCAAGGACTAAGCCTTCTGTGCACAAAAGCGAGCAATATTGATCATTTCCCTTTTGGCCCGGAGAGTAACTTAGCGAAATGTCCCAGAGTCTCCATTCTAAAATTGAAGAGGTATTCAATCGTCTGTCTACGGAACCTCCGCCTGCCCAGTGTGCCAAATGCGGATCAATCATGACCCACCTGGACACCACGTTTTTCACGACAGGACCAATGGGAAGAATCTGGGCGGTTCCCCTGCCAGTTTGTCCGAAGTGCGACCTGAAGGAAGACACTGCGTTGTTCGTCAGTTAATACACGGCGAAGTTAAATCTTGTCCGGAAGATCTACTTTGACTGCTTTACTTACAGCCCGCTGAGCGCCTTCTGGCTTCCGTCCGACGGCTCGCATTTGTGCTCCTGGAAGCGGGTTGATATTTCCCACTTGGCTTGGTCAGGTCGTGGAAGGTGGGATTTGAAATGCTTGTTGCAGCATGAGCAGATCGCGACGGTTGCGCTCGGTGCCTCTTTGACAAACCGCAATTCACGCTTTGGCATGTAGACAGTCTGCCACAAGGACGCCAAAGTTTGCCGAGACAGTCAAAAGGGGCGATGAGGGTCAATGTCTGCTTCCTAACACTAACCCTTATCGCCCCCGCGGCCCCGTTGTTCGGAGCGAACCCCTTAGGAGACGAATCCTCTAGGATACGAGGGAAGGCTACCGAGAAGGGCGCTGCCCAGCAATACAGCGAAGACCCGAGACACACTCTGCTGGTTCTGGGTAGGATCGAGCCATGAACGCCCCAGATGAGGCTCCTGAAGACGCGGCTTTTGCTCTTGGTCGTCGCGAGATGGGACATGACCTTCGTCATCAGCAATCGGCCCTATTGAGCTACTTGTTTCAGGGCGGGCAGAATGGATTTCGCGAGGCAAACGCTCTCGCTAAGTCTCCTCCAGGAGTTCTCCATGCCGACTCAACCGATCAATCTGGTCAGAAGCCTGTTGAATCTTGCCACAGGCGATTTCTTCTCATCCGCGGTCGCATCTCTTTTCCGGGCCCCTACGTCTCGACGCGAAAGTATATGGGACATGACGAATCGCATCTGCGACCACTACTTTCCAGAGAGACGTCCAGCGATCAAACAAGAGTTGCTCAGAATGATTGAGCCATCCCGAATGGGCAAGCAATGAATCGGATGGAAGTCACCCAAAGGGCCTCCGCGCCTGGCAGCTGCGGATCGAATCTCCGCTCAGAAGCGAATGGGAGAGGCGAAAACCGAATTGCTGGCCTCCCGAACGCTCGAGGTCTGAGTCACAGACAGGGCCAGGCACCGCCGCCTTGCCAAGCCAAATCAAAACAGTCAGCTACCTTCTCGGATCGATACACAACATTATCGGCACAGCGTAACCTGATGCAGGTTACGTTCGTGCCCCACCAAGTTTTTTCCTACGCATGCCGGTGCTTGTGAAATCTCCAAGCCAGGGGCGGCTGACCGCGCGACCAAGATCGTTAGAGGACTCCTGAATTCTGCACCGGCGCCGCGACTCTGGGCAACTTCACACGGAAGACGGCGCCGCTGCCGGGACGGCTTACAACCGCGATCGAGCCGCGGTGCTGAAGGACGATCCATTGGGCAATGGCAAGACCCAGACCCGCGCCTCCCTGCGCGCGGCTGCGGGACTTGTCAATGCGGTAAAATCGTTCGAAGATCTTGTCCTGTTCTTCCTCCGCGACTCCCACCCCTGAGTCCTCGACCGCGATCACAGCGCTATCTCCTTTATGTTCGAGCGACAAATGCACAGTGCCGGGCGAGGGGGTGTATTTGAACGCATTGTCGAGCAGGATATCGCCCAATCGTCGCAATGCGGTCTCATCGCCGAGGACGAACAAATCTGGTGCGGCGACGCTGGCCGAGAATTGGAGGTTACGGATCGTAGCCATCTGCCGCCAGCCGTCCACGACGTTCCGAATTGTTTCTCGCAAATCCACCGGCTGCATGAGGAGCGTCTCGCGGCCCGAGTCAGCACGAGCCAAAGAGAGCAGCTGTTCTATCAGAGCGGTGGTGCGCTCCGCCTCGAGCAGAATGTGGCGCAGCGACTCCCTGTATTCGGCCTCTCCCCGAGACCGCCGTAACGCCAGTTCGGCCTCAGTGCGGATCAGAGATACAGGCGTTCGCAATTCGTGCGAGGCGTCGGCGGTAAATTGTGTGATCCGTAAGAATGCAGATTCAATACGCTCGAGCATTTCATTTAGCGTGTCCGACAGGCGCTGCAGTTCATCCCGGGTATCCAGTTTCGGAAGCCGGTTGTTGAGATTCGCTCCACTGATCAGGCGTGCACCCCGCAACAAATCATCTACCGGAGACAGAGCCCTCCGGCTCAGCCAATAGCCGCCACCGGCCGCCGCCAGAAACAGCAGTGGAGCGAACATCAGCAGGTATGCCCGGAAAAGATCCAGTGTCTCGACCACCTCCTTTGTCGGAACTCCCATCGTCGCGCTGTAGGTGTGGCCGTTGGTCTGCAACATTTGGAAGGTAAAGCGGAACGGTCGGTCGTCAATCCGAACGTCTGTGAAGACAGTGCGATTGGCCGTGACCGACGTGAGTTTCACAGGATGGTCTTTCAGAAAAGAAGAGCGATAAAGGAGGTCGCCATTTTCCGAATACATCTCAAGATAGTCTCCGGAATGCTCAAGGGCGTAAGTCTCGTTGATCTCTTCCTGCAGCTTGGCAATCGTGGCGTTTTTCTTCTGCGCCGCCATGAAATTCCTCAAGTCTTCGACCTGGCCCACCAGGCCGTCATCGATCAAACCATAAAGATGATGCCGCAGGACGAACCACATGCCGGTGCCGAAGACCAACTGGGCGAACGCGAAAATCGCCAGGTACCAGAGTGTGAGGCGCACGCCGATGGAGAGTCTTCTCATACCTGCCCATCTGTACGAACCATGTAGCCCACACCGCGCACGGTGTGAATCAACTTGGGGCGCCCCGGCGGATCAATCTTGGCGCGCAACAAGTACATGAATGCGTCGAGCGTATTTTCTTCGACGTCGCGCTCCAAACCCCACACCGCTTCGATGAGGGCGCGGCGGGCAACTACCTTGCCCGCGCGGTACATGAGGGACTCCAGCAAATTGTATTCGGTGCGCGTCAGAGAGATTCGCTCTTGGCCGCGCAGTACTGCCCGGCTGGCAGGATCGAGCGCCAGGTCGGCAACTCGCAGATTCCCGTCCTGGGCCACCCGTCCTCGCCGCTGCACTGCGCGGAGGCGTGCCATTAGTTCATCAAACGAAAACGGCTTGGTCAGATAATCGTCGGCGCCCACATCAAGTCCTCGCACGATGTCAGGCACGGAATCGCGAGCCGTCAGCATCAGGATGGGCGTGCCAATTTTATCCGCACGCAGGCGCTGGGCGAGTTCGTACCCGCTCAGTTTTGGCATCATCACGTCGAGAATAATGACGTCAAATTCATAGGATTGCGCCAGCGCCAGGCCTTCGGCGCCGTCCGCTGCGCAGGTTGCGGTATGGCCCTCCTCCGTCAGCCCCTTGCGAAGAAGCTCGGCCATACGGTGCTCGTCCTCTACGATCAGCAAGTTCATGGCATTCTCACCGGAAATCAGGTCGACGGCTTCCCCAGTTTAAAACCGAAATTCGGGTCCGCCCGGGAACCTGAAAAAATATTAACTTTGTATTCATCCCTGCGTCACACCCTGGCTCTACGATCTCGGCTCATCAGTTCTTTTCGAATTTTCCGAGCTAGCTGGGGAGAACTTCTCTGGCGGTGTGGCCGTTGGTCCGCCGCAAGAGAATCTCCCGCCGCAGCACTTTCCGTGCAGCAATGGAGTTGAATATGAATATTGACCGCTGCCGTTCATCCCTCTGTTTCGTTCTCAGATTCAGCCCTGTGCTTATCCTTTTCACGCTGCTTCACGTGGTCGGAACGACCGGAGCCTTCGCCCAGGTAGATCGCGCCGTGCTCGAAGGTACGGTTACCGACCCGTCCGGAAGTGTGATTGTAAGCGCCGGCGTGAAGGTCGTCGCGGTCGATACAGGCCGGAGCGAAGAACGACGGACGAATTCAAAGGGCTATTACCGCGTTTCTGGCCTGGCAGTAGGCGCCTATACGGTGACGGTTGCCAATGCGGGCTTCAAGACCAAGCTGGTAGACGATGTGATCCTGCAAGTCGGCCAAACGCGAACTTTGGACGTGATACTTGGAGTGGGAGCGATTAACGAGCAAATTGAGGTAAAGGCGTCGACCGGACCTGCCGACCGCAGCTCAGCCGAGGCTGCAACGGTGATTGACACGAACCAGATTGCGAATCTTCCCAACAACGGACGCGATTGGGCAAGCTTCACGCTGCTCGCGCCTTTTGCCCAAGACGACGGGGGCGGCGATCAACGCACCATCCGCTTTGCCGGCCGCGCCCGCGACGACAACAATTTTTCGATCGATGGTGTCGATGCAGGCGGCATTCAGGAGCAGGCGCAAAAATCACAGACCCGTCTGCAGATCTCTCAAGATGCGATTGAAGAATATCGCGTCAGCAGCGCCTTGTACGATGTGGAGTATGGCACGCAGGCCGGCGGCCAGGTCGATGTGGTGACCAAGGCTGGAACCAACGACTGGCACGGCACTGTATTCGGATACTTCCGGAATTCGGTCTTCGATGCGCGGAACTTCAATGATTATAACCTCGCAGGCAACCCGCAGGTCCCACCCTTCCGCATGGGACAGTACGGACTGACGGTGGGGGGACCGATCAAGAAGGATAAGACTTTCTTCTTCCTCAGTTATGAAGGACTGCGGCAGTTGCAATCGATCACGCAACAGTTCACCGTGCCCTCAGGAGCGTGCTGCGGCGCCCTTCCGGACCCGATAACCGCGAACCAATACGATCCGCTCCAAACTTCATTCCAGCAGTACGTTTTGACACAATCGCCCCAGATGTGCAGCATCATGCAGGCTTATCCCTGGCGTGCCTCGGTCGGAACGATTAGTGGCTGCGCACCGCGATTTGTGTACCCGGATTCCGCCTTCCAATACCAGGGAGATCCCAACAACTTGTCGAACGTCAGCAACGACGACCTCGTTACGGCGGCGACGCCCACGACCGTTCATGAAGACACTTGGCTGGTCCGGCTTGACCACCAGATCAATGCTAAGACTCTGCTCTACGGTCGTGCACAGCGCGATATTAGTCTCGTAAACGCACCGAACGGGGCTAGCCTTCCCCCGGACAAGCTCCAAACTATCAACCATCCGGCGAACTACTTGCTCGCCCTTGAGCACACCTTCAGTCCGAGTCTGTTTAATGAAGGCAAGTTTTACGTTAATCGCGCCCCGTTTCACAATCCGCAAGCCAGTGCCCTCCCGTTCTCCGTGGCTACCAACGATTTCGTCGCGCTTAACAACAACACCGCTGACATCGAAATCGGCACGACCTACGGCATCGTCGACAACTTGACATGGAACCGAGGCCGAAACGCCTTCAAGATGGGTATGGAGATCAGGCGGGTGCGGCTGAATCAGGGGCAAACTTCCAATAACGCCCTAACCTTCTCCGACGACGCCTCAATGACAACTGCGACCCTTTCCAACATCAACTACATTGCCCCCTGGTGCTGCCATCGGCTGCAGCGCATGTTTTATATGCCATACTTTCAGGACGAATGGAAGGTCACTCCAACCTTTACGTTCACGGCGGGGCTTCGCTGGGAATACTACGGAGTTGCGAACGAAGCCACCAACCGTACCACCGTATTTGACCTTAACGAGTTTCACGGTGTCTGCCTCGGGTCAGGTTCGTTCAACGTTGCGCCCAGTCCGGGTCCGATCAACACTCCACCGTGTCCGAAAAATCCGGTTCTATACAATCCAAACTATAGAAACCTCGATCCCAGGATCGCTCTCGCCTGGGCGCCCGCCTCACTACAGGGGAAAACCGTGTTTCGTACCGGCTTCGGCATCTATCACGGTGCGGCACAGAATGACGACCTAAATGCGGGCCTGGAGAGCGACACATTCCGGGTTTTGGTGAATTCGGCGCAGTCGCTTAGTCCCGCCTTTGAGCAAACGGATCCCGATCTCTCGAGCATAGGCGGCTCCAAGCAAGCCAATCATCCTCGTGCTTTGCAGCGCCAGGGCCGCAGGGACTTGTACGCCGAGACGTGGGGCCTGACCATTGAGCAGCAATTGCCATCGAATTTCCTGTTTTCCGGCCAATACTTAGGGAGCCGCGGCAACAGACTGTTTTCGCGCGGTGGAGTAAACCTATGCACTACTCCGGTGACCTTCAATCCGGTCGACGGCGATTGCGTTCGCCCTTTGGACCAATATTATCCGGGCGGGAACCCCTTCGGTTCCGTCGATATCAAGAGGGATATCGGATCTAGTACTTATAACGCTTTGGGACTCTCTCTGGAGCGCCGCTTTAGCAGAGGACTGTCCTTCCAATCACGTTATACATGGTCTCACTCCATTAACGACGGATCGGTTGGCGGAGGTGAGTCAACCGGACCGGAAAATGTAAACTGTCTGGCGTGCGATAAAGGGCCTAGCATATTTGATGTTCGGCATAACGTTGTCGTAGATGCAGTTTATGAACTGCCCTTCGGTCCGGGAAAACCCTATCTCAGTTCGCCGGGAATCGCTGGCAAGGTACTGGGGGGATGGCAGTTGAGCAGCGTCGGTCTTTGGCACACCGGGCACCCGTTGACTGTTTCGATGGATCTGAGCGAGCCTATCCTCAATCCGAACAACCAGTTCTACAACGCGACGAGCCCTTTCCCGAGCACGTACCTTCTGCCGGATGGCAATGATCAGACCAACCAGCGCCCGGACATCATTCCGGGAGTGCCGCTGACCTTGGCAAACCAGCACCCAGCGAGCCCTTCCTCTGCGGGCGCTCCTATGATTAATCCGGCCGCATTCCAGGCGCCACCAGTAGACGCGAATGGAAATTTTCTCCGCTTCGGCGACGAGAGCAATGGCATGATCCGAGCCTTGGATTCCTGGCAGATTGATCTGGCACTCACCAAGGTGACGAAACTTTCGGAGCGGGTATCGATGGAGTTCGCGGTTCAGGCATTTAACATTCTCAACCACATTCAACTGGGCGACCCGGGCGCTCTTACACTGAGCTACGCCCCTGGAGCAGTGATCGGAAATACCGTCACCAACCTTACGGCTCCGCAGAACTTCGGAGTGATCAGCACTACGGTAAATTTCAATAACAATAACGATAACGCAGCCTCGCCCAATACCGGCACTGGCTTGCCCCGGCAAATCCAATTTATGGTGCGGGCTCGGTTCTGAGGATCGCGCCCGTCGACTCCAGGCAAATTTCTGGCGTGGGCTCAAAGCTTGCGCGGGAGGAAAGTTCAATGCTCGTTCGCAAGTTCTATTTGACACTTTTGATTTTGAACTGTGCTCTGTCGGCGATTGCCGCGTCGTCTGGTGGCTACTCTGTCATCAAGAAAATTCCCATCCCGGGGCAAGGCAATTGGGACTACCTTATTGTCGACCAGGCTGCCCGCCGGTTGTACGTCTCGCACGGAACGAAAGTGGACGTTCTCGATATCGATTCGCTAACCGTGGTCGGTAGTATTGCGAAAACCCCCGGCGTACACGGCATTGCAATTGCTCCGGAACTCGGCCGTGGATTCGTGAGCAACGGCCAGGCCTCGACCGTCACTATTTTCGATTTGAAGACGCTGAAGTCGATCGCGGACATCCCGAGTGGCCAAAAGCCCGATGCGATCATCTACGATCCGGCCACGTCGCGAGTTTTCGCCTTCAATGGCGGAAGCAACAGCGCAACCGCGATTGATGCCGCTACCGGGAAAGTCGCTGGCACGGTCAATCTGGAGGGCGGACCTGAATTTGCCGCGGCCGACGGCAACGGATTTGTTTTCGACAACCTGGAAGATGAAAACCTGCTCCTTAAGATCAACTCCCGTGAACTCAAAGTGGAGCAGCGCTGGCCTACGGCCCCGTGCGCTTCGCCGAGCAGCATGGCTATGGACCGCGCCAACCGCCGTCTGTTCCTCGGCTGCCGGAGCAGGGTCATGGCCGTCGTAAACGCCGAAGACGGTCAAGTCATCACCACGCTGCCCATCGGCGATCACGTCGATGCCACTGCTTTCGATCCGGAGACGAAGCTGATTTTCAACTCCAATGGCGATGGCACCGTCACTGTCATTCACGAGGACAGTCCTGACAAGTACTCTTTTGTGGAAACTGTGAAGACCGTGCCGCGAGCCAAAACCATGGCGCTGGATCCAAATACTCACCGTCTTTTCCTCTCCACGGCGGAGAATGGCCAGTTCGAAGTGCTGGTCGTAGCCAAATAAAACTATGATTTCGAAGTCGGGGCCGTTACCTATGAGTTCGCGACGCACACTTCTCACCCAGGCCGTGCTCGTTCTGTTTGCTTCCGTAACGTTGCTTGCCCTGAGCGGCTGCACGAGGAAATCGAACACCGAGACAGCTCCAGTGAATTTGCAAGTCGATCTGAAGCCTCCGTTTCGCTTCGTAGCCTATGGGGACACCCGCTTTCACGATCCCGAAGATACGGATGCGGCGAATCCTCCAGTGCGTGTGGCGCTGGTGCAGGCGATCGCCGAAGTCAATCCGGCATTCATCTGTTTCACCGGCGACATTGTTTACAACGGCAACGATGGCAACGATTGGAAGGTCTGGGACAGCGAGACCAGCATCTGGCGCGACAAGAAAATCACGGTCTATCCCGCTTTGGGAAATCATGACTTGCATGGGGACCCAAGGGTGGCACTGGGCAACTACTTTCAGCGCTTCCCAGATTTGAAGAATAGCCGGTACTACTCCGTGCGCGCAGCCAACACTTTGACGGTCGTGCTCGACAGCTCTTTGCAAGAGACCGGCGGTCCGGAAGGCGAGTGGCTGTTGGACAAACTCGATCACGTTCCCTTGGATGTGGACTTTGTGTTTCTGATGTTCCACCATCCGCCTTACACCAGTTCCTCCGATGCGAAGGCGCTGGGCGGCGGACACTCAGCGCGCATGACCGAACAGGCATTGGCAAAGCTGCTCGAAGAGCGCCAGGCGCACGCTCGCTTCCGCATCGTCGTCTTTTCCGGGCACGTGCATAACTACGAGCGCCATGAACACGGCGGCGTCATTTATTTTGTCTCGGGGGGAGGCGGAGCTCACGCGTATCCAATTGAGCGTGCGACCGACGATCCTTTTCAAAGTAAGCAGATAAATTACCATTACCTGCTGGTCGAAGTAGACCGGCAGCGGGTGAAAGTCACGATGAACCGTTTGGATCTGACGAGCGGCAAGGCCGTCTGGACG
>Ga0182015_10006123_pt1 | contig 12189 bp, 12 predicted proteins | sample 712P3MmetaG_FD_120478 | JGI IMG/M metagenome (GOLD analysis project Ga0182015, IMG submission 120478) | Permafrost microbial communities from Stordalen Mire, Sweden - 712P3M metaG | ecosystem: Environmental > Terrestrial > Soil > Wetlands > Permafrost | place: Sweden: Stordalen | collected...
AACAGTGACCGTCGGGCTCTGTCACGCGCCAAACCCGCACCCGTGCAGGTTACATCCCCATCGCGGCAAAGAAGGTTGCGTCGTCGGCTCCGTTCAACGCCACCCACTCTTCGTCGGTCATCGTTTTGCGATTCTCGGTCATCGGCACAGCGTCAGGCCCGACCAGGTGACGAAGCTGCCACGTCCCGCTGCGGAACACGTCGAAGATCTTCTCGGCAACCAGCGATGGCGGCACCGGCCGCTGCAGTGAACCCGCAAACAGCGTGGCGTACCGTGCGCCCTGCCGGTAAAGGGACTCCGCAACCGGTGTGCCGATCCGTTGCGCCATCGCCGTGTCGATAATGCCCGGCTCCACCGGCGCCACCCGCACATCGAACGTCTTCATCTCTCCCGCCAGCGCCTCGCTCATGGCTTCGAGTGCCCACTTTGACGCGCAGTAAGACGCAAAGGGAGGAGCCGAAAAACGTCCCGCTACCGAACTCACGTTGATGATGCAGCCGCTGCGCCGCACCCGCATCTGCGCCACCACCGCCTGCACACAGCGAATCACCCTGAAGAAGTTTGTCTCCATAATCGCGCGGAAACGCTCCAGCGGCTGCTCCTCTACTGACCCTACAGCCTCTACCCCCGCGTTGTTCACCAGCACATCCAACGGACCCTTCGCCAGGATCGCCGCCATGCCGTCGCGAACGGATTCGTCCGAGTCGACGTCCATCTGGGAGATTGCGACCGGCAGGCCTTCGCTTGCGGCGATCTCCGCCAGTTGCGGCGCACCCGCCGGATTGCGCATGGTCGCAAAGACCGTATGCCCCGCCCGCGCGAACGCCAGCGCCGTTTCAAAACCGATGCCCTTGCTTGTACCAGTGACGAGAATTGTGGCCACGCTAAACCCTTCTATCAAAACATGATTGTCGCTGAGTTGGCGGTCTGCAACATAACCGGGAGCAAGTCCGGCCAGTATACAGGATGGCAACACGAGGCGAATGTGGGCTATCTATTTGGGACTTCGGGAATGAATCCTTCAAAGGACTGGAGCGTTCTGCCGTCTACCACGTAAACTTGGTGGAGTTACTCCTATGTCACTTTCTGAAGGCGACAAAATTGGTCGATACGACATCGTCGCGCTCATTGGCGCGGGCGGCATGGGAGGTGTACCGTACGACCGATACGAAGCTGGGACGTGAAATCCTGCGATGGCTTTGGACCCGGATCGTCTCAGCCGCTTTCAGAACGAAGCGCGCGCCGCGGGCCGCGCTCAACCATCCCAATGTCGTGACGCTGTACTCGGTCGAGCAAAGCGAGGGTGTCCACTTTCTGACCATGGAGTTAGTCGAAGGAACGTCGCTCGACCTCGTCATTCCCAGAGACGGACTGCCGGTAGAACGAATTATGGAGATTGCCGGGGCGCTGGCCGAGGCCCTGGCCGCATCCCACGAGAAAGGCATTGTTCACCGCGACAAAAAGGCGGGGGGGCACTTTTGCCGTCGCCATACGCTACCCCGACAAGCGATTGACGGGTAGGATGTGGCAACGGGAAAATCGGCTACCCCCCTTCCGGGAGCCCAGGGCGACGGTGTTTGGCCGTGACCTGATTCTGTGCGGTAACGTAGCTTCGACACAACGGCTGGTGCCCCAAAGCAATAGGCTCACTGCCGGCTATTCCGGTGGGCGAACACGACTAGTTCCACTGTTTCTTTGTTTTCGGAAGGGCTTCCAAGAGTGCTTCAAACGCTTTTGTCCCGTCGCGAACTCGCTCAACTTCATCGTAAAGGTGTTGAAATTTTATATGAACTTCAGGCGAATGCTCAGGATCGTCCATCAGCTTATCGCATTCCTCCTGCCACACCGGCATCGGGATGCGATGCAAAGTCAGCACCGCTTTCAAAGCTATGTTCTCGGAAAAAAAGCACTCAACGGTTCGTACAATTCCAAGCATCCGTTTCTTCTCGCCGGCGGTCATAGTCCCCTTCCTTAGCTAAATCCTCTTGAGGGACCGTTGGCGGAGTCTCAGACGACCGTCATCATCCCGTTTGACGATCGCGTCTTCTTCGTTCGCTCGCTCAACCGTGCCTAAATCCCCATTTGGTTTTCCGAAGTTTTCCAAACCCTCGACGCGATCTCCGGGAGTCAGTTCCGGCGCGGTGGCGGCGAGGGGCGGCCTCCTGGCACGGTCTGAGTCAGGAGTCGCTCCCGGATGTGACAGGGGCGGTTGGGGAGCTTTACGCAGTTTGGGCACCGGCTTATCGATGACGGAGGTCATATTTCCAATTTCTTCCTCGGAAGAGCCATATCAGCTCCCTTCGGTCCGACTGTTCATCTCTCGATAGATACAGCATAGCCTTGGAAAGAATGGTCCGGCTGGTCCAAACTGCACAGTTCTGACAATGAATTTTGCCGAAGGCGGTAGGTTGTTTGGGTGGATGCAAAAAGCGCGGCGGGAGTCCAGCACGTTCTCCCCATCGGCGATTGATTTCTGGCACCGAACGACGTACTCGCGGCATACGCTGATCTCTATCCGAATAGGGATAGCGAAAATGCCAGACGAAGACTGGATCAAAACACTTGAAGACGGCAGAAAAGTGAAATTCGTCTACCAAGAACTGCCGGAAGACGGGGCACTTACCACCGCCCAGCTTGCGCGTATATTCATACCCGAATTTCACTTGACAGTCGTGTGCAGGCCTCACACTTGTCGGGAACGGTCCGCCAACAGCGGCAAGATGACATTGAGCTGTTCGTCACCGAAGACGTACTCACATGGATGCGCGAGCGAGCCTGGGTTGGCAGAGCAAAGGCAACAGCTTCAACGAGAGCGAAATGGCGCTCTTCTACGAGTGCATGCTGCAGTGTGCTTCGAAAACTGCTTGACACCGCCGACATTGTCAGAGAGGCGATTTATCGGCAATCGAAGTGGGAGCGAGACCTACGACGACGGCGAATCGGAATCGAGCAGTAATTGTTGTTATTGGTTAATGGTGTTCCTGTAGCTTAGGCCAGCCGTAGGCATGAGCAATGCTCGCCATGATCTCATGAATAAGCGTGTCGGCATTGTCACTGTTCGTCATAACCACAGCGCCGTCGCCATTCTCGAAGGCGAAATAGTTGCACTGATAGCCCTCGTTCCGCCCAGCGTGAGTGAACGCAGGCTTACCGCCGATTGTCAGCGAAGCGACACCAAGTCCGTATCCCACATCGGCGATTTCGGCATCCTTATGACCTTCGTTAACATCGTGCGAGTCATTTCAAAGGAGAGGACATGGTTTGCCTTGCCGAGGAGCGAGTTCTGCATCTCGATGATCCAGCGAGCAAGGTCCGAGGGCGTGGTCCAGAGGCCAGCAGCAGCCATCTCGGGATAAATGTGCGGTCCACCGGGGATAGGCTTTGCGTGAGCATCAACCGGAAATGCCACTTTGATGAGCGATTCGGGATCAATCGGCTGTTGATAGGTGCTGCTCCGCATTCCAATCGGATCAAGCACAATGGCTTTCATAATCTGCGGGAATGGTTTGCTTGTAGCGTCGATCATCATCTCTTGCACGATGGTGAAGCCTCCGCCGGAGTAGCGGAATTCGCTTCCGGGAACCACTTCTACGACGATCGGAGCCGAGTTTGCCGGCTTGGTTCCGTTGAGAATCTGCGTAAGCGTCGGAATCGGCTGGCCCGCGGCATAGCCATCGAATCCATCGACCGAGATCCCCGCAGTGTTGGCGAGAAGCTCGCGCAATGTGACCGGATGTTGCTCCGTGAAACGGTTCTGTCGAAGTGTCCAGCTATTCAACTCGGTCTGGATCGGAGTATCAAGCGAGAGCTTACCCTGCTCGATGAGATGAAGAGCGGCCATCGCCGTGATCGATTTACTGATCGATGCGGCTTGAAACATAGTATTGGGATTGACGGCTATGCCGCCGACCCGCGTCAACCCGTAACCTTTCGCCCATTCGATTTTGCCTTCATGTACAACCGCAATGCTGACGGCTGGCACGTTCAGCCGTTTCATCTCGGTCAGCAAGTCCCTAGGCTCGGGTCGTTGACCCGACGAACTGGAAGATTCGAACCCATTTTCGACTGCATGAATGCGGCCTTGAGTCGCTGATTCAAAGCCTTGGCCGAAAGAGGACGCCAGAGTCAGCACGAGAACCAGTAAGCACGTGAGCGGCAGGGTCGTGCTCTTCATAGCGGACATTCTAGACATTCTAGTGAACAGACGAAGGAATGAAACGACGGAGTTTCAATTCCTCACGAGCGTCGCACCTCGTACCCGCTGTCGAACCCGCACGATGGGTCCGAACCTTACGTTCTCCTCCCCTCCTGTTCGATGCCTCATACTTACAGCCAAAGTCCTTACGGAAATCACTCAATCTCAAGGATTCCGAGTTGAAACAATTTTTGACAATCGGGCTGCTGGTGTTCACTTTGTGTGGGAGCGTCGCCGTTTGGAAACTTGTCGCCGCCCACGCCACGCCTGCCTTGCGAACGAAAGAAGTTCCATTGCTAGAAATCGCGCATCAGCACACTGACCAACTTCAGCAGTTTCCAGAATCTTTCCCGCTTCAAGTCGCGGTATTCTGGACCAACCCCGGCCCTGATCCAGAGAATCCTCTCCCACTCGTCCATTCCCTGAAAGAGATGGGCATTCCTTTCTTTATCACTCGCGATCTCCCACAAGCCCTCCGCCATCGCCTCGTCATCCTCTATCCGAGCGTTGATGCTCACAGCTTTAGTCAGGCCCAGGCTGACCAGTTGACCACGTTCGTGCAGCAGGGTGGATTTATCTTCGCCCAGAATGTGTTCTGGGGAGGCCTCCGGAATCTGTTCGGGTTTCGCAGCTTCGCTCCTTCGCGCAAACGCTATCACCTGGCATTTTCCGTAACCACAGATCCGGTCACGAAGTATCTCAATCGTCCCGAGGAGCGTGAAACTCAACTGGGGAGCGATCGCTTCCCGGAGATTATCTGGAGTAATGGATACGTCCCTGACCCTGGCGCTGAAGTACTGGCGCACTTTGACGACGGCAGTGCGGCTTTGCTGACCAACTCCGTCGGCAAAGGAAAGGTGTATCTCCTGGGACTGAGCTTGCTTGACGTCGTCTTACGCAATCAGAACAATCGCGACTACGATGCCCAGCGCCATTATGTGAACACCTTTGAACCGGGCGCGGATGTTTGGCTATTGGTCCTGAGGGCCTGGTACGAAGCGTATGGCAAAGATTGGGTCCGCCTCTCCACAATCCCCGGAGGCCAGCGCTCGGCCTTGTTACTCTCCCATGACGTAGATTGGGAAAACTCATTTGCTCCGGGCCTCGACTTTGCTCGCGTGGAGAAGGCGAACCAGGCCAGCAGTACCTTCTTCATCCAGACCAAATATGTCGACGACGCCAACAGCAAAGCTTTCTTTTTCACGCCTCAACTCAACATCCTTCGGCAACTGAAAGCAGGTGGCTCGAGCGTGGGCAGCCATTCCATCATCCATTCGCGAGGCTTCAATAAATTCCAGTTGGGCTCGGGCCATGAAACTTATTCCAGTTATCAACCGCGTGGACTGGGATTCGATACCGCCTCGGGAGCTACCGTCTTCGGCGAAGTTCGAGTCAGCAAGGAATTGCTGGACGGAGAAATTCCGGACCAGGATACGATATTCTTCCGTGCCGGACACCTCCGCGTTCCCGTTTCCTTGCCGGAAGCCCTGGAGCGCTCGGGATATCAGTTCGACTCATCCTTCACCGCCAACGATGTTCTCTCCAACTTCCCGTTTGCACTTCCTCGCGCTCTTGGGTTCGAGGAGGACAGCGATATCTATGAATTTCCGGTTACCATCGAAGACGAAGAACCTCCCGGCTTCGCCAAACGAGTGCCTCAGGCATTGCAAGTGATCCTCGCCAACGCTGAAAATGGAGCCGTGAGTGTAGTGTTGATTCATTCCAATGAATCGGTCCTGAAAGCAGCAGCCGAACAAGATTTACTTCGTCAGCTACCTTCTGACATCGCCAAAACCGACATGCTGACGTTTGCAAAATTCTGGCGCGCTCGCGACCGTCTCCAATGGAGCCTGACCGCGACCTCCGTACCCTCAGAAGCAGTACTGCAGGTGAAGTCTGACGAGTCGGTGATCGGTCTCACGTTCGAATTCCAACGTCCGATAGCGACCGTCAGCGGAGGTGCGACCATGTTCCCCGACAACCGGCACCTCCTTTTGCCAGAACTTGCACCGGGCCACAGCGTTTCGCTCCACATCATCTATCTGCAGTGACCTCGGCTCTGCCATTGGGGAAATCGACACGCAGTGAGCACCGCACCTAAGACACGTAACCTTGCGTAACTACGCTTCGAGCCTTATTAAGGCCATCCTAATAGTAAGGATCGCAATGACGGTGCATTGCTGCGCTCAGGACCCCACTCGGATGGCCCTGTTCCTCCCCTAAACATATTCAATCACTGAATGAACCCGGAGCCGTGTGCGTACCCTCGGCTTCGGATCGAACGGACCACAGTTCGCTGGAGCTTTGTCGTGAGAGTGTGTGAAAACAAATTAATTTATCGACTGCCCGGACTGACCCTCAGGAGCCTCATCGCAGCCTTGCTGCTACTCGGTTTCGTGCATCTTCTCGCCGCGCAAACGACTGACGACTGGCAGTCACAAGTGCGCCAGGGAGTCGAGAATCAGCACATCGATGCTGCTCTTGCCATCGTTGACCAACGTTTGGCCGACGCGCCTGAAGATTGGGAAGCTCACGGTTGGCGTGGACGATTGCTGGCCTGGAAAGGCCGCTGGTCCGAAGGCGAAGCGGAATACAAACTTGTCCTCGACCAAGTCCCAAACGACACCGAAATTTTGACTGGTCTTTCTGACGTGCTCCTCTGGCAGAAGAAGTATGCCGAAGCGCTGCAGACTCTGGACCAGGCGAGAAAGATCTCTCCCTCGGACCCCGAGATTCTGTCACGCCGCGCTCGCGTGCTGGCGTTGCTGGGCCGTACGCCGGAAGCGCGCTCGGAGTACCAACAGACGCTACTGTTCGATACGCAAAATGCGGATGCGAGAACAGGTCTGGACAGGTTGCGCGAAGACACTAAACACGAACTGCGGGTTGGCGAAGACGTCGATATCTTCAACTACGCCAACTCCGGCCAGACCCAGGGCGTGAGCCTCAGTTCCCGGTGGAACCCGCGATGGTCAACCGCCTTCGGCGTCAGCACCTATCAAAGGTTTGGCCAGGATGCCGTCAAGTTTCTGGCCAGCACCGGCTTCCGCTTCACCTCGCGGGACTGGTTCACCGTCGGTAGCGCCGTGGCCAACAGTCAGGGAGTAGTGCCCACCCATGAAGCTTTCGTCGAATATGGCCACGCCTTCAGAATCGAAAATCGTTGGGTCCAAGGGCTGGAAAGCTCCTACCAGCAACATTGGTTCTGGTATCAGGGCGCGCACGTCCTGACCCTGAACACAAGCCAGATTGTCTACCTTCCCCACGAGTGGACTTGGTCACTGAACCTGACCGGCGCTCGTACTGGATTCTTGGGTACTCCCGTCGACTGGACGCCCTCGGGCTGGACCAAGCTTGGCTTCCCCTTGCAACGCCGCGTCACCGGCAACGTTTTCTTCGGCGTGGGCAGCGAAAACTTTGCTCAGATCGATCAGATCGGGCGCTTTTCTGCTCACACTTTCGGGGGTGGTCTGAGCTATCAGTTCGCCGCCCGGCAGGACATCAAAGGCTATGTGGCTCGCCAGGATCGTAGCCAGGGTCAAATCGATACCAGCTTTGGACTGAGCTATGGGATCCGTTTTTAAGGGCATCGAAAAGCTCGGGCCGGCTGGGTTGGTGCTGGAGGCGATTCTGGCTTCCTTGCTGGGGATCCTGCTGCTCGTCGGATTTATCGTAGTGCGACGCTGGTACCGGGCTCGATATTTTCATAAAAGAAATCAGCGCATCGTGGCCTTGCGCTCGCAATGGGACAAGATTCTCTCCGGCCAGATCCCCGCCCAAGACTGGCGCTTCAATCGGCTCGATTGCAACATCGTGGAATCGATTCTGCTCGATAGCATCGAGATGTCGCCGGCCGACAAGTTACCGATGCTGCTGGATTGCCTTCGGGTCAGCGGGTTGCTCGATATGCGTATTTACGAAGCCCGAACCGCGCGCGGATTGAAGCAACGAGCCGCCCTGCTGGCTTTGGGGCGAACTCGCGCCATGGAAGCGATCCCTGCTCTGGCCGCGGGACTGGATTCGAATTTGCGTGAAACTCGTATCGCCGCGGTCCGTGGCCTCGGCCGCACGGCCCGCAGGGAAGCGGCCATCCCGATTCTCGACCGCATCGTCACCGGTCAGTTCGATGCGCCCGAACGTTCCTTGAAGAACGCCTTGGTAAATTGTTGCCGCTCCGATCCCGACGTACTGGTCCACTACATTGAGCAGACGCAGGGACCGGTTCGCGAGCTGCTGGCAAGAGTGCTTGGGGAGCTGGCGTCGCCTGAGCTGGGTGAGGAGTTACTCGTCCTGGCCTCAGATTTTTTGCCGGAAGTGCGTGCTTCCGCAGCCCGCGCTCTGGGCAACACCAACGCCTTTTATACTCTGCCGGCGCTCCACAGTTTAGCCGCCGATGCAGAATGGTTTGTTCGTCTGCGTGCCGTAGTGGCGCTGGGACAGATCGAAAACGTCGGCAAAATCAGCATTCTGCTGCGCTCCCTCTGCGACGCCAACCGTCACGTACGTCAGCGCGCCGCGTGGGCACTGGCACGGATGGAACCGCAACTCGATCAGATCCTGGAAGATGTGGTCGCTACCAAAGACAATTACGCCTTGCAGGCATTTGTCTCCGAACTCGAGCGCTCCGGCGCCATCGAGAAAATTGTCAGCGGCTTTGCCGGTTCCGGTCATCACTCCGCCGAGACCGCCTTGATGGAAGTTGTAGAGGAAGCAAGAAAACGAGTGGAACTCACCGGCAAAGCCGCGGCAGCCGCGGCTGGGGCGCCCTGACCGTGCATTTTCTCGCTATCTCGAACGATACCCTGTTTATCTACTACCTGCTATCCAACGTCATTTACCTGGTACTGCTGATCGTTGCGATTGTCAAGAACGTCCGCCATCGTCATCGTCTGGGCAGTCAGCGTCTGGAGTTGGTGAAAGCTTCTCCCTTCACGCCGCCCATCACTCTCATCGTACCTGCGCACAACGAAGAACGCTCCATCGTGGGCAGTGTCGGAGCTCTGCTTGCACTGGAATATCCCCGCCTTGAGGTCATCGTCGTCAACGATGGATCGGACGATGCCACCATGGAAAAGCTACGGCAGGCCTATCAGTTGCAGACCGCCCGCATCCTCTACATCGCCGACATTGCGACGGCACCGCTCCACGCCATCTATCGCAGTCCGCTCGATCCGCGCCTGTTCGTCCTTGACAAAGAAGCCGCTGGCTGCAAAGCCGATGCCATCAATGCAGGAATCAACGCGGCAACCAGTCCCTACATTTGCGTAGTCGACGCCGACTCAATTCTCGAAAAAGAATCTCTCATTCGCATCATGGCAGGGGTGTTCGCCGATCCCGGCCGCGTGATGGCAGTCGGCGGGATCGTCCGGGTCTTGAACGGCTCCCGCGTTGTTAACAATCAGATCGAGGAAGTCCGCCTCCCGAAGAGTGCGATTGAGGTCATGCAGGTCATCGAATACCTGCGAGCCTTTTTGGTCGGCCGCGAAGCTTGGGCCGGCTTCAACATGCTCCCCATAATTTCCGGAGCATTCGGAGTCTTTCAGCGGGACCTGGTTATGCAAGTGGGAGGCTTTCGCACTCACGCCGTCGGAGAAGATCTCGATCTCGTCATCCGCATGCACCGCCGACTGCAGGAAGAACACCGCTCCTACCACATCGACTTTATTCCCGACCCCACGTGCTGGACGGAGGTGCCCACCGACTTGAAATCGCTTGCCCGGCAGCGCGCACGCTGGCATAAGGGCCTCATCGATGCACTGTGGCCCAATCGCGACATGCTTTTTCGCGCCCGCTATGGACGGGTCGGCTGGCTGGTGCTTCCTTATATGTGGATCTTTGAATTCTTCGCGCCCATCATCGAGGTCGTCGGATATAGCACCATAATCCTCGCACTGATCTCAGGAGTTCTGAGCAAGTCATTCTTCCTGCAATTCCTGTTGTTCGGCTATGCCTTTGCCACGCTGATTTCTATCGGTTCGGTACTGCTTGAAGAAATGACCTTCCGCCGTTACAGCGACTGGCGCGAGGTTGCCCGCCTGCTAATCTACTGCCTCTTCGAACACTTCCCCTACCGCCAACTTACCATGGTTTGGCGTCTCCAAGGCATCTGGCAGTACCTCCGCGGAGATCTGCAATGGCGATCCATGAAAAGAGTAGGAATCTCCACCGACCCAGTCGCATGACCCGCGCTTGAAGAAAGGGCGATATAAAATGCCGACATCGATAGAAATCTGCGCTTTAGCAAGCCTGTCCACTGGAGAGAATCTCAATTTTATGACTGCCCGCTAGGCACGCAGTCACGCGCGAACCCATTTGGCCGCTTGGAAGGCGTCGCCAGAGACCACTTTCAGCCACACAATCGCCAGCGCTTCGCCTCTAGAATCTTCGCCAAATCGCACTGTTTAGCGGGTCAAACTGGGGAGCAGGCAGTCTCCGGAGAATTTCTGGACTGGTTGATTCCGTGCAACTTACGCAAACGTCGGACTTTACAGGTTTCAGACCTGTACTGAAGGTTCGAATCCCTCCCTCTCCGCCACGCAGTCTGGACTGCAGAGAAATTTCGCTCGTTTTGCGCTGCAATACGCGAAACATGCCCGTATTTCGCGATAATTCCGCGACAAACCGGACTGCAGAGAAGGAACTGCTCATTCCGAAGTGGTAAACTTTCGTGGCTTTTCTCCGGAGGGCACATGTGCAGTCCGGTTTCCGAAACAGCTTTAGGCGAATGCAATGCGATCAGAATTGGGGGATTCGGCCATCACGAGTTGACTTCTTCGTTTGCTCGGCCAACAAGCTGGTAGAAAAAATAGACGTGACGTATATGCGCCCGACGGATTTTTCACCGATGAAGTAATGCCGAATTTGGTAACACTCCCGTAGGAGACTGATTTCGTGGCCCAAGCCGAACCCCTGATCCGCAATATCTCGGACACGGCACTCCTAGCCGCGGTCTATCGGGCGCGCGAGACCGAACGTCAAGGTGCGCTCTTTCGTGCCCTTTGCGCGCCATCTCGCTGGCAAGCGCGGCGATCAGATCGCCGACTCCATTCCCTTCAGCAACCGCAACGCTTGGGCCTGGGTGACGCGCACGTACATGTTCGACCAATTCATCGCTGAACAGTGTCAGCAGGGCGTGGATATGGTCATCAATCTCGCCGCGGGCCTCGATACCCGTCCCTATCGCATGGCTCTGCCCGCGGCGCTACAGTGGATCGAGGTCGATCTACCCAGCATTTTTTCGTACAAAGAAGAAATCCTGGCCAGTGAAAAACCGGCCTGCGCTCTCGAACGCTTCCGCCTCGATCTATCTGACGCCACTGCCCGCCGCGAGCTCTTCGCCCAACTCGGACGTAGGGCCGCAAAGACTTTGATCCTCACCGAAGGGCTCATAATCTATTTCAGCACCGATCAGGTCCGCGCGCTTGCAGAGGATCTCTCCGCGCCGCCCGCGTTTCACCGCTGGATCCTCGATCTCGCATCACCGGGGCTCCTGCGTCTGCTCAAAAAGAGTCTGAATCCCTCACTCAGTGAGAGCGGCTCCTTGGCGCAATTTGGACCGGAGGAAGGCCCGGAGTTCTTCGTTCCCTACGGCTGGAAGCCGGTCGATGTGCGTTCGCCACTCAAAACGGCGGCACGTCTCAAACGCCTTTCATTCGGCATGCGGCTGCTGTCTCTGTTACCGCAGTCGAACGGACGTCAGGGCTCGCGCCCGTGGTCCGGCATCTGCCTCTTCGCCAAGCTATGACTCAAGGGTCCGTGGCCTGATTTCCGAATTGCAGCGGTGGATTGTGCCCGAGTCACGGGTAAGCCGCAAGTTATCGGTTTGTCCGTCGGATTAGTACCGACAAACGCCCTTGCGGTCACTAAATTCCGAGACAATCCCTATCGCGGGCATTGCTACCGCCGTGAAAGGGCCGCAGCTTACGGTAAGTTGCTGAAACTACGCGACACGGATGGCTACCTGAAGCGGTTTCAGTAAGGGATGGAAACAGTTC
>Ga0182015_10006124_pt1 | contig 12186 bp, 10 predicted proteins | sample 712P3MmetaG_FD_120478 | JGI IMG/M metagenome (GOLD analysis project Ga0182015, IMG submission 120478) | Permafrost microbial communities from Stordalen Mire, Sweden - 712P3M metaG | ecosystem: Environmental > Terrestrial > Soil > Wetlands > Permafrost | place: Sweden: Stordalen | collected...
CAGAAGAACCGCGCGTCGCTAAACCGGGCTCGGAGCACCCGCTCATTCCCATGCCGGATCAGGCCCTCCCGATCGCCGTCGGAGTTCAGCACCGCCAGAAAATGCGGCAGCAGTTTGCCGTCAGCATCGTCCACTGCAAAATACTTCTGGTGATCCCGCATCACCGTGACCAGCACTTCTTCCGGAAGTGCCAGAAACCGCGGATCGAAATCGCCGAGAACCACCGACGGAAATTCCGTCAGGTTCACCACTGTATCGAGCAGAGACTTGTCTTCCCGCCATCGCGCTCCGGGAACCGTGCGCGTAGCCGCGTCCAGCGCCTTGCGTATCTGCTGCTCACGCTCCCCACGTCCCAGAACCTTGGCCGTGCGCAGTGCATCGACATAAGCCCCCGCCCCAGCCCGAGGAATCGTCACCTCACCGTGCGACAACATCCGGTGTCCACGCGAAGTCTTCCCCGCCCAGACCCCATCAAACTCCAGCGGGATCGTCTCGCCATCGAGCATCGCCACCAGCCACCGCACCGGTCGCACGAAGCGCTCATGCGGCTTGCGCCAGTACATACTTTTCGGCCAGTAGATCGAGGAGAGTTCTTTGGGCAGATTCTCCGCAAGGATCTCAGACGCGCGTCGGCCTTTCTTGATTACTTTCGCGGCTACGTAATCGCCCTTCGGTGTTGTGACCTTCTCCAGTTGCGATAAATCGACTCCAGCCTTCCTGGCGAACGCATGCGCCTCAGGCGTCGGCTGACCATCCTTATAAGCAACAGTCGTCGAAGGACCAGTCACTTGCTCGGTGACGTCGGGCTGGGTCGCCGCGATGCCAGCCGCCATCACTGCCAGCCGCCGTGGCGTATCGAAACAAGAAACCGCTCCCGGTGCCAGCCGCTCCCGGTTCAGCAGCGCGCTGACACGCTCGCGCAGCTCTTGCGAAGCGGTGTCAATCATCCGCGCTGGAATCTCTTCGCACCCGATCTCTAGCAAAAAGTCTGGCATGCTTTTCAAACCGTAGCGACGGCGTCTCGCCGGCTCTCTTGAGCCCCTTCGCGGAGTCTCGTTCTTTTATCCAACAGGCGACAACTTTCCCTTTTTTGCCCTCGTCTCGCGAACCGGCTCAGGCTCGTCTGACTTCTCTGGCTCGGCTTTCTGCTGATCCACCCACGCCTTCGCAATCCCCACCGCCAGAGCCCGCACACGTGCGATCACACCCACACGCTCCGTCACAGAAATCGCGCCCCGCGCATCAAGGATGTTAAACAAGTGAGAGCACTTCAAACAGAGATCGTAAGCACCCAGCAGTGGGAAGCGCGCCTTATCTCGATCATCCTTGTCCAACTTATACTCCGCTAACAACAGCTTGCACTCCTCCTCGTACAACGAGAAGTGCTTCCATGCGCCAGCCACATCTGCCGCTTCAAAGTTGTACACGGAAAACTGCAGCTCATCGGCCAGCCGCACATCGCCATACTTAACCTCGTGCCCCGTCTCCGGATCCCGTGCCCACACGATGTCGTAAATCGAATCCACATCCTGAAGAAACGCCCCGATGCGCTCCAGCCCATAAGTCAGTTCGGCCGAAATCGGAAACAAATCCAGGCTGCCGCACTGCTGGAAGTAAGTGAACTGCGTGATCTCGAGTCCATCGAGCATCACCTGCCAGCCCACACCCCAGGCACTCAGCGTCGGAGCTTCCCAGTTATCTTCTTCGAACTTGATATCGTGCTGCCGCAGGTTGATCCCAATCGCACCCAGCGACTCCAAATACAACTCCTGCACATTCTCAGGCGGAGGCTTCAGGATCACCTGCAACTGCGTATGTTTGAACAGCCGGTTCGGATTCTCCCCATAACGTCCGTCCGCCGGCCTCCGCGAAGGCTGCACATAAGCCACCTTATAAGGCTTCGGCCCCAGCACGCGCAAAAACGTCTCGGGAGCCATCGTCCCCGCGCCCACTTCCACGTCATAAGGCTGCTGCAACACGCACCCGCGCTCCGCCCAGAATGCCTGCAGCCGCAGGATGAGCTCCTGAAACGTCAGCGATTTCGAGTGAGATGAAGTCATGGATGAAGTCGTTCTGAAGTCCCAGCGCCAGGAGCTAGATCGTGCAATGCGGAAGAACCGCCGCAGTTTAACCATCGATTGTACTGGAAGCGGACGGTGCCCGTCAGCCTCGCCCACGGAAAACTGGCCACAGATTAACCTCGTGGCGTATACTCTCGCGCAAACCGGAAGTGCGGTCCTTTTCTTTCAGTCTGTTAACTGGGGCGGAACACATGAAAACGTCGAAGTCGGTCCCTCCGGGGATTGCAGCCGGAATTGCTGCGCTTTTCCTGGTGTGTTTGGGCAGTGGCTGCCAGAAGGCGCCAACCCTTACCGCGGCTCCATCGCCGGCATCGGTTCTGGAGATGGAAACCATCCCGCGCACCCCGGCACGGCTCGCGCGGGGCAAGTACCTGGTGGAGGGCTTGCTGCAATGCTCTCTCTGCCATTCCGAGTTTGATTTCACGCAACGTCCCGCACGGCCAGTCGAGGGCAAGAAGGGCGCTGGCAATGTCTTTACCAACGTCGAAATGGGGATGCCCGAGCCCAACCGCGTGGTGGCGCCGAATATCTCGTCTGACCCAGAATATGGAGCCGGGAAATGGAAAGACGCGGACTTTGTGAGGGCATTGCGCCAGGGGATTGGTCGCGATGGGCGGACGCTTTACCCAATGATGCCGTACCAGTACTTCCGCAGTCTCTCGGATGAGGATTTGGCCTCGACGATCGTTTACGAGCGCTCGCTGGCGCCCGTGCACATTGAGCGGCCAAAGACGCTGCTCACTGACGACATCAAGAAGGCACTTCAGCCCCTTCCACCCTTGCGGCATGTGCCGGAACCAGACACTTTGAATCGCGTGACGTACGGGAAGTACCTGGTGACGGTGGGGCATTGCGATGGCTGCCACTCACCTGAGGATGAGCAAGGCAATAACCTGCCAGGGTTGGATTTTAGTGGCGGCGTCCCGCTCATCGGGGCCTGGGGGCCAGACCCGAAGAAGGTGATTACAGTCGCTTCCCTGAACCTGACGCCAGACCCGTCAGGAATTGGTTATTTCGATGAAAAGATGTTCATCGAAGTGATTCGCACGGGTTCGGTCAAGGCGCGGCCTCTGGCTAACATTATGCCCTGGGCATTCTTCCGCAACCTGAGCGACGATGATTTGAAAGCAATCTTCTCGTATCTGCGAACGCTGAAGCCGGTGCAGCACCGGGTGGATAATACCGAGCTGCCGCGCTACTGCAAGCTCTGCCGTGGCAAGCACGGGTTTGGTGACAAGAACTAGCGGAACCATCGATAAAGCATGGGCGTGGTGCGAAGTCTAAAACGCTCCCTTCTCCAGCATCCCCGCCGTTACCAGCTTTTTCTCGATGTGCCGCTGCAAAGCTTGAATCAGAAACTTTCGCAAGTCGGCTGCCTGCGCCTTGGGCCACGGCTTTCCCCCAAAGCTCTCCACTGGAGCGCGAAACATTAACGCCGCTAATTCCCGCGAGTCTTTCGAAATCTCCGAAGATGCCAGCCGCTTATCCTCCGGACACACCAGCCCATCCGCCAGCGCATGAAAATAGGCCCGGCTCCCATTCAAGCTGCGCCCGCACACAACGCACTCTGTCAGCTCGGGCAAGAAACCGACCAGCCGCGTCAGCCACAAATCAAAATAAGTGACCGGCATCCAAATTTCCGGCCCGGTCAAAACATGCAGCACCGAAAGCGTCAGCCGGAAGATCGCATCATTGGCCTCGCGATCGGGCAACAGTTCGTCCAGCAACTCGGCCACATGCCCCAGCGCGACCGCCCGCGCATAACTCACCTCGGTGGCCAGTGGAGACTCCAGCACTTCGCAGGCATCGAGCCGTGCCAGTTCCTGCCGCTCGCGGACGTCATAAAACGCCCGCACATAGGTCATCGGCTCCAGCGCCCCGCCAAACCGCCGCTTCGACTTCTTCGCCGACCGCGCCACTCCGCGCACTTTCCCTTCCGCGCGCGTAAATAGCGTGACCAGCAAATCGGCCTCGCGCAGCGGATACGTGCGCAGCACGATCGCCTCCGACTCCATCAGTGCCATGGGAACCCGCAGTGCAGCGATGATTCTAGTGGAAGAGCTATCAGCCGTCAGCTTTCGGCCATCAGAAACAAGAAAGCGTGCACCCGTGGATGCACGCCATTGAATTCGCCTCAAGCCCCGGAAGAGATCTTCCTGATAACTGATGGCGGAAAGCTGAGAACTGCCCTACCGCCCGAAGTACGCCGCGTTCTTGGCGGTGAATTCGTTCCACTTCTCCGGCAGATCGTCGAGCGCGAAGATGGCCGATACCGGGCACACGGGCACGCACGCGCCGCAGTCGATGCACTCCACCGGATCGATATAAAGCAAGGGCTCCGTCGCATACTTCGGGTCGTCCTTCTTGGGATGAATGCAATCCACCGGACACGCATCCACACACGCCGTGTCTTTGGTGTTAATGCAAGGCTCTGCAATCACATAGGCCATATAGGTGTCTGTCTCCTGAGATCGATACAGCTATTTTACTACGACAGCCCATCTTCGCGAACCGCACATTCTAGCAAGAAACGCGGGCCGCAGTATAGATTTATTGGCTCCCGCCCGGCCAAAGCCGGCTGGCAGCCCGCTTTCTGCTGGGTCGACTATTGGGCAGAAAAAAAACGGCCGGCAGCGTCTGCTGCCAGCCGTTCTTCTTTCATCTTTCGTCGCCGGATCAGGAATCCGGATCTGCCACGATTACCGGTGTCCGCCACCGCCGCCGTGTCCACCGCCTCCGCCGTGGAACCCTCCGCCGCCACCGTGGAACCCTCCACCACCGTGGGCGACAGCGCCACCGTGAAACCCACCCGCCGACCCATGAAAGCCGCCAACCGGACCACGTGCAAATCCGCGTCCACCAACAAATCCGCGTCCACCAACAAATCCGCGTCCGCCGACGAACCCACGTCCACCAACAAACCCACGTCCGCCAACAAACCCGCGTCCGCCAAACCCGCCGCGGCCCCAACCGCCCCAGCCCCAAGGCCGTCCCCAGCCATACCACGGGCCGGCCCCGATGAACAGACCACCCGCGAACCAGTCAGGTCCGTAGTAGCCGTAAGGCGCGCAGGCGTAAGGATAATATCCGTAGTAGCCATAGGTGCAAGCTGGAGGCCCATACCCCACTCCAACGCCGACAGCGACCTGCGCTTGCGAGTAGGCCAGCGGCAGCATCAGAACCGCAACCAAAGCCAAATATTTCATATACCGCATGGTGTTCCCCCTTCTCTCGGATCCGCCGCTCTAACTTCAGAACCTACCGGATCTGCCAGGTCTTCCAGATCTTGCTTCAATCTGAAGCGCCTATGTATTTGAACTCGGATCCCGAAAGAAAGTTGCAGTTTCGCCAGTGGCTGATTTCAGCCACCCCGCCTGAATTCAACCACTTGCAAGCAGAACCGTCCCGACCATCCCTATGCCCCCACCAGCGCCTCGCTGGGCTCGTACTCCACAATGTACCCCGCCACGGCGCTAGCCGCGACGGTCAAAGGTGATGCCAGATACATCTGTCCCGGACCGCTCCGCCCTGGGAAGTTGCGGTTCTGCGCGCTGATCACCACCTGATCGGGACGCGTCGAAACTCCTGGCCCGGCATTGATGCAGGCTCCACAACTCGGCTCGATCACAATCGCTCCTGCCTTCTGAAACACGTCAAGATAGCCCTTGCGCAGGCAATACTCCCGGGTCTCCTGCGATCCGAACTGGACATAAAACTTCACCGAATCAGCCACTCGCTTGCCCTGCTTTAACGCATCGGCGAGCACAGCGGCGTACATGTCCATGTCCTCGTTTTTGCCCGCAGTGCAAGTGCCGCCGTAAGCGATCTCGATCGGCACAGGCGTATTCAGCTCGCGCACATATTTACCATTGCCCGGATCACCAGGCGTCGCGACCATCGGCGTAATCTCCGCCGCATCCAGCTCGATCACATGCGCATACGACGCCTCCGGATCGCTGTACAGGCCCTCGATCATGGCCTCGGCTTTCTTTCGATCCATGCCGCGCCGCTCCACCAGAAAATCGACCGCCTTCTTGTCCGGCGCAACTATGCCGGTGAATCCGCCAATCTCGGCCGCCATGTTGGTCATGGTGGCGCGCTCGTCCACGCTCAATTCCTCAATCGCTTCGCCCGCATACTCCATCACTTTCGCCAGCGCCTTGCCGCTGCGCACGTAGTCGAGACTCAGAATCTTCAGGATGAAATCCTTCGCCGTGGCGTTCGCATGCTTCTTGCCGCGAATCACAATCCTTACCGATTCTGGCACCTTCACCCGCACATCCTTGGTAATCCAGCTGTTGAAAACGTCGGTGGTACCAATACCGAAAGCCACGCAGCCGATCGCACCCACGTGCGGCGTGTGCGAGTCAGACCCAATGTTCAACTGCCCCGGCAGCGCGTAGCTTTCCAGCACGATCGAATGGCAAATGCCCTCCGATCCCTTACGATCCTTCAGCTCTCCATGCAGCTTGATTCCCTGCTTCGCGGCAAAGTCCTGCTGCTTAAACTTGAGTTGCGTAGCCAGATCGAGCAGCCCAAGCTTCTTCTTTTCCTCCGAAATCACTTCATCAAGAAACGTCAGATGGTCGCGAAAGAAAATAATGCTCGCAGCATCATTAACCTTCGCATCCTTGCCCACATAGCGCTCAAAAAAGATAGCTGCCATCGGCGTGACGTACTCATGACTAAACCGCAGGTCGGCCTGAGCGAATCCGGTGTCCCCAGGCTTTACACTAACAACCCCGATCCCGCCCTTCTCGTTCACCATGTGCCGCGCAAAGATCTTCTCGGCTAAAGTCATGGGGCGTTCCTCAGTTTTAATCGGCGGCAAGAACACTTTCCCCTGCATCCGCGCCACATTGAACGGAAACAGCCCGCCGTATTCAATCACCTGCCGGGTGATCTCATCTTCCCCGGCGGTGAACTCAGCCAGCGCAACCTCTTCCCCGCCGCGAATCCGGTCAATCAGCGAAAAGTCGGTCGAAGTCAGCACTCCCAGGTTCTGGCAATTCTGCTTGTAGATGCGCTCAATATTTTCTGCGATCACCACCCGAATGCCGGCGCACATCTCGGCATAAGGCGACTGCTCGCGGCTCGAGCCTTTGCCCCGCCGCTTGCCGCTCACGGCGCACACAAATCCGCCGCGCTTCACTTCGCCACGCCCGATCGGCGTCACATTCCCGCACTTCAAGCCAAGGTAAGGAATCTCGCCCAGCGTCTCGTCAAAATAAAAGCAGTAGTGCGCCGGAGTGATCTCGTCGGTTGAGATGTCGTCGCGCAGCTTCGGATTATTCCCAGGATTCTTCGTATCCCAGGACAGATCTTCGCCCGCAAGCTGCCGCTTGATCAGATCCGGGTCTTCGGTGAGAAAAAGAATGCGTCCTTGCAGCCGCACTCGGTCGGGTCGCTTTTCGATTTTGCGTTCCAGAAGAGAATTGATCACGTTAGCCTGTAGGACTTAGAGAACTTGGGACCAGCCGGGAGAGCCAGTACAGCCGTCCCCAGTTATTGTAACGCGGCAGAGGAAACGTGATCCCTCGATCTGCTACATACGATCTGCGAGATGCTAGTGGTGCCCGTGCGCCTTGTCAAACTTCTCGCCCGCGGGAATCGCCACCGTCAGCCGGTTCTCCTTCGGTGCCAAGGGGCAAGTGGCATAAGGAGTCACCGCACACGGAGGATTGTAGGCACGGTTGAAGTCCAGAACCACCGTTCCGTTCACCACCGGCTCGCTATCGAGAAAACGCCCGCCGGGATAAGTATCGCTCTTGGCCGTCAGATCGTTGAACACAAACGACAGTCCGTTCGCTGGATCTCCTCCCAGCGCAGTCAGCCTCTGCTCCTGGCCGTTGATCTTGAACATGACTGTCCCCGCAACCGGCACCGAAGTCACGTCGCCCAGAATATTGGGCACGTCGATCGTCGCCTTGCCATCGGCCGGTTCCCACGTGCCAGTCACCCGATAGCTCAAATCGAGCGGATAAAATATCAGCCCCTTGAAGTTAGCGACGGAGGCGCTCTCCAGGTCTTTCACGCGAATCCCGACGCGTTCTCCGCGTACGATCACGTGAAAGCGCAGCGTGCCCATCTCCACCAGCGAGGCGTGCCCCGAAACGTCGGGATCCAGTTTCGCTTTTGTCAGCGGCGCACCCGCCAGCGTTGCATGCGCGGACGGAAGCAGCTTGATGGTCACGTCCTTGCCGTCAAGGTCGAACTCGCCGGCGTGCGCCGCACCTTTGGGAAACACCACCGCATTCCCCGGCGCCGTACCAAACCTGTTCATCCCCGGTTTCAGCCAGAACAATCCGGCCAGCGGCAGCCAGTTTTGCTTCAGGTCGTCAATCTGCTCCGCCTTCCATTTCTCAAAAGACTGCACGTAAGCCGCATCGGGAACCACCGGGGAAGAGACGGGCGCTCCGACGACGAGAACTGCCGATCCCAGCATGAGAACCGCGACCGCGACCCGCGGCATGGATTTCCTAAGCATCGCTTGCACCCCTCCATATCTCTCACGGTTTTGCTTCATCCTTTGTACACCCGCGGATCCGGAAGCGGCTCCAGCCCTCGCCCCGCGAAGACATCCTCGAACTCTCGCAGCAGCGCCTCGTGAATCAGTCCGTTCGAGGCGACCGTCTCGCGGCTGTTGATCTCGAACGGCGCGCCGTTGAAGCGCGTCACTTTCCCACCCGCTTCTTCCACGATCAGCACTCCCGCCGCCGTGTCCCAGGGATTGAGATTGAATTCCCAGAACCCATCGAAGCGGCCCGCAGCCACATTGCACAGATCGAGTGCGGCCGATCCCGCCCGCCGCACTCCGTGTGAGTGCAGCGTGATCTGGTGATAAAAATAAATGTTCGGATTTTTATGCCGCTTATGGCTGGGAAATCCCGTAGCCAGAAGGCTCTCCTTCAGCGCCGCCGTTTTCGAAACATGGATAGTCTCGCCATTGAGCTGTGCGCCTCTTCCCTGCTCCGCGGAAAACAGTTCATCGCGAGTGGGGTCGTAAATCACCGCCGCGATGCGTTTGCCTTTCACCTCGAGCGCCTGGTGTTCGAGGGCGATCGACACACAGAAGACCGGAAATCCGTGCGCAAAGTTCGTCGTTCCATCCAGCGGATCGACATACCAGCGATACTCGCTGCCCTGGTCGCTGAGCCCCTGCTCTTCCCCCAGAACGTCGTGCGTGGGCCACTGCTGCCGAATGCGTTCACGGATCAACACCTCGGCAGCGCGATCCGCCGCCGTCACCAGATCGGCTTCCCCTTTGTATTCGATTTTCAGATGCTGCTGGAAGTGATGCATCAGCAAAGCACCCGCTTCGCGAGCGATGGCCGACATGGCGGGGAGAAAGCTACCGGAACTATAAGACTTTGTCATCCTGAGCGGAACAAGCGCTTGCGCGCTTAGCGCAAGCGCCTGCGTAGTCGAAGGATCCCATGCTCTCTGGCGCTGCCATCAGTTCGGCAAGGCATTTCTATCACTGCCCGTGCTCGCGGCCGGCTGTAGCTGCCGCCCTACTTTCTCTTCCCGCCGTCTTCCGCGATATACATGATCTCGTGCTTAAAGATGAAAAGGTTAGGAGCGCCTTCGCGCGTCAGGCGCACCATGTGTTTATCGTAATACTCGATCCAGCCACTCACCGTCTGACCATCCATCAGCTTGACGCTCACTGATTTCTGCTTCTCGCCCAGATCTTTGAGAAAGCTGGCTTCTTCGAAAGTTTCCTCGGGGGGAGGAGTCCGGCCACGCTTGGCGGCATTGGAGTTTCCTTGCGCGTGGAAAGGCATGCAGGCATTGTACACGCAGCCGCTTTCGCGCTGACTTACCCTCCCGGCACGAAAAAAAACCGTGGCGTCGTGCGCCACGGCCGCTGTGCGCCATGCTCTAGAAACTGATGCGCAGCCCGAACTCGAACTGCCGCGGAGCTCCCAGCGCGTAGGTTCCCGACTGCAAACTCGTTCGGAACGGTGTATAGCTCGAGCCCGGAGTCACTCCGCCCAACACATTCGGCGCCAGCACCCCGTTCGGCCCAGGTAACAAGGAGCCACTCGGCACGTTGCCCGGCTGGAATGCATTCGCGAAGTTGAAGACGTTAAAGACGCTCGCGCTCGGCTCGATAGTCACGCGATCTTTAACTTTCAGTGGCCACGCTATTCTCAAGTCCATCGTTTTCAGCCAGGGCGTAGCCACAGCATGGGGGGCCACAGAACCGAGTGTAGGCATGATCCAGCCCAGAGCAGCCATGTCGGCCTCGGTCATAACCTGAGTACCGGCAATCAGCCCGGGACACTGTATGTTATTTCCCACAAGGCAATCCCCCGCAGGAGTAAGTGATCCGGCGAAAGTGTGGTTGTACGTGTTGATTGCGCTTTGCAGGTTGTCGATGGTGATACTGTGCCCGAACCCGCCGACTTGAGTTCCCGGCACGGGCTCAGGAGCCGCGACCGCCCCCAGCCCGGCACCCAGCCAGTCGGTAGCAAAGATTTCGCCTCCATTGGTCAGCTCCGGCAATTGCAGCGTCTGTGGAAGTGGGCTGTAGAAATGTCCGATCATGCTGAACTTCGTATAGAACGGCAGATCGAACGTCCCAGCGAACGAGACCTGATGTTTCCGTTCCAAAGCGCTCGGTCCAGTGAAGCGCCGCGGATCATCGTTGTCCGTTGCCAGGTTGACAAAGTCCTGGTCCTGCATTTGGCTGACCAGCCGTGAGAGCGCGTAGGACACTTGCAAGTTCGCAGTCTTCACGCCCCGCACCGGCTTATCGATCCGCGTCACTAGTCTCATCTGCACGCCGCTGTACACCGAACGCCCGTCCGGATACAGCATATCGACTCCGCCCAGCGCTCCGTTATTTCCCGTGATCGCGTTCGTGCCCGGAAACGCGCAGTAGGAGCAAGGTCCGCCCCCTGCCGCCTGCAGATTCGAATCTAATCCCGCGCTCGAGTATGCCGCCTGCGCCCCCGCTACTCCCAAAGGCGTTCCATTCACGAACGTCGAGGTGATCATGCAGGTAACCTCACCCAATCCGCGGGCGCAACCATTGGCCACCTGCGCCGCATCCCGAGCCGCAACCGCATTCGCCTGATTGAAGCTGCGCGCCGCTCCGCTGTGGTTGATATCCTGCCCGATCAGGTAGTGTTCGCCGATGTTGCGCACGTAATCCACGCTAAGCACCGTCCCCGGACGAATCTCCTTCTCCATGCCCAGGTTCGCCTGCCACGAACGCGGCGTCCGGTAGCCCGGATAGAAAAGGTCATAGCTGGGATTCAACGCCGTCAGCGTCGTGCCCACAAAGTTGCCATTCGGCTGCTGCCCCGTCACGCTCCCAGCCGCCGCCTGAAAGGCGCTGCTCAGCGCCAGTATCTGAGGCGCAACCGTCGAGATCGTCGCCCCGCAAAAGTTCGGCAACACCTGCAAGGCTCCAGTAGTAGGATTTGCCACAACCGTAGCCGCACCCGCAATCGACGTTCCTACCGTTCCAGGACTGGTCGGCCAGTTGAACGCATTCGCTACCCCGCCCTGGCAAACTTCCGAAGCGTCACTGAAACTTCCTTTCGCCAGCCGGGACGGGCTGTCCAACAACGTGTTATTCCAGAACGAGTTCTCATAGAACAATCCGCCCCCGCCGCGGATCACCGTCTTGCCGTTCCCTCCCGCATCCCACGCGAATCCCAGTTGAGGCGCGAAGTTCTCGTTCGGATTGCGGATCCTCTCGCCCAATCCCGCGCCCCATTGATTCAAATCCGGCAGCGCTCCCAGCCCGCTATCCGTGCGCCCGCTGTCGCGCACATAGTGCAAACCATAAGTCAGTGTCAACTTCGGCTTGGCCTTCCACCCATCTCCCACATAGACTTCCACCCGGTTGTCCGGACCCAGTCCTCCACCAGGAAAGCCAAACGAACTTTTCGCAGTGGAGAATCCAATGCCATTGCCTAGGCTAACCCAATCTGCAGGATACGAAGTTGGATCGGAAGATGTCGATCCCACCAGCGAAGTCGTCCCCACCTGCGGAAACGCCGAGTAGGCCGACAGCCGCCCGCCGTCGATGCGATTGAACGTAAACCCGTAGCGGATGATGTGCTTGCCCATCATCCTGCTCCCGTCG